>OGGW01000910.1_pt1 | contig 25696 bp, 18 predicted proteins | sample 1571291 | NCBI WGS metagenome assembly OGGW01 (sample SAMEA2582028, study PRJEB24529) | metagenome | biome: Human gut stool | place: China | collected 2011 | reverse complement strand
CCGGCATCGACCGGGTGGACATATACCTTGTGGACACCGTGTGCAGGATGGCTGTGTTCGCCTTCAGCAATGACCGGAAAACAGAACGGTTTCAGTCGCTTTATGTTCCCTTTGAAACGGGACTTGAGATGGATATGATCGACTTTCACTCGCTGGAACTGCCCGACGAGAGCGAGGTGGAGTGGGACGAAACCGACTTCGAAGCGTTGATTTCCGGAGCCGTACCACTCCGGGAGACAGATCCGAAAACAGACAAAACGAATAACGAATGACACTCGATTACGACATTATCGTCATCGGCGGAGGACACGCCGGATGCGAAGCCGCCTCGGCCGCCGCACGGCTCGGCTCGCGCACGCTGCTGCTCACGATGGACATGGCCAAACTGGCTGCCATGTCGTGCAACCCGGCAGTCGGAGGAGTAGCCAAAGGTCAGATTGTCAGAGAGATAGACGCATTAGGCGGCCAAATGGGCCGTATCACCGACCTCACGACCATTCAGTTCCGGATGCTCAACCGGTCGAAGGGTGCGGCAATGTGGAGTCCCCGGGCGCAATGCGACAAAACCCGTTTTTCGGAGGAGTGGCGTCGCACGCTCGAAAACACCTGGAACCTCTATATCTGGCAGGACGCCGCGACCGAACTGCTGTTCGCCCCGGCTCCGGAAACAAACGCGGCGCCGTCGGACAATCTGCCCGACGAAACCACAACGTCGTTCAATTCCGCGCCCGGCACGATTTCTTCGGCAGCCGAATCGGATGCAGATTCAGATCCGACACTCCGAAATGCACCGTCGGCCGCCGGAAAACTCGCCATCCGGGGCGTTCGGACCCGCATGGGCGTCGAATTTTCCTGCCGGAAAGTCATACTCACCTCCGGCACATTCCTCGGAGGAGTGATGCACTGCGGAGCCTCGCACGCCGAGGGCGGCAGGGCGGGGGACGCCGCTTCGCACGGCATTACGGAGAGTCTCCGGGCCATCGGTTTCGAGACCGGACGCATGAAGACCGGAACCCCGGCGCGCCTCGACGCCCGGACCATCGATTTCGAAATCCTCGAACCGCAATACGGCGACGAAAACCCCGCCAAATTCTCCTTTTCACCCGAAACGCAACCGGTTAAAGAGCAGCTTCCCTGCTTTCTGGTCTACACTTCGAAAGAGGTTCACGACATCCTCCGCACCGGATTCGACAGGTCGCCGCTGTTCAACGGCACGATCTGCGGCATCGGTCCGCGCTACTGCCCGTCGATCGAGGACAAACTCCGCACCTTTGCCGACAAAGACCAGCACCAGCTCTTCCTGGAACCCGAAGGCAGTTCGACCAATGAATATTACCTGAACGGCTTTTCGTCGTCTCTGCCCTGGGAAATTCAATGGAAAGCCCTGCACAAAATCCGCGGATTCGAGGATCTGCACATTTTCCGGCCCGGATACGCCATCGAATACGACTATTTTCCGCCTACACAGTTGCACCATTCACTCGAAACGAAACTGGTTTCGGGTCTTTACTTCGCCGGGCAGGTCAACGGTACGACAGGATATGAGGAAGCGGCGGCGCAGGGCCTGATAGCGGGCATCAATGCCCACCGGGCAATGAAAGGGGAGAGTCCGGTCGTTCTGAAACGCGACGAAGCCTATATCGGCGTACTGATCGACGACCTGGTGACCAAAGGCGTCGACGAACCCTATCGCATGTTCACCTCCCGGGCCGAATATCGCATTCTGCTCCGACAGGACAACGCCGACATCCGTTTGACTCCGCTGGGATACAAAATAGGTCTGATTTCGCAAAAACAATACGATCATTTCACCAAAAAAAACACACTCGTAGAATCGCTTATTTCATTCGCCCGCGAACAGAGTGTCAAAGCAGCCGAAATTAACGATTATTTAAAATCGGTCGATTCAGAGCCTTTATCGCAGGGAAGAAAGCTTTACGACATTCTGATGCGCAATAACGTCACATTCGATTCGCTGCAAAACGCACTGCCCAAACTGCGGAAATTCATCGCGGCAAACGAAATAACTCCCGAAGCGATCGAAGAGGCGGAAATCCAAATCAAGTATAAAGGATATATCGAACGCGAAAAATTCATCGCAGAGAAATTGCGACGCCTCGAAAACATCCGAATTCCGGAAAATTTCGATTTTCATTCAATGAATGCTCTGACCATCGAGGCCCGGCAGAAACTCTCGCGCATCCGACCCGAAACGATTGGTCAGGCATCACGGATTCCCGGAGTTTCACCTGCCGACGTCAATGTATTGCTTGTAAAATTCGGGCGATAGGGTATAATGTTCCACGTGGAACAAGCGCAAGAAAAACACACCGGATACCCACACAAAACAACTAATATTAAAAAGCCACTCCCGAAGGAGTGGCTTTTTAATATCAATATTTCGCTATTTTACAGCACAACCGTACACCAGTCGTATTTATCCTCCGCACGACCATACTGAATATCCTGCAAGCGCGTATAGAGTTCCATGCAGTTCTTTCCTACCTCGTCGCCATAATCATACGATTTTTCGGTCTGCATATCGTAAATATATCCGATAGGGGAGATAACCGCTGCCGTTCCGCAGGCGCCGCACTCCTCGAAAGATTCCAACTCCTCGACCGGAATATGACGCTCCTCAACAACCAAACCCATATCGCGTGCAATCTGACGAAGGCTCATGTTGGTAATCGACGGCAAAACCGAAGGCGACTTCGGCGTGATATACTTGCCATCCTTGATACCGAAGAAATTGGCAGCTCCGCACTCTTCAATGTATTTATGCTCGGCAGCATCGAGGTACATGATATTCGAATAACCCATTTCATGTCCCTTTTCACCCGACAACAGGCTGGCCGCATAGTTGCCTCCGACCTTCACATCGCCTGTTCCACGTGGAGCAGCGCGGTCCTGCTCCCGGTCGATAGCAACCCGAATCGGTTTGATTCCCAATTTAAAATAGGCTCCGACGGGCGAACAGTAGACGATCAGCAGGGCTTCCCTGGCCGGTTTCACGCCCAATCCGACCGTCGTTCCGAACATCACCGGACGCAGATAGAGCGAAGCTCCCGTACCGTAGGGAGGAACGAAACGCTCGTTGCGCTTGACGACCTCGATGCAGGCATCGACGATCATTTCAATCGAAGGAACCGGCAAGCACAAGCGTTTCGCCGAGGACTGGAGACGCCGCGCATTGTCGGCAACGCGGAAAAGACGCACTTTCCCGTCTACACCGCGGAAGGCCTTGAGACCCTCGAAAAGTTCGATGCCGTAGTGCAGGCATGAAGCCGACATATGCATCTGGATATATTCGTCATCGGTAACCACCATATCGCTCCATTTCCCGTCGGCAAAGGAGTAGCGAACATTGTAATCGGTTTTGCGATAGTCGAAGCCCAAAGCGCTCCAATCTGTATTTTCCATATCCTATGTTTTTAAAAGATTTATCGAAAATTAGCTATATCAACGATCAACCCACAACAGCCCCGTTGTGGGTCGCCTCGCCGGGTTGCAGCAGGCGCAGTTTTCCGGAAGCATCCTCCGCCATCAGAATCATACCGTTCGAAAGAATACCCTTCAGTTCGCGCGGAGCGAGATTCACCAGGACGAGCACCTGCTGTCCGACCAACTCTTCGGGCGTGAAATGTTCGGCGATTCCCGAAACTATCTCGCGTTTGTCGATACCCGTATCAATCGTCAGTTTCAGCAATTTCTTCGTTTTGGCGACTTTTTCGGCCGCCAGAATCGTCGAAACGCGAATATCCATTTTCTGAAAATCATCGAATTGAATCGTATCTTTTTGAGGTTCAACATTTTGAGCAACTTCAGCGGCTTCATTGGCTGCTTTGGTCGCCGCAAGTTTATCCAGCTGACGCTGAATCACGTCGTCCTCGATCTTTTCGAACAGCAGAGCAGGTTCCCCGATGGCGTGTCCCGCCGGAATCAGGTCCATTGCACCGAGGCGTTCCCAGCCGAATTTACCGACAGCCAGCATCCGGAGGATCTTCTCCGCAGAGAAGGGCATGAACGGCTCGATGGCGATGGCCGTGTTGGCCGTGATCTGCAAAGCGATGTTGAGAATCGTCTCCACACGCGCCGGATCGGTCTTCACGACCTTCCACGGTTCGGTGTCGGCCAGGTATTTGTTGCCGATGCGCGCGATGTTCATGGCGTCCTTCAGCGCCTCGCGGAAACGGTAGTTTTCGATATTTCCTTCGAGCGAAGCCTTTACGGCGGCAACCTCCGCGATCGACTGACGATCGTAATCGGTCAGTTCACCGCATGCCGGAACCTTTCCGCCGTAGTATTTCTGGGTCAGCACCAAGGCCCGGTTGACGAAATTTCCCAGCACAGCCACCAGTTCGTTGTTGTTGCGGGCCTGGAAATCCTTCCACGTGAAGTCATTGTCCTTTGTCTCCGGAGCATTGGCGCAGAGCACATAGCGCAGGACATCCTCCTTGCCGGGGAACTCCTCGAGGTACTCGTGCAGCCATACGGCCCAGTTGCGCGAGGTCGAAATCTTGTCGCCTTCGAGGTTCAGGAACTCGTTGGCCGGCACGTTTTCGGGCAGGATATAGTCGCCGTGGGCCTTGAGCATCGACGGGAAGACAATGCAGTGGAAGACGATGTTATCCTTGCCGATAAAGTGGACCATCTTGGTGTCCTCCGACTTCCAATAACGTTCCCAATCGGGCGTAAGGTCCTTTGTAGCAGATATATAACCGATAGGAGCGTCGAACCACACATAGAGCACCTTGCCCTCGGCCCCCTCGACGGGAACCGGGATGCCCCAGTCGAGGTCGCGGCTCACGGCACGCGGCTGAAGACCTCCGTCGAGCCAGCTCTTGCACTGCCCGTAGACGTTCGTTTTCCACTCCTTGTGCCCGTCCAGAATCCATTCGCGGAGGAATTCCTCGTAACGGTCCAGCGGCAGGTACCAGTGTTTCGTCTCCCGCTTCACGGGTACGGAACCCGACACGGCGCTGTGCGGGTCGATCAGTTCGTCGGGCGAAAGGGTAGAGCCGCACTTCTCGCACTGGTCGCCGTAAGCGCCTTCAGCGCCGCACTTGACACAGGTCCCCACGATATACCGGTCGGCCAGGAAGGTCTGCGCCTCCTCGTCGTAATACTGCATTGATGTCTTTTCGATGAACTTGCCTTCGTCGTAAAGTTTCCGGAAAAAGGCCGACGCCGTCTCGGCGTGGGTCTTGGACGAGGTCCTCGAATAGATGTCGAACGACATGCCCAGCCCCTCGAACGATTTTTTGATCAGCGCGTGGTAACGGTCCACGATCTGCTGGGGCGTCACGCCCTCCTTGCGGGCCTTGATCGTGATGGGTACGCCGTGTTCGTCCGATCCGCAGACCGAAATCACGTCGCGCCCCCGAAGCCGCAGGTAACGCGTATAAATGTCCGAAGGTATGTAAACTCCAGCCAGATGGCCGATATGTACCGGACCGTTCGCATAAGGGAGCGCCGATGTCACGAGGTAGCGTTTGAACTCTTTTGCCATAAATGTAAAATAGATACAGTATTACTAATTTCTGTCAAAATTACTAATTTTTAAGAGAATCGGGAACGAAAAGCACATATTTTGTGAAAGGTTTAAAGAAAAGAAGGCGCACCCGCCGGGCACGCCTTCTCGATCTCACCGGAAAATCCGGCCTTTATTCGAACTGCAATTCGTCGAGCAGCCATCCGGCTCCGGCGAATTTGTCGATAACAAACAGCACGTAACGCACGTCCACGGCAATCGTCCGCTGCAATTCGGGTTCGAACGCCACATCGCCCGACATGGCCTCCCAGTTACCGTCGAATGCCAGTCCCAACAGCGTCCCTTTGGCATTCAGCACCGGGGAACCGGAGTTGCCGCCCGTGATGTCGCAGTCGGCCAGGAACGCCACGGGAAGCTCTCCCCGTTCGTTGGCGTAACGGCCGAAATCCTTCGCCGCATACAACTCCTTGAGGCGGGCGGGAACGGTGAACTCCGTTGGATTCTGCGGATTCTCCTTCTCCATCACGCCCTTGAGCGTCGTATAGTAGTTATAGTGAATGCCGTCTGCCGGATCGTAGGGCAGCACGCGCCCATAGGTCAGACGGAGTGTGAAATTGGCGTCCGAAGCCCAGGCCTTGTTCGGCTGCATGCGCATCAGCCCCGCAATGTAGAGCCGCTGTCCGTCGGCGAATTTCCGCTTCCCGGCCAGCTGCGCCGCCGCCAGTTCCCGCATTTTCGCCGTATAGGATTTGTTCAGCAGCACGGCGGGATCGTTCGAAACGTCCGTTCCGGCGGCGGCCGCAGCCAGCGCCTTCCGCTCGTCGGCGAACACCGAATTGTCGTAGAGATAATCCACATAGGCGTCCGTATCGCCGCCGAACCGCTTGCCGATCACCTCGGCGAACACCGAAGGCAGCTCCTTGCAGTTCTCCCCGACGATCCGGAACATCCGCTTCGCCACGCGCCGGTCGGTCGGCATGTTGTAGTCCTTGTAGAACGCTTTCAGCGCCTCGGTCAGCTCCCCGCCCTTCTTCGAAACGGCCAGGCGCGCCGGTGCGAGAATCTCCACCGAACGGCCTATCGCCTCGCTCAAGTACTGGCTCGAAGCGAAATAGGGGGCCGTCTCCTCCACCGATTCGCGGATCAGGTTCAGAGCGTTCGAATAACCTTCCGTAGGCAGCGTGTTCTTCGCCGCCCAGGCGGTGAAAGCCGCCTCCTGCTCCTGCTTGCGGCCCTTCACGTCGAGCCGGCGGATACCGCGCGACTTGCCGATCGAGTTCTTCCAGTAGTTCGACGACTGGGCGTACTTCGAAGCGTACTGAATGCGGACCTTGGCGCTGGCGGCCATGTCCTCCTTCAGAATGGCCTGCCGCTCGCCGCGGATGAAGATGCGCTGCGGGTTTTCCACTTCGAGCAGACGGTCGATCTCGTAGGAGGTCATGTAACGCTGCGTCGACCCCGGGAAACCCATGATCATCGCGAAATCCCCCTCGTCGTAACCGCCGAGCGAAATCTTCAGGAACTTTTCAGCCTTGTAAGGGCGGTTTTCGAGCGAATAATCCGCCGGCCTGTTGTCCGGTCCGGCATAGACGCGAAAGACCGAGAAATCGCCCGTATGACGCGGCCACATCCAATTGTCGGTGTCGCCGCCGAACTTGCCGATCGATGTGGGAGGCGCACCGACCAGGCGGACGTCCCTGAAGACCTCGATCACGAAGGCGAAATACTGGTTGCCCCCGAAAAAGGACTTGATCTCGACATCCATACCGGGATTCTCCCCGGCGAGGCGTTCCGAAACGGCCTTCACCTGTCCGGCGACCAGCTCTTCCCGCTCCCCGCCGCCGGCGATGTCGGGCACGGCGCCCAGCACGTCCGGCGTCACATCGACGATCCGGCGGATAAAGCGCACCTTGAGTCCCGGAGCCGGCAGCTCTTCGGCGCGCGACATGGCCCAGAAACCGTTCTTGAGGTAGTCGTGCTCCACGGACGAAAGCGACTGGATCGACCCGTAACCGCAGTGGTGATTGGTGAACAGCAGTCCGTCGGGCGAAACGATCTCACCCGTGCATCCGCCGCCGAAAATGACGATGGCGTCCTTGAGCGAAGAGTTGTTCATGCTGTAAATCTCCTCGGCCGAGAGTTTGCATCCGCGGGCCTTCATGTCCTTGCTGTTCATTTTCTGGAGATAGGGCAGCATCCACATGCCCTCGTCCGCCGCCGCCGAGAGCGTGACGCACGCTGCGGCGAGCAGTAAAAAGATTTTCTTCATAAAGTGCATTAAAGATTAATCGTATGTAATCGCTTCAGATTATTTGACATTGATCATATTCAGAATGGACCGCTCCGCCGCCCGGCGCACCTCGTCGTCGAGCACGATCTCGGGCGATTCGTTCTCAAGGCACGCGCAGATGTTCTCCAGCGTCACCATCTTCATATACTTGCAGTCGTTGCATCCGCACGTCTCGTCGTCGGGAGGCGCCGGGATGAACTCTTTTTCCGGATAACGCCTCTTCATCTCGGCGAGGATTCCCGCCTCGGTCACCACGATGAACTCCTGCGCGTCGCTCCGGCCGCAATATTCGAGTATCCCCGCCGTGGAACCCACATAGTCGGCCACTTCGACAATATAGGCCCGGCACTCGGGGTGCACGACGACCTTCGCCGCCGGATGCTCCAGTTTGAGCGTCAGCAGTTTTTCGAGCGAAAACTCCTCGTGGACGTGGCACGCTCCGTCCCACAGCACCATGTTCCGACGCCCGGTGAGCTTCTGGATATAGGAACCCAGATTGCGGTCGGGAGCGAAAATCACGGGCTGGTCGGCGGGAATCGACTCCACTACCTTCAGCGCGTTGGACGACGTGCAACAGATGTCGGTCAGCGCCTTCACGCCGACCGTGGTGTTCACATAGGAGACGACCGTGTGACCGGGGTATTTTGCCTTGAAAGCCGCGAATTCCCCGGCGTCGCACGACTCGGCCAGCGAGCACCCCGCCTCGGGACAGGGGATCAGCACCTTCTTTTCGGGGCAGAGGACCTTGGCGGTCTCGGCCATGAAGTGCACTCCGGCGAAGAGGATGATGTCGGCGTCGACCGACTGCGCCCGGACGGAGAGGGCGAGCGAGTCGCCCAAAAAATCGGCGACGGCCTGCACCTCGGGCGTCGTATAGTAGTGCGCCAGGATCACGGCGTTTTTCTCGCGCTTGAGATCCCCGATGCGGCGGCTGAGCTCGGAGGAGTTTTCCACGTTCATTTTTTATTTTTATTCCTTTAATTAATTTAAATAATAAAAAGAAGAATAGATATAATAGCTGTTGATACTGTTGACAAGTGGAAGTGTTATTTTCCAATCAACACTTTTTATTTTTATTGTTTCTTATTTTAAATTTTAATTGATTCAAAATCAAAAGAATATAAAAACAATCGACAATTGTTGAAACAGTTTGTCGACATATCGACAGCCTTTTGTTTTAAACATTCTCTTCCGGTTTCATCCCTTTTCCGGGTATGACAACTTCTTAAAACTATTTTTGGTTTCGGCGAAAAGATTTTTATACCCGTTCTCTTTTTCGAAAAGCAAATTTTTCAGCGTCGACTTTTCATTCTTTTTCATCGGTTATCAACGCGGTTTTCGACAAGTTGTCAACCGTTTTTCATCACTTTGCCGACAATCTTTTCGGCGATCCCGCGGTAGTGTTCCTCGACGCGGAAATCAATTCCCGCCGCCGGCGTCCCTGCGTCTGCTCCGTCCATAATCGACTGGATGATAGGTATTTCTCCCAGGAACTCCACCCCGTTTTTTTCGGCGTATGCGCGTGCCCCGCCGCGGCCGAAGATGTAGTAGCGGTTTTCGGGCAGTTCGGCGGGCGTGAACCACGCCATGTTCTCGACGATGCCCGCCACGGGGATGTTGACGTTTTCGTTGCGGAACATCTCCACGCCGCGCACGACGTCGGCCACGGCGATCTGCTGGGGCGTCGAGACAATCACCGCGGCGTCGATTTTCAGTTCGCCAATGATCGACAGATGCACGTCGCCCGTGCCGGGAGGGAGGTCCGTGAGCAGGAAGTCCAGCGTCCCCCACCGGGTCTGGTGGATCATCTGTTTGAGGGCGCTGACAGCCATTGCGCCGCGCCACAGCAGCGCATCGGTGGGTTTGATGAAGAAGCCGATCGACATGAGCTTTACGTCCATTGATTCGGCCGGGACGATGTGGTCCACCCCGTCCTCGGCGACGGCTTCGGGCACGTACCCTTCCACGCCGAACATTTTGGGCTGCGACGGTCCGTAGATGTCCGCATCGAGGACGCCGACGCGGAAACCCATGTTCCGCAGGGCGATGGCCAGGTTGGCCGTGACGGTGGACTTGCCTACCCCACCCTTGCCCGAGGCGACGGCGATTACCCTGGCGATGCCGCCCGTGGTGGTCTTCAATTTGGGTTCGGGACGCGGAGCCGCCCCGCCCTCCTTGATCACGACGAGCACCTCCGCGCCCGGAAACGCCTCGCGCAAAAGCGATTCGGCCTGGTTCTTGATCTTCACGGCGAACGGGTCGCGGGCCTTGGCGAAGCGCAGCACGACGGTGACTTTGCCTTCGGCGGACGCTGTATGTTCGATAAATCCGCTCGAAACGATGTCCTGTCCGGTTTCCGGGTGGACGACCGATGCGAGCAGGCGTTTGATTTTTTCTTCCATTGTCGTATTCAGTTTCTTTTCGGCAAAAATATGAAAAAGCGGAACGGGCTTAAAACCGAATCGCATGGGGTTCGGTAAAACGCTCCGGCAGATAAAAGTGTCGTTACGCCACCAAAGATAACGTATATTTTGGAAAATATATATAGTATGTCTAATTATTTTATCGAAAAACGATAAATTTTATTTGTTTTTCGTATAAAATCGCTATATTTGCGACAACATACGGAAGAAGACAACAACAAAATAGAACGAACTATGAATTTTATCAAGACTTTTCTGGCAGGGCTTCTCGCGGTCGTCGTGGGGACGTTCCTGGTGTTTTTCCTGTGGATTTTCATTTTGCTGGGCATTGCCGGCTCGATGGAGAAGAGTGTGGCGGTGCATCCCGAGTCGATCCTGAAGATCGACTTCTCGGAGGTGCTGACCGACGCCCCGTCGTCCGATCCGCTGGCGGGTCTCGACCTGATGACGCTCCAGACCCAGCGGCAGCTTCCGCTCCTGAAGGCGCTCCGCGCCCTCGAAGCCGCGCGTGACGACGACCGCATCAAGGGCATCTACCTGCGGATGAACGGCACGGGGGGCGTAACCGGCTCGGCGATCCTGGAGGAGCTGCGCGAGGCGCTCGTGGAGTTCAAGCAGAGCGGCAAATTCATCGTCGCCTACAACGAAACCTATTCGCAGGGCGGCTATTACCTGGCTTCGGTCGCCGACAAGATCTACATGCAGCCCGAGGGCATGATGGAGTGGGCCGGACTGTCGATGAACCTGATGTTCTACAAGGGGCTGCTGGACAAACTCGACCTCAAGGCCGAAGTGTTCCGCCCCACGGCCTGCAAATACAAGAGCGCCGTCGAACCTTATATCTATGACAAGATGTCCGACGCCAACCGCGAACAGATGCAGCAGCTTGTCAGCTCGATGTGGGGCGTCATCGCCGAAAGCGTCGCCGAGGCGCGCGGCATCGAACTGAAGACGCTGAACGAAATGGCCGACAGACTGGAGGTGGCGCTTCCCGACGAGGCGCTTGAAAAAGGGCTTGTCGACAGTCTGATCTACGAGGACCAGATGGAGGATGTCTTTGCCGAACTGGGCGTTTCCGACGATTACGACTTTGTTACGCTGGGCGACTACGCCGCGCAGGTGGGCGCCGACCTGAAAAACATCTCCGCCGACCAGGTGGCCGTCGTCTATGCCGACGGTCAGATCGTCGACGGCGAGGGGTACGGCAAGGAGATTTACGGCAATACGCTGGCTGCGAAGATCGCCGGCGTGCGCGACAACGAGAAGGTGAAGGCCGTCGTGCTGCGCGTCAACTCCCCCGGCGGAAGCGCGCTGGCATCGGACGTCATCTGGCGCGAGATCGAACTGCTGCGTGCCGAGAAACCCGTCATCGTGTCGATGGGCTCCTATGCAGCCAGCGGCGGTTATTACATCTCCTGCCCTGCCGATGCGATCGTGGCCGACAAGATGACCCTCACGGGTTCGATTGGCGTGTTCGGCATGTTCCTCGATACGCGCGACGCCCTGAAAAACAAACTGGGCATCACCGTCGACGGCGTGAAGAGCAACGCTTCGGCCGATTTCGCGGCCACGTCGCCGCTGACGCCCTTGCAGCGGGCGATGATCATGCGCGGTGTCGACCGGGTTTACACCACCTTCACCAACCATGTGGCCGAGGGGCGCAATCTTCCGATCGGGAAGGTGCTCGACATCGCCGGCGGCCGTGTCTGGTTGGGTAAGGATGCGCTGGAAGTCGGCCTGATCGACACCTACGGCGGATTGAAAACGGCCATTGCGCTGGCCGTAGACAAGGCGGAACTGGGCGACGGCTACCGGGTCGTCGAAGTGAAGGAGGAGCCGACGGGTTTCGCTGCGATCATCGCTTCGCTGAACGTGAGCGTCCGCGAAGCTTTCGCCCGTTCGGAACTGGGACTGATGATGAAAGAGTACAACACCGTGCGCGAGGCCCTGAACCAGCAGGGCGTCCTGATGTACTCGCCCTGGAAGGTCGAAGTGCGTTGATCCGCACGTATCGTGAAAAAGAGGCGTCTCCGGATGAAGGGGGCGCCTCTTTTCAGTTCGTCGTATCCGGCGTGAGCGGCGAGGTTTTGAACCGGCTGCGGTAGTCGCTGGGCGTGGTTCCGAGGTGGGCGCGGAACAGATGGTTGAAATTCGAGACGTTGGTGAATACGCAGAGGGGGCATCTTTCCGAAATGGGGAGCTGCGTCTCGACGATGAGCTGCGCGGCCCGGTTGATGCGGAAGCTTTTGATGTATTCCCACAGGTTCTGGTGCGTGCGGCGTTTGAAGTAGCGGCACACCGACGACGGGGACATGTCCACCGAACGGCCGATCTCCTCCAGCGAGAGTTTGCGGGAATAGCTCTCCTCCACGAACCGGACGATTCGGCGCACCCGGTCGTCCTGGTAGGAACCGTCGTGACGCGAACCGATCTGCTGCACCTCGTCGGGCGGCGCTGTGGCAAGGTCGTTGAGGATGCTGAAAAAGAGCGAGACGGCTTCGAAGCCGTCGAGTTTGGGCAGCGATATCATCCGTTCGAGCACGGTGTCGATCGTTTTCGGGGCGAATCGCAGTCCGGCCGCAGGGCGGAGCAGCATTTCGCGGATGGGACGCATGTGTTCGAGCGAGAGGAACTTCCAGTCGGGCATCTCGCGGCTGAACATGACCGTGGCGGTTTCGCACTTGGCGTCGGCATACGCCGCGTCGCGCTTGAAACGGTGCGGGGTTCCGGGATTGATGAGCACGAGGTCCTTTTCGGTGAAATCTTCGACCGCGTCGTCCATGATGCGCTGGCCGCGCACGTGGAGCGTCAGGCAGAGCATGTAATCTTCGTGGTAATGGAGCGGAGGATCGGTCTGCTTGTCGGGCCAGTAGTGGGTCACGAATAAATTGTTGCTGCCCACAGGAGTAATATCGGCGAGAATCTGCTTCATAGTCGGGCAAATATAACTAATTTTAAAGAGAAACGTCCGATCGGGGTGAATATTTTGCGCTTTACATTATCTTTGCAATATGGCAGTTATCAGATTGACTAAAGAATTTTCGTTCGAGGCGGCTCATGCGCTCGACGGATACGACGGTCCGTGCCGCGAGATTCACGGGCACTCCTACCGTCTGTTTGTAACGGTTAAGGGTACTCCGGCCGAAGATGCGTCCAACCCGAAATGCGGCATGGTGCTGGATTTCGGCGTACTGAAACGGATCGTCAGCGAGGAGATCGTCTCGCGTTTCGACCATGCGCTGGTGCTGCGCGCCTCGGAATCCGGGGAGGAATTTTTCCGCGTGCTCGCCGAACGCTTCGGCAATGTGGTTACGGTGGGCTACCAGCCGACGTGCGAGAATATGCTCGGCGATTTCGCCGCCCGCATCGCCGCGCGCCTTCCCGAAGGTGTCGCGCTCCACTCGCTGCGTCTGCACGAGACGGCGACATCGTTCGCCGAGTGGTTCGCCGAGGACAATATGTAAGAAGACAAGCAGGGATTCCGGATGCGGCGGGTTTGTGAAAATGGCCGCAGCGGGGAAAAGGTGACTCTAATTGACGCAACTTATCTGATATGAAAAAACTCTTTCTGGTCGACGCCTATGCGTTGATTTTCAAGTATTACTATGCCTTTTTGGGCCGTCCGATGCGTAACCGCGAGGGGATGAACACCTCCGTGGTGTTCGGCTTCGTGAAGTTCCTGCGCGACATCCAGAAACGCGAAAGGCCCGATCTGTTGGGCGTGGCGTTCGATCCCAAGGGCGGCAGCTTCCGCCGCGACATCTTTCCGGAATACAAGGCCAACCGTTCCGAAACCCCCGAGGACATCCTGCTTTCGATACCCTACGTGAAACGGGTGCTCGACGCGATGTGCATTCCGATTCTCGAAGTGGCGGGTTACGAGGCCGACGACGTGATCGGAACCCTTTCGCAGAAGGGTGTCGAAGCCGGTTACGACGTCTATATGGTGACGCCCGACAAGGATTACGGCCAGCTGGTGCGCGACAACTGCCGCATCTACAAACAGCGGGGCGCCGAGGGCAGCATCGAGATCGTCGACCGCGAGGCCATCCGCGAGAAGTACGGCATCGACGACCCGCAGCTGGTGCGCGACATCCTTGCGCTGTGGGGCGATGCCTCGGACAATATTCCCGGCGTCCCGGGCATCGGCGAGAAGATCGCCTGCAAACTGGTCCGGGAGTGGGGAACGGTGGAAAACATTCTGGAGAATGTCGGCAAAATTCCCGGGAAGCAGGGCGAGAAGATCGCCGGGTGGGCCGACAACCTGCGGCTGGCCAAGCGCCTGACGACCATCTGCCTCGACGTGCCGATCCCTTTCCGCGAGGAGGACCTCACGGTTTGCGACCCGCATATCGACCAGCTGCGCGGGATCTTCGCCGAATTGGATTTCAAGGCTTTTATGAACGATCTGACGAACCTCGCACCCGCCGAGCCGCTTCCCGAAGGTCCGCGTCAGGAGGCGCAGACCCAGCTGGCGGAGATGGCCCGCGCCAAGTCGGCCGCGGCGAAGAAGGCCGCGCTGGCGGGACAGGGCAATCTGTTCGGCGACCCCGTCGTGCCGCTTCCTGCGGCGCAGGAGGTTCCCGTGGCCGAACTTCAGGCCGAAGCCGAGGCGATGCAGTTCCGGACGGCCCAGACGACGCCCCACGAATACACGCTCGTGGAGAGCGCCGCGCAACTGCGCGAGGTGGTCGCCGCGGTCGGCAGATACCCCGAATTCTGTTTCGACACCGAGACCACGGGTTTCGACATCTTCAACGACCGCATCGTCGGGCTGTCGCTCGCCGTGGAACCGTTCAAAGCGTGGTACGTGCCTTTCCTGGAGAAGGATACGCCCGAGTATGCGGAGATCGTGCGGCCGCTGTTCGAGGATGAGCCGATCGCCAAGATCGGGCAGAACATCAAGTTCGACCTGATGGTGCTGCGCCGGCTGGGCATCACGATCCGGGGCCGCATGTACGACACGATGATCCTCCACTACCTGCTCGATCCCGAGTCGCGCCACAACATGAACGCCCTTGCGGAGAAATACCTCAATTACAAGCCCATCGAGATCGAAACGCTCATCGGCAAAGGCTCGAAGCAGCTGACGATGGACCTTGTGAACGTCGAACGCGTCAAGGAGTACGCCGCCGAGGATGCCGATGTGACGCTGCAACTCAAGCAGGCGCTCTACCCCATGATCGAGCAGATCGGCCTCCAGCACCTCTATTTCGAGATCGAGGAGCCGATGATCGCCGTGCTGGCCGACATCGAGATGGCGGGCGTGAGGATCGACTCCGAAGCGCTGGCGGTCTATGCCGTCGAGTTGAACCGCAAACTCGCGGAACTGGAGGCGGCGATCCGCACCGAGGCGGGCGAACCGAACCTGAACATCAACTCGGCGCGCCAGCTGGGCGAGGTGCTTTTCGGGAAAATGCGCATTGCCGAGAAGCCCAAGATGACCAAGACCAAGCAGTTCTGCACCGACGAGGACTACCTCCAGTTGTTCGCCCGCAAACACCGGATCGTCGATCTGATCCTCGAATACCGGGGCGTGAAGAAACTGCTTTCGACCTATGTCGAGGCGCTGCCCCAGCTGGTCAACCGCTCGACGGGGCGCATCCACACCTCGTTCAACCAGGCCGTGACGGCCACGGGACGCCTTTCGTCGACGAATCCCAATTTGCAGAACATCCCCGTCCGCGACGACATGGGCCGCCGCATCCGCAAGGCGTTCATCCCCTCGGACGACGATCACCTGCTGCTTTCGGCCGATTACAGCCAGGTCGAACTGCGGCTGATGGCCCACCTTTCGGGCGACGAGTCGTTGATCGCGGCCTTCGAGCACGGCGAGGACATCCATGCCGCCACGGCCGCCAAGCTCTTCAACAAAACGCTCGACGAGGTGACCTCCGAAGAACGCCGCCGGGCCAAGACGGCCAATTTCGGCATCATCTACGGCATTTCGGCCTTCGGGTTGAGCCAGCGGCTCGAAATTCCGCGCAAGGAGGCCAAGGAGATCATCGACGGCTATTTCGCCTCCTACCCCGGGGTCAAGAAGTATATGGACAACGTGGTCGAGAAGGCCAAGGAGGAGGGTTTCGTCTCGACGATTTTCGGCCGCCGCCGCTACCTCAACGACATCGCTTCGCACAACGCCATCGCCCGCGGCCTTGCCGAGCGCAACGCCGTGAACGCCCCGATTCAGGGTTCTGCGGCCGACATTATGAAGATCGCCATGATCAACGTTCACCGGCGTTTCGCCGCCGAAGGCATCCGCTCGCGGGTGATCCTGCAAGTGCACGACGAACTGGTGGTCGACATGCTCCGCTCGGAGCAGGAGCGTGTCACGGCGATCGTCACCGAGTGCATGGAGTCCGCCGCGCAGCTCAAGGTCCGGCTGATCGCCGACGCCGGCGTGGGCGGCAACTGGCTGGAAGCGCATTGATTGTGGAAAAGTCACAACCGATGCGCCTTGCGCCTCCATTTCGACAAAACCTCTGAACCTCCCTTTGAAAAGGGAGGCTTTCGGGAATAACTGTTTACAGCCATGATTGAATCACCCTATCAACCTTCGCCCGACCGTTACGACGACGGTATGATCTACCGGCGCGCCGGGCGCAGCGGCGTGCTGCTGCCGGCCTTTTCGCTGGGTATGTGGCACAATTTCGGCAGCGGGCAGGCCTTCTCCAACGTGCAGCGGATGGCCCATTACGCCTTCGACCGCGGAATCACCCATTTCGACCTTGCGAACAACTACGGGCCGGCGTACGGCACGGCCGAGGAGAATTTCGGCCGTCTGATGGAACGCTCGTTCCGCCCCTACCGCGACGAAATGTTCATCGCGACCAAAGCGGGTTACGACATGTGGCCGGGACCCTACGGCAACTGGGGATCGCGCAAATACCTCACGGCGAGCCTCGACCAGAGCCTGCGCCGCATGAAACTCGATTACGTCGACATCTTCTATTCCCACCGCCACGACCCCGAGACGCCCCTTGAGGAGACCCTCCAGGCATTGGTCGACATCGTCCGCCGGGGCAAGGCGCTCTACGTCGGATTGTCGCGCTACCCGCTCGAAGCGGCGCGTTTCGCCTTCCGCTACCTCGCCGAACGCGACGTTCCGTGCCTGCTTTTTCAGGACCGGTACAATATCTTCAGCCGCCAGCCCGAAACTTCGGGCGTTCTGTCGCTTTCCGCCGCGTCGGGTTCGGGCTTCGTCGCCTTTTCGCCGTTGGCGCAGGGACTGCTGACGGGTCGTTACCTCGACGGCATTCCGCAGGATTCGCGCATGGCGGCGGGTCGTTCGTTGCAGCGCGAGGTGCTGACCGACGCGATGCTGGAACGTCTCCGCGCCCTGAACGACATCGCCCGGCAGCGCGGCCAAACGCTGGCCGAAATGGCGCTGGCATGGCTTCTGCGCGATAAACGCGTTACGTCGGTAATCGTCGGGGCCAGCTCCGCGGCGCAGATCGAAGACAACCTGCGGGCGTTGGAAAACGCCTCCTTCTCCGACGACGAGCTGGCGCGCATTGATGCCCTTTCGCGGGAATGACCCTCTTCCGAAGCCGAAAAAAAGACCCGATTTCCTGCGAAATCGGGTCTTTCGTGTCATGGGAAGGCGCTGCCGCTTCTGGCCGATGTAGAAAAGGCGGGGATGCGGGCGGCCGCCAGGGCGAAATAGTTTTCGGTCCTGCAAGATAGGTTTTTAAACCGGAACCGTCAAATCCGGACGCATGAAAACGCCGAACCCTGCAACGGGTCCGGCGTTCCGGTGAGGCGTCACCCAACGGGCGTCAGAAGGAGATACCGACGCGGATGCCGAAATTGTTGATGTTGTCCATCGAGTAAGTCAGCACGTCGCCGCTGTTGGTCGAGTAGCTGTAATAGAGCGCTACGTGGAACCCCAGCCGGTAGTCGGGCCTCGGGAATATCGACACGCCGATTTCGGGCGAGAGGTAGAATCCCCAGGTGTCGGTGTACTGCTTGATGATGTAGTAGTACGATGACATTTCGGCGTAGTTGGCGCCCAGCTTCAGACCCGCATATGGCTGGAATACGCTGTCGGTAAGCCAGTTGTATCGTCCCGTGACACCGAACGGCAGCTGGAACAGCGCGTGTTTCTGGTTGGTCGTCAGCGCCGATCCGTTGCCCAGATCGAGCGTCTGGCGCGAAATGCTCTGGAGGTTGGTCTGGTAGGAGATGAACGGACCGACGGTGATGGCCGGCGTGACGAAGTATCCGCCTTCGAAGTTCATGCCCCAGCCCGAGGCCTTGTCGGCGAAACCGGCGCCCAGAGGCACGCCTACCTGCCAGTCGATGTTGATGTAGGTGTTGGGGAATACCTGCGCTTTGCCCGGCATGGCCGCAGCGAGCATCAAGGCGCAGAAAGCGATGGTTTTGAGGTATTTCGATGTTTTCATAATCGGACGATTTTTTGCTGTTAAACTATTTGGCCAGGTAAGGAGACTGTTCGAATGCCTGCTCGACGGCGGCGATCGTGCGCTGCTGGTTGAGGTCGGCGTCGGAGGTCAGCAGGCCGCCGATGAAGCTGTCCCATACGATAGGCAGTTTCTTGCCGCTCTCCTGATCGGCCTGGAGGTCCAGCATTTCCATCAGCAGCGAACCGGCCGTGTACCCGTAGTAAACGCTGTAAGGATAGTGCCATCCCACCCAGTCGCCCCAGTAGCCGGGAGCCCAGTAGTAGGGATAGTACCACCACCAGTAGGGATAGTCGTAGCCTACGAAGTAGGTCACTTTGCGGACGTAGCTGAGCTGGATGCCCACGCTGGCGGCGTCTTTGTCCTCGGTGCGCGTGTAGCCCGCATCGTCGAGTTTGCCGACCACCGTGCCGATGATCGCCATGGCGTCGGCGTCTTTCCAGTATTCGGTTTTGTCGCTGTTCCCGATGATCAGGATACTGTCGGGAATGTAGTAGGTGTCGATCGCGGCGAAGTCGGTGCCGGTATCGTGGGCGGTGTAGACCAGATAATCCCGGTGAAGGTCCGATGTCGAAGGCTCCTTCTGACACGCGCAGAACGCAACTGCAATGAGTGCGAACGCAAAGTAACGTAATTTTTTGACGTTCATGGTTGTTTAATTTTTTTGGTTTGCTGTCCCGACCATCGTTTCAAATTCCGTTCCCCGCGCGCGGGTTTCCCGGCGCAGGGCCCGAATCGCGTATAAAGAAGCCGTTTTCATGACACGGAGAACCCGATCCCCGCGTAAACGGCACACTGATAGCCGGTTGTCAAAACCGGTCCAGATCTGACAACCCGTATGAAACAGCCACTATGAAAGAATCCCCGCCGCAAATGGGCGATCCGTAAGAAATCCGGTCAGAGGCCGATGCGCCGAACCCGGTTTTCGAAATCGCTGCGCGAGCCGAGCGCCGAATTGCGGAGTTTGGTGCGATAGGTATAAACCGTTGCCGAAGCGCAGTTCAGAAAACTGGCGATGCAACCGCTGTCGGTGATCCCCAGCCGCATGACGGCCAGGATGCGCAGTTCGGTCGAAAGAGCCCCGTCCGAACGCACCGGAAAACGCGCCGGCTCTTCGAGCAACTCGTTGACCCGCTCTACGAAGTCGGGGAAGATGCCGAGGAACGTTTCGTCGAAGATGCGGTAGAAGTCGCGGTAATTGCGGTCCACATCCGAAGGCGACCGCAGTTTGCGCATCAGGGCCTCCGTACCGTCGGTTTTGGCGGTTTTTCGCAATTCCATCCGGTATTCGTCGACCCGGCCGATGTAATGCGTGGCGAGCTGCATGTAGCGGAACACATAACTGTCTTTGATCTTGTTGGCATCGCGCAGATGGTCGTTCACGATCCGGAACTGTTCGTTGCGTTCGTGAAGCCGCCTGTTGACTTCGTAAATCAGGGAGGTGTTGCGCCTCAGCCGCCGGTGCTGGCGCTGCGTGTGGAACAGCAGCAGGGCTATGATCACCAGCAGAAGCAGGAAAACGCTGACCATGACCGTCAGGATGCGGCTGCGGGAGTTGATGCTGTAAACCACGGCCTGATTGATGATCATCTCGGCCTGGCTCGAATGGAAGATGCGCGTGTTGTAGTTGCACGAAAGCATATCGGCGACCGTGCACTGAATGTAGCGGGCCGCACGCTCCATGTCCTTCTCCTCGAACATCATCAGCGCCAGTTCGTACAGGGAGAGGTACTCCCGGACGGGGGTTCGCAGGTCGTTCACCGCGGCGCGGGCGAGCCAGTATTTGCGCTGCTCGCGGTCGCCGAGGGTTTCGTATACGTTGGCTATGTTGTACGCCACGCGGGCCAGTGTCCGCGAACTCTGCCGGGGGTTGTAAAGCGGCAGCAGCACATCGAGCGCCTCGTCGCAACGCTGCTGCGACAGCAGGTCGATGGCCCGCAGCCGCTGGCGTGTGACGTACGAGTGTCCGTCGAAGCCGATGCGCACGCGCCGTATCCGGGCGAGTGTGTCGGCATAGGCCCTGCTGCGGGATTCGGAGGTGTTCTGCGAGGCGAGACGCCCGTAGACGACCATCTGCTGAGTGTAGTAGTTCGCACGCATCCGCTTGGTGATGCCTGCGGTATCGAGCGACCGAATCCGGTCGTAAGCGTCTTCGATGTTGTTGCGGCCGATCAGGACGGATATGTCGCAGGTGGTGGACAGAAACTTCATGTCCCGGCGGCCCGTGTGCTCGGCAAGGTCGTACATCAGGGCGACGTAACGGGCCGCCGTGTCGATGTTGTAAGTGATATAGGAATCGAACAGCCGATTGGCCGTCCTCCACCGCATCGTGTCGTCGGACGCGGTGCATAGTTCCCTCCGCAGCGAGTCTACTCGCCGTTCGAAACGTACCGCATAGAGGCCCTTACTTTCGATGACCTGATCCAACTGGTCGAGTATCTGTTCGTTATCACTCTCATGACAGGCACAAAGCAGAACCATACAGATCACAAAAACGAGGGGGGGGAGAACATGATCAACTTTTTCATCGGGACGCTTGTTCAAATATACAAATTTACAAAAAAAGACGAATCCCGCACCGTTTTCCGGCGGAGATTCGTCGCCCGTTCCGGTCTTCGGCGGCCGGATCAACCGATGATTTCGATCTTCACCTCCCGGCGGATGTCAGCCGCGGGGACCTCTATCACATGGCATTTCAGCTTTTCATCGAACACAGGCTTCACGCTGCGGCCGCCGACCTTCGCTCTTTCGATCTTCCCGGCGGCGGGGAGCTGAAGCCGGTAGGCGCGTTTGACGACCTGACCTTCGTAAGAGCCTGCGGTGGGACGTACCGTTAGGGTCGTCACCCGCCCCGTCCGGCGGTAATTGAGCTGCGTGGTCGCATACGCGCCCTGTTCGTAATCGCGGGTCACTCCGTCGTCCTCGTAGAGCGTATAGGTGTTGTCGGCATCGCCGGCCGAGGGGTAGACGCGCATGACGAGCGTCGTGAGCGGCGTCGAGGCCGGCCGCGGCGTATAGGGCTGCATGGGCAGCACCCAGCCTCCCCGGACGTAGAGCGGAAACTCTTCGAGCGGCTTGGATATTTCGCACTCCCGGCCGCCGTCGAAGCGTTCGTGGGTGAAGAAGTCGTACCAGACATCCTCTCCGGGGAACCACACCCGCTGCGAAGCGACCTTGTCGGGGCCCGTGCCGGGCGAGGCGATGGGAGCGGCGAGCAGCAGGTCCCCGAAAAGGAACTCCTGCTCGTTGCAGTACGCGCGTTCGTCGCCGCCGTATTCGATATACATCGGGCGGTTCAGCGGCACCATCGTCGAATGGGTCTGCCAGACGCTGCTGTAAACGTAGGGCATCAGCTCCGAGCGCATGTGGTACATGCGGCGCATGGCGGCGGTTTCGCGTTCGCCGCTGATCCACGGACGGCGGTCGAGCCGCGCATCCTTGGTCGAGTGCACGCGCAGGGCGGCCGACAAGGCTCCGAACTGCGTCCAGCGCACGGTAAGTTCGGGATTGGGGTCGCCGCGGAATCCGCCGATGTCGTGCGCCCAGTAGTAGCAGCCCGCATTGCCGCTGGCGGCCGTGAGCTTGACCTCGAAAGCCAGCATCTCCCAGTTGGCCTGCGCGTCGCCCGAGAACTGGATGGGATGGCGGTGGTCGCCCCACCCGGCCCAACGGCTGTAACCCGCGCCGCGCAGTCCTTTCCGCTCCGTTTCGCGGTAGTAAAGTTCGTTGATCCACTGCAACGAGGTGGAACGGTATCCCCGCACCTCGTTGCAGTGGATCAACGAACTTTACTCGAGCCACCAGAAATCGACGCCCATATCCTCGGTGGTGTGATGGGCGTGTTTGAAGAAGGTCTCCATGTATTTGCGGTCGCCCAGGTCGAAAAGGAGCGGTTTGGCCGGATCGGCCCCCATATCCTTCATAAAGGCGCCGTACATCTCCTCGTGGGGACGGATGCCGTCGTGCGGATGGTCGTTGAGCGACACGGTCACGCCGCGGCGGTGCACCTCGGCGATCAGCGCTTCGGGATCGGGAATGCGTTCGCGCTCCCAGGTATAGCCCGTCCAACTGCGGCTGCCGGCATGACCGGTGCCGGTTCGGGCCGTGTAGGTGTGCCAGCCCATGTCGAAGACGAGGTTGTCGAGCGGGAAGTCGTTCTGCTCGTAGCCGTCGATGATCGAGAGGAACTCCTCGGAGGTGTAGTCCCAGTAGCGGCAGTACCAGACGCCGTGGATGTATTTGCGGGTCATCGGAACCCGTCCGCCGATGGCTCCCAGGTCGGCCAGCGCGGCCTTGTAGTCGTTGCCGTAGACGAAGCAGTACTGGTCCTGCACATGGCTGCGGGTGTCGCGCGGGCGGAGCCATCCATCGACCAGCAGGTCGGAGCGTTCGTCGTCGATCACGTACCAGCCGTCGCGGCTCAGCAACCCGTCCTGCATGGGGATTTCACCGGTGACGCGGTCGAGGGTTTCGACCGGACCGCCGAGGTTGTTGCGGAAGATGCAGCGGTTGGTGAACTTCTTTTCCTTGCCGTTGAGCTTGTAGTAGGCCGCGAAGTTGTGCAGTCCGAACGGGAAGCCGTCGTGCTCGTAGACGATACGCAGGGCCTCGGTCGTGATCTCGTAGCGGTCGCCGCCCAGCGCCCGCACCTCGAACCGGTCCGCGGGAAGCAGGTTCGAACGGTCGTAGGCGAAGATCGTGGGATCGTCGATGAATTTGCCGTCGCGGGCGAATTCCAGCCGGAAGAGCGTCGGCGTGATGAGCGTCAGGCGGTTCTCGCCGAAGACGAGCGGATTCCCTGATGGCTGTGCGACGGCCGAAAGTCCGCAGCTCAGCAAGAGCAGAAGTGTCGGGAAAAATTTTTTCATGGATTGAAAAACAGTTGAAAAATTCTCCGCACCGTTCATTCCGACGATGCGGAGAGGGGATTCGATTCTTCGTAATGGGTTCTATTCGTTCCGGATACTCTCGGTATAGACGTTTCCGTAGGGGTCGGACGCCTTTACCGTGACTTCGCTCCACGTCGCGGACGACGGTTCGTAATAGAACATGTGGTCGTTGTTCGTCTCCGGTTCGGCCGTCGGGCGGTGCTCGGGTTTGGTGTCGCCGTACATGAAGTCGTAGGCCCGGCGGTCCATCTCGTATTTCAGGTTCGATCCGGAGGGCAGGGTCGTCCAGGCGGCATCGTCCTCCCGGACCTCGACCGTCCAGGTGGAGTGCCAGTTGAAGATGTTGAAGATCAGCCCGTCGCGGTATTGCTCGGACACCGCCTGCCCGGGACCGTAGAGGTACATCTGGTACTCCTTGGGATAGGCCGTACCCTTATAATACCAGTTTGCGATCCGGTTGCCCTCGATCTCGTAGACCGCATAGCCCCGGGGGCTGCCGTCGTTGCACAGCTCCTCGCCGTTCCAGTAGGCGCCCATCACGGCGCCGAGCGTGTTCTCCTCGATGGTTTCGGAGATCGTCGTGGTGTAGTTGTTGTGCGAGTGTCCCGAAAGGATGCGGACATTGTATCCGTCGAGCAGGGCGTAGAGCTCCCGGTAGTTGGCGATGTGGCTCGTGGGGCGGTTGCGGCGCGAGGTGGCGATATGCACTCCTATGATGATGAGTTTGTCTTTGGGCACGTGTTTCAGGTCCTGTTCCAGCCATGCCATCTGCGCCTCGGTGATTTCGGCGGTGTAGTTGGAAGAGCCGGTGTAGAGCACGTCGTCGAGCACGACGAAGTGGCAGTCGCCGATGTTGTACGAATAATAGGTGGGGCCGAACGCCGCACGGAAACTGTGGTCGGCCTCCGTGTCCATGCCGATGGCCTTGTCGTGGTCGTGGTTGCCGATCACCTGGAAGACGGGTACGCCGATCTTCCGGATCTGCTCCTTGTAGACGCTGTGGAAAGGCATGTTGTCCCACACCAGGTCGCCCAGCGAAATGCCGTAGACCGGTTTGTCCAGCTGCTGTACGTAGGGCACCAGCAGGGGCAGCACCTCTTTTTCGAGCATCACGACCTCGTCGTCGCGGCCGATCTGCACGTCGGCCAGCGCCAGCAGGGTGAACCGCTCCTTTTTGCCGGTGCGTTCGAGCGTGAAACTGCGCTGCACAACGTCGTTGTCGCCCAGGGCGATCTTCTTATAGATCTTCGGCATGCCGTTCTCCACCGGGATCTCGCAGTCGGCGGGCACCGAGACGAACACGAACGGAGTGCTCTTCTTCACGCGCATCTGGTAGACCCCCTGCGCATCGGTGGTCGTTACGGTGAAGCCGTCGCTCACAACCGCGCCTTCGATCGGATTCTTGCCGTCGGTCACGCGGCCCACGAGGTTCATGCCGGGTTCGGGGGCGATGTCAACCTTTTCGTAAAGGCCGCCGAGTATTTGGGCGCCTTCGTCTTCGGAGCAGGCCGTGAACCCTCCGGCGAGCAGGACTATCAGCAGGTATTTGAACAGGTGTTTGATCATTGTTCGGTTTTTTTGTTTGGTTTATGAAAAGGCCGGATTTCTCCCCGGACACCCTCGGGCATCCGGGGAAAAGCGGCGTTCTACTCTTCGGCCGTACCTCCGTACCCCGGATTCTGCTTGATCAGGTTGTTGGCCGATATGGCCGAGTTGGGAATCGGGAAGCGGTTCATGTTCTTGTCATTCGAGGGGGTGTGGTCCCACCACGACTCGGAGGTGAACGCGCCCCAGCGGATCAGATCGGTGCGGCGGCGTCCCTCTCCGAGGAACTCGATCATCCATTCGTCGAGCATGCGGTATTCGTCGAGATTGTCCGCGGTCACGGGATCGGGGTCGTTGCGGTTCTCGAAGTTGCGCGCACGCACCTGATTGATCAGTTCGGCGGCCTCTTTCTTGTGCCCGGCGCGCAGTTCGCATTCGGCCAGCATGTAATAGATCTCCGACAGGCGGATGACCGGACAGTCGGGATTCCAGCGCAGCTGCTTGTCCGCAAGGTTGGGCTGCGGGGATTTCACCAGACGGATGCCCGAATTCTCCTCGCCGTCGGCCATCGTCGAAGTCAGTTCGGCGGCCTCTTTCTTGTGCCCGGCGCGCAGTTCGCATTCGGCCAGCAT
>OGGW01000895.1_pt1 | contig 26093 bp, 19 predicted proteins | sample 1571291 | NCBI WGS metagenome assembly OGGW01 (sample SAMEA2582028, study PRJEB24529) | metagenome | biome: Human gut stool | place: China | collected 2011 | reverse complement strand
CCTTCTTGGGTTTCCCGCGCACGCCCTTCCTTACCGTCGCGGAGAATTTACCACTTTATCGACAGTTCCAGGGCAGTCCCGATTGGGACTGCCCTTTTTGCAAATTGAGTTGTAAGGACTGTTTTGCGGCTGCGAAAACATCAGTCCAGACCCAGTACCACCCGGCCGCTGTCGCTCCAATAGCTGTCCAGCGCGGCGTAGGGGAAATGGAACTCCTGCGGGCCGTTGGCGTAAGAGGCCAGCTCGTAGGCGGAGAAGATCACCGTCAGACCGTCCGCGTCAAAGGAGGCGGCGTAGTCGCTGCTCCATTTCTCCATGGTCTCCCGGTAATTATCCCAGTAGACATCGGAGAGGGACCGCCCCTCCAGCTCCGGTGTCGATGCAATCTGTTCCTCTGCCTGCACCTCGATCATATCCGCCACTGCCAGCGTGAAGGTCTGGGGATCGGCAGCCAGCTCCGAGATGGTGAGGAACATACCGCTGTCCAGATCATAGTTCCATGCGAAATACACGGTGTTGGGGTGCGCACCGCCCAGATAGCTGTAATAATCGGCGGCAATGCTGATGAGGGTGCCGGTGCGGTAGCAGGTGTAAGTCAGTTCCTCTGAAAGGGGAGCCATATGGTCCTCGGAAAACATCTCAGGCATATCCCGATACAGATCCTTCACAAAGGAAATGTTTTCCTCCGAGGAATTCGATTCCCGCCACTGGTCGAAATTCTCATTAAAGGTATGGACCCGGTCCATGGCCTGCTTCTGCTCCGGGGTCTCCGGTTCCTCGATCAGCGTGCCGTCTGCGTAAGCCTGTAAGTGCGGGATCTGGAAATCAATGACCATCAAAGTGGTGCCGTCCTCCGCTGTCACCGTTTGTTCATAGGGGTCGGTGGACACTTCATAAGTAATTTCCTCTGTATCCGCAGCGGGAGGTGGTGTCGGAGATTCCGGCATGGGGAGCGGGACAGCACCGCAGCCGCCCAGCAGCGCCGGCAGGCATAGGGCCAGGATCAGAGACAGATACTTTTTCATGTGAGGAACTCCTTTCAGGAAATGAGTCAGGGCATGACGGGATTCTGCCGCCAGAGGGAGCCGCAGGCTTCTGTCAGTTCTGGATACGCCAGAGCGTACAGGTCGGCGGCCCGGCTCTCGGTCTCAAAGAGACGCTGAGCGTCAGGGGAGAGGGATCGGATGGCGGCGGGCTTCGTAATGACCGGAAGGCGGGCGGTTTTCCGCATCCGGCCCAGCAGTGCCCGGCCGGTCTCGTTAGCGGCCAGGACCCGCAGGTAAGGGACGGAGGCGGGCAGCTTGGCGGGGGTCAGGCCCAGATAGGCCCAGAGGACCATCCGCCGCAGCCGGGCGTAAGCGTAGCGCTTGGTTTTGGCGTTGTCTAAAACGGCGTCGAGGGTGGCGGCGTTCCGGCTGGCGTTGTACAGCCGCTGGCCGACGCCCTCGTGTCCGGTGTCCAACGCATCGAATTCTGCCGGAGTCATGGACCGGAGCCGGGCCAGAATTGCCCGCTCACAGGCGGCGGCGAATACCGGCGCGCGGCCCGCAGATTCCTCCGCCTCGTAAACGGCCCTCATGGCCGGGACCATCCGGGACAGGGCATCGGCTCGGCGGCCTTCTGCCAGCAGGTGCCGAATGGCGGAGGCAGAATAGCCCCCGGCGTTTTCCGGGGCGGCGTCATGGGCCGCACCGGTCCTGGGGATCGTAAACAGCGCAGGAGCCGCGCCCACACGCAGCAGTGCCCGGCAGTATTCGATCCCAAGGATGTTGTTGGGGTCGGACAGCAGGGCGGCGTCTGACGGGGAAAGCAAGGCGGCCACGGCCCGCTGGCGGGCGGCGGCAAAGCTGTCCCCCTTGGTCAGCTCCGCTCTTAAGGCCGCTTGAAAAACGTCGCCCTCCAGAGCCTTCGCGGTCCGCAGAAGGGCGGCGCTGTCTCCGCATTCGCTGCCGAAAGCCAGCACGTCCAGCAGCCCCGTGGCGGTGAGAACCTCGACGCCGCCTTGGGTGAATCCCTCGGCAGAACTGACGGCCCAGGGGAGGGGCAGCTCCAATACCAGATCCGCCCCGCTCCGGACGGCGGCTTCCGCCCGGGCGTGACGGCGTACCAACGCAAAGTCACCCCGCTGGACAAAATCGCCGCTCATGGCGCAAATAACGGCTGTGTCTCCGCCAAATTGCTGCCGGACGGCCTGTATCAGGGCGAGGTGACCATAATGCAGGGGATTATATTCTGTTATGATACCAGCGGTTTTCACATTTGTCACCTCAAAGCGGTTACAAAATAATGTCAATTCGGTAAAAATGCAGGTTGTATCTTGCGGAGGATTTGTTATAATGAAAAAGAGAGTTTGCGCAAATGCAAACATTATATTTACATTGTAGCTTAAATATGGAAAGCTGGCAAGGCTTTCCCAAAAGAAGAAGGAGATCCAACGATGAATATTCTGGTTATCAACGCGGGCAGTTCCTCTTTGAAGTATCAGCTGCTGAACCCCGAGACCGGCGTGCTGCTGGCCAAGGGCCTGTGCGAGCGCATCGGCATTGACGGCAAGTTCACCTATAAGCCCCAGATCGAGGGCAAGCAGGTTCTGGACGCCGTGGATGTGGCTATGCCCACCCATTCCGAGGCCATCCAGGCTGTGCTGAACGCTCTGGTGGATAAGGACAACGGCGTGATCGGCTCCATGAAGGAGATTGACGCTGTGGGTCACCGCGTGGTGCACGGCGGCGAGGCCTTCAACAAGTCTGTTCTCATCACCGATGAGGTCATGAAGGCTCTGGAGGACTGCATCCCCCTGGCTCCTCTCCACAACCCTGCCAACATCACCGGCATCAACGCCTGCACCGCCGTTATGGGCAAGGACGTGCCTCAGGTGGCCGTGTTCGATACCGCTTTCCATCAGACCATGCCCGCCAAGGCCTATATGTATGCTCTGCCCTATGAGTACTATGAGAATGACAAGGTCCGTCGCTACGGCTTCCACGGCACCTCTCATAAGTATGTCTCTCAGCGCGCTGCCGCTATGCTGGGCAAGAAGCCTGAGGAGCTGAAGCTGATCTCCTGCCACTTGGGCAACGGTTCCTCCGTCACCGCCGTGGACGGCGGCAAGAGCGTGGATACCTCCATGGGCTTCACCCCCCTGGCCGGTCTGCCCATGGGCACCCGCGCCGGCGATCTGGACGCCGGTATCCTGCAGTACCTGATGAATAAGTATGACATGAACATCGACACCATGCTGGATATCCTCAACAAGAAGTCCGGCGTTCAGGGTGTGTCCGGTGTGTCCTCCGACTTCCGTGATCTGGAGAATGCCCACAAGGAGGGCAACGAGCGCGCCGGTCTGGCCGTGGATATGTTCAACTATGGCGTAAAGAAGCTCATCGGCGCTTATGCTGCCGCTATGGGCGGCGTGGACGCTATCATCTTCACCGCCGGCGTGGGCGAGAACAGCGCTTCTCAGCGTCTGGATATCGCCTCCGGTCTGGAGTTCATGGGCGTGAAGATGGACGCCGAGGCCAACAACGTCCGCGGCAAGGAAGCCGTCATCTCCGCTGCTGACTCCAAGGTGAAGGTCCTGCTGATCCCCACCAATGAGGAGCTCATGATCGCTATGGACACCGCTTCCATCGTCAAGGGCTAAGCTATATTCGATCCATCAAAGGGACCCTCGATGAGGGTCCCTTTTCTATACGGAGGAACTGATCTATGCAACTGAACACACTGTCTATGGTCCACGAATTTCTGCGCCGGACCGTGAAGCCGGGAGACTTCTGCATCGACGCCACGGCGGGAAAGGGCCGGGATACGGCCCTGCTGTGCCGCCTGACAGGAGAAACGGGCCGGGTGCTGGCCTTTGACATTCAGGAGGCGGCGGTGGAGCAGACCAAGGCCCTGCTGGCGGCGGAGGGCCTGACGGCGGAGGTGATCCGGGACAGCCACGCCAATATGGAGCGCTACGCGGCGGCGGAAACGGTGGACTGTGTGGTGTTCAATTTCGGACGGCTCCCCGGCGGGGACCCGTCTATCTTTACCCGGTCGGATACTTCCGTAGCGGCGTTGGAAGCGGCTCTGCGGCTGCTGAAGTCCGGCGGCGTCATCGCCATTGCCCTGTATTACGGCGGCGCCAACGGCTACGGGGAGCGGGATGCCGTGATGACATGGCTGGAAACGCTGGATGACCGGAAATTTTCCGTCCTCCGCTGCGATTGGGCCAACCGGCGGAACGATCCCCCGGTTCCCATTTTTATCTGGAAGGAATGATCGATTTTTTCTGTATTGTCATTGGCGAAAGGATTTGCTATCATGAAGCTGTAACGCGGCGCAGAAGCGCCGGTCCAGTCAGGAGGAATAACTATGAAAGATCTGAAGGATACCTGCCGGGTGGCTGTGGTGCAGTGCGCCCCGGTGATGTTCGACAAAAAAGCCGGTACGGAAAAAATGGTGGAACTGATCCGGGAAGCCGGGAAAAACGGCGCGGAGCTGATCGTGTTCCCGGAGCTGATCATCCCCTGCTATCCCTACGGCATGACCTTCGGCTACACCGTAGGCAGCCGGGACAAGGTGGGCCGTCTGGACTGGAAACGGTACTATGACAACTCTCTCTGCGTCCCCGGTCCTGAGACGGAGCTGCTGGGACAGGCGGCGAAGGAGGTCCACGCCTATGTCAGCATCGGCGTGTCCGAGCGGGGAGAGGACAGCGCCACGCTGTATAACTCCAACCTCGTATTTTCCCCGGAGGGGGAGCTGCTGAACGTCCACCGGAAGCTGAAGCCCACCGGAGCGGAGCGTCTGGTGTACGGTGACGCCAACAAGGACTATTTCCCCATCACCGATACCCCCTGGGGACCTATGGGCAATCTGATTTGCTGGGAGAGCTATATGCCCCTTGCCCGCGTGGCGCTGTATCAGAAGGGCATTACCCTCTACATTTCCCCCAACACCAACGATAACCCCGAATGGCAGGACACCATCAAGCACATTGCCATCGAGGGCCACTGCTTCTTCATCAACGCCGACATGGTGTTCACCAAGGAGATGTACCCCAAGGATCTCCACTGCCCGCAGGAGATCGAACAACTGAGCGACATCCCCTGCCGGGGCGGAAGCTGCGTGGTGGACCCCTACGGCCACTATGTAACGCAGCCGGTGTGGGACAAGGAGGAGATCATCTACGCCGATCTGGATATGCAGCAGGCCATTGCCAGCCGCATGGAGTTTGACGGCGTGGGCCATTATGCCCGGCCGGATGTACTGGAATTGCGGGTCCATGAATAAAGAGACAGCCGCCCTGACGGAAATTCCCATCGGGGCGGCTGCTGCCGTCTTACCAAAGAAAAACAGGCCTCATCTTGGCAGAGGAGGCCTGTTGCTTCGGTGTGATTATGTTTACAGGTGCAGGACCCGGTCCCGGATCTCCTGTGTCCGGCCCTGATTCCAGAACTGGGTGCCGATATAGCCGCAGGTGCGGCGGGCCACATTCATCTTGTCCTGATCCGTGTTGCCGCACTTGGGGCACTTCCAGATGAGCTTGCCGTTGTCCTCTACGATCTGGATCTCACCATCCCAGCCGCAGACCTGGCAGTAGTCGCTCTTGGTGTTCAGCTCGGCGTAAATGATGTTGTTGTAGATGAACTTCATCACCTCCAGCACGGCGGGGATGTTGTTCTGCATGTCCGGAACCTCCACATAGCTGATGGCGCCGCCGGGGGAGAGGTGCTGGAACTGGGCCTCGAATTTCAGCTTGTCAAAGGCGTTGATCTCCTCCGTGACGTGGACATGGTAGCTGTTGGTGATGTAGCCCTTGTCCGTGATGCCCTCAATGATGCCGAACCGGCGCTGGAGACACTTAGCGAACTTGTAGGTGGTGGATTCCAGGGGGGTGCCGTACAGGGAATAGTCGATATTCTCCGCCTTCTTCCACTCTGCACACTTGTCGTTCATCTTCTGCATGATGGATAGGGCGAAGGGGGTGGCACTGGGGTCGGTGTGGCTCTTGCCGGTCATGTACTTCACGCATTCATACAGGCCCGCGTAGCCCAGAGAAATGGTGGAATAGCCGTTGTAGAGCAGCTTGTCGATGGTTTCGCCCTTTTTCAGCCGGGCCAGCGCACCGTACTGCCACAAAATGGGGGCGGCGTCGGAGGTGGTGCCCTTGAGCCGCTCATGGCGGCACTGAAGGGCCCGGTGGCACAGCTCCAGACGATCCTCAAAAATCTTCCAGAACTTGTCCAGATTGCCGCCGGAGGACAGTGCCACGTCCGGCAGGTTGATGGTGACCACGCCCTGATTGAAGCGGCCGTAGTACTTGTGCTTGCCGGGCTGGTAATTCTTGGCGTTGGCAATGTTGCCGATACCCGCGTCGGTGAAGCGGTCCGGCGTCAGGAAGGAGCGGCAGCCCATGCAGGTATAGACGTCGCCCTTCAGCTCCCGCATCTTCTTCTCGGAGATGTAGTCCGGCACCATGCGGCGGGCGGTGCATTTGGCGGCCAGCTCTGTGAGATACCAGTAGGGGGCATCCTCGGTGATGTTGTCCTCCTCCAGCACGTAAATGAGCTTGGGGAAGGCGGGGGTGACCCACACGCCGTCCTCATTCTTCACGCCCTGATACCGCTGGAGCAGCATCTCCTCGATGATCATGGCCAGATCTTTCTTTTCTCGCTCGTTTTCAGCCTCGCCCAGATACATGAACACGGTGATGAAGGGAGCCTGTCCATTGGTGGTCAGCAGCGTTACCACCTGATACTGAATGGTCTGAACACCGCGGCGGATCTCCTCCCGCAAACGGGTCTCCACCAGCTCCGTGATCTTTTCCGCACCGGGGTCCGCGCCGATGGAGGCCATTTCCGCCTCCACGATCTTACGGATCTTCTGACGGCTGACCTCCACAAAGGGGGCCAGATGGGTCAGGGAGATAGACTGGCCGCCGTACTGGTTAGAGGCCACCTGCGCCACGATCTGGGTGGCGATATTGCAGGCAGTGGCGAAGCTGTGGGGCCGCTCGATGAGGGTACCGGTGATGACGGTGCCGTTTTGCAGCATATCCTCCAGGTTCACCAGATCGCAGTTGTGCATGTGCTGGGCGTAATAATCAGCGTCATGGAAGTGGATGATGCCCTCCCGGTGGGCTTCCACGATCTCCTGAGGCAGCAGGATGCGCTCCGTGATGTCGCGGCTCACCTCGCCGGCCATGTAGTCCCGCTGGGTGGAATTCACCACCGGGTTCTTGTTGGCGTTTTCCTGCTTGGCCTCCTCGTTGCAGCACTCGATCAGGGAGAGGATCTTCTCGTCAGTAGTGTTGGAGCGGCGGACCAGAGAGCGGGTGTAGCGGTAGGTCACATAGTTCTTGGCCACCTCAAAGGCGCCGTGGGCCATGATCTGGTACTCCACTAAATCTTGTATTTCCTCTACGGAGGGGGAGCGGTTCATCTTCAGGCAGGAGAACTCTACACTTTCCGCGATCCGCTGGATCTGCATGGGGGTCATCCGGATGGACTCGTCCACGCTTTCATTGGCCTTGGTGATGGCCGCAATGATCTTGGTGATATCAAAGGTTACCTCCGAGCCGTTCCGCTTGATGACTGTCATGCTGATCTTCCTCCATTACATTTTGAAAGGGCGCACAGGGCGCCCTCAATATTTTTGTAGCAAAAGAATCATAACATACAATATCTTGCGTTTCAAGGGCTGAAAACAGATTTGTAATATGTCATAAAAAGCGCAAGAAAACTTTGGCACCTATCTTTACCTCGGGGACAAAAGAGCGTATAATAATAAAAAATCAGGATCAGACAGGAGGAAATCAACGTGGATACGGTGCAAAAGCTGTTTCGTTTTTTAGACGAAAGCCCCACCTGCTACCATGCGGCGGCCAACGCCAAAGCGGCCTTGACGGCGGCGGGAGCGGTGGAGCTGCGGGAATCTGAGCAGTGGAAGCTGGAAAAGGGGACACTATATGTTGTGGAGCGGGGTGACTCCGCTCTGGTGGCGTTCCGGGTGCCGGAGGGGCCGTTTCACGGCTTTTTGATGGCGGCGGCCCACAGCGATTCTCCCACCTTCAAGGTGCGGGAGACCGCAGAAGCGGCTTCCGCCGGCAATACCCTGCGGCTCAGCGTGGAGCCTTACGGCGGCGGTGTGTGGCGTGGCTGGCTGGACCGGCCCTTGTCTGTGGCGGGCCGGGTAGTGATCCGGCAGGGAGACCGCCTTGTGAGCCGTCTGGTGAACATTGACCGGGATCTGCTGGTGATCCCCGGCGTGGCGATCCACATGGACCGGAGCGTGAACAAGGGAGCGGAGTTGAACCCGGCGGTGGACCTGCTGCCCCTGCTGGGCTGCGGAAAGGAGCCGGGAGCCTTCCGGAAGCTCATCGCTGAGGCGGCGGGAGTGCGGGAGGAGCATCTGCTCTCCACGGAGCTGTTCCTCTATCCCAGAACAAAAGCGGTGCAGACCGGCCTGAACGGGGAATTCATCGTCTCTCCCCGGCTGGACGACCTTCAATGCGTGTTCGGCTGTCTGGAGGGCTTTTTAGCGGCAAAGCCCGGCGGGAGCCTGCCGGTGCTGGCGGTGTTCAACAACGAAGAGGTGGGCAGCAACACCCGTCAGGGGGCGGATTCCACCTTTCTGACCGATGTGCTGGAGCGGATCGCCCACGGCTGCGGCCTTGACAGCGAAGCGTGGAAGGCGGCCGTCGCCAACAGCTTCATGGTGTCGGCGGATAACGCCCACGCCATCCACCCCGCCCACCCGGAGTACGCCGACAAGGGGGAGTTCCCGGTGCTGGGCGGCGGCATCGTCATCAAGTACAACGCCAACCAGCGCTACACCACGGACGCCGTATCCGGGGCGGTGTTTCAGGCTATCTGTCAGGAGGCGGGGGTGCCGGTACAGCGATACAGCAACCGGGCGGATCTCCCCGGCGGCTCCACTCTGGGCAATATCTCCACAGCCCATCTCTCCGTCCCCACCGTGGACATCGGCCTGCCTCAGCTGGCCATGCACAGCGTCTGCGAGACGGCGGGGGCGGCGGATACGGACTATCTGGTAAAAGCCATGACCGCCTATTTTTCCAGAGATTTTCACCGCGACCGTGACGGCGGCATCGTCTTTTGACAGGGAGGATCTATGAAATTATTCTTCAAGCAGCGGTTTTTTTCGTGGTTCGACAGCTATGACATTTATAACGAGGCGGGGGAGACGGTCTACACCGTAGAGGGCAAGCTCTCCTGGGGCCATTGCCTCCACATCCTTGACGCCGCCGGGAACCACATCGGCACCGTGAAGGAGCGGGTGCTGACGCTGCTGCCCAAATTCGAGCTGTACGAAAATGATGTGTATATCGGCAGTATCCAAAAGGCGTTTACATTTTTCGCCCCGAAATTCGACATTGACTGCAACGGCTGGCAAGTCCAGGGCAGTTTTATGGAGTGGGACTATCAGGTGACGGAGCCTTGCGGGGCACTGGTGGCCACCGTCACCAAGGAGCTGTTCCACTGGACGGATACCTACGTCATCGACGTGGTAAACCCCGCCGACGCCCTCCGGGCGCTGATGCTGGTGCTGGCCATCGACGCGGAGAAATGCTCCAGAAGCAACTGAATATACAGAAGCCGAGGCCGGACGCACAAGCGTCCGGCCTCGGTTATATCAGTCGGGTTGTCTTTGAAACACGCCGTACCAGTAGGGGTCCTTCCGGAACAGCGCCGCCGCTTTAGCGACGGCGGCCTCCCGGTCGGCGGGACCGCTGACCAGAAACCGTCCCGTGTCAGGGTCGAAGGTTCCGCTTGAGGAATTGTCCGCCTTGTCGGAGACCTCCATGATCAGCCCCGCAAAGTCTGACCAGTCCCGGTCAGCCCGCAGGTGAAAGAGGTCCCGGGTGCAGGCTTCCCCACTTGGACGCTGGCTGAATGCGGTGCCGAGGGACTTCTTGTCGGAAAAGGAGACACGGAACGTCCACCCCTCCTGACCGCTTTCAAAGCCGCTGACAGCGAACGTACCTTCAAAATGGCCATAGCCCAGCAGATTCCGGGTGTCGTGACCGCAGATCACGACCGTGTGCTCCACGGCGTAGGCCGGATCATCGAACCGGTATTCCGTGGCTGTGACGGTGGTATCGATCTTCCGGGCAAAGGGCAGACAGATGACGGCTGTCAGCAGAACCGCAAGCACTAAGAGAATCAGAATGACGCGCTTTTTCATAGGGACTCCTTTCTGATGGGGAGGGTTTATTCCTCCGGTTCCGCGGAAGTCTCGGTGTGTTCCGCGGCAAATTCCTCCTTGGCCTGCGCCAGAATTTTCCGCTCCGCCTTGGTGGTGAGCTTCGATTCGTCAAAATTCGCAAACAGGTCCGGGCGGCGGATCATGGTGCGCTTGTAGCTCTCCTTTTTCCGCCACGCCGCCACCTTGGCGTGATCCCCGGAGAGAAGGATCTCCGGCACGGCCCGGTCATGCCACACGGCGGGCCGGGAATACTGGGGATATTCCAGCAGACCGTCCCAGTGGGATTCCTCCTCAAAGCACTCGGCGTCCGGCAGCACACCGGGCACCATGCGGCACACGGCGTCCGCTACTGCCATGGCGGGGATCTCTCCGCCGGTGAGGACGAAATCGCCCATAGACAGTTCCTCGTCCACACACGCGTCGATGAACCGCTGGTCAATGCCCTCGTAGTGGCCGCAGACCAGAATCAGGTGGTCATATTGGGCTTTCAGTTCTCTGGCGACGGACTGGGTGAAGGTACGGCCGCAGGGGGACATGAAGATGGTCCGGCCGGGGCCATAGGTGTTGACAACGTGCTCCCAGCAGCGGAACAGAGGGTCTGCCTGCATCACGGCCCCACGGCCTCCGCCGTAGGGGTAATCGTCCACCTGCATCTGCTTGTTGGTGGTGTAGGCACGGATCTGATGGGTGCGGATGGCGATATAGCCCCGCTCCTGCGCCCGGCCTAAGATGCTGACGTTCAGCATGGCGTCCACGGATTCCGGGAACAGGGTCAAAATGTCGATCTGCATGTCCATTTACAGCCCCTCCCAGACCTTGACCTCCATCCGTCCCCCGTCCAAATCAACGGAGCGGATAAAGGCATCCTTCACGGCGGGGATCAGGATCTCCCGCTCACCCTTGACGGTGTAGACCTTGCTGGCGGGGTACTCGTCCACCGCCGTCAGAGTTCCTAACAGGGCGCCGGTATCGCAGTCATAGACCTCCAGCCCCAGCAGTTCATCGTCAAAATACTCTCCCTCCGGGAGAACGATGTCGGCCCGGCGGAGGAACAGGTCTTTATTTTTATAGGTCAGGGCGGCGTTCATATCGTCCACGCCGGGGAGCTTCAGCAGCACCAGCTCCTTGTGGACGTGGTTCGCCGTGGGGGTGATGGGCTGACCGTCGATATAAAAGGTTTTGCAGCGGGTCAGCAGCGCGGGGGAGACCCGGCGGGGCTGCACCCGCACCTCGCCCCGGATGCCGTGGGCATTGACGATGCGGCCTACCCGGATAAATTCCTGCTTCATAAAGCACTCCTTGTCTGTGTTTGATTTCTTGCCTGTTATTATATACGTTTTCGGCGGGGCAGGCAATAGAAACCTGATTTCTGAAAAAATGGGAGACTTTTTTGACGGAGATCTGCTTTTTTCGTGCAATCAGCGTCTTGACGGACGGAAAAAAAGAGGGTATAAGTAATATGTTTTGCATACTGAAGAAGAGAGGAATCGTTTATGGAGACAAAACGTGCCAGTTGGGCCAGCAATCTGGGCTTCCTGATGGCGGCCATCGGCTCTGCGGTTGGCTTGGGCAATATCTGGGGCTTCCCCTACAAAATGGGTAAGTCCGGCGGCTTCGCGTATCTGGCGGTCTATGTGCTGCTGGCAATTTTCGTGGGCTTTATCGTCATGGCTTCGGAGCTTGCCATGGGCCGTAAGACTGGACAGGGCGCTATGGGCACCTATCACGCCCTGACGAAGAAATTCCGGTGGATCGGCTGGCTGGCGCTGTTCTCTCCCTTTGCGGTGATGGGCTTTTACGCAGTGCTGGGCGGTTACTGTATCGAATATATGGCCCTGAACCTCAGCAACTTTGCCTTCGGCAGCGAATCGCTGGCCACCGGCGGTGAACTGTTTGCCGCCATGCTGTCCAATCCTGCCGGAGCGGTGCTGTTTGCCGCCCTGTTTCTGGCTCTGTGCTATCTCATCAACCGGAGCGGCATTTCCGGCGGCATTGAGAAGTTCAATAACGTAGGCATGCCCACGCTGTTTGTCATGCTGGTGGTCATCATCATCCGCTCCCTGACCCTGCCCGGCGCTATGGAGGGCCTGAAGTTCATGTTCGTGCCGGGATACGCTGTGGAGGCCGGATTTGTGGCGGAGACGCCCAGCCTGCTGTCCGTGTTTGCCAGCGCCGGTGGGCAGATGTTCTTCTCCCTGTCTCTGGCGATGGGCGCCATGATCACCTACGGCTCCTATCTGAACCAGAAAGAGGATCTGGTGAAAAACTCCGCCATCATTGTGTTTGCGGATACGCTGGTGGCCACTATGGCCGGTATCGCTGTGATCCCTGCTGCCGTGGCCAACGGCATTGCCAGCGGAACGCCGCTGGACCAGATCAAGCTGGGCGGCCCGAACCTGTTGTTTGTCACCTTACAGGATGTGTTCCGGGCCATGGGCACCGTCGGCGCGCTGTTCGGCGTGATCTTCTATCTGCTGGTGCTGATCGCCGCCATTTCCTCCGCCATCGCCCTGATCGAGGTGGACATCACCTATTTCCTGGACCGGGCGGAGCAGAAAGGCAGAAAGGGAAACCGCCCCAAGGTGGCGTTTCTGGTCTGTCTTGCCATCTTCGCGGTTTCGGTGCTGGTAGGGATCGACGGTCTGGGTACCACCGGTGTGTTCCCCTGGCCTGCGACCGCCGGCTGGAACGATTCCATGCTGGACTTTGTGGATATGCTGTCTGAGGGCCTGGCCATGCCCATCGGCGCTTTGATGATGAGCATTATGGTGGGCTGGGAGATCCGTCCTCAGACGGTTCTGGACGAGCTCCATATCGGCTATACCGGCAGGATCGACACCTTCTATCGGATCTGCATCAAGTATATCACGCCCATCGGTATGCTGCTGGTGCTGGCGGGACAGGTGAACGAATTCTTCTCACTGAACTGGTTCTGATTGGTTCTGAATTGATTGAATCTATCGATAGGAAGATAGATTTTCCACAACGGTAAGGAAGAGTGTGCGCGGGAAACCCAAGAAGGGTGTCCTGCGTTGTTGAAATAATACATTTTCAGAACTTTTATAAAGTACTGAAAATGAATTCAGCGGGGAGAAAAGATTTTTCGACACGATGAATCAAGGGAACGGTTATTCCGTTCCCTTGATTTTTTACTATTACTATGTTCCGCTTTTCAGCAGGCCGGCCAAATAGCCGCTGGACCATGCCCATTGCAGATTGTAGCCGCCGCAGTCACCGTCGATGTCCAGCACCTCCCCGGCGGCGTATAGTCCCGGCACCAGGCGGCTTTGGAGGGTTTTGGGGTCGAATTCTGCGGTGTGGATACCGCCTGCCGTGACCTGTGCGCCGTCAAAGCCCAGTACGCTGACCACCGGCAGGGCGAAGTCCTTGGCGGCTCCCGCGATCTTCCGCAGATCGGCGGGGGACAGGGACGCTACCAGGGCGGTCAGTCCATAGCCCGCGTACCGCAGGACCGTGCGGCCCAGACGGTTGTGGAGCACACCGGCCAGCAGGTTTTCCGTGGTCAGCTCCGGCATGGAGCTAAGCCGCCTGCGGAGCAGCTCCTCGATTTCCGGTGCGGAACACTGGGGCAACAGGTCGATGTGAAGCGTCAGGGGGCCTTTTTCCGTGGCGGCGGATCGGGACAGCTCAAACACGGCGGGGCCGCTGACACCGAAGTCGGTAAACTGCACCTCACCCCGGCTGGCGGCCACGGCGTCCCGGTTCCGGCAGAGACGGAGGTCGGCGTTGGCCCGGACGCCCTTCAAAGCCTTGACAAAGGTGTTGTCGGTCTTGATCTGTACCAGCGCGGGATACAGCTTGGTGACGCTGTGGCCCAGGGATTGCAGCAGCTCGTAGCCGCTGCGGGTCCCGCCCAGCTTACCGCCGGCCATGCCGCCGCAGCAGACGATGACCCGGTCCGCCGGGAGGGTCTCCTCGGCGGAGAGGACGGTGAACCCCCGTTTCGTTTTCTTCAGGCCCGTCACCTCAAACCCGGCGCGGGTCGTGACCCCGGCGGCGTCGGCGGCGAAGCGCAGCACGTCCACTACGCTGCCTGCCTGATCGGAGTAGGGATAGACCCGGCCATTGTCCTCCGCCGTGGTCAGCAGGCCCAGACCGTGAAAGAAATCCAGCGTGGCATCCAGACTCAGCGCTTCAAAGGCGGGGCGGATGAAAGCGGCGTCCTGTCCGTGATAGTAGGGAAGGCCCATGTTCAGGTTGGTGAGGTTGCAGCGGCCGTTGCCGGTGGAGAGCAGCTTGCGGCCAACACGGGCTTGCCGCTCCAGCAGCGTGACGCTATGGCCGCCCTTGGCGGCGGTGATGGCGGCCATGAGGCCGGAGGCCCCGCCGCCGATAACGATGACATTCATGGTTGGCTCCTTTCGCCGCAATTCGGCACAGGAATATTGTTACGCTGTTCATTATACGGGACTTGAGCAGAAAAGACAAGAGCGGTCTGGACTCCCAACATAAGCAACGTTAATGACAAGGCTTATTGTGAAAGCATACCATAAATCAGCCTGTAAAGCATCCGTTTTTTGCCAACACCTGCTAAAGATACTAAAAATTTGGAAAAATGGTTGACAATGGCGAAAAGCGGTGCTAATATGCAGTCAAAATTGAATCGCTTGATAGAGGCGCGGTATCCATCAGTACCCTCCGCAAGGCCAGCGCAGCCGTGGAGTGGGAAAGGGGCCACCGCCGAAGTGTCAGGACAATGCCTGTTGTCCGGATGCTGGGTCGGCAGAGAAGATCTGCCGGACTGTCACAAGAATTTTTTGTGAAGCGCTATCATTGGCTGTTCGGAGACGTCCTATTTTCAAGGGACAGATTTTCCGTATATTCCATGAACCGCTTGGCAAAGCGGTTCATTTTTTTCATCATTCCTCGCCGGCGGGGAAGAAAAACGCCGGACAAGAAGGAGACAGTATGAGAAGAAGATGGATGAGCGCAATTCTGGCCCTGACCATGGCTCTGGCCCTCACCGCCTGCGGCGGCGACAGCAGCAGTTCCTCCAACAATGACAGCACCCCTGCGGAGTCCACCCCCGCCGCTCCCGCCGTGGAGATCCCCCCTGTGGAGGATCTGACCGGCACGGACACCAGCGCCATTCCGGGCCTGGAGGACGGTGTGCTCACCGTTGGCATGGAGTGCGCCTACGCGCCCTACAACTGGACCCAGATGGACGATTCCAACGGCGCGGTGCCCATTTCCAACGTTCCCGGCGCTTACGCCAACGGCTACGATGTGATGATCGCCCAGCGCATCTGCGAGACCTACGGCTGGGAGCTTGAGATCGTGTCCTCCGCGTGGGATTCCCTGTGCCCCGCCGTGCAGTCCGGCACCATGGACGCCAACATTGCCGGTCAGTCCATGACCGCCGACCGCATGAATGAAGTGGATATGGCAGGTCCCTACTACTACGCTACCATCGTGGTCCTGACCACCAAGGACAGCCAGTACGCCAACGCAGCCTCTATCGCTGATCTGGCCGGCGGCACCTGCACCTCCCAGTCCGGCACCATCTGGTATGATTCCTGCCTGCCCCAGATCGAGAACACCAATCTGCTGGCTCCTGCCGACAGTGCCCCCGCAATGATCATGCAGCTCCAGACCGGCGCTGTGGACTATGTCTGCACCGATATGCCCACCGCTCTGGCCGCCGTCGCCAAGGACGACAATCTGGTGATCCTGAACTTCTCCGGCACCGACGGCGACTTCCAGTTTGCTACTGAAGAAGAGCGGGCCGAGAACGTGAACATCGGCATCTCTGTCCAGAAGGGCAACACCCAGCTGGCCGACGCCATCGACACCGTCCTCTCCGTTCTGAATGAGGAGCAGTTCAACGCCCTGATGGATCAGGCTATTTCCATTCAGCCTGAGATCTGAGTGACCCGCCGGGGGTCTCCGGACCCCCGGTGATCCCAAGAAACGCCCCGGCGCGGGGCCTCGCTGATTATTACAGATGATTGGAGACTGACCATGGATAAGTTTGTGAAGCTGGGACAGGATATGGTCCTGCTGTGGAGCAAGTACAAGGTGATGTACTGGGCCGGTATCTGGAATACACTGAAGCTGGCCTTCCTCGCCACACTGATCGGCTGCTTCATCGGACTGCTGTGCGGTGTGCTGAATACCATTCCTTATACGAAGAAGGACCCTCTGCCCAAGCGGTTCCTGCTGAAGCTGCTGCGGATCATCATCCGCATTTATGTAGAGGTGTTCCGGGGAACCCCCATGGTGCTGCAATCCGTGTTCATTTACTACGGCCTGCCCTACTTCTCCAATAACGCCCTCCGGTTCGACAATATTTTCGCCGCCGCGCTTCTGATCGTGGCCATCAATACCGGTGCGTACATGGCGGAATCCGTCCGGGGCGGCATCATTTCCATTGACCCCGGCCAGACCGAGGGGGCCAAGGCCATCGGCATGACCCATTTCCAGACCATGGTGAACGTCATCATGCCCCAGGCCCTGCGGAACATCATGCCCCAGATCGGCAACAACTACATCATCAACGTGAAGGATACCTCCGTTATGTTCATCATCGGCTTTACGGAGTTCTTCGCCCAGCACCGCTACATCGTGGGCGTCAACAATATGTACTTCCCATCCGCCACCATTGAAATGATCGGCTACCTGACCCTGACGCTGATCGCATCCCTGATCCTGCGGCTGGTAGAAAAGCTCATGGACGGCTCCGACAGCTACGAGCTGGCTCAAGGAGATCAGCTGGTGATGGCGGCGGGCACTTACAGCCATCCCGACCGGGGAACACCCTTTGACGAGGTCAACCGGGAATACACCGGCGAGGAAAAGCGGAACCGCATCCGCATCAGCCTGAAAAACCGCAACGGCAGCACGAGAGGAGGACGCTGATATGAGCGAGAATATCTTAGAGATCCGCCACCTCGGCAAGTCCTTCGGCACCCATGAGGTTTTGCGGGATATTGACTTTACTGTCAAGAAGGGCGACGTTATTTCCATCATCGGCGCTTCCGGCTCCGGCAAGTCCACGCTGCTGCGGTGTGTCAACCTGCTGGAGACCCCCAGCAGCGGCCAGATCCTCTACCACGGCACCGATGTGGCGGGCCGGGGCGTCAATGCCCCGGAGTACCGCTCCCATGTGGGCATGGTGTTCCAGTCCTTCAACCTGTTCAACAATATGTCGGTCCTCAAAAACTGCATGGTGGGACAGATGAAGGTCCTCAAGCGCAGCAAGGAGGAGGCCCGGCAGCAGGCACTGAAATATCTGGAAAAGGTGGGTATGGCCCCCTATATCAACGCCAAGCCCCGGCAGATCTCCGGCGGTCAGAAGCAGCGGGTGGCCATCGCCCGGGCACTGGCCATGGATCCTGAGGTGCTGCTGTTCGATGAGCCTACCTCCGCATTGGACCCAGAAATGGTGGGCGAGGTGCTGAACGTCATGCAGGCGCTGGCCCAGGAGGGTATGACCATGCTGGTGGTGACTCACGAGATGGCCTTCGCCCGGGATGTCAGCTCGCAGGTGGTGTTCATGCATCAGGGCGTGATCTGCGAACAGGGCACACCGGCACAGGTCTTTGGCGCCCCCCAACAGCGGGAGACAAAGGAGTTCCTGACCCGATTCCGGGGCGTGGAATAAGGAGACTGCAATCGTAAAAGAGCCCCCGGCGGCTGTTGAAACAGCCGCCGGGAGTTTTGGCTATTTTGCTTCAGAAACCGGTCGGAAAAGCTGCGCAGTACTCAAATAAAACAAAAAGATAAAACACAGCCCGCTGTTTTCAAACAGCGGGCTGTAAACATTCGGGAATACGCAGGCGCTTACATGGATTCGTGGAAGGTGCGCTTGACCACCTCCAGCTGCTGCTCGCGGCTCAGGCGGTTGAAGTTCACGGCGTAGCCGGACACGCGGATGGTCAGCGTAGGATACTTTTCCGGATGCTCCATAGCGTCCAGCAGGACCTCGCGGTTCATCACGTTCACGTTCAGATGGTGCGCGCCCTGCACGAAATAGCCGTCCAGAATCTGCACCAGATTGCTGCGGCGTTCTTCGGCGGTTTTGCCCAGTGCGTTGGGCACAATGGAGAAGGTGTTGGAAACACCGTCCTGGCACACGGCCCGGTAGGGGATCTTGGCTACAGAGTTCAGGCTGGCCAGCGCGCCGCTTTCATCCCGGCCGTGCATGGGGTTGGCGCCGGGGGCGAAGGGTTCGCCCGCCTTGCGGCCGTCAGGGGTGGAGCCGGTCTTTTTGCCGTACATCACGTTGCTGGTGATGGTCAGGGCGGACAGCGTGTGAATGGCACCCCGGTACAGCGCGTGCTTTTTCAGCTCGGCAGAGAAGTAGGAAACGATCTCCACGGCGATATCGTCCACCCGGTCATCGTCATTGCCGTACTTGGGGAAGTCACCCTCGGTGACGAAATCCACCGCAATGCCGTTTTCATTGCGGACAGGCTTCACCTTGGCAAACTTGATGGCGGAGAGAGAGTCGGCGGCGATGGAAAGACCCGCCACGCCGAAAGCGGCCAGCCGCTCCACCAGCGTATCGTGGAGGGCCATCTGGCTGGATTCATAGGCGTATTTGTCATGCATAAAGTGGATGATGTTGATGGTGTCCACATACAGTTCGGCAACGTAGGAGAGCACCTTCTTGTAGTTCGTCAGCACCTTGGGATAGTCCAGCACCTCGTCATCGTCCTTCTGGATCTCGGGGATGACCAGCAGGCCCTTTTTCTCATCCACGCCGCCGTTGATGGCGTACAGCAGGCTCTTGGCCAGGTTGGCACGGGCACCGAAGAACTGCATCTGCTTGCCTACCGCCATAGCGGATACGCAGCAGGCGATGCAGTAGTCGTCGCCGTACATGGGGCGCATAATGTCATCATTTTCGTACTGGATGGAGTCGGTGTCGATGCTCATTCTGGCGCAGTAGCGCTTGAAGGCGTCGGGGAGGTTCTGGCTCCACAGAACCGTCAGGTTGGGCTCAGGGGCGGTGCCCAGATTGGTGAGGGTGTGAAGGTAGCGGAAAGTGTTGCGGGTCACCAAAGTGCGGCCGTCGATGCCCATGCCGCCCAGAGACTCGGTGATCCAGGTGGGATCACCGCCGAACAGCTCATTGTATTCCGGGGTACGCAGATGGCGCACCAGCCGCAGCTTGATGATGAACTGGTCGACCAGTTCCTGAGCGCCGGACTCGTCCAGCGTGCCGTTGTCCAGATCCCGCTGGATGTAAATATCCAGGAAGGTAGCGGTGCGGCCCAAGCTGGTGGCAGCGCCGTTGTTTTCCTTTACACCGGCGAGATAGGCCATGTACAGGCTCTGCACAGCGTCATGGGCGGTCTCAGCGGGCTTGGTGATGTCACAGCCGTAGCCCTTGGCCATCAGGGCCATCTCCTGCAGAGCGCGGATTTGCATTTGCACTTCTTCCCGCAGGCGGATACGCTCGTCTGTCATAGCGCCGTCCAGAGCGTCCAGATCCTTTTTCTTCTCTTCAATCAGAAAATCAGTGCCGTACAGGGGGACGCGGCGGTAGTCGCCCACGATGCGGCCACGGCCGTAGGCGTCGGGCAGACCGGTGAGCAGGCCCACGGTGCGGGCCACCCGGGTGCGGTGGGGATAGGCGTCGAACACGCCGTCGTTGTGGGTCTTGCGGTAGGTTCTGAAATGCTTTTCAATTTCGGGGTTCAGCTTGTAGCCGTACTGCTCCAGAGCGGATTCGGCCATGCGCATACCGCCGTACAGGTTTACGATGCGCTTCAGGGGATCGTCGGTCTGCAGGCCGACGATCACCTCATTGTCCCGGTCAATATAGCCGGGAGCGAAGTTGTTGATGCCGGAGATGGCATCGGTTTCCACATCTAAGATCCCCTTGCGCAGCTCCTCTAAAATCAAGGCGTGGGACTTGTCCCAAACCTTCTGAGTGCGTTCGGACGTTGGGGCCAGAAAGCTCTCGTCACCGGCATAGGGGGTGTAGTTCTTCTGAATGAAATTACGCACGTTGACGAGATGACGCCACTCGCCGGTACGAAAGCCCTTCCAGGCGCTGCAGTTTACATCAATAGGCATAGTTTTATACGCTCCTGTCTATTTTATTTAAATATGGAATTCACGGTCAAATCGCTGCTGCCAGTCAGCCAAGGCTTCCGGCGGAAGGGCGGGTACGTCCTCTAAGGAATACGGGATCCCCAGTGCATGATACTTGTTCGCACCCAGCGTGTGGTAGGGCAGCAGCTCCACCCGCTGAATGTTGTGGATCGTATGCAGATACGCGCGCAGCCCTTCCAGATGGGCGTCGGAATCCGTGAGTCCGGGGACCACCACATGGCGGATCCAAAGGGGTGTGCCGGCGTTTTGCACGGCGGAGAGGAATTGTAAAAACTCCTGCGGAGACTGTCCCGTGATGCTGTGGTAGCCGTCCAGTGAGAAGTGCTTGATGTCCAGTAAGACGAGGTCAGTATGGGCCAGAATTTCCTCGTAGCCGCCGCAGCCGCAGCCTGCGGTGTCAATGCAGGTGTGGATGCCCGCGTGTTTGCACAGGAGCAGAACCTCACATAAAAAGTCCTTTTGCAGGAGCGGCTCGCCGCCTGAAAAGGTGACGCCGCCGTTATCGCCGAAATACGGCTTGAAGCGGAGAAGCTTGTTCACCAGCTGTTCAGGCGTGAAGATCTGCTCTTTTCCGCTGCGTATGGCCCAGGTGTCGGGGTTGTGGCAGTAGCGGCAACGCAGGCGGCAGCCCTGAAAGAACACCACCGTGCGAATACCGGGGCCGTCCACAAGACCCATGGACTCAATGGAATGGATGTATCCCTCGATCAAATAGAAAAACCTCCTTTTCAACAGATCAAATGATCCGTATAAAAAGAAAAAGCCGCACCGATCTGAGCTTTTTCTGCCCAGACGGTCGGCTGGTTTCACGATCATACTCCATGTGGTAACATCCACTTCCGTCAGTCATATGATCACCATGCCCATAGTATATGGGCTCTGGAAGCTTTTGTCAAGCACCAACGCGCGGTGACTTTCTCAACGTGTATACGCCGGAGGAGTGGAATGCAGCGCGGCAGATAGCCAGAGCTTTGCCCGCAAGCTGAACAGGGAAGGGGTCAAACTCTATGGGTGACAGCCTGCGCTATCAGGACTGCTTTGAAAAGCGGCACATGACCTGCGCGGTGCGGAAATCTTAAATGGAGTGTGACGGCGGGAACGATTTAGTTGTGCGGCAGACAATGGAGAAAATGCGAAAATGCAAGGTTCAACTTTATAGCGACCGAAAGGTTATACGGGCCGCTCCGAAATGCCACAGCTGTTTGAATATTTCGCCTGTATGCAAAAGAAAACACACCCGTTGACACAGGGTTGGTGTCGCAGCGGGCAGATACATGGGAGATGATGGCGTTTTACCGCAAAAACAGCATATACCATTATTTCATAGCAAACTATTGAAAAAAGTTATAGGCCATTCGACGAACTTTATGTGGAACTTTTTTGCTTCGACAGCCTATTATACTGTATTTACAGTATTTACAGCGGTAGGAGGGCCGTATATTTGCCAGAACAGGATGGGGGACCGGGACAGGGGATGCGGCATGCATTAAGTAAAAATAAAGTAAATGCTTTGCTATCGACAAAGCGCTTACGTCATTTGAAACATTTTTGGACTTGCAAACTTGCAATGTGTAGAGTTATAATCATATCAAGAACGTAGCTGTATTAAATGGTCTGCCCCTCAGTAGAAACGGAGGAGCAGTTTCTAAGATACAGCTTGCTCAGTAGGCTGATCCGCCCGATTAGGGGGCCACCTCAAAGGGCGGAGAGTCTTCGCGTTAAATACAGGGAAGAATAATAGGAGGAATTACGTTCATGGCAAAAAACAAAGTGTTTAAGACGATGGACGGTAATGAGGCTGCCGCATACGTATCTTATGCGTTTACCGAGGTAGCTACCATTTACCCCATCACTCCTTCCAGCCCCATGGCTGACCATGTGGATGCATGGGCTACCAATGGCAAGAAGAACCTGTTTGGCCAGCCCGTAAAGCTGGTCGAGATGCAGGCGGAGTCCGGTGCGGCCGGCGCAATGCACGGCTCTCTGGAGACCGGCTCCCTGACCAGCACCTACACTGCTTCTCAGGGCCTGCTGCTGATGATCCCGCCCATGTACCGTATCGCCGGCTCTCAGCTGCCCGGCGTTATGCACGTCTCTGCCCGTACCGTGGCCACCCACTCTCTGTCCATCTTCGGTGATCATTCCGACGTTATGGCCTGCCGCCAGACCGGTTGGGCACAGCTGGCTTCCGCCAGCGTGCAGGAGAGCATGGACTTGGGCGCCGTTGCCCATCTGGCTGCCATCAAGGGCTCTATCCCCTTCCAGCATTTCTTCGATGGCTTCCGGACCTCTCACGAGATCCAGAAGATCGAGGTTCTGGATTATGAGGATCTGGGCAAGATGCTGGATTGGGACGCTGTTCAGCGCTTCAAGGATCATGCCCTGAGCACCGAGCATCCCACTCTGCGCAACACCCTGCAGAATCCCGATACCTTCTTCCAGTCCCGCGAGGCCTGCAACAGCGCCTATGATGCGCTGCCCGCCATTGTCGAGGAGTACATGGGCAAGATCAACGAGGTCACTGGCCGCAACTATCAGTTGTTCAACTACTACGGTGCTCCCGATGCTGAGCGCGTTGTGGTGGCTATGGGCTCCGTCTGCGAGACCCTGCTGGAGGTTGTTGATTATCTGGTGGAGCGCGGCGAGAAGGTCGGCTTCATTCAGGTCCACCTGTTCCGTCCCTTCTCCATGGAGCGTCTGCTGGAGAAGATCCCCGCTACCTGCAAGTGCCTGACCGTTCTGGACCGCACCAAGGAGCCCGGCGCTCCCGGCGAGCCTCTGTATCTGGACGTGTGCGACGCCCTGTGGGAAGGCAAGCGTACCAACATCGAGGCTCTGTGCGGCCGCTATGGCCTGGGTTCCAAGGATACCACTCCTGCCCAGATGAAGGCCGTGTTCGACAACATGAAGGGTGAGAAGAAGAACCACTTCACCGTCGGCATCAACGATGACGTTACGCATCTGTCCCTGCCCGTTGGCGAGAATATCGTCACCGCCGGCAAGTCCATCATCTCCTGCAAGTTCTGGGGTCTGGGCTCCGATGGTACCGTTGGCGCCAACAAGAACTCCATCAAGATCATCGGTGACCACACCGATCAGTACGCTCAGGCTTACTTCGAGTATGACTCCAAGAAGTCCGGCGGCGTTACCAAGTCCCACCTGCGCTTTGGCCATGAGCCCATCCACAGCACCTACTATGTCACCATGGCTGACTTTGTGGCCTGCCACAAGACCTCTTACATCAAGGACTTCGATATCGTTTCCGAGATCAAGCCTCACGGCACCTTCCTGCTGAACACCAGCTGGACCGGCGCTGAGCTGGAGGAGCATCTGCCCAACCGCGTGAAGCGTCAGATCGCCGAGCGTGAGATCAACTTCTACACCATCGACGCTACCGCTATCGCTATGGAACTGGGCCTGGGCAACCGCACCAACACCGTGCTGCAGGCTGCCTTCTTCAACCTCTCCGGCATTATCCCCATTGAGGACGCCGTGAAGTACATGAAGGACGCTATCATCAAGTCCTACTCCAAGAAGGGCCAGAAGATCGTTGACATGAACAGCGCCGCCGTCGACAAGGGCGTTAACGCTGCCGTGAAGATCAACGTTCCCGAGTCCTGGAAGACCCTGGCTGACGACACCAAGGCTCCCGATGCAAGCCTGCCTCACTACATCCGTGAGATCCAGATCCCTGTCAACAAGCAGGCTGGCGATGCCATCCCCGTGAGCGAGTTCATGCCCTACGCTGATGGTGTTACCCCCTCTGAGACTTCTAAGTATGAGAAGCGCGGCATCGCTGTGAAGGTTCCTCAGTGGATTCCCGAGAACTGCATTGGCTGCAACAAGTGCGCTTTGGTCTGCCCCCATGCTGCGATTCGTCCCTTCCTGCTGAATGCGGAGGAAGATGCTGCAAAGCCTGCCGCCTTCGTCACCAAGGAGGCCAAGGGCAAGGGCTTCGAGGGCCTGACCTTCCGTATGCAGGTCGATCCTCTGGACTGCCAGGGCTGCGGCGCCTGCGCCAATGTCTGCCCCGCCAAGGAGAAGGCTCTGGTCATGGAGCTGCTGGATACCCAGATGCCCGAGCAGGAGAACTGGGAGCATGCCCTGACCCTGTCCACCAAGACCAACCCCATGGACAAGTTCACCGTCCGCGGTTCTCAGTTCGAGCGTCCTCTGTACGAGTTCAGCGGCGCCTGCGCCGGCTGCGGCGAGGCTCCTTACATGAAGCTTATGTCTCAGCTGTTCGGTGACCGGATGTTCGTTACCTCCGCTACCGGTTGCGCTTACGTTGTGGGTTCCTCCACTCCTTCCTTCCCCTATGTGGCCAATGAGAAGGGCCATGGTCCTGCCAACTCCAACTCCCTGTTCGAGGATAACGCCGAGTATGCCCTGGGCATGAAGCTGTCCATCGACCAGATGCGTCGTCAGATGGCTGCTCACGCTGAGGCTGTGGTGGCTTCTACCTCCGACGCTGCTCTGAAGAGCGCTCTTGAGGCTTGGCTGGCTGAGGGCGATAACGGCGACAAGACCCGTGCTCTGTCCGAGGCTGTTGTGGCTGCTCTGAACGCCACTGCTGAGACCTCTGATGATATCGCCTTCCTGAAGGCCAACAAGGATGCTCTGCCCAAGAAGAGCGTCTGGATGTACGGCGGCGACGGCTGGGCTTACGATATCGGCTTCGGCGGTCTGGACCATGTCCTGGCTTCCGGTGCTGACGTGAACGTCCTGGTTGTCGATACCGAGGTGTACTCCAACACCGGCGGTCAGGCTTCCAAGGCCACTCAGCTGGGTGCCGTGGCTCAGTTCGCCAACGGCGGTAAGAGAACCGGCAAGAAGGATCTGGGCGCCATCGCCATGACTTATGGCAATGTCTATGTTGCTCAGGTCGCTATGGGTGCCAACGAGCAGCACCTCATCACGGCTCTGAAGGAAGCTGAGGCACATCACGGTCCCTCCATCCTCATCGCTTACGCTCCCTGCATCAACCACGGTATCTCCAAGGGCATGAGCCAGGCTCAGCTGGAGGAGAAGCTGGCCAGCGAGTGCGGCTATTGGCCCCTGTGGCGCTATGTGCCCGAGCTGAAGGCCGAGGGTAAGAATCCGTTCATCCTGACCAGCAAGGAGCCCAATGGCCAGCTGCTGGACTTCATGATGGGCGAGACCCGTTTCGCTTCTCTGACCAGAACCTTCCCCGAGACTGCCAAGGTCCTGTTTGCCGAGGCCGAGGAGTTCTGCGCTCAGCGCTATGCCAAATACAAGCATCTGGCTGAGCAGTAATTGTCGGTCAGAATCAGCACGAAACGTGAAATTGGTGTGAAAGCAAACCTTGCTTTCTGATGTAATCTCGTCTTGTATGGGTACAAGCTCAAATGCAGCAGCGACTCAGGAAAACAACTGAGGTTACATATCCGTTTTCTGTTTTTACTCTTACCATACTCTCTCCGCATAAAAGGCTCTCTGGCATATTGCCAGAGAGCCTTTTGCATATAATTGGGAAACGATCATGATGTACCGCTGTGCCGCGTTACCCGCAAGGGCAGCGTATTCGATCACCATGCATTCCGCAACAGCAGGTTGCTTGTCATACCGATAACTTTGGGGTATGATGACCGTGAGGTGATGATCGTATGGATACAAAGGATATGATTCTGGAACTCAGGACAAAGATGGGACTGTCACAGGACGAGCTTGCGGAAAAGCTATTTGTGACCCGTCAGGCGGTCTCCCGCTGGGAAAACGGGGGTTCACTTAGATAAAGATACCACACCATTCCCACGCTGACTTTTGCTCAA
>OGGW01000889.1_pt1 | contig 26197 bp, 17 predicted proteins | sample 1571291 | NCBI WGS metagenome assembly OGGW01 (sample SAMEA2582028, study PRJEB24529) | metagenome | biome: Human gut stool | place: China | collected 2011 | reverse complement strand
TGGCAAAAGGAAAAAGAAAAGTTCCTGATATTAACTCAAGTTCTACGGCGGATATTGCTTTCCTGTTGTTGATCTTCTTCTTGATTACAACGTCAATGGATACTGACCGTGGTTTGGCAAGACGTTTGCCGCCACCACCGGAGCAGAACCAAAAGAATGACGATATTAAGTTGAAGGAACGCAACGTGTTGCAGGTCTTCCTGAATATGAACGACCAGTTGATGTGCGGAAATGACTATATCACAACAGATCAGTTACGTGCTAAAGCAAAAGAATTTATTGCCAATCCGTATAACGATGAAACCAAACCGGAAAAACATGCAAAGGACATTCCTTTCTTTGGTAACATGATGATTACGGAAAAGCATGTAATTTCTTTGCGTTGCGACCGTGGCTCTTCTTATAAAGCATATCTTGCTGTACAAAACGAGCTGGTTGCAGCATACAATGAGTTACGTGATGAGTTGGCTCAGGAAAAATGGCAAAAGAACTATGTTGATTTGAATGACGATCAACAAAAAGCAATTCGTGACATTTATCCTCAGAAGATCTCTGAGGCAGAACCTAAAAAATACGGAGATAAGAAGTAATGGGAAAATTTAATAAGACTGGTAAAAAAGAAATGCCGGCGTTGAACACTTCTTCTCTGCCTGACCTTATCTTCACCCTGTTGTTCTTCTTCATGATTGTAACAACTATGCGTGAGGTAACATTAAAGGTTGAGTTTAAGGTTCCGCAAGCTACAGAGTTGGAAAAACTTGAAAAGAAGTCTTTGGTTACGTTTATCTATGTAGGAAAACCTACTGCTGAATTCCGTAAGAAATTAGGTAATGAAAGCCGTATCCAGTTGAATGACAGTTATGCTGAAGTTGCAGCAATCCAAGACTATATTATTGGTGAACGTGCCAGTATGAAGGAAGAGGATCAGCCGCAGATGACAGTGTCTTTGAAAGTTGACCAAGATACGAAAATGGGTATCGTAACAGATATCAAAGAGGCTCTTCGTAAAGCGTATGCATTGAAGATTAACTATTCTGCGCAGCCGCGTCAGTAAAGTTAGTTCAGACTATATTGAATAAAGGTCGCCTGTTTTTACAAGCGACCTTTATTTTATTATGTATGGGAACTTTGGAAGAATGAGTGTTCCTATTTATTTAGTGTTGTATACTTCCCGATAGATGCACTTTTTTACCTGTTCGAAGTCTTTATCGCATTCTAAATCGCCATAAGCCATTAATAGCATGGGAAGGTAATCATCTCCGGATTTATAAGGCGGTTGCATGTACGGCTTTTCCCATAATGTAAAACCTTGCCGTTTGTAGAAATTGATTCGGCGTATTGCCATTTCTTCTTCCGGCATTTCCACTTCCAGGATAATGGGTTTCTTTAGCTGGTGGCATAAATGGTTTAAAACGTTTTTGCCATGACCTCCATTGCGTTGAGACGGGTCAATGGCAAAATGCTCTACATAGCAGAAATGTCCGAAATCCCAGTAGGTAATAAAGCCTACCGGAGTATTTTGATGGAGAATAATGTTACAGTAAAAATGCGGTTTGCTATCTGTATAATTACGCAATTCTTCCAATGGACGATATTCTTCAGAAGGGAAAGAAGCAGTCATCAACTGCTCCATGTACTTGTACAAGGCTGCATCCGTGGTAGTGATGCGTTGAAATTTAATCATAAGCAGGTTCTTTAAAATTTGTTTTTTATTATTCGGTATAAAACTCAATAATTCTGCGAAGAGCGCGTTGGCACACAGGGCAGAAAGCCGGATATTCATTGGTGCGCATGCGGCAATTCTCTGCCGGTCGGAAGATTCCTTTCGCTGAATAACCGCCGCCTTCATACACGCCTGTCGGATAGTTTTCGCTTACCTCTGCCGGAGTGGGAACGGGAGTATTTTCACTAAGCATGTCTTTCCACTTGGCTGCAAAGTCCACTTGTGTACTGATGTTCTGCTCCCACGGTTCTATATCCAAGGGATAGGTATCGGTCATGACATCATTATCATAGAAGTATTCATCGGCAAGTCCGCCGAAACTGTGTCCGAATTCATGTACTACTACCGGTCGGAACATCGGGTGATGGGCTGTTGTGAGGGTGTATGAGTTATAGATACCGCCACCGCCATATTCTTCCGTATTAGCCAATATGATAATGTGTTCATAGGGTATTCCGGCTAAAGCATCATGAATTGCTTTTACGCGTGATGTTGTTAAATAACGGTCGGAATAGAACGTGCTGAAATGTGAACTGAAGGCAGTATGTTTCCACTCGTTCAATCTTGGCACGCTGACTCCGCTATCTGTGGAAGGACTGGCTACGGCTACTACATTGAACCGTTTCTTCATGGATTTGAGAGGTTCGTGGTCGAAAATGCTTTTGCAAGCGATATCGGCATCTTCATAGAATGCCTGCATTTCTTGGAGTGTATATCCTTCTGCAAGAATGGCTACATCGATGCACTTTTCCGGACTATCGTTGTGCAGGAGGTATTTATGCGGTGTGATGTGTGAATTTCCTTTTTGCTCTATCAATACATCGTTTGGATGCACGATGTGTTTCATGGACGCGCGGACATTGCGGCGTGGGTCGAGCAGGGTTATTTCTATTTCAACCGGCTGAAGCGGGTAGGGAAGGAGAAATGTATTTTCAAATCCTTTAGTTACATTCCGGGCTTCGTCCGTTTCCAGCCATTCCTGGAAGAGTGAGGAGAAAGAGGTAGTATAAATAGTCTTTCCGCTGGCTGCATTGCGCATAACAATCTGCCCGTTGCCTTGCAACGGGAGTTCCGCCAGATGATGCTTTCTTCCTGCCCAGGTGGGGAGAGCGGATAACCCGTCCAGACAGATAGCTTGCCCGGATGCATTGCCGTTAAAGATATAATCGACGCGAAGGGTTTTATCTGCAAAATGGTCGGCAAAGACTTGTGCGCGGGTAGATGATACAGCTATTAAACAGAGTAAGAATAAGATATGCTTTTTCATGTCCATAATAATTTAATCATTTCACAAATATACGATTTTTGTCTGTATTCCCCTGCATGTATGATTATTCTCTTTTTAGCAAGAAAAGTTATAATTCGTATTTTTATTCATGAAAAAATCGCTAACTTTGCACATTGCCGTAGCGGAATACGGTAAAATAATTTATTTAATTAATTATTGAGATTAGAAATGGGACATCATCAATTGGATACTTTAGACGAGCAGATATTGCAGCTGATTGCCGATAATGCGCGTATTCCTTTCCTCGAAGTTGCCAGAGCTTGTAATGTATCCGGAGCAGCTATTCACCAACGTATTCAGAAACTGACAAATCTGGGTATATTGAAAGGGTCGGAATATGTCATAGATCCGGAAAAGATAGGATATGAGACTTGTGCGTATATCGGAATCTATTTAAAAGATCCCGCAACTTTTGATGCCGTGACAAAAGCGCTGGAAGCTATTCCTGAAATCGTGGAATGTCACTTTACTACCGGTAAATACGATATGTTTATTAAGCTGTATGCACGGAACAATCATCATTTGCTGAGCATTATTCATGATAAATTGCAACCGTTGGGGTTGTCTCGTACGGAAACGTTGATTTCATTCCACGAGGCAATTAAACGTCAGATGCCGATAGTGATAGACGATGAGGATGAATAATCCTACCGGTTATCGGCGGATATAATTGACAAAAGCATAAGGGCAGGGATGTTTTTCATCTATAGGATGGGATTCCCTGCTTTTTTCTTGCCATATTTCAGGGGTTACTTCCGGAAAGTAGGCATCTGCTTGAGGAGCTTCGGCATCTATCTCTGTCAGGCAGAGTGCGTCTGCCAATGGCAAGGCCTGGCGGTATACGCTGGCTCCACCTATAATATAGATTTGTTCATCCTGTTCACAGTGCTTCAAAGCTTCTTCAAGAGAAGGGAAGATTTCCGCACCCGGACATAGGGTGTCGGGACGGGTAGACAATACGATATTGCGCCGGTTTGGCAAAGCTCCTTTAGGGAGTGATTCGAATGTTTTCCGTCCCATGATGATGGTGTTCCCGGTAGTAAGTGCTTTGAAACGTTTCAAGTCATTGGGAAGCCAGAATAACAGTTTGTTTTCATAACCGATAGCCATGTGTCGGTCTACTGCGGCGATAATGCTAATCATATTGTCTGATGTAATCAAGTGGTCTTTTAATGATAGAAAATGCTCTCTTTCCTATACCGCTACTTTTCCGGCAATATGCGGATGAGGATTGTAATTGATCAATTCAAAGTCTTCATACTTGAAATCGAATATGTCCTTTACATCCGGATTTATTTTCATTTGCGGAAGTGCCCGCGGCTCACGGCTCAGTTGGAGTTTCACTTGTTCCAAGTGGTTCAGATAGATATGTGCATCTCCCAGGGTATGTACAAAATCCCCGGCTTTCAATCCCGTAACTCGGGCTACCATTTGCAAGAGCAATGCGTACGATGCGATGTTGAAAGGTACTCCCAGAAAAATATCCGCGCTGCGTTGGTAAAGTTGCAGACTGAGTCGTCCGTTGGCTACATAAAACTGAAAGAATGCATGGCAAGGCGGCAGATTCATGTTGTCCAAATCGCCGACGTTCCAGGCACTCACTATGATACGGCGTGAATCGGGGTTGTGCTTGATTGTTTCCACCGCTTCACTGATTTGGTCGATGGTTCCGCCTTTGTAATCCGGCCACGAACGCCATTGGTAACCGTAGATATGCCCCAAATCTCCATTCTCATCGGCCCATTCATTCCAGATGCGTACCCCGTTCTCTTGCAGGTATTTTACGTTTGTATCGCCTTTCAGGAACCAGAGCAGTTCGTGGATAATGGATTTCAAATGAAGTTTCTTGGTAGTCAGACAAGGGAAGCCCTCGTCCATATTGAAACGCATCTGGTGTCCGAATACGCTGATTGTACCGGTTCCGGTACGGTCGCTTTTTTCTATGCCTTCAGTCAGTACACGGTTGAGTAAGTCTAAATATTGTTTCATGGAGTTACTTATTAAAAGCCTTGCCAAAGGTAGACAAAGTTCTCGGTATATTGAAAATTTGCACTATAAAAGATTTACAGGAAAGGAGTCAGCAGATTTCCTACCCAGCCGAGAAACTTTTTCCAGCCGGAGCGCTTTTTCCACATCTCGGGCGTGAGCAAGGTACTGTTCTTTTTGTCCCTCTCGAACATGCTGTTCAACTGGTTTGTTGTTGAAGGGTCGAAGATGAAAGCATTGGTCTCATAATCGTAGCGCAAGCTGCGGCTGTTGAGGTTTGCAGTGCCTACCGTACAGAAAGTGCTGTCTACCATCATTACTTTGGAATGGTGAAATCCGTCCTTGAACAAGTAAATTTTGGCTCCCCGTTTCATCAATTTATGTGCGATATAAAAAGAGGCTTCGGGCGTAAAGGGAATATCCGATACAGCCGGTATCATAATCTCCACTTCCGTACCTTTCTTTAACGCTTTCTTGATAGCCTTACGGATGGATTTCGTCGGAACGAAGTAGGGGTTTACTATCTGGATATTTTTTTGAGCAGCTTCTATCGAAACGGCATAGGCATGGCTGATAGACCGGGGTGTTTCCCGCGGGGTGCGGTCTACTATTGCAATCTCCTCGGCTATACTGTCCGGAAATTGGGGCAGGTTGGGGAAGTATGCCGGACCGCCGATGTGTTGTCCGGTTTCCCTGTTCCACATAGTCAGGAAGATACCTTGCAGGTAACGTACGGCATCCCCTTCTATGTGCATGTGTATGTCGTGCCATTTACCGATTTTAGGCAAGCCGTTGATGTAATAGTCGGCAATATTCATCCCGCCCGTATAGCCGATTTTTCCGTCGATAACCACTATCTTCCGGTGGTCGCGATGCATGGCATGGTTGATATAGGGAAAGGTGATGGGGTCGAACTTGACGAGCTCGATGCCGCGTGCCTTTATCGCCTGCAAATGATGTTTTTTCAACGGCTGGTTATTGGACCAGTTGCCAAACGCATCGAACATGGCACGTACCTCTACACCTTCTTTTACCTTTTCTGCCAGTAAATCGAAAAGGGCATTGGCGATGGAGTCGTTACGGAAATTGAAATATTCCAGATGAATGTGGTGCCGGGCATGGCGGATAGTTTCGAATAAATCAATAAACTTTTCACGACCGGTCATCAATAGTTCGACTTTGTTGTTGTAAGTCAGCGGTATTTCCATATCTTGCATGTAGTTCATTACAAGAGAATCGCTGGTACTTTGCGCTCGGACGCTTCCAATAAAAAATGTAAATAATATGATGAATGAAATCTGTCTCAAAACTTTATAAGTTTATTTAGTTTTATGAGTTCGCAAATATACAATATATCATTGAGATATGTTCATTTGTTTATAAAAAAATCAACCCTTACCTTTTATTAACAAGGTAGGGGTTGATTGTATTGTTCTGTAAGGAAGTTTATTTATTCTATGAGGAAATTACCGTTTGCGATTTCCAAAGCGTTTAAGCCAATGAACATATTTTGCGATAGAGCAGGAAGAGTAATACTATGCCTGCAACCAATAAAGATTTGGGATCAAGTTCGGTGACTCCGTTTTGAGCAGCGGCGGTGAGTGTTTCACGAAGTGTACCCAATACCTGTTGCAATCCGTCGAAAACAAAGAACAGCACTAATGCCAGCGTGAAACAGAACGTAACCCATACTTGTGAAATCCGTCGGGTACGGTCGGGCAAATGGCGCATCACACGGCGGGTGAAGCCATTGTCGGGTATTTCTTGCCGGTTTTCGGCAAAGAAATCAATCAGGAGTTTATCATTGTTTTCCGTCATAACCATTTTGTTTTAAGTAGGTAGCCATTTTTTCTTTGGCCCGCGACAGGTGGCTTTTTACTGTTCCTGTCGGGTAGCCGGTAATGTCTGCAATCTTTTCTATACTTTGGTCTTCCATATAAAAAAGAGTGATACAGGTCCGTTCCGTTTCTTTCAGCATATTCAGCGCACGGTAAATGTCCATCTGCCTCCCTATGTCGTTCTGCTGCGTACTGTATTGAGCGTCTACCCGGCGTGTTTCCAGACTGTCGGTCTCCTTACGGGTGCGAAGATAATCATAAAATACATTATAAGCAATACGGTATAGCCAGGTGGAGAAACTGGACAGGTTTTTGAATGAGGAGAGATTTGTGTATGCTTTAATGAATGTATCTTGCGCCAGGTCATCGCTCAATTCGCTGTCGCCACAAGTCAGGTGCAGAAAAAAACGCCGTACGGACGACTGATACTTTCCTACTAACCGGTCGAAGGCCCTGGTGTTGCGAAACACCACGACCTGTGCGACTAACGATATATCATTGAGCTGACTCATTTTTCTGCATTCTTTTCCGGAAAGACGGTTCTTGCATTATCGGATTTATCATTGCTTTTAGGGGCTCTGTCTTGCTGCGTATAGTAGATGACGAGCTGTCCGAAGCCTGTGAACATGACAAGCAGGCCTATGCAGCCAAGTCCGAATTCTTCGGTAATGGCCCAGAGGAATATGAACAGCCCGATACCGACGAACACATTCTTGATTCCTTTACTGCGGATATCTGTCGAATCGGCTTCTTTAAACAGATTTTCCGGCAGCGGTTGTCCGCTGGCTAATGCTTGTTCCACCAGGCGGTATTTGGCCTTCCGGTTTTTATAGCGGAAGAAAAAGATAATGAATACGATGATTAAAGGAAAGCCGAAAACGAACACAATGGCTGTAATCGCAATGACTGCGTCTCTCGTGGCATGTCCGATATTCCAGCCGAAATCGTAAGCACTGCTATGATGCTTGTAATCATTGTCATTTTCTGAGTTACTGTTTGAACTGTTTTCGTAAGTCATGATGCTAAGGGTGTCCGTGACGGCTTTTCCGTCAATCACGGTATCCTTCAATTCTATGACTCTTTGTTTGTTTCCCAGACTATCATTCTCCGTAACGGTCCGGTTCTTTCCTTGTGCCAATGTGCAAAGCATTAAGGCGGTTGTCAGTGCGAAGATAATGCGTTTCATAATCATGCTGTTTTTTGTTTTTATAGGTTTCTTTGTGTGTTAGACGTACCCATTTGCTTGGAAAGTTGCAAAGAGACGATATTTTTTTTAGAAAAGCTATTATCGACCGCAAAATATTTATACTACCTTTGTGTATTTAAAAAGTACAACCTATGGAACTACCCGTTTCTTTTGCAGACTATACCCGTGCCCTTTTGGGAGATGAGGATTATAAGGAATTAGTGACTTCTCTGGAGTCGGAGCAATCCGTCAGCATCCGGTTGAATCCGCTGAAACCTTTTGCTTTCCGCTCCGGAGAACATGCCGTTCCCTGGTGCACTTCCGGTTTTTACCTGGAAGAACGCCCGACATTTACTTTTGATCCCTTGTTCCATGCGGGCTGTTATTATGTACAGGAAGCTTCGTCCATGTTTGTTGAGCAGGCTCTGAAGCAGTATATGGGTGAGGAACCGGTAGTGATGCTCGACCTTTGCGCCGCTCCGGGCGGTAAGTCGACGCATATCCGAAGCCTCCTTCCCGACAATAGTTTGCTGATAGCCAATGAGGTTATCCGCAACCGTTCTCAGATACTTGCCGAGAATCTGACCAAGTGGGGGCATCCCGATGTGGTGGTTACCAATAGCGACCCGTCGGACTTTACACCTTTGGAAGATTTCTTCGACGTGATATTGACGGACGTGCCCTGCTCCGGTGAGGGTATGTTCCGCAAAGACCCTGTTGCCATAAGCGAGTGGAGCCCGGAGAATGTGGAAATCTGTCGGCAGCGGCAGCGGAGGATTATTGCGGATATCTGGCCTTGTCTGAAACCGGGCGGCATACTGATATATAGCACTTGTACTTATAACACAAAGGAAAATGAAGAAAACATCCGTTGGATAAGGGATGAATTCGGTGCAGAGGTACTTCCGCTCGATGTTGCGGAAGAGTGGAATATAACGGGTAACTTGTTGCAGGGAGAATCCTTTTCCGTTTATCGTTTCCTGCCTCATAAGACACAGGGAGAGGGCTTCTTTCTGGCAGTTCTCCGGAAGCCGGGCATGAGCGTCCGAAACTCCGGGGATAAGCAACTCATTTCCCTGGCAATTGCTCCTGAAACTCCAGGGCTTAGAGCAGAAAAGTCCAGGGAAAAGGGACGTAAAGTCCAGGGAAAAGGGAAGCAAACTCCGGGACTTTCCAAGGAGCAGCTTGCGATATTGCAGAAGTGGATTTTTACTGCGGATAAGTATGAGTTTATCCAGAAAGGCGGCAATGTCAGCGCTTTCCCAAAATGTTATATTCCGGAACTGTCTGCATTGCAGTCGTCTTTGCGTATTGTACAGGCTGGATTGGAGATTGCCGGACAGAAAGGCAAGGATTGGATTCCCTGTCATGCCTTGGCTGTGAGCGGGATATTGGTATCGGATGCTTTCCCTTGTGAAGAAATATCGTATGAACAGGCCATTGCCTATTTACGCAAAGAGGCTGTCACCCTTTCGGATGCAGCCCCTCGCGGAGTTGTTTTGCTGACATATAAGCATGTGCCTCTCGGCTTTGTCAAGAATATAGGTAACCGTGCCAATAATCTTTATCCGCAGGAGTGGCGTATCCGTAGCGGCTATTTGCCGGAGACGGTGGTGAAAGTGCATTCTTGACTTGATTCCACCTTCATCACAGTTCGTTCTTATATATCCGCGCCATTGCTTTCTGGTATTGGTTTTCCAGTTGCAGGAGATTTGTTTTGCTTTGGTAAACGACCGAAACTTCGACGAAATACTCTATCATACTGATTTGTCCGCCTACAAGAGCCTGTTTCAGTAAAGTCAGGTCCTGCTGTTCCTGAAAGGTCCGTTTGTATTCCTGCATGGAAGCGTCCAGGTTACGGGCTTCTTCGTAGAGCTGCCATAACTCGGAGCTTGCTTTTACTCTTGCATTATCTTTCTGGAAGTCGATGTTCATGGCTTGGGCTTTGGCTATCTTCACTTTTCCTTTATTTGAAAACAGCGGGAAAGAGAAGCCTACGACAACACCGTTCAGCGGATGTCCCGATTCGGTATTGCGACGATAGCCCAACTCCAGTTTCGGCAGCCACCCTTGCTTGCTTGCTGAAATGGACTTGCGGGCTGCGGCGCTTTCGCTGTCGAATGATTGCAGAGAGGGATCGGCGGCAAGCTGTTCGCTGCATACCCGATGGAAATCGGTTGGCAACGGAACCAGGGGATAGTCCGTCAGTCCGAGGGCTTTGGCGGTAGGTACGGCGGGGCCGTCGGGGAAGGGACGTCCGGGAGTAAGCGGCTGGTTGCCGTTCAGTACCAGCAGTTCCTTGATTTTATTGTTCAGGGCAGTACTGTTCATGCGCGATTCGGTACGTACATTCAACAGTTCCAGATTGATTTTATTTGTTTCCAAGGCATTGGCATCTCCCGTAGCCAGCCGTTTGGCATACATGGCAGCCAGTTCTTCTGCATTCTTCAGCCGTGCATCGAGCAACTCCTGCTGGTGTTGCAGCATGATGATGTCCAGGCACACTTCTTTGGCTTGCAGCAATATCTGCTGGCGCATGGTTGCCGCCTGTGCATCCAGTGCTCCGGTTTTGAGACGGTTCATCTTTCCTCTTGTTATGTATAAGGTGGGAAAATCGAAGCTTTGGGAAACCACCATTTCCCCTACGGTTTCATTGCTGTTTTTAGAGTCCCAGAGATGGGCGTATGAGAGGGTGGGATCCGGCAGGTTGTTTTCGGTCCTGCTCTCCAGCTTCTGTGATGAGATAAATTGTGCATTGGCTTGCAACTCCTTGTTGTTGGTTTCTATCTGGCGAAGCACGGAGTCAATGCCGGTTTCCTGCGCCCTCATCCCCATGCAGGCGAGGATGGTGGCGGTGAATATAAATAGTTGCTTCATATCTTCTGTTATTAAGTTTTTTATTGATCGTTATAACGGGATGGCTGTCAGGAGCCATTACGGGTGCATCTCTTCTTTCTTTCCGTGCATCATCAGGTAAACAATCGGAATGATGAAACCGTTCAGGAAAGTGGAAGTCAGCAATCCGCCCAGAATGACTTTTGCCATGGGACTTTGTATTTCATTACCGGGCAGGTCGCCGCTGAGTGCCAACGGAATCAATGCAAGCGCACTGGACAGTGCCGTCATCAGGATAGGATTCAAACGGTCCAGCGAACCGCGTATCACGCTGTCGTACACACCGTATCCCTCTTCCTGCTGCAAGTGGTTGTAATGACTGATGAGCAGCATACCGTTTCGGGTGGCGATACCGAAGAGCGAGATAAAGCCGATGATAGCCGGAATACTGATTTCGCCCGTTGTGACGAGCAAGGCGAATACACCGCCAATCAGTGCCAAAGGCAGGTTAATAAGGATAATCGCACTTTCCTTTACGCTACGGAACTCATGGTACAGCAGCAGGAATATCACTACGATAGACATGAATGAAGTCAAAGCCAATGTGCGGCTTGCAGCCTGTTCGCTTTCAAACTGGCCGCCGTATTCGATGTGATAGCCTTCCGGCAGTTTTACCGAGGCGTCCACACGCTCTTGTATGTCGTTTACCACGCTGCGCAGGTCGCGGTCGGCAACGTTGGCGGAGATTACGATTTTCCGTTTCACGTTCTCGCGGCTGATAGTGTTAGGTCCCATTGCCGAGCGTACTTCCGCTACATAGTTCAGCGGTATCTTTTGTCCGTTGCCGGTATCGAGCATCAGGTTACGTATCTTTTCCATCTCATCCCGCAAATCATCCTTTACGCGTACGGTGAGGTCGAAACTTTTTCCTTTTTCATATACCTGGGATACGGTTTCGCCGGCAAGGCATACGTTGACAAACTCCGAAAACTCCGGCAAGGAGATGCCGTATTTGGCAAGCACTTCCCGTTTGGGAGCGATGATAAGCTGCGGACGTTCAATCTGTTGTTCCACGTTCAGGTCGGCAATGCCGGGAATGTCCTGAATGGTATTCTTTATCTCATTGCCCAAAGCGAACATGCGGTTCAAATCGTCGCCGAACAGCTTAATGGCTATATTGGCTTTCGTACCCGACAGCATGGCATCGATACGGTGGCTGATAGGCTGGCCGATTTCCACATTGGCGCCTACAATTGTACCCAGCTTTTCACGTACATCGGCCACCAGCTCGCTGCGCGAACGGTCTTTCAGCTCGAACGGAGCTTCGATTTCCGATACGTTCACGCCTAAGGCATGTTCATCCAGTTCGGCACGTCCCGTCTTGCGGGCTACAGTTTGTATTTCGGGGATGGAAAGCAGTAATTCTTCGGCACGATGTCCCATCTTGTCGCTCTCTTCCAGTGAAATGCCCGGCAGGGATGATATGTTGATTGTGAACGAACCTTCGTTGAACGGCGGCAGGAACGAGCGTCCCAATGTGAAGAAGCAGGCAAGCGCCACTGCAAACAGACCGATGGTTCCGCCCAATACGCTCTTCTTATGACCCAGCACAAAAGCAAGCGCTGCACCGTACCACTCTTTCATCTTGCGTGCTACGGGCGAATCGCCGGTGGAACGCTTTTCGTCTTTTATCTTTTCTTTGCCTAGTAGGTAGGAGCACAATACAGGTGTCACCGTCAGTGCCACAACCGTAGAAGCTGCCAATGCCACGATGAAGGCAATGCCCAAAGGCACAAGCATACGGCCTTCCATGCCGCTCAGGAAAAACAGAGGAACGAAGCTTACCACGATAATGAGCGTGGAGTTCAGGATAGGCATACGCACTTCTTTGGAAGCGTTGAATACGACTTCCAGTATCGGCAGGCGTTCCGCTTCCGGTTTCATCCGGTTCTCCTGCAAGCGTTTGTACACGTTTTCCACATCGACAATGGCGTCGTCCACCAGCGAACCGATGGCGATTGCCATACCGCCGAGGCTCATCGTGTTGATGGTGAATCCCATATAGTGCAACGCCAGCAGCGAAGCTATCAGCGATAAGGGAAGTGTAACCAGCGAGATTACGGTAGTCCGTACGTTGGCAAGGAACAGGAACAGTACGATAACAACGAATATACCGCCTTCAAACAGTGATTTCTGTACGTTGCCGATGGAACTTTCTATAAAGCGGCTTTGCCTGAAAATATCGGTGCAGACTTTTACATCGGGCGGCAGGTTCTTCTGTAAGTCCTTGAGGGATGTTTCCAGTTTGTCGGTCAGTTCAAGCGTGCTTGTGGCGGGTTGCTTGGTCACAGTCAGCAGTACGGCGGGCTTGCCGCGTTCGGAAGCCGTACCCAGCTTCGGCAGTTTGGCTCCGATACGTACATCGGCAATGTCTTCCAGTAAAATGGAGGAAGCGGAATACGGAGCATTGGAAGTTGTGGGCTGGACACTGCCGTCCTGCAATTTGACAACAGCCTTTGCCAGTTGCTCCACCCGGTCGGTGGAGATGACACCGCGCACGATGTATTCGTTTCCGTATTCATAAAGCACTCCGCCGTTGGCGTTCAGATTCATTTCACGCGTAACGTTCATCACTTCGGTAAGGGTTACGCCATAATGCCGCATCCGTTCCGGGTCGAGTTGAATCTGATACTCTTTGATGTCGCCGCCCAGTACGGCAACTTGCGCCACGCCGCCGGTAGAAAGAAGGCGCGGACGGATAGTCCAGTCGGCTATGGTGCGCAGGTCGAGCATGGAAGTCGAGTCGGCGGTAAGTCCTACAATCAGCATCTCGCCTAAGATAGACGATTGCGGGCCAAGCGTAGGCTTGCCTACATTGGAGGGAAGGGACTCGCTGACAACCGCCAGTTTCTCGCTTACAATCTGGCGTGCCAGGTAGACATCCGTTTCCCAGTCGAACTCAACCCATACAACGGAAAACCCGTTGGTGGAAGAGGAACGTACCCGTCGTACTCCCGTAGCACCGTTTACAGCCGTTTCAACAGGAAAAGTAACCAACTGTTCCACTTCCTCGGCTGCCATACCGTTGGCTTCGGTCATGATAACCACGGTTGGCGCATTCAGGTCGGGAAACACATCCACTTCCGTGTGCATTGCGGTATACGTACCGCCTATCAGCAGCAGTACCGATGCCACCAGCACCAGTATGCGGTTCTGAAGAGAGAAATGTATTATCTTGTTTAACATGACTGTACTGTTTAGTGTTCGTGGCTATGTGCCGGAATTGCATTGGTAGCGCCTGCAAGTTTCACCTGATAAGCGCCTTGAGTCACCACTTTGTCGCCTGCCTTGACTCCGGAAAGGATTTGTACCCGTTCGCCGTTATCGGCTCCAAGAGTGACCAGTTGTTTCTTGTATCCTTCCTCATCCACTTGCAGGTATACGAAGAAGCTGCCTTGTTCCTCGGTCAGAGCCGTATGGGGGAGCGAAATAACATTCTCCATAGGCGAGGAGAGCAGGAATATCTCGACAAATGAGCCGGGAATGATATCCCCTTTGTTGTCGAATTCAAAAGTGATGGGCACATAATAACCGTTGTCGCCCGATGCCTTTCCGTAAGAGAGCAGGCGGCCGTTCAGGTCTTTCAGAGCATATACCTTATTGTTGTAGGGAGTGCAGAAGTTGGCGGAACCGATGGTGCGGAGATACGGATAGTATTTTTCCGAAACATCGGCGCGCAGGAACAGTCTGCGGTTTTGAGTGATGCTTACGAGCGGCTGTCCCACGGTTACATAATCGCCTTCCTTTACCAACAGGTTTTTCACGTATCCGCTGATGGGAGAGGTTACTGCCTGCCCTTGGGCCGAATGGTTCTTGGCAACGGCTTCATAGCTGATACGGGCATTCTCATACGTCTGTCGGGCTTGAGCAAAGTCTTTCTCCGAAACGATTTTATTGGGGAGAAGTTCTTTCATCCGTTCATACTCTTTTCGGGCTGTTTCGTAAGCGATGCGCGCTCTTTGTACGGGGTCGCCGTCCGCCATATTCTTGGACGACAGCACAACGAGGGGAGTATCTTTGCCGACACTCATGCCCTCTATGACTTTTCCGTGAAAAGAAACGACACCTGCCACGGTAGCTACGGCAACGCTTTCGTCGCCTTGTGCGGCCATAACCTGCCCGCTGGTTTTAATCACCTGATTGAAAACGTCCGGTTCGATGGTGCTTACGGCTACTCCGGCAGCCTGCGCTTTGGCCGGGGGCAATATGATTTCGTCGCTATGTGCGGCAACGGCTTCCTCACCGTGGTGGTGTCCGTCGTCATGGTGGTGTCCGGGACCTTCGTTTTCATGGTCGTGCCCTTCGTGGTCATGTCCCGCATGGGCGTGTTCTTCCGTTTCGTGATTGTGTCCTTCACCGGACTTGCTGTTGCAGGAGCCTAACAGGAATAATCCTATGACTCCCATGAATAGAATTTTCTTCATGATAATTGTTTTTGTCCTTACTTGTTTGGAAATGCAAAATTAGGGAATGGTCGGTGCAACCGGGTTGCATACCTTCCTGTGCCGGCAGGATAACCGTTTCCGGCAACTATCGGTCAAGCAAGGACGGAAGGGGGCGCACGAAGCCCTGTGGCACGTGTGATGAACGTGCCGTGAAGAAATTCCAGGTAGACAAACTCTTGCCTGATACCCGTTTCCTCGGGCAGAGCCAGGAGTTTGAGAAGCGGTTCGGTAAATAATGTGTTCACCCACACGAAACACGGATGTAGGTTACTGTTGTCCGAGTTGGGTGTCTGTTGGAAAAAATGGGTGGTCATACATCCGGTGTCGCAGCAGCAATGTTCGCTGCAAGGGCCCTGATGCTGGCAGCACCCGTCGGACGGCAGGTCGTTTTTCATGCAGATTATGCCGTCTTCGTGGTGATGATGGGGAATGACAGGTACTATCAGCATAATCATGCTGATGAAGAACAGAAAGTATGCAATGTACCTTTTCGTTTTCATCCCTCTCTCTTTGATTGGTCGCAAAGATAGAAGTTAATCACTTAACTGCCAAACCCAAGATGCTAAAAAGCCTTGAATAAATCATTTAATCCTTCGCTCATACTGGGATGCGTAAAGATGAAATCCCGCAGAACGCTGTAATGCAAATCATTCTTCATGGCAAGCGATACTAAATTGATGACTTCGGGCGCATCGATACAAAACAGGGTGCAGCCTATTATGCGTCCCGTATGTGCGTTGACAATGGCTTTCATCATACCGTCTATCTGCTGCAAGGTACGGGCACGCGGTATGGCGGCAGCCGGCAGCCGGGACACTTGAAGCGAATAACCGCGTTTTACGGCTTCCTCTTCGGTCATGCCGATATGCGCCAACGGCGGATCTGTAAAAATGACGTATGGAACCGGAATCCTGTCATCGGTTTTTCGCTTTTTATTGCCGAACAACCGGTTGGTGATAATGCGGAAATCATCCAGGGATAAATAGTCATACAAGGCTCCGCCTCTTACGTCTCCCATAGCCCATATATGCGGGGCGGTGGTCTGAAGATGTTCATTGACGATGACAGCTCCCCGGGTGTCGGTCCGTATGCCGGCTGCGTGCAGGTTGAGGCCGTTGGTCATCGGTCTGCGTCCGGTGGCAAGCAGCAGTGCGTTTCCTTCCCAAAAATAGGGGGTATCGTCGGAATTGTCCGTATAGGTCAATGTTATGCCATCGGCAGTGTCGTATACGGACAGGGCATAGGCGTTCAAACGTATCTCGATGCCTTTCCTTTTCAGAGATTCCAGCATGGATTCCGCAATGTCCCGGTCAGCTTTGGGTATAAAGCGGCTGCCCGTTTCCAGTAACGTGACTTTGCTTCCAAACCCCGCATACATGGTGGCAAACTCCATTCCGATAGCGCCGGCGCCGAGAATGAGCAGGCGTCCGGGAAGTTTGCTCTGTTGGAGTAGCGTTTCGCTGGTGAATACATGCTTGCTTGCATCGATTCCTTTCACGGCAGGCAGGATAGGGGTAGCTCCCGTATTGATAAAAACTTCCTTTCCTTTAAGGAGAATTTCCTTTTTATCGTGCGAGACGACCTTTACCGTATCGTCGGATACAAAAGATGCCGTACCGTCATACAACGTAATATTGGGGTGCTCCTTGATACGCTCGTGATTCTTGTCCCGCAAGAATGATACGAGCTTGTTTTTCCGCCTTATGGCGAGTGCATAATATTTGGCCTGATTGCTGTAGTCGTCTCGGTAGAGCCGTTCGGCCTGTTCCGATTCGTAAATCAGCGCTTTGGTGGGTATACACCCTACATTCACACATGTTCCTCCGTACATCTGCGGAGAACGTTCGATGATTGCCACTTTCCAGTTGCGGTTGGCAAGTTCGGCAGCCAGCAGTTTTCCGCCTTTGCCGAACCCTATGATGATAGCGTCATATTGTTTCATTTCATTCGTAATTAGGAATTTGTGGCAATGAAACAATAGGAACTGTTTGTTTGTTGCGGGAAGTAAGTTAATGAAAGTTTACCGTTCCAGTTCGCGAAGCGAATCCATTTTCTTCTTTTCGAGGAATTCATAGATGCCGCTCAGGTGCTCGGTCACCCGCTTGTTGCCGAACTCGTACACTTTGCTCACCAGTCCGTCCAAGAAGTCACGGTCGTGGCTCACAAGTATCAGTGTACCGTCGAAGTCCATGAGTGCCTGTTTCAGAATATCTTTGGTCTTCATGTCCAGGTGGTTGGTAGGCTCGTCCAGAATTAGCAGGTTTACGGGTTCCAGCAGCAGCTTAATCATGGCAAGGCGTGTACGCTCGCCACCGGACAGCACTTTCACTTTCTTCATGGACTCTTCCGGTCCGCCGAACATGAAAGCTCCCAGCAGGTCGCGAATCTTGTTGCGGATTTCTCCTTTGGCTACGTCGTCGATGGTTTGGAATACGGTCAGGTTCTCATCCAGCAAGGATGCCTGGTTTTGGGCGAAATAGCCTATTTGTACATTGTGTCCGATGGTAAGCGTTCCTTCGTGTTCTATTTCTCCCATGATGCACTTTACCAATGTGGACTTACCTTCGCCGTTCTTGCCTACGAAAGCCACTTTGTCGCCTCTCTCTATAGTGAGGTTGGCATTCTTGAACACAACATGGTCGCCGTATGTCTTTCCTACGTTCTCCATAATCACCGGATAATTGCCGGAGCGCGGCGAGGGCGGGAATTTCAGCCGCAATGCCGAAGTATCTTCTTCGTCCACTTCCAGAAGCACCAGCTTCTCCAGCATCTTGACGCGGCTCTGCACTTGCAGGGTTTTGGAATAGGTTCCCTTGAAGCGCTCGATGAATTCTTTGGTTTCGGCAATGAACTTCTGTTGGTCGTCGTATGCCTTTTGTTGTTGTTCGCGCCGCTCTTTGCGGAGTTCCAGGTATTTGGAGTAGTTTACTTTATAGTCGTAGATTCGTCCCATGGTCACTTCAATGGTACGGGTCGTGATGTTATCCACAAACTTGCGGTCGTGGCTGATGACGATGACGGCTTTTCCGTTGTTGATAAGAAACTCTTCCAGCCATTGGATGGACTCGATGTCGAGGTGGTTGGTAGGCTCGTCCAGCAGCAGTACGTCAGGTTTTTGCAGCAACAGTTTGGCAAGTTCGATGCGCATGCGCCAGCCACCGCTGAAATCGCTTGTCTGGCGGTTGAAGTCCTCTCTGGTGAATCCGAGGCCGAGCAATGCCTTTTCAACGTCCTCTTCGTAATTGGTGGCGTCGATGCCATAGAACTTCTCACTTAGGGCAGACACCTGTTCGATAAGCTCCATGTAACTGTCGCTTTCGTAGTCGGTACGGGTCTCCAGTTCCTTGTTCATGCGGTCTATCTCGGCTTCCATCTCGTGCAGGTGGGCAAAGGCCTGTGCCGTTTCCTGAAAGACGGTACGTCCGTCTTCCGTCATCAGATGCTGGGGCAGATAGGCGATGACGCAATCTTTCGGTACGGAGATTTTGCCGCGGGTGGGCTGCCGCACTCCGGCGAGTATTTTGAGTAATGTACTTTTTCCGGCTCCGTTCTTTCCCATGAGGGCGATACGGTCTTTTTCGTTGATTACGAAGGATATGTCACTGAATAAGGTTGTGCCGCCGAATTCTACGGCGAGTCCGTCAATAGAAATCATTATGTCGTTTTTAAAAATAAGGTGCAAAGATAATGCAAATATATTATTTTTTATACCTTTGTCTCGGACAAACAATAATACAGGTTATGGAAATCGATAATCAATCGGTAGATTACCGTCCGCTCATCCTTGTTGCGGAAGACGATGATAGTAACTTTAAGTTGATAAAGGCTATTATAGGGAGAAAGTGTGAGATAATGTGGGCGAAGAATGGTGAGGAGATTGTCTCTTTGTTTCGTGAATACCGTGACAAGGCGGATGCAATACTGATGGATATTAAGATGCCTGTAATGAATGGTTTGGAAGCTACGCAAATTATACGCCGGGAAGGCGGAACATTGCCTGTTATCATGCAAACGGCCTATGCTTTCTCTGCCGACCGTGAAAATGCCATAAAGAGCGGCGCTTCGGAAGTATTGGTAAAGCCCATTACATTGAGCGCCTTGCGCAACTGCTTGAGCAGTTACCTTCCCCGACTGGAATGGTAGGCTTTCCGCAATGAAAAGATAACTGTATCTTAGGGCTTGTGGAAAAACATCCTCACAAAGAATTCTCAAAAGAATGCTGAACAAAAATTAAGCAGGTTCTGAACAAAATTTCTATTCTTCTGTTAATGAAGTCTAACCAAAATTTAACGGAATGAATAGTAAACTGCGCTTTTTGTTAATATCACTGTTTATATTCTTCGTGGCAGCATTACAGGCTTCTGCAGACGGTGATATCCGTGTATCGGGTGTTGTGATGTCGGAAGGAGAACCTTTGCCGGGAGCATCGGTATTGGTGAAAGGTACTCATAACGGAACGGTAACTGACGTTGACGGGAAATATACCCTTACCGTACCGGCGGACGGTACGCTGGTCTTTAGCTTTATCGGACTGAAAACCACAGAACAGAAAGTCAATGGACGCATAATTGTCAATGCGGAATTGCTTCCGGACAGTGAACAACTGGATGAGGTAATGGTGGTGGCTTATGCCACTGCCAAGAAGTATAGTTTTACGGGAGCGGCTTCCACGGTAAAGGGGAGCGAGATTGCCAAGATGCAGGTGTCCAATGTATCGCGTGCGCTCGAAGGTACGGTTTCCGGACTTCAGGCAAGTGCGCCCAGCGGCCAGCCGGGTACGGATGCCGAAATACGTATTCGCGGTATCGGCTCTATCAATGCGTCGAGCGCCCCGCTTTATGTGGTGGACGGCGTCCCTTTCGACGGTAGCATCAACTCCATTAATCCGGAAGATATAGCTTCGCTGACGGTACTGAAAGATGCCGCTTCGGCTGCTCTCTACGGTTCGCGGGGAGCCAACGGTGTCATTATCATAACCACCAAGCAGGGACATACCGACTCGAAAACCACGGTCAGCATCAATGCCAGCTTCGGTGGTTCCAACCGGGCTATCCGCGATTACGACCGTGTTGGAACCAATCAGTACTTCGAACTCTATTGGGAAGCTTTGCGCAACCAATATGCTCTGAATTCGGATAAATATACTCCGCAGACCGCAGCCGCCCAAGCCTCGAAAGACCTGGTAGGCAAGCTGATGGGAGGAGGCCCTAATCCCTACGGACCCAACTATCCGCAACCTGTAGGTACGGACGGCAAACTGCTTGCCGGCGCTACTCCGCTTTGGAATGTGGATTGGCAGAAGGAAATGGAACAACAGGCATTGCGTACGGAAGTCGGATTGAATGTTTCCGGTGGCGGAAAGACCAACCAGTACTATTTCTCGGCCGGCTATCTGAACGACAAGGGTATTGCCCTTGAGTCCGGCTACCAACGCTTCAACTTGCGTTCCAACATTTCGAGCGAGATAACCCGTTGGTTGCGCGGCGGTGTGAATATGAGCTATGCCCACTCCATACAAAACTATCCGGTTTCGTCCGATGCCAAGACGAGCAATGTCATTAACGCCGGACGTTTAATGCCCGATTTCTACCCTGTGTACGAGATGAACGCAGACGGCACATACAAACTTGACTCGGAAGGAAAGCGGATTTACGACTTCGGTTCCTACCGGCCGTCGGGCGCTACAGCCAACTGGAACCTGCCTGCAACCTTACCCAATGATAAATCCGAGCGTATGCGGGACGAGTTCTCCGGACGTACTTTCCTTGAGGTCACTTTCCTTGAAGGGTTGAAATTCAAGACCAGCTTCAACTTCGACCTGATAGACTACAATACGCTGGATTATACCAATCCCAAAATTGGTCCTGCCGTCAATACGGGCGGTGGAGCAAGCCGCGAATATACCCGTACCTTCTCCTGGACATGGAATAACATCGTGACCTACGATAAGACTTTCGGCGAGCATCACTTCAATATCCTTGCCGGACAAGAGGCTTACTCTTACCGTTACGATGTGTTGCAGGCGGCACGAAGCAACATGGCTGTGCCCGATATGCCGGAACTGGCTGTCGGTTCGCTTGTAACCGCAGGCACGGGCTATCACATCGATTATTCACTGTTAGGCTATCTTATCAATGCCCAATATGACTACCGGAGCAAGTATTTCTTCTCCGCTTCCTACCGTCGCGACGGTTCCTCGCGTTTCGCACCGGGTACACGCTGGGGCAATTTCTGGTCGTTGGGAGCTTCGTGGCGCATAGACCGCGAAGCGTTCATGCAGAATACCGCCGACTGGCTTTCCGCCCTGACCTTAAAGGCCAGTTATGGCGCGCAGGGCAATGACAACCTGGGTACGTATTATGCCAGCAGCGGACTGTATTCTATCGTTTCACAGGCAGGTGAGAATGCTTTGGTGTCCGACCGTCTTGCAACGCCCGATTTGAAATGGGAGACTAACCTCAACCTCAATGTAGGTATTGACTTTTCATTGTTCGATAACCGTTTCTCCGGTTCGTTCGATTTCTTCCAGCGCCGTTCCAAAGACCTGCTGTATTCCCGTCCGTTGGCAACTTCCCTAGGTTATACTTCTATGGACGAGAATATAGGTGCTTTAAAGAATACGGGCTTTGAAATAGACCTCAAAGGAACACTCATACACACCCGTGACTTTATGTGGCGTATGGGTGTCAACCTTACGCATTACAAGAACGTGGTGACCGACCTTCCGCTGAAAGACATGCCCGTTACCGGAGTTACCCGCCTGAAGGAAGGACGTTCGGTCTATGACTTCTACCTGCGCGAATGGGCAGGGGTAGACCCGGACAACGGCGACCCGCTGTGGTATAAGAACGTGAAGGATGAGCAGGGCAATATCACCGGACGCACCACCACCAATGACTATGCTCAGGCTGATTATTACTATGTGGACAAATCCTCGCTCCCTAAGGTGTATGGCGGGTTCAACACCGCTTTCTCATACAAGGGTTTTGAGTTATCCGCCATCTTTGCCTACAGCATAGGCGGTTATATCGTAGACCGTGACGTTACGATGCTGTGGAGCAACGGAAGCAATCCGGGACGTGCCTGGTCTACCGAGATATTGAAACGCTGGACGCCGGAAAACCGCTACACGGACGTACCGGCCCTGAAAACAGTGTCCAATAACTGGAACTCCAACTCCACCCGCAATCTGTTCAACAATTCGTATCTGCGGATGAAGAACATCACGCTGTCCTACAACTTTCCGCAGCCGTTGATAAAGAAAATCAGCCTGAACAGCCTGCAACTCTTTGTACAGGCGGACAACCTGCTGACTTTCTCCAAGAATCAGGGACTGGACCCGGAGCAGGGCATTACAGGACTGACCTATTACCGTTATCCTGCCATGCGTTCCATTTCGGGCGGGCTTAATGTTTCATTCTAAATCACTGTTAACAATGAATACTTTCCTTAAAAATACAGCAATCCTCGCAGTGGGATTATTATCCGTCTTGTCCTCGTGCAGCGGAGACTTTCTCGACAACAAACCTACGGACGCCGTAGATTCGGGTATCGTCCCCGTACCTTCCAATGCCGGACGTATCTTCAACGGTGCATGGTATAACTTGTTTGAGTACGGCAGTACGTATGCCAATATCGGCTATCGCGCCCTGATGTTGCAGGACGACATGATGGCGGACGATGTGGTGTCGCGTCCGATGTACGGTTTCAACTCATCCTACCAGTTTAACGATGTGGGGATGCCGGCCAACAACCGTACCGCATTTGCTTGGTATCTGATGTACAAGACTATCGACAATTGCAATACCGCCATTTCCATTACCGCGACCGGTGATGATAATACGGCCGATTTCCGCCATTCCCAGGGGCAAGCCTACGCTTTGCGGGCTTTCTGTTATCTGCATCTGGCTCAGCACTACCAGTTTACTTACCTGAAAGACCCTTCCGCACCGGCTGTTCCTCTTTATACGGAACCTACCGCCTCTACAACAGAACCCAAAGGGAAGGCTACCCTGGAAGAGATATATACGCAGATATTCAAAGACCTGAATAAGGCTAAGGAGCTTCTTGAAGGGTATGTCCGTCCGGACGACAAATCCAAGTTCAAGCCGGATGTAAGCGTTGTCAACGGATTGCTGGCACGTGCCTGTTTACTTACCGGACAATGGAATGAAGCCGCCGGGGCTGCACTTGAGGCGGCTGAAGGATATACTTTGATGACGGATGCCAAAACGTATATGGGCTTTAACGACATATCCAATACCGAGTGGATGTGGGGGCATCCCCAATCTGTGAGTCAGTCCGACGCCAGTTATAATTTCTATTATATTGATGTGGTGACTCCTGATGCGTATAACAGTTTTATGGCCGACCCGCACTTTAAGGACATTTTCGAAGCGGGGGATATCCGTCTGGAGCTGTTCCAGTGGATGCGCGAAGGCTATTTGGGTTATCGCAAGTTCCGCATCCGTGCCGACCAGACCGGTGATATCGTCGTGATGCGTTCCGCCGAGATGTATCTGATAGCTGCGGAAGCACTGGCTCGTGAAGGACGGTTGGAGGAAGCCGTGAAGCCGTTGAACACATTGCGTAATGCCCGCGGACTTGCCGATTATGACCTGGCAGGCAAGACGCAGGAACGGCTTGTCGATGATATTCTGCTGGAACGTCGCCGCGAATTGTGGGGTGAGGGATTCGGCATTACCGATATTCTCCGTACGCAACGTTCGGTAGAACGCATGCCGTTGACGAAAGAGGAAGCGGAGAAAACGTACGATTGCTGGCAGCAGGGAGATACTTATAGGGAATATAACCCCGAAGGTCATTGGTTTACTTCCTTTCCCGACGGAACGAAGTTTGTGCCAAACAGTGTGTATTATTTGTATGCCATTCCGGAAAAGGAGACGAATGCGAATCCTAATCTATAGGAGAGGTGTGTTGGGTAGTGATTGATGTTTTTTTAGGCACGGATTACACGGATTTATTTTATTCTTTTTCCGTGTAATCCGCGTAATTCTGCGTAATCCGTGCCTAAAAATAGTACCCTGAATAGTGCGTAACCGGCATATCTTCAGATTTGTTACTCCGTCTTCTTACTTTCTCTTTCCTGCATTTTGCGTTTCACGAACTCAATCTTCAGGTTGGCCTCTTCCATATTCTTCTTGATTTCCGTGATGGAAGACAGCAGTTGTGCCAGTTCATAGACAGCTGCCACCGCCTTGCGGTCGTTCGGTGTCATGACAGTGGCATAGGAACGTTCGCCAAGATAGTGTACGCGGATATTCTTGTCTTTATTCAGATTGAGGAAAGCGATTACATTACCGTCTTCGCCCAGTTTATAGTCCGCTTTCTCTATCTTCTCGCCCAAATCGGTCGTTTCATAGCTGTCTTTGGAAGCCGGGGTTTCGGCAAAACTGCCGTCGGGTGCGGTGACTTTCACTGCGAGGTGATGGATGTTATGCGGGCCGCAATAGATGGAAGTCATGCTCATCACTCCGGTTTCATCTACCTGAAAGCGCAGGTAAGAGCGGTGCAGGTTCTTTTCTATTACTTGTGAGGGATGCAGGTAATTGCCGATTTTTTGATATTCGGCATCTTTCTCGAAAGTATAATTCTTCTTGATGGCATCCACCTCTTTTTGTTTTTCCTGAAGCATACTGTCGAGGTAGACCAGCGTTTTCTCCTGTTCTTTCAGTTCCACCTGCTGCATTAGTCCGATACCCTCGCGGCGTGTTTCAAAGGCCTTCGGATAGAGTATCTTGATGCTGTCAATCTGAATCTTCGCTTCGCTGTAATCTCCGCGTTCAAACGCTTCGCGGGCTGCCTGGAGTTTCTCTCCTGCTTTTTTCTCTACATTGCTGCAAGAGAAGAGCGTGCAGCAGAGGCACGCAAGGAATGCTGCTTTCTTCATAATTTTCATTCTTGATGTTAGTGGGGGCAAAAATAAAAAATAATATCCGTATCTTTGCACCCTCAAAATGATTTATTGACAAATGATTGAATTGACGACAGTAGAACTGAAGCAGCGTTTCAGTGACAGCATATTTAAGCGGATTTCCGAAACAGCGGATGAATTGGGACTGGAGTGCTACGTAGTCGGCGGCTACGTGCGCGACATATTCCTGCAGCGTCCTTCCAAAGACATCGATGTGGTAGTAGTGGGCAGCGGCATTGCAATGGCCGAGGCGCTTGCCAGGCGTTTGGGGCGCGGCGCGCATCTTTCTGTTTTCAAGAATTTCGGGACGGCGCAGTTAAAGTATCACGGCACGGAAGTGGAGTTTGTGGGTGCACGTAAGGAGTCCTACACGCACGACTCGCGCAAACCGATTGTAGAGGACGGCTCGCTGGAAGACGACCAGAACCGCCGGGATTTTACTATCAATGCCTTGGCGGTCTGCCTGAACAGTCAGCGTTACGGCGAACTGGTAGACCCCTTCGGCGGAATGGCGGATATGAAGGAGAAGACCATCCGCACGCCGCTCGACCCGGACATCACCTTCAGCGACGACCCTCTGCGCATGATGCGTTGTATCCGTTTTGCCACCCAACTGAATTTCTATATCGACGATGATACGTTCGAGTCCTTATGCCGCAACAAAGAGCGCATCTCCATCATATCCAAAGAGCGCATTGCAGACGAGCTGAACAAGATTCTGCTCTCTCCCGTCCCGTCCAAAGGATTTATAGACTTGGACCGTTCGGGCCTGTTGCAGCTCATCTTCCCGGAACTGGTTGCCTTGCAAGGCGTTGAAACCCGTAATGGCAGAGCGCATAAGGACAACTTCTACCATACGCTCGAAGTGCTCGATAATATCAGCAAAAAGACCGATAACCTCT
>OGGW01000884.1_pt1 | contig 26352 bp, 24 predicted proteins | sample 1571291 | NCBI WGS metagenome assembly OGGW01 (sample SAMEA2582028, study PRJEB24529) | metagenome | biome: Human gut stool | place: China | collected 2011 | reverse complement strand
CCCGCCACGGATAGTCGCCGGGGAAGGCTTTATTGATAAAGGAGAACGGCGCCGCGTAATCGCTGAACACCGGGTCGATCAGGATGCGTTTTCCCGCCAGCTGCAGGTACCAGGAGGAGTGGCCGAGCCAGACCATCACATCCTGCCCGAGGGGCAGCGTCGCCAGATCGGTCTTCACCAGCGGCAGCGGTTGCGCGGGACGGGCGTTTTCCCGTTTGGTCATCAGGAAATCCCACCACGCCGCCAGCATATTTTTCTGCCCGGTGAACCCTGGCGTGGGCAATTGGTTATGGAACTGGCCGTCCCGGTAGTGGGGAGACGCTTCCACCTGGCTAAGCTGTGCTCCCTGCGGCGCCTTACCAAAACCGGCATTAAGAACAAACGGCAATGTCGTTGCTGCTGCGAGTAACATGATGGCGACCACGCTGAAAGTGACACGGTTCATATCCTGACCAGACAAAAGCCCCCATCCCGGAGGCTTTATGATATAACTTGATTATGAGTGAGTACGCACTCATTATTAGGAAAGCGATGAAAGTCGTCAAGACGATTTTCAATTTTTGCGTTCCGCCGTTGCAGCGACCTGGTCAGACGTGCCAAGATCGGCGGTTTGTTTAAACCTGCGTGAGGAAAAAAGTAGTGGCTCGTCCAAAGAGTGAAGATAAAAAGCAAGCGTTACTGGAAGCTGCCACCGCGGCTTTCGCCCAGTCCGGCATAGCCGCCTCGACGTCGGCCATCGCCCGCAGCGCCGGTGTGGCCGAGGGAACGCTGTTTCGCTATTTCGCCACCAAGGATGAGTTGCTCAACGAGCTGTACCTCGCGATTAAGCTGCGCCTGGTGCGCACAATGATCGCCGGGCTGGATCCGGACGAGAAGCGCCCGAAAGAGAACGCGCGCAATATCTGGAACAGCTATATCGACTGGGGCGTGCGCAACCCGATGGAGCACAAAGCGATCCGCCGGATGGCGCTCAGCGAGCGCATCACCGACGAAACCCGCCGCCAGGTAAAAGAGAGCTTTCCGGAGCTCAACGAAATGTGCCAGCTGTCGGTGAAAGAGATATTCCTCAGCGAGGCGTACCGCGCCTTTGGCGACGCCCTGTTTCTGTCGCTGGCGGAAACCACCATCGAATTCGCCAGCCACGATCCGCAGCGCGCCCGGGAGATTATCGCCCTCGGCTTTGAAGCCATGTGGCACGCCCTGCATGAGGCGGACGCCTAATGACGCCGGAAACACTGCATCCCTGCGCTCACCGTATCGCCCTGACCTACCCGTTTACCGAACACTGCTGGCCCTTTGGGCCAGAGTACGACGTGTTTAAGGTCGACGGCCGCATCTTTATGATCACCATGACTATTCGCGGGCGGGCGCTGGTCAATCTCAAGGCCGAGCCGCAGAAGTCGCTGCTGAATCAGCAAATTTATCGCAGTATCGAACCCGGCTACCATATGAACAAGAAACACTGGATCACGGTGGTGCCAGGAGAGGATATCAGCGAGGATCTGCTGGCCGAGCTGATTGACGATTCGTGGCATCAGGTGGTGAACAAGCTGAGTAAAAAGGCGCAGCAGCGCCTGCGTCCGCGCTGATTTTCAGCCAAATGCGATAAGTGTTATCGCATTTTTCACCCTTATCATTTTGCGATCTTCGCTGTACTCTTCCTCTCCTGAACGCACCGGTAAGGTGCTGTAAACTGTGAGGAAGAGTTATGGATATCGTATCGGTCGCTTTGAAGCGCTATTCCACCAAGGCCTTTGACGCCACGAAAAAGCTGACTGCCGGGGAAGCGGAACAGCTGAAAACGCTGCTGCAGTACAGCCCGTCTAGCACCAACTCCCAGCCGTGGCACTTTATTGTCGCCAGCACCGATGAAGGGAAAGCTCGCGTGGCGAAAGCCGCCAGCGGCACCTACGTGTTCAACGAACGTAAAATTCTCGACGCCTCGCACGTGGTGGTGTTCTGCGCGAAAACCGCGATGGACGACGCCTGGCTGCAGCGCGTGGTGGATCAGGAAGAGGCCGATGGCCGTTTCGCCACCCCGGACGCAAAAGCCGCTAACCACAAGGGTCGTACTTTCTTTGCCGATATGCACCGCAAAGAGCTGAAAGATGACGATCAGTGGATGGCAAAGCAGGTGTATCTCAACGTCGGCAATTTCCTGCTGGGCGTAGCGGCGATGGGTCTCGACGCCGTGCCGATTGAAGGGGTCGATTTTGCGATCCTCGATGAGGAATTTGACCTGAAAGCCCAGGGCTACACCAGCCTGGTGGTGGTCCCGGTCGGCCACCATAGCGTAGAAGATTTCAACGCTACCCTGCCGAAGTCGCGTCTGCCGCAGTCGACGACCATTACCGAGATTTAATTCCCTTCTGCCTGGAACGCCCGGGCCATGGCGCAGCAGCGTCTCGCCCGGGACTTTCTTCACCCACTCTTTCCCCCTATTTTCTGCCGTTTGTGCCAAGTTTCTGGCGCTCATAATCCCGCTTGTGCCAGGAATAACGACTTTAGTGTGAACCAGACGATTTAATTAATTGATAAATAATACTTTTCATTTCTGGCACGCCCTTTGCTCTTAACAGATACCGCTATCTGGATGAAGGAGAAACCGGGTGAAACATATCTATGTGGCCAGCCACGGCCATTTTGCTCGCGGACTGGTGAACAGTTTGTCGCTGCTGATTGGCGACGAACACGGCGTTATCCCGGTCTGCGCCTATGACGAAGATATCGTGACCACCGAACAGCTGGAGCAAACCCTGGAGCATCTCATCGTCCAGGCGAATGGTGATGAAGTGGTGATCTTCACCGACCTGCTTGGCGGCAGTATCAACAATAGCGCCGTGAGCGTCTTGATGCGACATCGCAACGTTTTCGTGGTCGCCGGCATCAATCTGACTCTGCTGCTGGAGTTTCTGCTGTGCGAAGAAGCCACTACCGAGGCCGCGATTATCTACGCCACCAGCGCGGCGCGTGAATCCATTGTTTTCATCAATCCTCTAATAACACAACCATCCTCTGACCCACAGGGAGAATCTCATGATTAAACTCGTGCGCATTGATTATCGGCTGCTGCACGGCCAGGTGGTTTTTGCCTGGACCCGAGCGCTGGATATCGACCATATCATCGTCGCCAACGCCAAAGCCGCGGCGGATGCCTTCATTACGATGTCGCTTAACCTGGCAAAGCCAGCGGGCGTCACGCTGGACATCGCCACCGTTGAACAGGCGGCGGAAAAGCTTAACAGCGGCAAGTTGGATCATAAAAAAGTCATGGTGGTCCTGGGCAATACTGCGGAAACCCTCGCGCTAGTGGAAAAAGTCCCAGGAATTAGCGCAATTAATTACGGCGGTCTGCCACAGAAGGAAGGGGCAAGACAATTCGGCAAGGCCATCTATCTGACCGAAGAGGAAATCGCCCATAGCAGAGTGCTAAAAGAAAAAGGTATTCGGCTGGAGATGCGTCAGGTACCCGCCCACTCGGCTGAACTCCTTAACGACCAACTTTAACTTCGGAGGTCACTATGTTGCTCACCGCAACGTTACTCGGACTGATCGCTGCCCTGGGGATACTTGATGGCCGCCTGCTTGGGGTATCAATGATCGATCGACCGCTGGTGATGTGCGCCCTCACCGGTCTGGTCTGCGGTAATTTACATGAGGGGATTCTGATTGGCGCTACGCTGGAGCTTATTTTCCTCGGCAACGTCGCCATCGGCGCCGCGCACCCGCCAGATATCGTGACCGGCTCCGTATTGGCCACCGCGTTTTCGATCATGTCCGGTCGTGGTCCAGAGGCTGCGCTCACCATCGCCATCCCTGTCTCAATGCTGGCGCAGACGCTGGGAATCCTGGTGCGCGTGGTGAACGCCCGCTTTGGTCATCTGGCGGACCGCTATGCGGCACAGGGTAATACCCGAATGGTCGGCCTGATGCACCTCGCCGGTCCGACGCTACTCTATTTTTTAAACGGATTTCTACCGGTATTTTTTGCCATTCTGCTTGGTTCTTCGGCGGTAAGCTGGTTCCTGGAGGCCATTCCGCCGGTGATAACCAATGGATTGATCGTCGCCAGTAAGATCCTGCCAGCGCTCGGCTTCGCCCTGCTGATCAGCATGATGCTCAGCAGCAAACTGATGCCGTACCTCGGTCTGGGATTTCTGATAGCGGCATATACCAAACTGGATATCATCGCCATCGCGCTGTTCGCTGTGGTGTTGGCATTTATCATCAGCCAGTTCCTTAATCTTAAGCAGCAGGAGAGCTAATCATGAGCGAAATGACGCAAACTGTGACTGGCGCTACCCAGCCGCAAAGCGATGATGCAAGCCGCATCACCGCCCGCGATTTACGCAGCGTGTTCTGGCGCTCCTTTACGCTACAGGGCTCCTGGAACTACGAGCGCCAGCAGCATATGGGCTATGCCTTCGCAATGTCGCCAGCCCTGAAGCGCATCTATCAGGACCCAACGGAGCTGGGGCGCGCCCTGCAGCGTCATCTGGTGCTGTTTAACACCACGCCCCATCTCTCGACCTTTATCTTCGGCCTGTCGATTGCCATGGAAGAAGAGAACCAGCGTAACCCCGAATTTAATGAGGAGTCGATAAACGCGATTAAAACCAGCCTGATGGGGCCGCTGGCGGGCATCGGCGACTCCATATTCTGGGGATCATTAAAGGTTATCGCCGCCGGGATGGGTATCTATTTCGCCCAGCAGGGCAGCCTGCTGGGACCGATACTGGCGCTGTTAGTTTATAACCTGCCGCATCTTTTGTGCCGCTGGTATGGCCTGAAGCTCGGCTACCGGGCGGGTACGACCTGGCTGATGAGAATTTACCAAAGCGGCCTTATGGACCGGGTGACCTATATCGCATCAATTGTTGGCCTCATGGTCGTCGGCGCGATGACCGCCAGCATGATAGATATCACCACCCCGCTCAGCTTTACCGCCGGGCAGACCACCATGAAGGCGCAGGAGTTTATTGACAAAATACTTCCTTCGCTGCTGCCGCTGCTTTTCACCCTTGGGATGTACAAGTTGATCCGCAAGGGAGTCAATATTAACTGGATCCTGCTAGGAACCGTCGCGTTTGGCATGGCGGCCAGCGCGCTAGGCCTGCTTTAAGAAGAGGAATATCACCCATGCACGTAGAAGACTATATGAATGAAACACCCGCCTGTCTGCTCGCTATGCTGACGCAGACGCGGGAAGATCTCTGGCAGGCGGCAAAAGCGCTAACGGAGCGCGGCGTCACGCGTATTATCCTGACCGGCTCCGGTACCTCTTATCACGGCGCGCTGACCGCCCGCTCGTTTATGCAGCAGTGGTGCGGGCTACCCGTTGATGTCTACTGGCCTTTTCTGCTGGATGATTCGGCGCTGACCCTCAGCGACAAAGCGCTGGTCATCGGTATTTCTCAGGGAGGCGGCAGCCTCTCTACCCTCGCCGCAATGGAACGCGCCCGGGCAGCCGGGCATCTTACCGCTTCCATGGCCGGGGAAGCGCCAGCCGTTATCGACCGGGCGGCAGATTTGGTCTTAACAGTACCCTGTGGAGAAGAGCGGGCTGGCGCCAAAACCAAAGGGTATCACTGCACCATACTTAATCTGATGCTGCTGGGGCTTGCTGTCGCCAGTCGCCAGCGGCGCCTGAGCGATGAGGAGCGCAAGGCGCTACTCATCCGCATGGATACCACGTTTAATCATTTGCCGACGCTCATTGAGGCCTCGCAGGCGTGGGTTCTCAATCATGCCCGACCGCTTATCGACAGCGCGGACATTCGCCTGACCGGTCCGGCAAGGCTGTTTGGCACCGTTCAGGAAGGTGCGCTAAAGATGCTTGAAACGCTACGCTGTCCGGTTGCCGGTTACGAATTTGAGGAGTTCATCCACGGGATCTATAACGCCTTCGACGAGCGCTCTACCCTGATCATGCTCGATCCGTTTCCCGATGAGCGTCAGGATCGCCTGGCGGAAATACTTGGCGGCTGGACTCAGCATATTTATCGCATTGGTCCACAAGTCGAAAATAACGGCAAAAATATGCACTTCGCATTTATTAACGATCCCGACTTTGCGGTCTTTGAATATATTATTCCGTTACAAATGGTTTGTGCCCGACTGCCGCCAGTGAAGGGCATCGATCCCGCAATACCGAAGGATCCGCAGTTCCACCAGAAAATGAAAAGTAAACAACTCAATTAATTGACGCATAGTAAAAGTTATCCGCTATTCAGCGGAGGACCCGTTACATCCCAAGGAGACCAATATGTCTATAGCTCATCAAAACGCACATACTATTATTCGCGATATTTTATCTAAGCAGCACATTGAGCGCGTATGGTTTGTTGGCTGCGGTGGTTCATTAACCGGTTTCTGGCCGGGGAAATATTTTCTCGATTGTGAAGCTAAAAAGCTGGCCGTCGGCTATGTTACCAGTAATGAATTTGTCCATGCGACGCCGAACGCGTTAGGTAAAAACAGCGTAGTGATCCTCGCCTCGCAGCAGGGCAACACCGCTGAAACGGTGGAAGCCGCCCGCATCGCACGTCAGAAAGGCGCCGCCACTATTGGACTGGTATATACCCCCGGCACGCCGCTGTGCTAACACCGCGGGTACACTATTGAATACTGCTGGGCGCGCTATCCCGAAAACGTCGCTCCGACCCAGCAAACAGCGGCATATAGCCTGTGGCTGGCGCTGGAAGTACTTGCGCAAACTGAGGGATACGCCCATTACGATGAGATGGTCAGCGCCTTTGCCAGTTTTGAATCCGTGGTACGCGGCGCTCAGCAGCAGGTTCAGGCGGATGCGCGCCATTTTGCCGAAGCCTGGAAGACCGAAAAGGTCATCTACATGATGGGCAGCGGCCCCTCATTCGGCGCCGCGCATCAGGAATCCATCTGTATTCTGTTGGAGATGCAGTGGATTAACTCCGCCAGCATCCACAGCGGCGAGTATTTCCACGGCCCCTTTGAGATTACCGAAACGGGAACGCCGTTTATTTTATTAAAAAGCAGCGGCCGCACCCGCCCGCTGGATGATCGCGCGATCCGCTTTATCGAACGTTACCAGGGAAAACTGCAGATTATTGACGTGGAAAAGGTGGGAATCGACGCACTGCACGCCAGCGTGCGCGAATATTTCTGCGGCCTGCTGCACAACTGCGTACTGGATGTTTACAACCTGGCGCTGGCCACCGCTCGCAACCACCCGCTGACCACCCGCCGCTATATGTGGAAAGTCGAATATTGATTCGCTAACCGCCTGCCAGCCCCGGCGTAATTCTCCGGGGCTGCGTTGAGGATTACCAGCTAAAATCTTCAATACGTAATTCAAAAATATCGTGAATATAGCCAATTTCCGCTACCGGTAGCGCCACGTTATAGAGTATTTTCAGGCGCTGGAACGAGTGATTCACCATGGCAATAAATTCGCCATGCTGGCTGGTAAATTGCTCAAGATCTTTATAATGGCTAATTTCATTACGCATTACCAGACGCTCAATCATACAGCTGAGATGCACATATAAACTGATAATTAAGTTATTATTAAAATGAAAACCAAGCGTATTTTGCCACTCAGCGATAATGGTTTCGATATGACCCATGGTTTTTCCAGCATTCAGTATCGTCAGAGAGTTGACAACGTTATGCAGTGAAAACTCACGAACCATATTTTTATTAATCAGCGCAATTTGCTTTTCATTAAGATAGCCGCTTAAGAGCTGACTCAGATGTCGATGCCCCTGCTCGCCAAGTAGTTCCTCAATGCCAACCCAGGGCACTCCGGCCAGCTGCGGGTCGTGGGTACCCACGACCGCAATAACTTCATACTGGTGGAGCAACGATACCGCCGTACGACTGTTTTTTAAGCGCGTATACTCGCAGGCGATGATGTTAATATCAAAATCGTTGAGCAGGCTCTTCTCCATCAGATTTTTAAATTTAAATGCGGTACCGATACCTGTAATACAGGTCACCAGCAGCACACGCTCTTTTTTTTCTGCGGGCCAGAACACATCCCAACGCGACTGATTAAGCGGCACGATCTCTTCGGCGATTTGTTCGATGTTTTTTCCCAACGCGATCTCGCTGGCAACGTTCAGCGCCATGCGGGTCGTGACGTTATCCACCACTACCAGCGGGCCGTTAATCACCGACAAAAGCGCATCGGCAATCTCCTTGGTGTAGCCCATATCAATAAGCACCATCACACCCGCACGCGTGTCCGTATGCTGGAGATAATCAACCACGGCGCGACTGACATCGTTAAACGCCACCTCCATCGGCATATCCATGGCCTGGTAGATCTTCTCGCCAATCAGGCGGTTGGCAACGCCGGCAATGCTGCTGGCGGTCGAATAACCGTGGGCGATTATCAGCGCTTTCACTTTTCCGCCGCTGGTCGCATCGATAGCATTACTGACAATGGCGGTAATCGCCAGACGGTCAAGCGTATCGATGAGCAGATCGTATTTATTATTGACGACATCCAGTAGTTTCTCCGCGATGCGTTGCGCCAGCCCCGCCGAGGAGTCCAGCCAGCGCTGCATCACCAGACGCACGGGCTCAGCAACGCTGCGCGGCGCCAGAGGGAGGCTGGTGAGGTAGCGGCCGGTAAGATAAGCGAATTCGACATTTAGCTGAAGGTCATAATTGACAGCGATTGCTTTGCCCACATCTTCAATAAAGCGCAGCCGTTTGTCCTGCAGAGAGACCGTACTCTCCTGATTCATCAGCGCATCAAGATAGAGCGTCACGTTCTGATAAATAAGCTTTTCAAAGGTCCGCACGCTAATATTATCCTGAGCCAACTCCTCGCACAGGCTACAAATATTTTCCGTTAGCCGTTGGTATTCATGGTGACGACCAGAAAAAAGAGGCTGCGCGTCGCCATCGCGGTAAATCATAACCCGCTCGCTATTTTGCTGAAGGGTAAAAGGCGCATCCGCCAGTAATCGGTCGGGCAGCAAACCCGCTTTTATATGTAAAAGACCGCTATCACGTTCGCCAAATGTCCAGGCGCTGGCGCAAATATTGCGAATCAAATTTTCCAGCCCACCGACATTTCCTTCAAGCGTTTCACGCATTAGCTGGCTGACGATTTCGCCATCCAGCTCCAGATCGTGGTTCAAACGCTGGGCTTCACGGCGGAAAAAGTGGTGGATAAACGCCAGCCGCTCGAATTGGCCGCGTTCAGCGATCGGCAGAATTTTTACAATCACCGGAATACGGCGAATAAAGGTCGCCAGGAAGTGTTTTTCCAGATCCTCGGTTGAAGCAAAAATTAGCCGCACCGTGGCGCTGCGCTCGTCGGCGCTCTCCCCCAGCCGGCGCCAGCTACCGTTATCCATAAAATGAAACAACTTTTCCTGGCCTTCGGGCGGCAGCCGATGAACCTCATCGATAAACAACACCCCGCCGTTGCTGGTCTCGATAAGACCAGGAACGGCCTTATCGGCGCCGGTAAAGGCCCCCTTCGCATGACCAAATAACTTCGAGGTCAGTAGTTCTGGATTATTCGCGTACTCGGCGCAGTTAAATACGGTAAAAGGCGCATCGGCAGGTAAAATACCTTCATCTATTGCGTAGTGCCAGAGCTGGCGAGCTAGAAAACTTTTCCCGGTGCCAGTAGGGCCCCGCAGCAGCAGCGGCAGACCTGCGCCAGGGTAGCTGATGGCAGCCTTGCACTGGCGCAATGCTTCCTGCAGGCTGCCCTGCGCGCCAATCAGCTGCGCCAGACTATCCTGACGATCCGCGCACAGCGCCTGAATGGAGGCGTATTCGCCGTGCCGAACCGCCAGGCGGTGATGATCGCGCAGAACGGTAACGGGTAAAAACAGCACCGGGCGACCGTTCACTTTGACCACCCGCTGCTCGCGATGGAGATTATTCAGATGATGGCTGATGATGCTTCGTTTTTGCTTCAAGCTATCGGCGATGGCCATAGCGTTAAACTCGCCCAGCGCTTCCGCCGTCAGCGCTCGCCCGGCGATCCGTTGTTCTAGTTGGCGAAAAATCGACTCCTTATTCATCTCGCTCCCCTGTCAAAAGCGTAAAATTCGCTTATACGACAATTCGCGCAGGACGTCGCTGCCGCCAGCCACACTTCTTTAAAAACGCTTAATTTTTCATGGCTTAACGTTCCCCGCATGCCAGATGCGCTCGGCATAGCGGCCAATCACCGCCAGCGAGACGGCAAGGATCAGGAAAAACAGCACCTTGTGCATCCCGTTCCAGAAAAACTCAAAGAAACGGGTATAGAGATTGATCGCCAGGAAGGTTAGTCCGAAGCCGCGCAGCATTCCGTCATCGGTTTTCAGGCTGATAAAAATGCAGACGCCGGCCGCTACGGCAAACAGCAGCCCCCACGGCAGGAGTCGCGCCTGGCTCACCTGGTACCAGTTGTCTGCGTCGTAATTGCCGAAAATCGACATGATCCACAGCGCAATAAACAGGTACGTGAGGCCCATCGCCTTGCTGACGGTAAACAGCTGCCGCTGGCGAAGCAGGGATTGCGCGCCGTAGCAGAGCGCCAGCAGCGCGCCGCCGAACAGGACGAAGCGAATCGGGTAGTTCATGCCCAGCCAGTAGGCGCCCCACCCCGAGACGTAGCCGGTTTCCGCGCCGAACCAGTTGCCCAGCGCCAGCAGAAAAAAGAGCCACACCAGCCCGGAGCGGGCAATATAGCCAATGGCGCCGTAAATCACGCATCCGGCCAGAAACAGCGGTGCGATATGGCCGCTGCCGTTATCCAGCCGTTCGCCAAGCTGCCATAGCGCCACCGCGGTAAAGACGACGCCCAGAAACAAAATCGCCTCGGTGCTGTAGTGCCACTGCGTCTCCCGCCGCTGGCGGCGAAAACCCCAGCCGTAGCAGACGACTGCCAGCAGCGCAGGCAGCAGGATCCGCATCAGCGCCGAGTGGCTGAACAGGCTCAGCAGCCACGCCACCAGCTCGCTGTCGGCGAACAGACTGCCCAGGGAAATCAGCACACAGGCCAGCGCGGTCCAGAAGGCATAGCGGCTCAGGCGCCGCCAGTCGAAGGGGGAGACGCGCATCGTTTGCGCCAGCCGCTGGCTGTCCGAGGGGGTTAACTCCCCGCTGGCCTGCCAGGCATTCAGCGCGCGCTGAATAATGCGCTGCTCTTTTCGGGTTACGTTCATAGGCATTCCTTGAGACTGATGACAAACCTGTTTTCGCTAATATGCTCGCCTTTCTGCCGGGCAGCGGCTGTCGCCCTCCCCGGCCTACTTAACCATTTATATATCAGATTGTTACTCCTTACCGTAAGCCCGCGTAAGCGCAGCGCCGCCGAGCATGATATCAGGCACGGAGCCGCTTTATTGCCGGGTGGCGGCTGGCGCCTTACCCGGCCTACGGTCCGTAGCAGCCAGCCGTTAACTTACCCACTTGTGCGACTGAAACTGCCGGTGTTGCGGCCTCAACATCGCTGAGACGTTCCCGGAAGGCCGGGGCAGCCCGCATGGATGCGGGCTGAGGGCCGTGTTTTGCACGGACGCTGCCTCGGCCCGACCCGAAGCCTGCAGGGATAAGTCGAAGGCACCGCGCAGCGGCGATGTTGCTGGCCGGAGCCCGGGGGTACAGGGGGCGGCGGCGACTGGCCGCCCCCTGTGCGCTCCCTGCACCATGACTGCCATAACGCAGAAAATTAACCGGGAGCGCAATCGGCCCGGAAGTAACACAGAAGCTGTAGCCCTGCTAAGCGCAGCGCGAACAGGGACATTTCCGGTTGCGCCGTTATTTTGCCGGGTGGCGGCTGGCGCCTTACCCGGCCTACGGTCCGCGTCATGTATAGCCTTCCCCCCTCTCCCCGCCGGGAAGAGGGATTGCCTCAGGCGCTGGCGCCGTCCAGCCGCGCCACTTGCTCCGCGCTCAGGCTCAGCGCCGCCGCGCGGGCAAAACTCTCCACCTGAGCCACGCTGGTGGCGCTGGCGATCGGCGCGGTCACCCCTTCGCGGCCGATCAGCCACGCCAGGGCAACCTCAGCCGGCTTCGCGCCCTGCTCGTCCGCGACCGCCGCCAGGGTATCGATAATCCGCATGCCGCGCGGATTCAGGTACTTACCAATCCCGCTTCCGCGCTGGCTCTGTGTCAGATCCGACGGCTGGCGGTACTTACCGGTTAAGAACCCCGAGGCCAGGCTGTAGTAGGTCACCACCCCGATATCGCGGCTGACGCAGAGATCGCACAGCGCGCCTTCAAAGGCGGAGCGGTGGTAGAGGTTATATTCCGGCTGCAGCACCTGCCAGGCAGGCAAGCCGCCCTTGCGCGCCACCTCCAGCGCCCCCGCCAGCTGCATCGCATCGAGGTTAGAAGCCCCCATCGCGCGGATTTTTCCGGCCTGCTGCAGGCTATGGAAGGCCTCCAGCGTTTCCGCCACCGGGGTTTGCGGATCCGGCCAGTGGGAGAAGTAGAGGTCGATATAATCGGTATTCAGGCGACGCAGAGAGTCGTCAACCGCCTGTTGGATCCAGGCTTTGCTGAGCCCTTTATGGCCGGGGAGGCCTAGATCGGAGCCGACTTTGGTGAAAATTTTGACTTTATCGCGCATGCCGGGGCGCGCCTGTAGCCAGCGGCCGATTATGGTTTCAGATTCGCCGCCCTGGTTGCCCTCCGCCCAGCGGGAATAAACATCCGCCGTATCGATAGCGTCAAAACCGTGGTCAACGAAAGCATCAAGAAGAGCAAAACTGGTTTTTTCATCGATGGTCCAGCCAAAGACGTTGCCGCCAAAGACTAATGGGGCGATGGAAAATCCGGTTTTGCCCAAAGGACGTGTCATCATGCCGAGTACTCCTTAGCTTATATTCTGCTTCCCTCAGGTAACCACAGGGGTCAGGAGAGGAGGTCGATTGGATAATCAGAAAAGGAATCTTACGGCGGGCGCTCCCCGCCCGCAGGTCCACTCTGACATTATGTACCGGAATAAACATCAAAGCTAAAATATTTGCCAGCTAATTTTTTATAGGTGCCGTCGGCAAGAATCTTCGCAATCGCGCCGTTAATTTCCTGACGCAGCGCCTCATCGTCTTTACGCAAACCTATCGCCGCCCCGGCGCCAAACAGCGTATCGTCCTGCAGATGGCCGCCGACAAAGGCGAATTCCTTACCCTGCGGCTGCTGCAGGAAGCTGTAGTCGGCCATCATCCCGGAGAGCACCGCGCCGTCGATGCGCCCCGACTCCAGGTCACGCACCACGCTATCGGCCCCCTGGTAGGCCACAATGTTTATCCCCTGCGGCCGCCAGTGCTGGTTAACATACGTCTCCTGCGCCGAGCCCTGCTCCACGCCGATGGTTTTGCCCTTCAGCTGTTCCGGCGTATTGCCTTGCAGGGTATTTTTACGCGCCACGAGGAACACCGGTCCGTTATACAACTTGTCGCTAAAGGCAATCTGCGCTTTGCGCTTCTCGGTCATGTACATCCCGGAAAGGATCGCGTCGAATTTACGCGCCTTCAGCGCCGGGATAATGCCGTCGAAATTGCTTTCCACCCACACGCATTTCGCCTGCAGCTGCTGACAAATGGCGTTGCCTAAATCGATATCAAACCCCGCCAGCTTGCCCTGCGGATCTTTCCATTCAAACGGCGCGAAAGTCGGGTCGACGCCGAAGCGGATCTCCTTTCCCCCTTCGGCCAGCGCCGACGTCGACGCCATTAAGGCCAGCCATAGCAACAGTGATTTTTTCATTCGCGTTCTTCTCCAGAGATTAGCGACAGTGTTTTTCCACCAGACGGGCGAACAGCGTCGCGCCGGTGGTGATAATGTCATCGTTAAAGTCGTAGCCGGGGTTGTGCACCATGCAACCGCCCTTCTCCCCTTTCTCGCCATTGCCGAGCAGGAAGTAGCTGCCCGGGCGTTCGCGCAGCATAAAAGCGAAATCCTCGCTGGCGTTCATCGGCGAGACCGACTCCAGGACCCCTTCGCGGCCAAACACCTCCAGTGCCAGCGCCCGGGCGAAATCGGTCTCTTCAGGACTGTTGGTTAATACCGGATAGGAGTCGTAAACCTCCACTACGCTGCTGGCGCCATAGCTTTTGGCGGTAAAGTCAGCGAGCTCGTGAATACGCTTGATCAGCAGGTCGCGGATTTCCGGCTTCATCGCCCGCACGCTCAGCTCCATCACCGCGCTCTCCGGAATGACGTTGGAGGCGATACCGGCCTGGAAGGTGCCGACGCTGACCACTGCCGTTTCCCCCGGCGGCACGTTGCGCGCCACAATGCTCTGCAGGGCGATCACCAGCGCCGCACCGGCGACGATCGGGTCGACGGTGCGCTCGGGGTGGGCGCCGTGGCCGCCGTAGCCGGTAATCGTGATTTTGACGGTGTCCGCCGAGGCCATGAAGTTGCCGGCGTAGAAGCCCAGCTTGCCTACAGGCAGGCCTGGCATGTTGTGCAAGCCAAAGATGCGTTCGCAGGGGAACTGCTCGAACAGGCCGTCTTTAATCATTAAATCCGCGCCGCCGATAGCCTCTTCCGCCGGCTGAAAAATCAGATGCACCGTGCCGTTGAACTGACAGGCCGGCGAGGCGATATATTTCGCCGCCGCCAGCAGAATGGTGGTGTGACCGTCATGGCCGCAGGCGTGCATTTTTCCTGGCGCCGTGCTGGCCCAGGGTAAACCGGTGGTTTCCTCGATCGGCAGGGCATCCATGTCGGCGCGTAAACCGATGGTGCGCGGAGAATCGCCTTTGCTCAGGCTGCCGACCACGCCGGTCTTGCCGAGACCGCGCGTCACCTGATAGCCCCACTCCGTCAGCTTGCTGGCGACCAGTTCGCTGGTATTAAACTCTTCAAGACTTAATTCCGGATTGGCATGTAAATAATGACGGATAGAAATCATTTCCGCTTCCGTAGATTTAATTTCTGGAATTACATAATCACTCATGCCGCTCTCCGGGAAATAAATTAAGGACTTATCACGGTATCGCGATGAAAAGTTTATGCAAGCAGCATTTCTAATACCTGGAATGGACGCATCTTATTTAATAATTCACTCATCACAGCGCAATGAATAATCAAAATAGTGAAATTAAAAAATAAAAGTTTATTTTTTTGAGGATTTCCCGTTATTTACCCTACCCTGCACGGCCACATCCAGCGTTATATAAAATAAACGGGCAGGCAATTACAGAGGCTTTTCCTTCTCGCAATCGTTGCGCTGGCGGGCTGCAGCGCGCCGATCGCCGCCGCTTCCAGCGGCGTGGCGTCAGATACCGCCTCGTTGCTCTCGAAGGTCAACGTTTATCATCTGACCGAAAAAGAACTGTCCACCCAGGCAACGATCAATGGTTATAAATACTGGCCGGATGCTGCGCTGGATCCGTAGCTTTCCGCGAGTGCGCCATCGCCGGATCAGGCTTTTCCTGACCCGGCGTCGCGGAGCAGCGCATTTAGTGGCCGAGGGCGCCACTTACCAGAATCGAGGTGATGATCCCGGTCGCCGCGGCGATCAGCACATAGTTACCGTCGATATAGGACCAGTGATGGCCTTCCGGTGGGGGCGGCAGGCCGCGGTCGCTCCAGTCGCGAACGCGATATTCATCGCCACGGAACGGCGCCGGAGCCGGGTGGCCTTTGCGGAAATCGTTCCCGCGCCAGGCGAAATGGTCCTGCTCATGACGTGCCAGAGCGCGTTTGTCATGACCGTCGCGATCCGGGCCACGCTGGTCATGGTCGCCCTGATGATGCGCGTCAGGTCCGCCCTGCGGTGCATGCCCGTCATGGTCCGGACCGTTCTGCCACACCGTGGGTTGCCCCGGACGATGGCCGTCGTTCGGGCCATCGGCAAAGGCCGGGACGCTCAGCACACAGGATAAAATTACTGCCAGAGAAATCATCTTTTTCATGGTACACCTCCTGATTCAGCTCCTTTGTACCGGGCAAATGTGAAGAAAGAGTGAGTAACTGGTTAACCAGGACGATTCCTGGCATCGGCAGTTGCTGTGCTGCGCAACAGCCAGGCTGCGGGAGGAAGGACAATAAAAAAGGCCGCTTTCGCGACCTTTATTCAGACAGGTTAAAGGACTTATTCAGTCACTTTATTTTTTAACTCTTCGGCGCCGGTTTTGGTTTTATCCCAGCCCTTTTCCGCACCGGATTTGGTGGCATTCCAGCCTTTTTCACTGACCTCTTTGGTCTTATCCCACCCCTTCTCGGTGCCTTCTTTGGTCTTGTTCCAGGTTTTCTGCGCGCCTTCGCTCACCTGGCTGCCGACGCTGTCCTGCTTGCCTTCGGCGGCGTGTTTCGCCTTCAGCTGCTGCTCTTCGCCCTCGTGCTGGGCCTGATGCAGCTTCTCTTTAGCGGTGTTGGCGTTGGCATTCGCCGCCGCGACGGTATCATCTGTTGCATGTGTTGTCGCAGCAAAAACCGGAGCCGCAACCAGAATAGCCGATAACGCAATCATTGCTTTTTTCATAATATCCTCTCTCACGTGTCGTGTTATGAGTCGCATTCAGGATGGCACAACGAACCGGGGATGACATTAGGAATTAGCCTGAAAAACGTCTTCGACCTCCAGCCATGGCAGAAAATGCTGCCGCCGCGCGCGCCCTGTCGGCGTTGGCATAATTTCCAACATGTTTGTTACATTTTATGAAATTTGCCCTTGATATACTTGCCGTTGACGTTTACTCGAGAATAATTCTCAGAATCATTATATTTATAAATTGGCAAACGGAACTCATTTTATGGCAAGAAAATCAGTAAGCTCGCTGTTACTTACTGCGCTGCTCGCGACGCCCCTCCTCAGCTATGCAACCCAATATCCCCTGACGGTCACGGACCTTGACGGCCGGCAGGTCACCCTCGCCAAAGAGCCGCAGCGTATTATTTTGCAGGATGGTCGCGACATTATGACCCTCGCCATGCTGGATCGGGACAATCCGTTTAAACGGCTGGTGGCATGGAATAATCTGGCGAAAAAGCAGGATGTTGCCACCTGGCAGATGCTGAAAACGACGTGGCCCCAGTCGGCCACGATCCTTGACATGGGCTTCAGCGATAAAGGGAACGTCGATCTTGAAAGCGTCATCGCCCGTCAGCCGGATCTGATGATCGCCCAGCTGCGCGCCAGGCCAGCGCTGATGGAGAGCGGCGTCATCGACAAACTCAGCGCCCGGCACGTTCCGGTGCTGTTTGTCGACTATGAGATCGCCCCGGCGAAAGATACCGCCCCCAGCATCGACCTGCTGGGCAAAGTCCTTAACCGCGAGAGCCAGGCCAAAGCCTTTACCGATTACTATCGTCAGCAGCTGCAGACGATTCGCCAGAAAACCGCGGCCATCACGCCGAAGGCCAACGTCTTCGTGGAAGCGCTGGCCGGCAACAGCGATGCCTGCTGCTTTACCCACGGCCACAGCGGCTGGGGCGGGCTGGTGGAGGCGGTCGGGGCGAACAATATCGGTTCGCAGCTGCTGCCGGGCGCCTCTGGGTTCGTTTCGCTGGAGAAAATCATCAGTATGAAGCCCGACGCCTGGATCATGACCGGCTCGAAGCGCGGCAACAGCCAGGTGCTGCCCCTGGGTTATGCGGTTAAGCCAGAGGCGGTGAAGGCCCAGGCGCAGACGCTGCTGGCGCGACCTGGGGTCAGCCAGATCCCGGCGGTACAGGAAAAGCGGGCCTATGGCGTTTATCACCACTTCTATAACCACCCGTGGAATATTGTCGGCATGGAATACCTGGCGAAAGATATCTACCCGCAGGCCTTCGGCGATCTCAACCCGGATGAGACGTACCATTATATCGTGCGCCATTTCACCGACCTGCCGGACCAGCCGTTCGTCTTCTCCTGGCAGCAGAGCGAGTAAATACAGCATGCGTTTAACCTCCGACCCCGTGCTCGACGGGCTGCCCGCCGGGACCTCTGGCGTGATGGATGACTATCGCCGTATCGTGCGTCGCCGTCTGCTGCTGATCCTCCTGCTGGCGCTGTTGATTGTCGCGTCGCTGCTGCTCGATTTTATTCTCGGCCCCTCCGGTCTGCCGCTGCAGAGCCTGTGGCAGACGTTAACCGATCCGGCCAGCGCCGATCCGGGCACGCGCGCCATCGTCTGGGATATCCGCCTGCCCTATGCGGTGATGGCGATTATCGTCGGTCTGGCGCTGGGACTGGCCGGCGCCGAAATGCAGACCATCCTCAATAACCCGCTGGCCAGCCCGTTTACCCTCGGCGTCTCCTCGGCTGCGGCGTTTGGCGCCGCGCTGGCGATTGTGCTCGGTATTGGCCTGCCCGGTATTCCCGGCCAGTGGTTTATCTCGGCCAACGCCTTTATCTTCGCCCTGCTGGCGGCCCTGCTGCTGGACGGCATCACCCGCTGGACCCAGGTGGCCACCTCCGGCGTCATTCTGTTCGGCATCGCGCTGGTCTTTACCTTTAACGCTCTGGTCTCGATGCTGCAGTTCATCGCCAACGAAGACACGCTGCAGGGGCTGGTGTTCTGGACCATGGGCAGCATCGATCGCGCCTCCTGGAGCAAAGTCGCCATCCTGCTGGTCGCCCTGGCGCTGGTGATGCCCCTGTCGCTGCGCAGCGCGTGGAAGCTGACCGCCCTGCGGTTGGGCGAGGACCGGGCCATCAGCTTTGGCATTAACGTTCGCCGTCTGCGCCTGACCACGCTGCTGCGGATCAGCATCCTGTCAGCGCTTTCGGTGGCCTTTGTCGGGCCAATCGGCTTTATCGGCCTGGTGGCGCCGCATATTGCGCGGATGCTCTTCGGCGAAGACCATCGCTTTTACCTGCCCGCCAGCGCGCTGATCGGCGCCCTGGTGCTCTCCCTGGCCTCCATCGCCTCGAAAAACCTGATCCCCGGGGCCATTATTCCGGTGGGGATCGTCACTTCCCTGGTCGGGGTCCCGTTCTTTTTGAGCATCATTTTACGTCATCGGGGGCAGGTATGAGCGACCAGACATTATCCGGGCTGTCGCTGTCTCAGACGCAAGGTGATCGAGAACCTGACGGTTCCCCATCTGCCGCGAGGGAAAATCACCGCGCTGCTGGGGCCAAACGGCAGCGGTAAATCAACGTTAATGCGGGCGATGGCGGGTCTGGGTCCCTGCCGCGGCGAGCTGCTGCTGGAGGGGGAAAATCTGCTGACGCAGCCGTTCTCACGTCGCGCAGAGCAGGTGGTCTATCTTCCGCAGACGCTGCCCGCCGGCGTGCATCTGCATGTGCTGGAGTCGATTATCGTTGCCCAGCGCGCCGCCGGAGGACGCCACAGTCCGCAGCGCCAGGAGGAGGTGATGGCGCTGCTGCGACAGCTGGGGATTGCCCATCTGGCGATGAGCTACCTCGATCAGCTCTCCGGCGGGCAAAAGCAGCTGGTGGGTCTCGCCCAGTCGCTGATCCGCCAGCCGCGCCTGCTGCTGCTCGACGAACCGCTCAGCGCCCTTGACCTCAACTACCAGTTTCACGTGATGGATCTGGTGCGCCGGGAGACCCGGCGGCGCAACATCGTGACCCTGGTGGTGGTGCACGACATCAATATTGCCCTGCGTCACGCCGACCACGTGCTGATGCTCAAGGCGGGCCAGCTGCTCGGCGACGGCACCCCGGCCGCGGTCATCACCCCCGAGACTCTGGCGGCCGTCTATGGGGTGCGCGGGCGTATTGAACCCTGTTCGCAGGGGGTGCGGCAGGTGATTATTGACGGCCTGGTGGACAGCGAGGCCTGACCGCGGCGCGGGGGGGTCGTCCGCCCCGCGCCCGCCGGCTTAGTGATCGAGATAGATATAGTTTTCCCAGCTTTTCATGCGGATCAGGATCTTCCTGATCAGCGACAGCTCTTTCAGGTGATCCGAGTAGACCGCCGCCTCGAGGGTGGCCCCCTGCGGCAGAGCGTATTCGGCAAAACGCGGATCGGTCACCTTCAGCACCACCAGCGCCCGGCCATGGGTATTGAGCGCGTCTGTGGTCAGCAGTTTGCCCTGCCCTTGGAACTGGCTCTCGCCAATCGCCGGCAGTACGTCGGCCACTTCTCCGCGAAAGACGGTGCCCGGGATAGCCGGAAACATCAGCTCCGCGGGCTCACCGTTGTGCAGACGCTGCAGGGCGTTCTGGCGAAATGCCGCGACGTACTCCCGCGAGGCGGCGCCCTCCACCGGCACAAAGGTCATCAGCGGGATCATCCCCAGCGCAGTGGACATGGTGCCCGGCCGTAAGCCGACGGTACTGACATAGCCATCCTCCGGGGCGCGGACGACGGTGTTCTCCAGCTGAAACTGCGCCTTTTGCAGCTGCGCCAGCAGGGAGGCCACGGTGGTGTTTTTGCCCTTCACCACCGAGTCCAGCGCATTACGCGCCTGAACCACCTTCGCCTGAGCCGCGCTGACGCTGGCTTCATCGGCTTTCCACGTCTGCAGACGGGTATCAACCATTTGATCGGAGAAGGCGCCCTGGGCATGGCCCTCCCGATAGCGGGCATACTCCCGCCGCGACTGGTCGCGCTGGGCCATCGCACGGCTCAGCTCGGCCTGCGCCTGGCTTAACGCCGCGTTTAAGGAGAGCGCATCCTGACTGGCTGCTTTTATCTGCGCCTGCAGATCGTCTACTTTCGCCTGGAACGGCGTCGGGTCGAGGGTAAACAGTACATCGCCCTTATGCAGCATCTGGTTAGGCTTCACCGGTACGCTCTGCACCCGGCCGCGCACCTGCGACACAATCGGCACGGTACGAAACACCTGGTTACCGACGTCGGTATAAGGGAAGTTGTAGTTCATCCCGAAGATCACCGCGCCAATCAGGGCGATACCGCCGAGCACCGCCGTCGGTACGGTCCACTTATTGAGCGGGATGCGAAAAACTTTAAACACCACGATGCATAGCGCGGCGTAGGTCAGCAACATTAACGTTTCCATTATTTTGCCTCCTTCGCTTTCAGAACGTCCACCTCGCGCTGGACCTGTTCCAGCTGCTGGACCACCGTTTCCAGACGCTGATGCAGCGCCTGCTGCTCGTCGGCAATGTGGCGCATCCCCCATCCGCGGTCTTCGCGCCACAGCGTCGCCCAGATCCATAACAAGGGCCACAGCGCGTGGAGGGTAAATAAGCTGACCCAACCGGCATAATGAATCGCATCCTGATGAGGATGACGCCGCTCTTTGGCGATTTCATAAGGAATATCGTGAATAACAATCACGCCATAAAAAAGTATTAAGGCCACGGCGATCAGAATGGCCAGCGCCACATAGTCCAGGGTCATAAAATAACTCCAGAGTGCAAGGTTAAATAAATAAAACAGCCAGATTCAGGCGTAACGGGGCCGGGGGAAAAAGCGCGCTTAGCGCTTTCCCTGGCGGTAATAGCAACGTGATGGCGTGAATCTGCCGAATCGGATTCAGAATTTCTCAGGAATATGACGGTCGATGGAGATCAGCTTGCCTTTTTTCACCGTGATATATCCCCCCTCGCGCAGCGCGGCCAGCACCTGGTACACATAGCTGCGCGAGAGATTGGTTCGTTTAATAATAAATGCCGACAGGCTCTCATGCTGACCCCCATCAATTTCGCCGCGATATAAATAGCGCGACAGCATCGATTTAATGGTCTGAAAGCTGGTCTGGCTGCCGCGTTCATAGTGGGCATCAAGGGCAAATATGCCCATATAGGCCAGGATCGTGGTCAGCTCTTGCATATAGCCCGGCGACGAATGAAAGAATATTCGCTCAAAATCGCTGGCGGTTATTTTCGCCAGCTGGCACTCGCCCAGACACTGATAATAGAGCGCGACCGACGGACAATAATGTTCCAGTAATCCTAACGGCATATGCGCGATAACAATCCCGACCAGGTTCTGCTCATCGCCAAAGGCCAATGTCATTTGCCCCTGCAGCAGAAAGTAGAGATAGCCCGGCTGCGGAATAAAGCCCTGGTCTTTGCTCAAACTCAGCGTTTCACTGCAGGCGATCACCGCCGGCAGATGCGTAGTCAGCGTCAGCTTCTGGTACCGATCGTAAATATCGCCAAAACTGGGGTTCATCGCGCTACGCACTCCTTTACCTTTGGCCACCGCGGCGGGGCTAACCGCGACCTGTTGAACTATACCTAAGCGGGTGGGGAAGGAAAAGTCCAGATCTGGAGTGGCGAAATATTCCGCCTGGCTCACATTTTTTACCCTCGCCTCCCTGTTTCGTGACCCAATCGTTCCGCTTACCGGTGGGCTGTGCTTTAATGAGCTAAACCGGTTTAATAAAGTTTAGCTTAGAGGAACTTGTCGTATGAATGGAAAAATCTGGGTACTCGGCGATGCGGTCGTCGATCTCCTGCCCGATGGAGAGGGCCGCCTGCTGCAATGCCCCGGCGGCGCGCCGGCCAACGTGGCGGTCGGCGTGGCGCGGCTCGGCGGTGACAGCGGGTTTATCGGCCGCGTCGGCGACGATCCCTTCGGCCGTTTTATGCGTCACACCCTGGCGCAGGAGCAAGTGGATGTGAACTATATGCGCCTCGATGCGGCGCAGCGCACCTCCACGGTGGTGGTCGATCTCGATAGCCACGGGGAGCGCACCTTTACCTTTATGGTCCGTCCGAGCGCCGACCTGTTCCTTCAGCCCGAGGATCTCCCGCCGTTTGCCGCCGGTCAGTGGCTGCACGTCTGCTCCATCGCTCTCAGCGCGGAACCGAGCCGCAGCACGACATTCGCGGCGATGGAGGCGATAAAGCGCGCCGGGGGCTATGTCAGCTTCGACCCCAATATCCGCAGCGACCTGTGGCAGGATCCGCAGGACCTTCGCGACTGTCTCGACCGGGCGCTGGCCCTCGCCGACGCCATAAAACTTTCGGAAGAGGAGCTGGCGTTTATCAGCGGCAGCGACGACATCGTCAGCGGCATCGCCCGGCTGAACGCCCGCTTCCAGCCGACGCTACTGCTGGTGACCCAGGGTAAAGCGGGGGTCCAGGCCGCCCTGCGCGGGCAGGTTCGCCACTTCCCTGCCCGCCCGGTGGTGGCCGTCGATACCACCGGCGCCGGCGATGCCTTTGTCGCCGGGCTACTCGCCGGCCTCGCCGCCCACGGTATCCCGGACAACCTCGCAGCCCTGGCTCCCGACCTCGCGCTGGCGCAAACCTGCGGCGCGCTGGCCACCACCGCCAAAGGCGCCATGACCGCCCTGCCCTACAGGGACGATCTTCAGCGCTCGCTGTGATCCCCTTGGGCCGGTTAACGGCCCACTTTGCTGGCGACATCACAATTCTTAAACCGGTTTAGCAATTTTTATTTTCACCGCGTTACCGACATGTTTACCATATCAACTAAACCGGTTTAGCAAACATTAGCACACTCACTGATTTACCTTTGGATGTCACCAACATGTATAAAAAACGGAAGTTAGCCATTCTTATTGCTTTGCTAACCGGCACCGCCGCCGCCCATGGGCAGACAGACCTGAACAGCATTGAAGCGCGTCTCGCCGCCCTGGAAAAACGCCTGCAGGACGCCGAGACCCGCGCCAGCACTGCCGAAAGCCACGCCGCCTCAGCGGAGCAGAAAGTTCAGCAGTTAACCCAGCAGCAGCAGCAAACCCAGGCCACCACCCAGCAGGTAGCCAGGCGCACCACTCAACTGGAAGAAAAAGCCGAACGGCCCGGCGGCTTTGAGTTCCACGGCTATGCGCGTTCCGGGGTGATCATGAACGACTCGGCCGCCAGTACCAAATCCGGCGCTTATATGACCCCCGCCGGGGAGACCGGCGGCGCCATTGGTCGCCTGGGCAACCAGGCCGACACCTATGTGGAAATGAACCTCGAACATAAACAGACCCTGGACAACGGGGCGACCACCCGTTTCAAAGTGATGGTGGCCGACGGACAGACCACCTATAACGACTGGACGGCAAGCAGCAGCGACCTGAACGTACGCCAGGCGTTCGTCGAGCTGGGCAACCTGCCGACCTTCGAAGGCCCGTTCAAAGGCTCGACCCTGTGGGCCGGGAAACGCTTTGACCGCGACAACTTCGACATCCACTGGATTGACTCGGATGTGGTGTTCCTCGCCGGGACCGGCGGCGGGATCTACGACGTGAAATGGAACGACAGCCTGCGCAGCAACTTCTCGTTATACGGCCGCAACTTTGGCGATATCGCCGACAGCAGCAACAGCGTGCAGAACTATATCGTCAGCATGAATAACTTTGCCGGCCCGGTGCAGATGATGGTCAGCGGGATGCGGGCGAAAGATAATGACGACCGCCAGGACGCGAACGGCAATCTGGTGAAAGGCGATGCCGCTAACACCGGGGTTCATGCCCTGCTGGGCCTGCACAATGAGAGCTTCTATGGCCTGCGCGACGGGACCAGCAAAACGGCCCTGCTGTATGGCCACGGGCTGGGCGCCGAGGTTAAAGGCATCGGCTCCGACGGCGCGCTGCGCCCGGGGGCCAATACCTGGCGCTTCGCCAGCTACGGCACCACGCCGCTGAGCGATCGCTGGTTTATTGCCCCGGCCGTGCTGGCGCAGAGCAGTAAAGATCGTTATGTCGATGGCGACAGCTATCAGTGGGCCACCCTCAACCTGCGTCTGATTCAGGAAGTGACGCAGAACTTCGCCCTCGCCTGGGAGGGCAGCTATCAGTACATGGATCTGCAGCCTGAAGGCTACAACGATCGCCATGCGGTCAATGGCAGCTTCTACAAGCTGACCTTCGCCCCGACCTTCAAGGTGGGCAGCATCGGCGACTTCTTCTCGCGGCCGGAGATCCGCTTCTATACATCGTGGATGGACTGGAGCAAAAAACTGGACAACTACGCCAACGATGACGCGTTAGGCAGCAACGGATTCAAATCGGGCGGCGAATGGTCGTTCGGTATGCAAATGGAGACCTGGTTCTGACGGCCACCGGGGCGACAGGGTAAATAACACATAAATATAAGGTTCGCGGCGCCTGCCACGGCTGGCGCCGCCCACGCCATATCATCATGCATTTAGAGGGTACTATGGATTTTGAACAGATTTCCCGCTCACTGCTTCCCCTGCTGGGCGGCAAGGAAAATATCGCCAGCGCCGCGCACTGCGCCACCCGCCTGCGGCTGGTGCTGGTCGACGACGCGCTCGCCGATCAGCAGGCGATTGGCAAAATCGACGGGGTGAAAGGCTGCTTTCGCAATGCCGGACAGATGCAGATCATCTTCGGCACCGGGGTGGTCAATAAAGTCTATGCCGCCTTTATCCAGGCCGCAGGCATCAGCGAATCGAGCAAATCCGAAGCCGCCGACCTGGCGGCGAAAAAGCTGAACCCGTTCCAGCGCATCGCCCGCCTGCTGTCCAACATCTTCGTGCCGATTATTCCGGCCATCGTCGCCTCCGGCCTGCTGATGGGCCTGCTGGGGATGGTGAAAACCTACGGTTGGGTCGACCCGAGCAACGCTCTCTATATCATGCTGGATATGTGCAGTTCGGCGGCGTTTATCATTCTGCCGATCCTGATCGGCTTTACCGCCGCCCGCGAATTTGGCGGTAACCCCTATCTGGGCGCGACCCTCGGCGGGATCCTCACCCATCCGGCGCTGACCAACGCCTGGGGCGTCGCCGCCGGCTTCCACACCATGAATTTCTTCGGCATCGAAGTGGCGATGATCGGCTACCAGGGCACCGTCTTCCCGGTGATGCTGGCGGTGTGGTTTATTAGCATGGTCGAGAAGCGGCTGCGCCGCGTGATCCCTGACGCGCTGGACCTGATCCTCACTCCGTTCCTGACGGTGATTATCTCCGGCTTTATCGCCCTGCTGCTGATCGGCCCGGCCGGTCGCGCGCTCGGCGACGGCATTTCGTTTATCCTCAGCACGCTTATCAGCCATGCCGGCTGGCTGGCGGGCCTGCTGTTCGGCGGCCTCTATTCGGTGATCGTTATTACCGGTATCCATCACAGCTTCCATGCCATCGAGGCCGGACTGCTGGGCAACCCATCGATTGGCGTCAACTTCCTGCTGCCGATCTGGGCGATGGCCAACGTCGCCCAGGGCGGCGCCTGCTTTGCGGTGTGGTTTAAAACCAAAGATGCCAAAATAAAAGCCATCACCCTGCCGTCGGCGTTTTCGGCGATGCTGGGGATCACCGAGGCGGCAATCTTCGGGATTAACCTGCGCTTTGTGAAACCGTTTATCGCCGCGCTGGTGGGCGGTGCCGCCGGCGGCGCCTGGGTGGTGTCGATGCACGTCTACATGACCGCGGTGGGCCTGACGGCGATCCCGGGGATGGCTATCGTGCAGGCCAGCTCGCTGCTGAACTACATTATCGGAATGGCGATCGCCTTCGCCGTGGCCTTCGCGCTCTCTCTGACGCTGAAATACAAAACGGACGCTGAATAATGTCATTACCGTCACGCCTGCCTGCGATCCTGCAG
>OGGW01000878.1_pt1 | contig 26399 bp, 16 predicted proteins | sample 1571291 | NCBI WGS metagenome assembly OGGW01 (sample SAMEA2582028, study PRJEB24529) | metagenome | biome: Human gut stool | place: China | collected 2011 | reverse complement strand
TTTGAATGAACATATCCCCCTTCTCTTTTATTAATACGGATTTTTTTCCTTATATTCGCGTCACTTTTGAACACGTATCAAATAATTTCTAAATAAATCAATTAAGAAATGACAAAGAGTGCATTACAAATCGCAAGAGCAGCTTACCAACCGAAGGTACCCGCTGCGTTGAAAGGTGCAGTGAAAGCCGTTGACGGCGAGTATACTCAATCAGTAGCCGATCAGGAAGAAATCAAGAAATTGTTCCCGAACACTTACGGAATGCCGATCGTTACATTCGAGAAGAGTAACGAGGAGAAGGCTATGCCTGTCATGAACGTTGGTGTGATCCTTTCCGGTGGTCAGGCTCCCGGTGGTCACAACGTGATCGCTGGTTTGTTCGACGGTATCAAGGCTCACAACGCAGATTCTCGTCTGTATGGTTTCATCTTGGGCCCGGGCGGTTTGATCGATCATAAATATATGGAATTGACGGCTGATATTATCGACGAGTACCGTAACACGGGCGGTTTCGATATGATCGGTTCCGGACGTACGAAATTAGAGACGAAAGAGCAATTCGATAAAGGTCTTCAGATCTTGAAAGAGCTTGATATCAAGGCTTTGGTTATTATCGGCGGTGACGATTCTAACACGAACGCTTGCGTATTGGCCGAGTATTACAAGGCTATTGGCGCCGGCGTACAGGTAATCGGTTGCCCGAAGACGATTGACGGTGACTTGAAGAACGCCCAGATCGAGACCTCTTTCGGTTTCGACACGGCTTGTAAGGTCTACTCCGAGGTAATCGGTAACATCCAACGTGACTGTAACTCCGCCCAGAAATACTGGCACTTCATCAAATTGATGGGTCGCTCCGCTTCTCATATCGCTTTGGAGTGCGCTTTGCAGACTCAACCGAACGTTTGTATCATCTCCGAGGAGGTTGAGGAGAAGAATATGTCTTTGGACGATATCTTTACTTACGTGGCTGGTATCGTGGCTAAACGTGCCGCCGAGGGTAATAACTTCGGTACGGTATTGATCCCTGAGGGCTTGATCGAGTTCGTTCCGGCTATGAAACGCTTGATCGCCGAGTTGAACGACTTCTTGGCTAAGCACGACGCTGAGTTCAAGATGATCAAGAAGAGCGAGCAACGTGCTTATATCATCAGCAAGTTGACGAAGGAGAACTCTGATCTGTATGCTTCTCTTCCGGAGGGCGTAGCTCGTCAGTTGTCTTTGGACCGTGACCCGCACGGAAACGTACAGGTTTCTTTGATCGAGACTGAGAAGTTATTGTCTGAGATGGTTGGCAAGAAATTGGCTGAGTGGAAGGCCGAGGGCAAGTACGTAGGCAAGTTCGCCGCACAACACCACTTCTTCGGTTACGAGGGTCGTTGCGCCGCTCCGTCTAACTACGATGCGGACTACTGCTACTCTTTGGGTTACACGGCATCTTGCTTGATCGCCGCCGGTAAGACAGGTTATATGTCTTCCGTACGTAACACGACCGCTCCCGCTGATCAATGGATCGCCGGTGGTATCCCTGTTACTATGATGATGAACATGGAGAAACGTCATGGCGAGATGAAGCCGGTTATCCAGAAGGCTTTGGTTAAGCTTGACGGCGCTCCTTTCAAGGCGTTCGCCGCTAACCGTGACGAGTGGGCTTTGACTACTAGCTATGTATATCCGGGTCCTATCCAGTACTTCGGTCCGACGGAGGTTTGCGACCAGCCGACTAAGACTTTGCAGTTGGAGCAAGCTTAATACAGACTTATACATTATATAATATATAAGCTAGAGAGGATGTCATTTATTTGGCATCCTCTTTTTATTTACATACATTTGCCACGAGATCTTAAACCTAAAAATAAATCTTTATAACACATGGATTCCATGAAAAAGAAAATCGCCTATCTATTGCTCCTTTTGATGCTGATACCTGTCGGCTCGTTCGCCAAGGAGAAACGTACGTTCGAGATCAAGGACGGTCATTTTTATGTAAACGGGAAGGTAACCCCGATCCTCTCGGGTGAGATGCATTACCCTCGTATCCCTCATCAATATTGGCGGCATCGCCTTCGGATGATGCGAGCGATGGGCTTGAATACGGTCGCTACCTATGTCTTCTGGAACCTGCACGAGACGGAGCCGGGTAAATGGGATTTCGAGGGAGACAAGAATCTGGCCGAGTATATCCGGATAGCGGGAGAGGAGGGATTGATGGTAATCCTCCGTCCCGGCCCCGACGTATGCGCCGAGTGGGAGTTCGGCGGTTATCCGTGGTGGTTGCAGAATATACCGGGCATGGAGATCCGCCGGGATAACCCGGAGTTCTTGAAACGCACGAAGCTTTATATCGATAAGCTTTACGAGCAGGTCGGCGACTTGCAGGTATCGAAAGGCGGCCCTATCATCATGGTGCAGGCCGAGAACGAGTTCGGCTCTTACGTGGCGCAACGTAAGGATATCCCCTTGGAGGAGCATCGCCGCTACAACGCCAAGATCAAGCGGCAATTGGCGGACGCCGGTTTCAACGTGCCTCTGTTCACCTCGGACGGAAGCTGGTTGTTCGAGGGCGGTTCCACCCCGGGAGCGTTGCCTACGGCGAACGGGGAGAGCAACGTGGAGAACTTGAAAAAGGTGGTGAACGAGTATCACGGGGGAGTAGGCCCGTATATGGTAGCCGAGTTTTATCCCGGTTGGCTGATGCACTGGGCGGAACCATTCCCCGATATAAGCGATTCCGGCATAGCGAGGCAGACGGAGACGTACCTCCAAAACGATGTCTCTTTCAATTTCTATATGGTTCATGGCGGTACGAATTTCGGTTTCACCAGTGGCGCCAATTACGACAAGAAGCATGATATCCAGCCGGACTTGACCAGCTACGACTACGACGCCCCGATCAGCGAGGCGGGTTGGGTGACCCCGAAGTTCGACTCGATCCGCAACGTGATCCGGAAATACGTCACTTATGACGTCCCCGAGGCCCCAGCCCCTATACCGCTGATCGAGATCCCGTCGATCTCCTTGACGAAGGTAGCCGATGTGTTGGCCTTGGCGAAAGAAGGGGAACCGGTAGCGTCTCCGACACCTCTCACGTTCGAGCAATTGAACCAAGGATACGGCTACGTCTTGTACTCTACCCATTTCAACCAACCCCTGAAAGGCCGTTTGGAGATACCGGGCTTGCGTGAGTACGCTACGATCTACGTGGATGGCGAGCGTGTCGGCGAGTTAAACCGTTGCTTCAACCAATATGCGATGGAAATCGATATCCCGTTCAACGCTACCTTGGACATCTTGGTGGAGAACATGGGGCGTATCAATTATGGCGAGGAGATCGTACGCAATACGAAGGGGATCATCAGCTCGGTCAAGATTAACGGCAGCGAGATATCGGACTGGAAGATGTACAAGCTCCCGATGGACCGGATGCCGGCTTTGGTCTCCGGCGAACCTTATGTCTATAAGAATGGCTCGCCCGAGGTAGCGGCGTTGGGGAATAAGCCGGTTCTCTACGAGGGAACCTTCCACCTGTCCGATACCGGCGATACGTTTATCGATATGGAGGATTGGGGAAAGGGCATTATTTTCATCAATGGCATCAATATCGGTCGCTATTGGTACGCCGGCCCTCAGCAAACGCTTTACATACCGGGCGTATGGCTGAACAAAGGAGAGAATAAAATCGTTATTTATGAGCAGCTGAATAATGACCGGAAGTCGAGCGTACGGACGGTCAAGACTCCTGTCTTGACAAAACTAAAGAAAATTGCAGCCATGGAGAAAAAGAATCGTTTGATGGAAAAAACAGTAAGCCCGTTTAGCGTGGATGAGACGATGCGGCGGATCGAGGAGATTATCAAGTCTCAAGGAGGTTCCGTGTTCGCCATGTTCGATCATGGGCGAAACGCTAGCGAGGTAGGGATGAAGCTGCCTCCGAATAAGGTGATCGTCTTCGGCTCACCGAAAGTCGGGACTTTATTGATGCAGCAAGATCCGTCTATCTCTTTGGAGCTGCCGCTACGTATCTCCGTTTGGGAAGATGCGGACGGCAAGGTTTGGGTCGGTTCCCCGAATCTGGAGACGATCGCCTCCGAATACGGGATGGAAAACAGCGGCGTCATCGAGAAGATGCAAGAGGCCGTAACGAATATCGTGAGTAAATCGATAGCTGGTAGCCGGTAAGGCTCATGGATCTAATGCGATAAGAGCTTAGGAGGATGTCGGTAAAACGGCGTCCTCTTTTCTTTTATATGGCCCAAGAGACTCATTTACCGTGCTGTAGATTGATAATAAGGTTTAAAAGTCTTTGGAAAAATTAGGAATAGATTGTATTTTTTATGCGGTTTTTAACATATTGTTGATTCTTGTGAAGGTGTCTTTTTGTTAACAAGAATAAGCCTTATTGGGTCTATAATAGCTATTTGTACGAACACATATCCGCAAGTTCAAGGGAATGTGAAAAAATATGCATACTATTGTTGTTTATTGAGAATAATAATTTATATTTGTACCCATATCCGAAGAGTGGATATAATTATTAATGTTAACCTATTTTTGTGTTATGATGAACAAACAGTTGGCTTTTGTTAAAAGCGGGCTGGGTTTGGCACTTTGTTTCCTTATGGTCGGTGCGGGTGTAACCCCTCCAATCCATGCGTCTAACGCGAATGTGTCCATCTCCCAACAAGCTAAGAAAGTTACCGGTACGGTAACTGACGCAAAGGGTGAACCCCTTTTGGGTGTGAATGTTGTAGTAAAAGGTACTACAAACGGTACGATTACCGACCTTGACGGTAAGTATTCCTTGGAAGTTGAGCCCAACTCCATTTTAGTCGTTTCCTACATTGGTTATGTATCCCAACAAATTCCGGCTTCGGGAGAAGTGGTAAATGTGACTTTGAAAGAAGATACGCAAAACCTTGATGAGGTAGTAGTAGTAGGTTACGGTACGCAGCAGAAGAAAGATATCACAGGCTCCGTGGCAGTAGTCGATACGAAGGACCTTTTGGCATCTTCCGGATCTTCCGCTACCCAGCAGTTGCAAGGTAAGGCGGCCGGTGTATATATCGGTCAGACCGGTTCTCCGGGTTCTCCTTCAATGGTTCGTATTCGTGGTATCAATACGGTTAATGATAACGGCCCATTATACGTAATTGACGGCGTGTCAACACGTAATCAGGATCTAAGTACTTTGAATCCGAACGATATTGAGAGTATGCAGGTATTGAAGGATGCCTCTTCTGCCGCTATCTATGGTGCGCAGGCTGCGAACGGTGTTATCTTGATCACGACGAAGAAAGGTACGAAGAGCGGGCAACCGAGATTAACGTACGACGGTTATATTGGTGTCCAGAAGACGGGTAAGAAATATGACGTGTTGAATTCTATGGATCGCTTGAACCTAGATTGGGAGGCGCAGAAGAATAATATTGCTATGCGTGATATCGGAGGTTATCCAAGTAATCCTCAATTTGGTACGGGGGATAGACCTTCTATCCCGAATTACTAGACACAATCAGGTGCTCAGGGTTCTACTACAATAGATCCGAGCGACTATGATTATCCTACTACAACTTACGCACCATTCTCAGATACGGACTGGTGGGATGAGTTAGATCGTGCCGCCATGATTCAAAATCACCAGATCGGCTTGTCCGGTGGTACGGAAAAGGGACAGTATAACTTAAGCGCAAACTATTTCAAACAAGACGGTACGGTAATTGATTCTTACTATCAGCGTTATCAAGTGCGTGCGAATACCTCTTTCAATGTACGTGACTGGTTACGTGTGGGTGAGAACTTAACGTATGCTTTCACGAAAGATAATGGCTTGAGTGCGAATGGAGCGGAATCTAATCCTTATTCGTGGACATATCGTGCTTCTCCTTGGGTTCCGGTATATGATATCGCAGGTAATTTCGCTGGATCAAAGTTCTCCGGTACGGGTAACTTCCAGAATCCGGTAGCCAATCAAGTCCGTAATAAGGACAACTATTATACTCGCAACCGTATCTTTGGTAACTTATGGGCTGAGGCGGATATTTTCAAGGACTTGACATTCCGTACGAACTTCGGTATCGACTATACGAACCGGTATTATTATCGCATGGAAAAGAAAAATCCGGAGTTCTCAGAGTCTATGGGACAGAATAACTTTGAGGAACAAAGTGAGTTTAATTATCGTTGGGTATGGACGAATACGTTGACCTATAACAAGACTTTTAATGATATCCATAAACTTACCGTTCTGTTGGGTACGGAGGCTATCCGTGACGGTCTGGGACGCAAGTTGACCGGTCGTCGTTACAATTATTTGTTTGAGGATAATACGAATAGTTGGGTGCTGAATATGGGTGAGAATAACAACCAGCGTTTGGCGAATTCCGAATATAAGGGTGAGTTTGCTTTGTTTGGCTTGTTCGGCCGTGTAGATTATTCTTTCAATGATAAATATTTGTTCACAGGTATCATCCGTCGGGATGGTGTATCTCGTTTCTCAAAATCTAATCGTTATGGTGTGTTCCCATCCGCTTCTTTAGGTTGGCGTATTTCCCAAGAGGATTTCATGGAAAGTACGAGAGATTGGTTGGACGATTTGAAGTTGCGTGTCGGTTATGGACAGACAGGAAACTCTGAGGTTCCTCGTATTACGAACTATGCTATGGAACTTGCAACTTACCCGAAACGTTCTGACTACGATTTGAACGGACAGAATAATTCTACTACAACAGGTTTCATCTTAGATAAATATGGAAACGAGGATACCAAGTGGGAGTCTACAGAGATGTGGAACGTCGGAGTGGACGCTACTTTCTTAAATGGTAAATTCAATATTGGTGCTGAGTGGTATTGGAAGAAGACAACGGATATGTTGATCGAGGCTCAATATTCAGCGTTTGCTAACCCGGAGATCAAGAAACCATATATCAATTTCGGTGATATCAAGAATACGGGTGTCGATTTGAACTTGAATTATAGAGATTCAAAAGGTGATTGGTCTTGGGACGTAAGTTTGAACCTTTCCCATTATAAGAATGAGGTACTGCGTATCTCGGAGTCGGATGATGCCTCTTTGTGGGGAGCGGGAACTCGCTTGGATGGAAACGTGACCCGTACGACGAAAGGACATGCTATCTCTGAGTTCTATGGTTACAAGGTGAATGGTTTCTATGAGAACGTTGACGAGGTTTTGGCCTTGCCGCCTCTAGGACAATCCGGATTGAACGCTGAGTCCGCCAAGGCTTGGGTCGGTAAATTTAAGTTTGATGATGTGGATAAGGATGGTAAGTTGACGGAAAGAGACCGTACGTTCATCGGTTCTCCCCATCCTGATTTGATCGCTGGCTTAAACGCTACGGTTACTTGGAAAAACTGGGACTTCACGATGTTCTGGTATTCAACTATCGGCAATGACCTGTTTAACAATACGAAATATTTTACGGACTTCTGGATGTTCAACGGTAACAAGTCTGAGCGTATGCGTGATCAATCTTGGACTCCCGGTGCTGATAATAGCAATGCCATTTTGCCGATCTTGGATTCGAACGATGGTTATTCTGGTAAATTCTCGAACTCTTATTACGTAGAGAATGCTTCGTTCTTGCGTTTGAAGAATGTGGTTTTGGGTTATACGCTTCCGAAGAGCGTGTTATCTAAGGTGGGTATCCAAAACTTACGTTTGTATGTACAAGCCGAGAATTTGCTGACTATTACCGGTTACTCTGGATTGGATCCGGAATATACGAATGCGGATATGGGCAAAGAAAGTGGGGGAGACCTACAGAGAGGTGTTGATATGGGTGGATGGCCTTCAACGATGCGTTTCTTGTTCGGTGTAAATTTCGCTTTCTAATGTTTAGGGATTTGATTAACTTTTAAAATGAATTTTATTATGAAACACAACAAATATATATTAGCGTTGGCTTTTGCCAGTATGCTGACTTTAGGGTCTTGTGGCGATGATTTCTTGGGAAAGGAGCCGCAAGGAGTTTTGACCCCGGAGGCTTTGGCGAATGCTCAAGGTGTGGAGTTGCTGGTTACTAGTGCTTATGCGGGTTTAGCCTCTCCTGTGGAAGGATACGATCCCTATCAAGCTTCTCCGTTTAACTGGGTATGGGGTGGTATTTATGGGGGTGATGCCAACAAGGGATCAGACCCTAACGACCAATCTACGGTGAATGAGATAGAATTGTATAATACATTGTCGACCAATGGCTATATCAAGCAAAAATGGGTTTGGGTGTATCAAATGAGCAAACGTGTTAACTTGGCTCTTCAGGTCTTGGAAAAAGCGGAGGATATGAAGGAGGAAATTCGCCAAATGCGTAAAGGCGAGTTGAAATTCTTACGAGCCTTGGCTTATTTCGAGGGAATGCGTGTGTTTGGTGTTTATCTCCCCTATATTGATGAGACTAATCAAGAGAATGACCCAAAGGTGCATAATGACAAAGATATCTATAGTTTGGTCGTTGCCGACGTGGATGATGCTATAGCGAATTTATCGGATGATCCTAAGGTTGTTGGTGAGGTTGGTCGGGCGAATAAATCCGCAGCGAAGGCTTTGAAGGCTAAGATCTTGATGTGGCATGGTGATTTGGCGGAAGCGCAACCTATCTTAGCGGATGTGTTGACAAATGGTGTTACGTCTAAGGGTATGGCTTATGGACTGGAAGATGATCTGGACAATAACTTCAATGCTTTGACAGAAAATGGTAAGGAATCCGTTTTTGCGGTACAATACTCAAATGCGGCAGAGAATATGGGGGGGGCTCCCTTCTGTTTAGCTTATCCGCATAATACAGGTCCCGGTGGATGTTGTGGTTTCTACCAGCCTTCTTTTGAGTTGGTGAATTCGTTCCAAGTAGATGCGAATGGCCTTCCTTACTTGAACGGTGAATATCGTACGAAGAAGAGTGTATCAGTTCGTAACTCCGATAGTTCCCAAGATGCTGTGCTAGCCGTTAACGATAATAACATTGCGGTCGATCCTCGATTGGATTTTGCTGTAGGTCGTTTTGGTATTCCTTATAAGGATTGGGGATTCCCAGAGAATTGTTGGGGACGAGATGCTACGAATGGCGGTATCTTCATGCCGAAAAAGCATGTATATAGCAAGGCTGAGGATGCGGCTGGTATGAAAGCGTTATATGGTGGTTGGGCACCGGGTTCTGCTATGAACTTGCAATATTTAAGTGTTCGTGACTTGACTTTATTATATGCTGAATGCTTGGCTAACGCTGGGAATCTGAAAGGTGCGATGGAGCAGGTTAACAAGATTCGTCGTCGTGCGGCTTTGGATGTTAATATTGTTAAGTTAGATGATGGGACTCCAGCCGCTAATTATAAGATTGCCGAATATCCTTCTTCACATGCCGCATTCTCAAACAAAGATGTTTGTATCAAGGCGATTCGCATGGAGCGTAAGTTAGAGTTGGCTATGGAAGGTGAGCGCTGGTTCGATTTGTCCCGTTGGGGTGGTGATGTGATGGCTAGTGAGTTGAAAGCCTATGTGGACTATGAGAAACAGTATATCTCTAAGTTTGCGGGTGCCTCTTACCTGCCGGCAAATAAGACAATGTTGCCCGTTCCTGACGATGAGATCTTGACTTTGGGTACAGATCCGGAAACAGGTACTCCGTACTTGGTACAGCCGGAAGCTTGGAGAAACTAAAGGTTTATGGCGATAAGGAAGGCAGGGGACTTCCTTATCGTTTTTATTTTGAATGGTGCTTACAGATTCTTGCTCTTAAAGAGTTTGTCTTGAATAATTGATGGTTATATGTTCTTTTATAACCACAAAAGGAATAGATGGTTTAATAAAAGTTAAAGGGTATGCATCACGGCATACCCTTTTTGCTTGAAGAAAATAGTATTCTTCAAATTCCCATTTCCTCTAATAACCCCAGTACTTCAAGAGGCACCCTGCGCACCCCGCTATGAGGAGGGTGTAGCCGGAGATACCCAGCCAGTCCGCCCCGGGGGGCGGTGGGGAGGAGGGGTGCCGTCGTGGCGGAAGAGCGTCAGCGAGGCGCCGATCGCCGCTAGCGTCACCTCCGTCTCCCGCATGAGGAGGGAGAGGAGGGCTAGCAGGAGAAGGAGCAGCGCCGGTAGCGTCTGTCGTTTCGGGAACAGGGGGATGCTGCGGGAAGATGACCCGGAGGAGTGCCGTGAGGCAACGGAGGATGAGTTCAAGGTATTTCATTTTAGTTGACAGTTGATGATAGGGGCGGCATCTGCCCGCCCTTTGGATTAACGATTGATAGTTGCGAGCTGATTTTTCGGCAAAGCTGGACGATCAGCTTACGATAGGCTTCCCGGTTATCGCCGTTCACCTCGCTGATGTAGGGGCTGTAAGCGATCTCCTTGGCGAAGGCCGTAGGGTTGGCGCTCATGTCGGCCGCCCGGGGATAGGCCGAGCGAAGCAGGCGGCAGTAATCCATGAACGAGCACTTATCGTCCGGGTAGATCCGGAAACGTAGCGAGCGGGGCGACAGCTCCGTCCACCGGCCGGTCCACCATACGTTGGGCAGCCCGTAGGCCGTGATGCCGAAAAAGTTATGATACTCCCGGCAGAGCGTACTCTCGCCCCAACCCGTCTCGATGGCCGCCTGTGCCAAGATCACCACCGGATCGATCCGGAACGCCCGCCCGGCCTCCCCAGCCAGCGGAGCGTATTCACGTATAAAAACAGAAATCTCCATACCACTTAATTTTCAATTTTCAATTTTCAATTCTCAATTCCCTAAATCTCGTCCGGGCTCTCGGAATCGCCCCCGCCACCTCCCGGGGTCACCTCTCCGTTCGAGTACTCGGTGTACTCACGGAGCTTGGCCGTCAGCTTGAGCGAGGCGCTGGAGAGGTTGCCCGTGGCACGGGCACGAAGGCGTACGCCGATGATATTGCCTTGCGTGGAGAAATCCTCCGGCGTGACGGCCCCCTTCGAGCGGATGCCCACGCTGAAGATGCCGAGGTCGTCTATCTTCACGTTCTTGCCGTCCATCAGCAGCTCCTTGATACAATTCACCATGTCCTTCAGCATGCCGTGGATGGCGCCGGTGGAGAAGGGGGTGTTGTGGGTGGACATGTGTTCGGCCAAGGCGGCGATGTCTACCGTCTCCTCGCATACGGCACGGGCGTACCACTTGTTGAAGGTTGTCACGTTCTTCTCGTTCTTGTTTTGATACTTCTTGTAGCGGATCATAATGTGTTGTTTTTTAATGTTGATACAAAGATACGGCAGGGCATGGGGGCTTTGTCGCTTTGGGTGACTTAGGGTGATTTCGGGTGAATTATTTCTCCGGGAAATGATGGATATATGCCGGAGATTCACTATCTTTAGGATATGGAAACGACATTCAAGATACGAGCATACGGGCGGATGGAGCTGGCCGAGGTCTACCTGCCCGACCTGCATCCCCGCTCGGCCCACCGCAAGCTGCAACATTGGATAACGATCTATCCCGGCCTGCCCGGTCGCCTCCTCTCGCTGGGCTACCACGAGGGCGAACGGGTCTATTCGCCCGCCATGGTGCGGGCCATCATCGAGTCGCTCGGCGAGCCGTGAGAGCCGGATGGTATCCGGGTGGAATAGGGTCGCTAAGTCAATGGAAAGCGAGACGGATTCCATTGACTTAGCGACCGTATCTCATTGGTTTTCCGGTCATGTTTCTTAATCCCGACGAATATCGGTGCCGGGGTTAGGGCGCAAAAGGCGCATCTTTACGTGCCTATATAAAACTTTTCTTGTAAATATATTTTTTCATCACACTGCTATAGTGTGATATATATTTATCTTTTTGTAAAATGTTTTTCCAGACACTGTTTTTTGCGCCTTTTGCGCCCTGCTCATTTTAGAAAGTCAGTTTTTATTCCGGCTTATCTTCTTGACCCTTAAAGATATCATTCTCCTTTTGGGCTCTATCCTCTTCCTCTTGCCTAGGGCGCAAAAAATTGGCTTTTACCTGTTCCGAGGTGATCTCGGCGACCTCAAACAGTAGTTTTCCTCTAGTTTTCGTGAGCTTAAAACCATGTTTTTTCAGCACCTTGCTCAACGTAACTATATTGGAACGTGTCGGCGTGATACGTGTAAATACACTTAGTTTCGTCATAATATCGCTCGCCGTAAGATACTGTGGCGTGTCAAAACGCTCCGGTTTGCGGAAATAGGTGAAGAACAATTCCTCCTCGGGGCTTCGCTGGCGGAAGGTCTCGTTGTTCTCGTTGATCTTTCGGATGTCTTCGCCGGAGAACCAGTATTTCTCGCCCCGGCGGAAGAGGGCGAGGGCTTGGGCGTAGATGTCGGCGTGTCGCACGGGCGACTGGTAATCGATCCGTGTGGCCTCGAAGCAGAGGAAGCGGCGAGACTCGTTATCGTCCGGCAGCGATTGCAAGTCGTTCACCGTGGCGGCGAAGGAGGCGTGGCGTATCTGCGTCTCGGCATAGTGTCCGTACGGGCGGCGCAGGTAGATGACCCCTGTGGAGGTGAGCGCCTTGAGGCGGTTCAGATCGGCGTAGCTCTGGCCGGACATCTCGTCGATGACGATCAAGAGGCAGTCCACCATCATCTGCGGGAAACCCTTGCTATAGGGATTGACATTGCCCGTGAAAAGATAGTCCCGCAATTCGGGCGGCACGAGGTTCCGCAGCCACGAGGTCTTGCCCAGCCCCTGCCCGCCGGCCAGCAGCAGGATGGTATGGTTTTCCACGCCTAGCTCCATGGATCCGGCCACTTGCGCGATAAGCCAGCGCTTGAGGCAACCCCGCCAGAAGGCGGGCCGGGTGGTGTCCACGGTATCGGCCAGCTGCCCGATCCAGTCCGTCACCCCGTCCCACGGGGCCAGCCCCTCGAAATACGAGCGGAAAGGGTGGAACGTCTCGCTGAAGTCCGACATCAGTATGGCCCGGATGTCGTTATGCGAGCAGTAGTGGCCGTCCTTCAGGAGACTCCGCCAGAGCGAGTTCACCCAGTAGTCGGTCACCGGCTTGAAGACCGGCTTTTGACCGTTCCGCTTTTTCTTCGAGGCCACCTCCACGTACCCCCTCACGGCGTTCTTGCGGGTGAGGAAACGCTCGGATATATAATTCTCCACGGCGACCACGTCCAGCGGGCCCCCGCCCTTTTTCCGGGAGGTGGCGGCGCTCGTCTCGGCGGCGTGCTCCTCCACGTGGCTGTAGGCGCTCTCGATGGCGGCGAGGCGCTCCTCCGCCGGCAAGTCGGCGAAGGCGGTAGCGGCGTAAGCCTCCATCTCGGCCCGCTTCACGCCCAGCCGGTTCGCCCGTGCGGCCATGACGAAGATGAAGTTATTACGGTTGCCCTCGGCGTAGGCGCCTTTCCGCTCGGCGGTCCGGCGTGCCTTCTCCAGTGGCGAGGCCACCTTCCTTTCCTTCGCCCCGGTAGCCGTCTCGCTAACCTCCTCCTTCCAAGTAAGGGGTAGCGGGGCGAGGCCCTCCGGTAGCTCGCCGGTACCCTCCAGCCAAGAGCGGTAGGCAGGCGAGAGGTATAGGGCGGGATCGTCCGATACGAAGCAAAGCCGCCCGATGTCGCTGCCCGAGGTATCCAGCTCCACGCCGAGCCGGGCGGCGTACCAACGGCTCATGGCCTCGTAGACCCTCCGGTGATTACCCGGCGTGGCGGTCTCGTCCGTGGCGGCGTAGGCGATGAGTTTCGCCCCGTCGCCGCTGGGACTGCGGAAATACGCCACGGTGTAGGGCGCTTCCGTGGCGAGCGGGGTGATACGCTCCAGCTCCCGTTCCCCTACGTGGTCGATGTCGAGTACCACCAATTGGTTATAGCGGGTGATGTGAGGGTCGAGGCGTTTCCCGGAGTAGGTGGCCTGTGGGGTGAAAGCGGGCAGTTTTTTCTTTAGTTTGGCGGCCAGTTCCTTATCGCCCGACGCCAGCGCCTCCCGCGTCTCGTCGATGAACTGCTTGTACGTTCCTCTTTGGATGTTTTCCAGTACGCCCGCTAGCGAGGCGTCTCCCTTGTATCGTCCGAAAAGGGCGAATAATGACGTGTTTATCATACTATATTTTTAAGTGATAAAAAAAGAGCCAGTGTCTCTGGCTTGATGCCGCTAAGGTAGGGAGGCGCTTTGGGACGCCTCCCAAGTTTTAACTTTTGTTGTGAACAACGGGAAGCTTGTTATTCATGCGCTTTCCCGTATTCCTCCTGCGCCGTCGAGAGGATGCTCCGGAAGCTCCTTGGCTCCGGGCAGCCGTTGGGGTGTATCTCGAACACCTCGTCCAGCGCCCGTATCATGGCTTCCCGGTTCGTCTGCCCGTTCACCCGGAAACGTTGGTCATCGAGGATGGGCAGCGTCAGCCGCACGAAGTCTTTCACGGAGCCCGTGTAGATGATCTTCTCCCGTTTAACCAGATCCTCCTCCGGCTGGTAGTCTTTAAACAACTTATGCGCCCCTTTTGCGTCTTTTTTCAAGTCCACCCATGCCTTTTGGGCATTTTCCAAACTATCCAGCAGCTTTCTCACGCTTGTTTCCGCTTCCCGGAAACTGATTTTTTTTCATATATGATTAATTGTTAAAGTTAAAAACGTCGCAAAGGTATATTATCCACGTGATAATTCCTCGGAAGTTGTTGGTTTGTCGGATATATATGCTTACATTTGGCATGAAACTTTAAATCTGGATCTTATGAGAAAGCTTCTGGGGTTTTTATGCGTATGTGCGTTGGCTATTGTTACGGCTAGGGCACAAGATGCGGTGGATGACTATGTCTCTTCCGCCGCCGGCCAATCCGTGATCTACCATGGGAAGGAGCAATTAAAATATCCCACTTCGATAAGAAATCACCCCTATTTGAAGAGCGAGAAATACGTACCCGGGGATCTTAGCTTCGAAGGCATTCTTTACAAGGGCGTGAAAATGCGCTTAGACCTGTACAAGAATGAGTTATTACTGCTCTCTCCGGACAATCGCTATAATATCGTCTTGCCGAGCGATCGGGTAGACTACGCTGAGTTTCATGGCTATCCTATCTTCTACAGGTATCCGGACGAGCGGTCGGGTAACCTGCCGGAAGGCTATTACCTACGGTTGCATGAAGGGAAGTGTACCGTGCTGGGGAAATGGTCTTGTATATTATCTAAGACGATAAAAGATATGCAGGTCGATGAATCCTTCGATCAGTCCGTAAAATATTATATCCGGAAGGAGGGTGTTTACTATACCGTGAGGAGCAAAGGCTCCGTGTTGAAGGTCCTCAAGTCCAAGAAAAAAGAGCTGGCCCGGTATATCAAGCGGCGAAAGCTGGATTTCAAGCACGCTCCCGAGGAAGCCATCGTAGCCGTGGTGAGACAGTATGAACAGTTAAACGAGATCCCATGAGAAAGAGCCTATATATCGGTATGGTAATGTGCCTGCTGTCCGGCTGGACGGCGAGGGCGCAGCGGACGGTCGATCTGGATTTCCGGCAAGTAACCTTAAATGTCGTGTTCGACGCTATCGAGCGGCAGACCGGACAGCCCGTCTACCGGCAACCCTTGGAGACGGACTCCATGGTCGTTAGCGTACACAGTGAGAAGGAAGAGCCCTTGGTGGCGTTGCGGCATGCGTTGGAGGGGACTCCCTTCCAAGTATCCTCGTATGGCGGCGCCTTCTTTGTATTGAGAGATAACACCTTGATGACCTCCCTGCCCGAGAACTTCTTCCTGCGGGAGAAGCGGAGAGAGGGCGATGGCGACGAGGAAGGCTCCGGTATCTCCCTGATGGCGGGCCGGAAGCAGCAGAAGGCTACCTCGGAGAACAAGGTCTACGAGATCGGCGACGCCTCGGGCAAGGCGGCGGACCGGGTCACGGTGACCGGCAATATCAGCGATTTCAAGACCGGTGAGCCGATGGTGGGCGTGGCCGTGTTCGTGAAGGACCCGATGATCGGGGCTACTACCGACGCTTACGGCTATTATACGCTGCGCCTCCCTCCCGGACGACACGAGCTGTACATACAAGGCATGGGCATGAAGGACACCCGGCGGCAGATCATGCTCCATTCCGACGGCAAGCTGGATATAGAGCTGGAGGAACAGGTCTACACCTTGAAGGAGGTCACGATCTCCTCCGAGAAGATCGCCAACGTGCGGAATACGACGATGGGCGTGGAACGCCTGAAGGTGAAGGATATAAAGAATATCCCGATGGCGTTCGGCGAGGTGGATATCATGAAGGTAGTCATGTCGCTCCCCGGCGTGAAGGCGGTGGGCGAGGCCTCTAGCGGCTTTAACGTGAGGGGCGGGGCGACGGACCAGAACTTGATCCTCTTCAACGACGGGACGGTCTATAACCCGACCCACCTGTTCGGCTTCTTCTCCGTCTTCAACCCCGACGTGGTGAAGGACATGGAGCTGTACAAGAGCAGCATCCCCGCCAAGTATGGCGGACGTATCTCCTCGGTACTCGACATCAACAGCCGGGAGGGTAACAAAAAGGAGTTCAAGGGATCGGCGAGCATCGGCTTGCTGACCAGCCGCCTTACCTTGGAGGGGCCTCTCTTCTCCGAGAAGACCTCCTTTATCGTGGGCGGACGTACCACTTACTCGGACTGGATCTTGAAGAAACTCCCCGAGAAGAGCGGCTATAAGGATGGCAACGCCGGTTTTTACGACCTGAACGCCACGATTAACCATAAGTTCGACGAGCGGAACAACCTCTATCTGAATGGCTACTACAGCCACGACCGTTTCCGCTTTAACGCGGATGAGCGGTATGCCTACGAGAACGCCAACGCCTCGGTGAAATGGAGGCATATCTTCTCGGATCGTTTCACGGGAGTCCTCACTGCCGGCTACGACCATTATGGCTACAATACCCGTAATACGGATAACCCGGTGAATGCTTATTCCCTCGCTTTCCGTATCGACCAGATGTACGGGAAGATGGACTTCACGCATTACCTAAGCGATAAGCATACGCTGGATTTCGGTGCCAGCTCGCTGTTTTACGACTTGGAGCCGGGGAAATACCTTCCCTATGGAGGGGAGTCGTTGGTGAAGGAGGACCGGATGGAGAAGGAGAAAGCGGTGGAGTCCGCTATCTATGTGGGCGATCGTTGGGATATCACCTCCCAACTCTCCTTGAACGTGGGGGTCCGTTATTCCATGTTTAACGTATTGGGGCCCCGTACCTATAATCTCTATGCCGACGATCAACTGCCTTCCTTGGCTACCGTGACGGGTACGGTGGATAAGACCGGGGCGTTCAAGACTTACCACGGGCCCGAGTTCCGCATATCCGCCCGCTACGCCTTTACCGAGGACTTCTCCGTGAAGGCCGGCTTTAATACGATGCGCCAGAATATCCATAAGCTATCCAATACGACGATCATGTCGCCCACGGATACGTGGAAGTTGAGCGACGCTAACATCAAGCCGCAGACGGGTATGCAAGTGGCCGCCGGGCTATACCGGAATTTCTTGAACAATACGATCGAGGTCTCCTTGGAGGGATATTACAAGACGATGAAGGATTACCTGGATTACCGGAACGGCGCCGAGCTGCTGATGAACCACCACATCGAGACGGACGTGCTGAGGACCGAGGGGCGTGCCTATGGCGTGGAGCTGATGGTGAAGAAAACGCAAGGGAAGTTGAACGGCTGGGTAAGCTATACCTACTCTCGCACGCAACTGCGGCAGAACGACCCGATGATCGTCACTCCCGTGAACAAGGGGGATTGGTACGCCGCCGATTTCGATAAGCCGCACGACTTGAAGTTCGTGGGTAACTATAAGTTCACGCATCGTTTCAGCTTCTCGCTGAATTGCGACTATAGCACGGGACGGCCGATCACCTTGCCGGTCTCCAAATATCATTACGGGGGCGGTGAGTTTGTCTATTATTCCGACCGTAATCAATACCGCATCCCGGACTTTTTCCGGATGGACGCCTCGTTCAACATCGAGCCGAGCCACCACCTGACGTTGCTCACGCATAGCACGATCTCTTTCGGAGTCTATAACCTGACGGGGCGAAAGAACGCCTACTCGGTGTATTATATATCGGAGAACGGGAAATTAAAGGGATATAAGATGGCGATATTCGGGGTGCCTATCCCGTTTGTCTCTTATAATATTAAATTTTAGGGGGGAGTTGAGATGAGGAAAGAAGCGAAGATAAAAGATTCTATAAAAGGCTTTCATTGGTGGCTGGGGGCTTTGCTGTTGTTATTGTCCGCCTGTGTCACGGATTACGAGCCGAAGGGTTTGGAGCAGGTACGGGATTTGTTGGTCGTGGATGGTATCATCACGAATGGCGAGACTACGATAAAGCTCCGGAGAAGCGTGGGCCTGACCGACGATTTCACGGAGGATGAGTTCGTGAATAACGCCAAGGTGGTGGTGGAGCGTGAGGATGGAGCTGTTTTCACTTGCGCTAATTCTTCCGGGAAGGGAGAGTATAAGGTGGATATGGGAGAGCTGGACCCGGGTAGCCGGTACCGGCTACATATCTCGCTGGATGGGCTGGAGTATGAGTCGGACTATCTGGGACCGGAGATAACGCCTCCGATCGACTCTCTCTCCTTGCTGAAGAAGGGGCCGGGAGAGGAGGTCCGTCTCTGTGTGTCTACGCATAATGCCCCGGATCGATCCTCTTATTTCCGCTGGATGTATAAGGAGAATTGGGAGGTGAAGGCGGAGATCTTCATGGCTGCCGAGAAAATGGGTAATACGGTCGTAATATATGATTTACTTACATCGAATAATTGGTATTATTGCTGGGGGAAGGACAGCTCGAAGGTGATCTCCCTAGGCAGTTCCGATAGGCTGACGCAGAACGTGATCGCTAACAAAAGTATCGCCTCGTATCATCCCAGCGATCGCCGTTTCTCGATGTTGTATCATGCGGAGGTGGAACAATATGCGTTGCACCGGGAGGCTTACGACTACTATTTTAATTTGCAGAAGAACATAGAGGAGTCTGGTAGCTTGTTTGCCCCTATTCCTTCCGAGATGAAAGGGAATATCCGCTGCGTGACGGACCCGGAGGTTCCGGTGATCGGTTTCGTGGAAGTAGCGACAGTGACTCGCCTCAAGCGTTTCTTTCCGGAGATAGAGAAGGTATATGAGGCCGAGGTTACGGGCTGCGCAAGCACGATCGTACAGGGATCGGAATATGATAATAATCCGGATTACGGATATGTTTCCTATAATCCGATGAATGCGGAGAGTAATACGTATGCGCTGAAACGTTGTATGGATTGCGGCCGTTTTGGTTCGAAACAGAAGCCCTCTTGGTGGCCTACCAGTCATTTATAATTTAGTTGCTATGAAGAAGTCTATGATAAAACAATGTATCTTGTCGCTCCTCTGCCTTTTATGGGTGGGGCAAACGCTTCTCGCAGGGGAATTGCGAGAGCGGGTTTACCTGCAAACGGATAAGCAATTTTATCTGTCGGGCGAGCTTGTATGGATGAAATTCATTGCCACGGATTTGGACCAACGGTTATCCGACGTGAGCAAGGTCGGGTATGTGGAGCTTCTGGATAGCGCCTCGGCGGTCGTGCAAGCCCGACTCGTGCTGGAGAAGGGGGTGGGCGATGGTTGTCTGCAGTTGCCTTCTACCTTGCCGACCGGAAACTACCGGCTGGTGGCCTATACCCGTTATATGCGGAACGAGGGGGAGGAGGTCTTCTTTGAGAAGCCGCTGGCGGTGGTGAACACTTTCGTGACGAACGAGACCCTGCTGACGGATACTTTATTGCCCGCTTACTCTTTTACGAGGCGAGAGGACCCGGTTTCCGTATCACCGGACCGTATGACCTATGATACCCGTTCAGGGGGGGAGATCCGGATAAACGGCCTGCCCCCGGATCTACAGACCCTATCGGTCTCTATCGCCGGGATTGACTTGTATAAACCTTCCGCCCGGAGCGGTATCGTTGATTGGAAACAAAGCATGCCTACTACGGGATCATCGCCTGCCGATCGTAAATTCTTGGCGGAATACGAGGGGCCGATCCTGACGGGGAAAGTGATCGATCTGTCTACGGGCGAACCTTCGTCTAAAGAGGCGGTGAGGCCTTTATTGGGCTTTTCCGGGGGGGAGATCCGCCTTTTCGGGGGGCAACTGGGCGCTGCCGGGGAGGTGACTTTCTTTACGAAACATATATCTGGGACGCACGAGATCGTGACGGTGGCTTTATCCCCTTCCTCCTCTCGCTACCGGGTGGACATCGAATCTCCTTACGCTACGCATCCGGAGAAGGAGCTTCCCGCCTTGAGATTGAATCCCGCTTGGCAAGATGAGTTGGTGAAGCGGAGCGTGGGGCTACAGGTGTTGCATGCTTACCGGTCTGATTCCTTGGTTCGGGAAAAAGCGGAGAAGCCTTGGTTCCAGTGGCAACCGGATTGGAGTTATCTTTTAGATGAGTACACCCGTTTCACGACGATGGAGGAGGTCGTTATCGAGTTTATCCCCGGCCTCCGCTTCCGTAAGATGGATGGGGTTCGCCGGTTGGCGGTCCTGACCGAGGAGCGGATCGGGTATACGATCGGTAACTCATTGGTTTTATTGGATGGTATCCCCATCGTCGATCATGAGGTCATTTTTAAGTACGATCCCCTAAAAATCCGGAAGATCGATGTGTATAAAGGCAAGTACGTATTCGGTGGGCAGATATTCGACGGTATCGCCTCCTTCTCCTCTTACGAGCATAATTACCCGGGTCTGGTAGTCGATAACTCCACCCAGTTCTTTGATTATGAGGGCACGCAAGCCCAGCGCATCTTCTATATGCCCGCTTACCGGACAGAGACCGAGAAGCGATCTCCCGTTCCGGATTTCCGCCATACCTTACTTTGGCGACCCGATATCCGGCCAAACGGCGAGTCCTCTATATCCATCCCCTTTACCACCTCCGACCTGACCGGTGATTTCACCATCACCATCGAAGGTCTGACCCAAACCGGCGAGGCCCTCTATGCGACGGAACAATTTCAGGTAAAATAGCGTGCGATATGGATTATTCTATTTATCTTTGCCTTGACAAACAAAATATCTTACTATGAAAAAAGAAATCGGAAAATGGTTGATGGATATCGCTAAGTATGTAGTGACTGGCGGAATCATTAGCACATTCATCAGTAATTATCAACAGCAGAGTTGGATTATTTATATAAATGCGGCAATTGTTGCTATAATTACTTTTTGGGCGGGTACCCGCTATTTTAAGGAAGGAGAAAGGGCTGAAAACAGTAAAAAAAGGAGGAAATAGTTATGGGACCTTATTTATTCTTTTGTAGTATAGTGGTTATTCCTTGTGTCGTTTATCTGATATATTCATATACGCATACAAATAAGAATAACATAATGGATAGCGATAAATAGTTACTTGGATATCCTCATTCTCATCTTAAATCCGTACTTTTGGCGAAAAATCAGATTTAAAGATGAGAAGTTTCGCTAGTGACAACAATTCCGGCGTGCATCCCCGGGTAATGGATGCGATCATCAAGGCAAATGATAATCATGCGGTTGGATATGGTGATGATCCTTGGACAGAGGCCGCTACGAGTAAGATACAAGAAGTGTTCGGCAAGGATGCTTCTCCTTTTTTCGTGTTTAACGGGACGGGGGCGAACTCCGTGGCCCTGCAAGCCGTGACCCGTCCGTTTAATAGCATCCTGTGCGCCGAGACCGCCCATATCAACGTAGACGAATGTGGTGCTCCCGCACGGATGACCGGTTGCGCCATCGTCACGATTCCTACGACGGACGGTAAGCTGACACCGGAATTGATCCGTCCCCATCTGAAGAACTTCGGGGTTTGCCACCATTCGCAACCCAAGGCCGTTTATATCTCCCAAGTATCGGAATTAGGTACGATCTATACGATAGAGGAAGTGAGAGCGATCGCCGATCTCTTACATTCGTACGATATGTATCTGCATATGGACGGAGCACGCTTGGCGAACGCCTGCGCTTACCTGAATTGCACGATGCGCCAAGTGACCATAGACGCAGGCGTGGATATCTTGAGCTTCGGAGGCACGAAAAACGGTATGATGATGGGAGAGGCCGTGGTCTCGTTCCGCCCGGAGATCACGGAGAACCTGCGATTTTACCGGAAGCAATCCGCCCAGCTAGCCTCGAAGCTACGTTATCTCTCCGCCCAGTTCATCCCTTATCTGGAAAATAACCTCTGGTTGGAGAACGCTATGAAAGCGAATATCAGCGCCGCCAAGCTAGCGGACGTGCTACGACAATACCCGGAAATTCATTTTACGCAGAAGATCGAGTCCAACCAGCTTTTCTTCACGATCCCTGCCGAGGCGTTGAGGAAGTTGCAAGATAAATATTTCTTCTATATGTGGAACGAGGAGATCAACGAGGCCCGTCTCGTTACCTCTTGGGATACTTCCGGCGAGGATATCGCTGAGTTCGAGCAGTCATTGAAAGAGATATTCGGTTAAGGTATAGATATAAAATGAATATAAACATTAGATCGAATCCTATGAGGAAATGGTTTATTTGGGCGATCGTTATGATCGGATGTTTGCCCATAAATAAGGCATTGGCACAGCAAAGCGGCGATGCCGAGCGGAATACGTTGCGTATCATGAGCTATAATATCCGCAACGGAAGGGGCATGGATGAGGTGACGGACCTCGGGCGTATAGCGGACGCTATATGTAAGGTAGCCCCCGATGTCGTCGCCGTACAGGAGGTAGATAGCGTGACCGGAAGAAGCGGCGGGATCGACGTGCTCCGGACGTTGGGAGAACGCACCCTGATGTTCCCTACCTACGCCCCGGCCATCGACTTCGATGGCGGTAAATACGGAGTAGGTATGCTGAGCAAGGAGAAGCCGGTGAGTTACCGCTATATAGCCCTTCCCGGACGGGAGGAGGAACGGGTCTTGCTATGGGTCGAGTTTGAGAGATATATCTTCTGCTGCACGCACCTTTCCTTGACACCGGAAGACCGGATGCTCTCCTTGCCGATCCTTCGGCGGGAAGCCGCTTCCGCGCATAAACCCTTGTTTATCGCCGGGGATTGGAACGCTACGGCGCATTCCCCCTTTATCACGGAAATCAGCAAGGATTTCCAGTTGTTGAGCAATCCTAAACAGGCTACATTCCCGGCTTTCACGCCGGATAGCTGTTTGGACTATATAGCGGGTTATGTAAAGAATGGACAGCCCTTTACCCGTTTGTCCGCATGGGTTCCCGAAGAGGCGGTGGCATCGGATCATCGCCCGGTCGTAACGGAGGTTCGTCTGAAGGCTAAGCCGGAAGAGATCTTTTATGCGGCGCCCTATCTCCAAAATCCTACGGAGGGCGGTATAACGGTGATGTGGCAGACCCATGTCCCTACGTATAGTTGGGTAGAATACGGTACGGACACGCTGAATTTGAAGAAGGCCCGCACCATCGTGGACGGTCAAGTGATATGCAACGGTTTGCATAATAAGATCCGGCTGACGGACCTACGACCGGGGCAAACCTATTACTACCGGGTATGCTCGCAAGAGATCATGCTTTATCAAGCCTATAAGAAAGAGTTTGGCGAGACAGCGGTATCCCCGTTCTACACTTTCAAGGTCCCTTCCGCATCCCAAGAGGATTTCACGGCATTAATCTTTAATGACCTGCATAAGCAGATCCCGACCCTAGACGCCTTATACGAGCAAGTGCGTGATATCCCTTATGATTTCGTGGTATTTAACGGGGATTGTATAGACGATCCCGCCAATGAGAAAGAAGCTTTGTATCATTTGGCTTATTTATGCGGGAAGGTGGGCGCCAGTCATGTCTCCGCTTTCTTCCTAAGAGGCAACCACGAGATCCGAAACGCTTATTCGATCGGCCTGCGTGCCTTGTTTGACTATGTGGGCGATAAGACATATGGGGCGTTCAGCTGGGGAGATACCCGTTTCGTCATGCTGGATTGCGGCGAGGATAAACCGGATAGCACATGGGTGTATTATGGCCTGAACGATTTCACCGGTCTCCGGAAAGATCAAGTGAGTTTCCTCTCGAAAGAATTGAGCGGCAAGGAGTTTAAGCAAGCCTCGAAGCGGGTTTTATTGAACCATATCCCTGTCTACGGAAACGGGGATGCCTATGAGCCTTGTCCGGAGCTTTGGGGAAGCCTGTTGGCGAAAGCCCCTTTCAACGTGAATATATCCGCCCATACGCATCAATACGCCTTCCACCCGAAAGGCTCGTTGGAAAACAACTTCCCGGTGATCGTAGGCGGGGGGTATAAGCTCGATTCGGCTACGGTGATGGTATTGCGGAAGAAAGGAAACGAGATGAGTGTACGGGTGTTGAACGCAAGAGGAGAGACCTTATTAGACTTGAAATTATAAGAGACAGTATGGATACGGATTTGATTTACGGGATCGATGACCGTCCGCCTTTGAAAGAGACGCTTTTTGCCGCCATCCAGCATCTACTGGCTATTTTCGTGGCGATCATAACACCTCCCTTGATTATCGCCGGGGCGCTGAAACTGGATCTGGAGACGACCGGTTTCTTGGTTTCCATGGCTCTGTTCGCCTCCGGGGTATCCACATTCGTTCAATGTCGTAAATTAGGACCGGTCGGGGCGGGGCTGCTATGTATCCAAGGAACTAGCTTCTCGTTTATCGGCCCGATTATCACGGCTGGCCTGGCGGGAGGGCTTCCCCTTATTTTCGGCGTTTGTATCGCCGCCTCTCCGGTAGAGATGATCGTGAGCCGTACTTTTAAGTATCTGCGCTCGGTGATTACTCCCTTGGTATCGGGTATCGTGGTGTTGCTCATCGGCTTGAGCTTGATCAAGGTAGGAGTGGTCGCTTGCGGCGGGGGGTATACGGCTATGGATAACGGTACGTTCGGTAGTTTGCGTAATATTGGGGTAGCTGTGTGCGTCTTGTTGAGTGTCTTGTTCTTCAATCGTTGTAAGAACAAGTACTTGCGGATGAGTTCCATCGTACTGGGGTTGTGTATCGGTTACGCGATCGCTTTCGCCATGGGGATGGTGGATATGGAGGCTGTCTCCTCGCAAAACCTGAGAGGGTTTAATATCCCGGTTCCCTTCAAATATGGATTGGATTTTAATATATCTTCATTCGTGGCGATCGCCTTGATCTATCTGATCACGGCGATCGAGGCTACGGGGGATATTACCGCCAACTCGATGATATCGGGAAAATCGATCGAGGGAGAAGGGTACCTGAAGCGAGTCTCCGGCGGGGTGCTGGCGGATGGGGTGAACTCATTTATCTCCGGAATTTTCAACTCTTTCCCGAATTCTATCTTCGCCCAGAATAACGGGATTATCCAGCTGACGGGAGTCGCCAGCCGGTACGTAGGGTATTATATCGCGGGTATGCTGATCCTGTTGGGATTATTCCCGGTTGTCGGCGTTATTTTCTCCTTGATGCCCGATCCGGTGCTGGGAGGGGCTACCCTGCTGATGTTCGGTACGGTGGCGGCGGCAGGTATCCGTATTATCGCCGCCCAAGATATCAACCGGAAGGCCACGTTGGTGTTGGCGGTTAGTTTGTCCTTGGGGCTGGGGGTGGAGCGTTTGGCCGTGCAGGGGGAGGATACCCAGCTCCATGAGCCACACTTCAAAAGCGGTATAACCCATGCTCTGTGATGTGCCCCATGGATTTCCGTTGTCGCATAAAAGGCTGAATGGCAGCCCACATTCGGAAAATACCCGTTCAAATACAGGTTTTACCGCCAAAAATGTTTCTTTTTCCAGCGCCTCTGTGCAAAGACAGAAGCGGCAGTTGTCGTCCAGAATGTTCAGCGGATGGCAGCGGATGCCGTTGGCAAGGGTGAAATTTCCTTTGAAATCCGTCTGCCACATGACATTGGGCTGCTCCTTTTCAAAGCGCTGGATATGGGTTGCAGCCTGACTTGCAGCCTTGCTGATGAGATGGTTGCGTGTGAAGATGTTGTTGAACGTTCGCACGCAGGGCAGGTTTTCGTACCCCATGTTTTCCATGATCTTATGGAGCTTTTCTGCGCCCAGCGCCGGATATTGCCTGCGTAGCTGAACGATGCTCGTTTCCATCTCCGGTGCGATACGGCCAGTCTGCGTTTTGGGCGCACGGCTCTGATCTGACAGGGACTGACCCTCTTGAAATCGCCGGATCCATTTGTCCCCTGTGGGACGGCTGATCCCATACTCTCTGCATAGCGCAGCCTTGCTCTTTTCCTTGGCCAATACACGCTGTACAAACTCCACCCGCATTGCTTTTACAGTCCTTTCTTCCCAGGCCATATCGTTCTTCCTTTCCTGCCTCGATATGGCTCTAGTGTATCAAAACTGTAAACCATGTGGTTGCCTGATGTGTAAACTATCTTATTGCACTATACATATCGGCGGGGTCATGCCGCTGTGCCGTTGCTTGGAAAGTCGCGCCATAATATCCGCTTCGGTGTAGCCCTCGCC
>OGGW01000868.1_pt1 | contig 26539 bp, 31 predicted proteins | sample 1571291 | NCBI WGS metagenome assembly OGGW01 (sample SAMEA2582028, study PRJEB24529) | metagenome | biome: Human gut stool | place: China | collected 2011 | reverse complement strand
GGTTTTGCTATTAATTTAAGCGAATATTGAGATAAACGACAAAGCAGTTAAACCTTATAATAAGCAAGACAGATATGAAAAGATTCAGATACTTTCGTTTTACACTCGCAGCTGCGGGCATGGCGCTGATGGCGCTTGGCGGCTGCACGTCGCGTGCGACGAAGTCGGGCTCTGCGGCGGAGCAGGACAGCGTGCTGCAGCAGACGGCGTTCGCAACGGACAGCATTGTGTTCTGCGAGCAGAATGATTCGACGTTGAAGTGCAGCGTAGTTGTAGACTATCCTTCTGGCGACGACTCGCTCTCGGTCGGCGTGCGCAAATATGTAGTGGGCGAACTCGTGCGTATGTATCTGCCCGCAATGCAGGAGGAGAATGGCAAGGCGCCCGTGTACAAGGGTTCGATGGCGGACGGCAAGGCGCTTGTCGACTTCTACGGCAATATGAATAATGTGTATCTGAAGGCGCAGTATGCCGAGCTGAAGGAGTTTGGCATTGCGGGGCTCTCGTACGACCTGAGCATACGCAAGACGTATGAGACCGACCGCTACCTGACGTACGAGACCTCTTGCTATGTGTTCCTCGGCGGAGCGCACGGGTCGGCTGTGTGTCGCCCGGTGAACATCGTTAAGGCTACGGGCAAGGTGCTCGCCGCTACGGTAGACACGCTGAAGCAGAAGGCGCTGCAGCCCATCCTGCGCCGTGGCGTGAAGGAGTATATCTCTAAGGCAGAGAACCGCAAGATAAAGGATAGCGACCTTCAGAACATGCTTTTCGTGGAGCACGGCATCATCCCGCTGCCTGCGACCGTGCCGGTGCTCACGCCTAAGGGCTTACGCTTCGTCTATCAGCAGTACGAGATAGGTCCGTATGCGCTGGGCATGGTGGAGTTCACGGTGCCTTACACGGACGTGAAGTCGTGCCTCACGCAGGAGGCGGCTGAGCTGGCTTTTGAATAGAGAGGTTATAAAAAGAACGATATGACAAAGAAAGCGATAGTAATAGGAGCCACTTCGGGCATAGGGCTTGAAGTGGCTCGTCTTTTAGCCGTGCGTGGCTACAGCGTAGGCATAGCCGGCAGGCGTGTGGAGCGACTGCAGGAGATAGTGGAGACCACGGACGGCATAGTGGCGTGGCAGCAGATTGACGTGGACAGCGACGATGCCACCGAGGGCTTGCACGAGCTTATCGGCAAGCTGGGCGGCATGGATCTGTACTTCCACAGCTCGGGAATAGGGTGGGAGAACTGCTCGCTCGATGCGGAGAAGGAGATGCGCACGGTGCAGACCAACGCCGTGGGCTTTACGCGGATGGTGCTCTCGGCGTACCAGTGGTTTGCCGACAACGCTCACCGCGGACGCATAGCCTGCATCACGTCGATAGCCCGCACGCGCGGACTGGGTGCTGCGCCTGCCTATTCGGCTACGAAGCGTTTCCAGTCGCACTATCTCGAGTGTCTGGCGCAGCTCGCCAGTATGCGTCGCCTGCCCATCGCCATCACCGACATCCGTCCGGGTTTCGTGGCTACCGACCTTATCGCCGGCAGCCATTTCCCGCTGCAGCTCTCGGCTGAGCACGTGGCGGCGGACATCGTGAGTGCGGTGGAACGCGGCAAGAAGGTGGTGACGATCGACTGGCGCTATCGGCTGCTCGTGGCTGCGTGGCGCATGATACCGCGCTGGGCGTGGATAAGGCTGCGGTTCGTGGAGTAAGGCTTCTACGGAATACGTACCCAGCGAATCCGTTTAATCCGATAAGTCCGTTGTTATTTTTACGCACCCTAATAATCTGCTGTAAATCAGCAATCAGTGGAAGGATATTTGTATTGAGGACTGCGTGACTACGGCAGGAATGCCGTAGCCTCCTACATTAGTATCGTTGGCTTTGTTGCTTGGTTGGTGCAGTTCTTGCTCTGGCAAGTGGCAAAGCCAAGCGGAGACAGCTGGAATAGATTGTTCTGTTGGCTTGGTTGGTGCAGTGGAGACAGCTGCAATAGATTGCCTGTTGGCTTGGTTGAGGGTGTGTCAAAACTCAATCAATGCGGGCTGAAAGCCCAACAACCACATAGCCCAGGGCAGCGCCCTGGGTGTTGAGTGTATATGTTGAATAGTGCGCCCTGTTTACTCTAATTGAGCAAGTCTTTTTCGAGATTTCTTACTTTAATTTATGTTAATAGATCTTGGATCTCTTTGTATGTAACAAGGATTGTACTTTTCGTTCTTATTGATAAGTGAGAAGATAAGCCTTAACAGTTTGTTGGCTATGGCATTCAAGACATAGTGATGGGCTTTCTTGTCAATGATAGTTCTCCGCTCATAGTAGAGTTTCATCTCCTTGTTGTGCATCCTTGCGCATTCGGCGCAGATGTACAGCAAGGTCTTCGACCTTCTGTTCCCCCACTTTGACACGTGTGCCCCTTGATTCATCTTGCCTGAGGATTTCTCGTAGGGAGCGGTGCCTGCGTATGCGGAGTATTGTTTCGCTGTCGTGATGGTAGTGAAGTTCCTTGTCTTCACGATAAGCTCTACGGCTGTGACCAGCCCTACACCGTTTACGCTCGTTATTATGTCATAACTGTTGGAAATCTTGTCATGCTTTCTTATCACGGTAAGCATATCCCTTTCCATGTCCTTTATCTCCTCATCCAGGAGGTCGACGATGTGCTGCATGCTACGCTTTACAGCTTCGCTTCGATAAGGTCTACAATCTTCCGTCTTGTCGGCTGTCATGATGCGCTTGCGCTCTTCCACAAGCATCGTTCGCTGGCGAGAGAGTTGGCGAAGTTCGTATATATCTTCCTCGGGGAACGTCGTATATACGAGTTTATCGGTGAAGCGTTCACCGAACTCGCGCAACACATTGCAATCCTGCTCGTCTGTCTTTCCGCGGTCAGGACCAGACTTGTATGTGTGTATTACATGACCGCCCACATATGCAATTTTAACGTTCATTTCTGTGCACATCTTGAGAAGTCTTTCTCCATAGACTCCTGTGTGCTCAGCGACGAGTACGGAGTCGGACGGAAGACCTTTGAGGAAAGCCTTGATGCCGTTCTGTGTGTTCCTGACGACATGGTGAACTGGCGTTACAACGTTGCTTTTTGAGGACAAACGTAAAAAACTTACGTCAAACTTCTCTTTTGCCAAATCAATTCCGTATATTTGCATATTATTAATTTTTAAATGAAGAGTGCTCCAGTCTGGGCGGCTACTACTATACTAAGAACTTAGTGTTGCAAGACTGTATTAATTTACTCTCAAGCTTGTGCTCAGAGATATTCGGTACCCAAAACAGGGCTAAGTCTTTAAGACTTGAAAGGGCAAGGGTTAACGCCGAATATGGAGTATTCTTCTTTTTGTTATACATTCCGCAAATTTAACAATTCTTTATGAATTGAAGGAGATTTCCCCCTTCTTCTTTGCGGATGCAAATATAATAGTAAGGGCAACAGCTTAATAATTAGGCTTTTGCCCTTACAGGGCGTGGGGTTAGTGTGGCGCATATTTACCCAGGGCGTTGCCCTGGGCTATGTGCTTTTGCCCCTCCGGGGCGTCCTACTCGTGAGTTTTGACACACCCTCCCCTACCGTTTCCGTCCGCCGTCCGATTGGGTTCCGTCCGCCGTCCGATCGGTTTGCGTTCGCTGCACGACGATAGAAGCATAGAAAGCGGCAGAAACTTTCTATGCTTATTCTTTACAGATTTTTAAGTAAAAACCCTCAACAATCCAATAATTATTGCTAACTTTGCAAACTGAAAATTGCAATTCGAATACTTAGCGGTATTCTACGTAGAAAAAGAAACAAATTGTTTTAAAAATTTTTATGGATTCTATTTTATTAATCACAGTCATCTTGACGGCTGTTGTATTGGTAGTAGGTGCGTACGTAGTTGCGAAACTCGTAGGTCCTCGTTCGTACAACCCGGTTAAGGGTCAGCCCTTTGAGTGTGGTATCCCTACACGCGGATCTTCTTGGATTCCGGTGCATGTAGGCTACTATCTCTTTGCTATCCTTTTCCTCATGTTCGACATTGAGACCCTCTTCCTCTACCCGTGGGCAGTAGTAGTCAAGCAGTTTGGAGCGATGGCGCTTGCGAGCGTTGGTTTCTTCATGCTGGTATTGGTATTTGGCCTTGCATACGCTTGGCGGAAAGGAGCGTTGGAATGGAAGTAAGAAAACCTGTCATCAAGAGTATTCCTTACGATGAGTTCAAGGACAACAAGGGCCTTGAGACAATCGTAGACGAGCTCCACGAGGGCGGCGTCAACGTAGTGGTTGGCTCACTCGACCAGGCTATCAACTGGGGTCGTTCCAACTCTTTGTGGTCATTAACATTCGGTACATCATGCTGCGGCATTGAGTTCATGGCAGTAGGTTGCGCCCGTTACGACTTCTCTCGCTTCGGCTTCGAGGTGACACGAAATTCTCCTCGTCAGGCCGACCTTATCATGTGCGCCGGTACCATCACCAACAAGATGGCGCCAGTCTTCAAGCGTCTTTACGACGAGATGGCTGAGCCTAAGTACGTTGTGGCAGTGGGCGGTTGCGCCATCTCTGGCGGTCCGTTCAAGAACTCGTACAACGTAGTGCGCGGCATCTCGGAGATTGTGCCCGTAGACGTATACGTGCCTGGCTGTCCTCCGCGTCCGGAGGCCATCCTCTACGGCATGATGCAGCTGCAGCGCAAGGTGAAGGTCGAGAAGTTCTTCGGCGGAGCAAACCACAAGATGACACATGAGGAGAAAGAACTCTCTATGTCGAAGGGTGGTCTGCACGGCTTGAGCAACGAGGCTCTCGCCAGCGAAGCAAAGCGCGAGACAATCGTAGTGAACGAGGTGCCGGAAGGCTTCGATGCAAAGAAAGGTCTAACTGATTAATATAATAAGGTATAAGATATGAAACTTGAAAACATAGAACTCTCATTCGACAATTTTGCGAGTGAGATGTCGAAACTGAAGAACCAGAAACATTTCGACTACCTTGTTACCATCATCGGCGAGGACTTCGGCGAGGAAGGCTTGGGATGTATCTACATTCTTGAGAACACCGACAACAACGAGCGCTGCTCCGTACGCACCATCGCAAAGAAGGTGGACGGCAGCGACGTGATTCCTACCGTCGTTGAGCTCTGGAAGGCAGCCGAGCTGCTCGAGCGCGAGGTCTACGACTTCGTAGGCATCAAGTTCCTGGGCCACCCCGACATGCGCCGTCTGTTCCTCCGTACCGACTTCAACGGCTATCCGTTGCGCAAGGACTTCGACATGAGCCCCGAGGCAAACCAGTTCCCGCTTACCGACGAGCCCGAGTCTGACTACACCGTTGTGTACAGTCTCGACGCCGACGGCCACCTCGTAGCTACAAAGAAGCGCCTCTTCGAGGACACCGACTTCGTTGTGAACATCGGTCCTAACCACCCGTCTACACACGGTGTGCTCCGCTTGCAGACCGTTCTCGACGGCGAGAAGGTGAAGCGCATCTATCCGCACCTGGGCTATATCCACCGCGGCATCGAGAAGATGTGGGAGGGCATGACCTATCCGCAGACACTCGCTCTCACCGACCGTCTCAACTACCTCTCGGCAATGATGCACCGCCACGCTCTCGTAGGCGTCATCGAGGAGGGTATGGGCGTTGAGCTTACCGACCGCATCCACTACATCCGCACCATCATGGACGAGCTGCAGCGTATCGACTCCCACTTGCTCTACCTCGGTTGTACAGCACAGGACTTGGGCGCCCTCACAGCGTTCCTCTACTGCATGCGCGACCGCGAGCACGTGCTCAACGTGATGGAGGAGACCACCGGCGGACGACTCATCCAGAACTACTACCGCATCGGCGGATGCCAGGCAGACATCGACCCGAAGTTCGTAGAGAACACAAAGAAGCTCTGCAAGTATCTGCGTCCGATGATTCAGGAGTATCTCGACGTGTTCGGCGACAACGTAATCACACACAACCGCTTGGTAGGCGTGGGCCCGATGGGACGCGAAGACTGTATCAACTACGCCGTGACAGGTCCGGCAGGACGTGCCGCAGGCTGGAAGAACGATACACGTAAGCGCCACCCGTACGACCTCTACGACAAGGTGGAGTGGGAGGAGATTACAATGACCGGTTGCGACTCAATGGACCGCTACTACTGCCACATCAAGGAGCTCTATCAGAGCCTTAACATCATCGAGCAGCTCATCGACAACATTCCGGAGGGCGACTTCTACGTTAAGCAGAAGCCAATCATCAAGGTGCCCGAGGGACAGTGGTACTTCTCTGTAGAGGGAGCCAGCGGCGAGTTCGGCGTATATCTCCACTCTAAGGGCGACAAGAGTCCTTACCGTATGAAGATGCGTCCGATGGGTCTGACACTGACCGGCGCTCTCGACCCGATGCTTCGCGGACAGAAGATTGCCGACCTCATCACCACCGGTGCGGCTATCGACTTCGTAATTCCTGACATCGACCGTTAAAAGGAATGTTGAATTTTGAATGTTGAATTTTGAATTGTCGGCTTCGCCGATTAGGAGTTAAGAATTTTGAATTGATATGGTAAATCGCAATTCAATAATTCAAAACTCACAACTCATAATTCAAAATTGTGGCTTGCCACAATAATTCAAAACTCAAAACTCAAAAATCAAAATTTAAACAAAATGTTTGACTTTAGTATAGTAACAAACTGGTTCCACAATCTCCTCTCTGTGACCTGCGGTCTTGGAGATTTCTGGACAATACTGATCGAGTGCATCCTGGTTGGTGTCTGCATTCTCGCAGGTTACGCCATCCTCGCCATCATCTTGATCTTCATGGAGCGTAAGGTCTGCGCCTACTTCCAGTGTCGTCTTGGCCCGATGCGCGTAGGTCCTTGGGGTATATTCCAGGTGTTCGCCGACGTGCTTAAGATGCTCATCAAGGAGATCTTCTCAGTAGACGGCGCCGACAAGATGCTCTACTACATCGCTCCGTTCCTCGTGATCATCGCTTCCGTGGGCACCTTCTCGTTCCTCCCGTGGAACAACGGCGCTCAGGTGCTCGACTTCAACGTAGGCCTGTTCCTCATGTCGGCTATCTCGAGCATCGGCATCGTGGGCATCTTCATGGCAGGTTGGGGCTCTAACAACAAGTATTCGGTAGTTTCGGCTATGCGTGGCGCCGTGCAGCTCATCTCATACGAGATGTCGCTCGCACTCTGCCTCATCACCGCCGTTGTGCTCACCGGCACAATGCAGGTATCGGGCATCGTAGAAGCACAGACCGGCGCTTTCGGCTGGCTCATCTTCAAGGGACACATCCCGGCTATCATCGCCTTCCTCGTGTTCCTCGTGGCAGGCAACGCCGAGGCAAACCGCGGCCCGTTCGACTTGGCTGAGGCTGAGTCGGAGCTTACAGCCGGCTATCACACCGAGTATTCGGGTATGGGCTTCGGCTTCTACTACCTCGCCGAGTACCTCAACCTCTTCGTAGTTTCGGCAATCGCCACCACAGTGTTCCTCGGCGGTTGGGCTCCGTTCAACATCGGCGTTGAGGCAGTAGACAACGTGCTCAACTTCATCCCCGGCATCGTATGGTTCCTCGGAAAGACATTCGCCGTAGTATGGCTGCTCATGTGGGTGCGCTGGACATTCCCGCGTCTGCGTGTCGACCAGATACTGAAGCTCGAGTGGAAGTACTTGATGCCTTTGTGTCTTATCAACTTGATTCTCATGACTGTAGTTGTGGCATTCGGTTGGCACTTCTAAAAACACATCATTAAAACAATGGAAGAAAACAAAAAATCATATTTCGGAGAAATCGGAGCTGCTGTGAAGACTCTCGCCGTAGGTATGAAGACCACCATGAAGGAGTACTTCACACCGAAGAGCACTGAGCAGTATCCCGAGAACCGCAAGACCACACTGCACGTAGCAGCACGCCACCGCGGACGTCTGGTGATGAACCGCGACGAGAACGGCGCCGTGAAGTGTACTGCTTGTACACTCTGCGAGAAGGCTTGCCCGAACGGCACCATCAAGATCGTGTCGCAGATGGTTGAGAACCCGGAGACAGGCAAGAAGAAAAAGCAGCTCGTCGACTATCAGTACGACCTCGGCGACTGCATGTTCTGCGAGCTCTGCGTGAACGCCTGCAACTTCGGCGCAATCAAATTTGTAAACGATTTCGAGAACTCGGTATTCGACCGCGAAGCACTCGTGCTTCACCTCGACAAGGAAGTGTATGAGGGCGGCTCGCTGCCTAACATCATCGACGGCGGCGCCGACTTCGAAATCGGAACGTTTAACACCAAAACAAAATAAGGAGTAAGAAAATATGGCAAGTATAGTAATGTTTTGCATCTTGGCAGCAGTAATCCTCGGATCGGCTGTCATGTGCGTGACCACAAAGCGCATCATGCGTTCGGTCACATTCCTGCTTTTCGTACTCCTCGGAGTGGCAGGCCTCTACTTCCTGCTCGACTACACCTATCTCGGTGCAGCACAGATCAGCGTCTACGCTGGCGGTATGGTGATGATGTACATCTTCGCCGTGCAGCTCGTCAGCAAGCGCACACTCCAGGGACTGGTAGAGCGCGTTAAGGGCTGTCGTGCCCTCTCTTACGCACTCATCTGCCTCGTAGGTCTGGCTATCGTAGCCGGCGTACAGCTCAAGAATGGTTTCCTCTCTGTAGCCGTTGACGGCAAAGAGGTGCCCATGCAGACTATCGGCGAGGCTCTTCTCGGTTCAGAAAAGTATCAGTATGTATTGCCCTTCGAGTTCATCTCAGTATTCCTGCTGGCATGTATCATTGGCGCAATCGTTGTAGCACGTAAAGAAAAGGAGGACAAGTAAATTATGGTACCAGTAGAATGTTATTTCGTGCTTAGCGCACTTCTGTTCTTCATCGGCGTATACGGCTTCGTAACACGCCGCAACCTGATAGCCATGCTCGTCTCTATAGAGCTCGTGCTCAACGCAGTAGACCTGAACTTTGCGGCTTTCAACCGCCTGCTCTTCCCCGGCGAGTTCGAGGGCTTCTTCATGACCCTCTTCTCAATCGGCGTGAGCGCAGCAGAGAGCGCCGTAGCTATCGCGATTATTATTAACGTTTACCGCAATTTCCACAGCGATCAGGTGAACAGTATTGAAAACATGAAATATTAATTAGATTATGGATTTTACATATTCAATATGGATTCTTCTGTTGCCGCTGATCAGCTTCCTGGTTATCGGTCTGCCAGAATTCGTGAATAAGAAGTATTCCTGGTCGCACAAGACAGCCGGACTGATTGGCACCTGCTCTCTGGGCTTGGTGGCAGCACTCAGCTACTACACTGCGTTCCAGTATTTCACAGCCGACCGTCTTGCCGACGGCACCTTCGCAACCTTCGTTCCATACAACGTTACATGGTTGCCGCTGGGCCATCTGCACTTCGACCTCGGTGTGCTGCTCGACCCGATTTCGGTGATGATGCTCATCGTCATCTCTACGGTCAGCCTTATGGTGCACATCTACTCGTTCGGCTATATGCACGGCGAGAAAGGCTTCCAGCGCTACTACGCTTTCCTTTCTCTCTTCACGATGTCAATGCTCGGACTCGTGCTTGCTACCAACATCTTCCAGATGTACATGTTCTGGGAGCTCGTGGGTGTAAGCTCTTACCTCCTCATTGGCTTCTACTACACTCTGCACGCAGCCGTTCACGCTTCTAAGAAGGCGTTCATCGTGACACGCTTCGCCGATATGTTCTTCCTCATCGGTATCCTCATCTTCGGCTACTACACAGGAAGCTACAACTTCTCGTTCACCGGAACTGAGATTGCTTACGGCGCAGGTGCTTCTGCCTTCACCATTGCTGACAGCGCACGCGCTCTTGCAGCAGGCGGCATGATTCTGCCTACAGCCCTCGTGCTTATGTTCATCGGTGGTGCAGGTAAGTCGGCAATGTTCCCGTTGCACATCTGGTTGCCGGACGCTATGGAAGGTCCGACACCGGTATCTGCACTTATCCACGCCGCTACCATGGTTGTTGCAGGTGTGTTCCAGATTGCACGTCTCTTCCCGGTATGGATAGAGTACGCTCCGCAGGCTCTTGAGGTAGTCGTTATCGTAGGCGCTTTCACAGCCTTCTACGCAGCAGCCGTTGCTTGCGCACAGAGCGACATCAAGCGTGTGCTTGCTTTCTCTACAATCTCTCAGATTGCGTTCATGATGGTAGCACTCGGCGTATGTCTGCCGGGTCACCACGGTGCGGCTCTCGACAACCACGCACAGCTTGGCTACATGGCTTCTATGTTCCACCTGTTCACACACGCCATGTTCAAGGCTTGTCTGTTCCTCGGAGCAGGTTGCATCATCCACGCTGTTCACTCTAACGAGATGTCTGCAATGGGCGGTCTGCGCAAGTACATGCCTATCACACACATCACATTCCTCATCTCTTGCCTCGCTATCGCAGGTATCCCGTTCTTCTCGGGCTTCAGCTCTAAGGACGAGATCATCACTGCTTGCTTCGAGTACTCACCGCTCTGCGGCTGGTGGATGACAGGCGTTGCCGCTATGACTGCGTTCTACATGTTCCGCCTCTACTACGGCATCTTCTGGGGTACAGAGAACAAGGAGCTGCACGCTCACCACACACCGCACGAGGCTCCGGCTACAATGACATTCCCGCTCGTGTTCCTGAGCATCGTCACCATAGGCGTTGGTGTTGTTACCACACTCGGCGGCTTCTGCGACTGGAGCTGGGCAAGCTTCGGCTCTATCGTGAGCGCAGCAGGCACAGCCTACACCGTTCACTTCGACCCGCAGGTGGCAGCCACCTCTACAGTGATCGCTATCCTCTCTATCGCCCTTGCCACATATATCTATAAGGGTGAGAAGCAGCCTATCGCCGACAAGCTGTACGCTACATTCCCGCGTCTGCATCGTTGGGCTTACAAGCGCTTCTATATGGACGAGGTTTACCAGTTCGTTACTCACAAGATTCTGTTCCGCTACGTCAGCCGTCCGGTACAGTGGATCGACGAGAAGATCATCAACGGTCTTATCGACTTCACTGCTTGGGGCGCTAACGAGGCAGGTGAGACCATCCGCCCATGGCAGAGCGGCGACGTTCGCCAGTATGCCGTTTGGTTCATCACAGGTACGGTAGCTTTAACATTATTATTACTTTGCTTATAATTAGAATATGAATATATTAAGTTTATTCGTAGTAATCCCTGCGTTGATGCTGCTCGGTCTGTGGATCGCACGCAACGTCAATCAGGTGCGTGGTGTGATGGTTGCCGGTTCATCTTGCCTCTTGGCAATGAGCGTATGGCTCACGCTCCACTTCATCAGCGAGCGCGCTGGCGGCAACACCGAGGAGATGATTCTCCATGCCTCTACTGCGTGGTTCCCGGCTTTGCACATCAACTATGAGGTTGGTGTAGACGGTATCTCTGTTGTGATGTTGCTGCTTTCGAGCATCATCGTCTTCACCGGTACATTCGCTTCATGGAAGCTCAAGCCCCTCACCAAGGAGTTCTTCATGTGGTTCACTCTTCTCTCAACAGGTGTTTACGGTTTCTTCATCTCGATCGACCTCTTCACCATGTTCATGTTCTACGAGGTGGCACTCATCCCGATGTACCTTCTCATTGGTTTCTGGGGTTCGGGTCGCAAGGAGTATGCAGCCATGAAGCTTACGCTGATGCTTATGGGCGGTTCTGCGCTCATCATCCTTGGCTTGGTAGGCATCTACTTCTTCAACGGTGCTTCTACGATGAACATCCTTGAGATTGCGCACAACAACCACATCCCGGCAGCCGTTCAGAACGTGCTGTTCCCGTTCGTGTTCATCGGTTTCGGCGTGCTTGGCGCGTTGTTCCCGTTCCACACATGGTCTCCTATCGGTCACGGTTGCGCCCCGACATCAGTGTCTATGCTCCACGCAGGTGTGCTCATGAAGCTCGGCGGCTACGGCTGCTTCCGCATCGCAATGTTCCTCCTGCCGCAGGCAGCTAACGACTTGGCTTGGATATTCCTTATCCTCACAACCATCTCTGTCGTTTACGGTGCGTTCTCGGCTTGCGTACAGACCGACTTGAAGTTCATCAACGCGTACTCTTCAGTGTCTCACTGTGGTCTGGTGCTCTTCGCACTCTTGATGATGACCAAGGTGAGCTGCACGGGTGCTATCCTCCAGATGCTCTCTCACGGTTTGATGACAGCCCTCTTCTTCGCCCTCATCGGTATGATCTACGGTCGTACACACACACGTGACATCCGTGAGCTTGGCGGTTTGATGAAGATTATGCCGTTCCTCTCTGTAGGCTACGTGATTGCAGGTTTGGCTAACCTCGGTTTGCCGGGCTTCTCAGGTTTCATCGCCGAGATGACCATCTTCAACGGTTCGTTCGAGAATGCCGACACATTCCACCGTTGCTGCACCGTCATCGCTATCACCTCAATCGTTGTGACCGCTGTGTACATCCTCCGTACCGTGGGCTTCATCCTCTTCGAGAAGGTAAAGAACCCGCACTTCGAGGAGCTCACCGACGCTACATGGGACGAGCGCTTCGCTGTATGCTGCCTCATCTTCTGCGTTGCAGGTCTGGGTTCGTTCCCGATTTGGGCAAGCCATGTTATCAGCGATGCCGTAGTACCAATCCTCAGCGTAATTCCAACACTTTAATAACAGTTCAGCAGTAAAAAATGGATTATAGTCAGTTTTTTAATATGATACCCGAGGCTGGCCTCATGGCAGCCCTCGTGATAGTATTCCTCGCCGACCTCATCCTGAAGGGCGAGAAGAAACATACTACCTTGAGCCTGCTGACAGGTCTGCTGTTGGTAGCTCAGATTGCAATCTGCTTCACCGCAGAGCCTGCAGATGCTTTCGCCGGACTCTACACCGCCACCGCAGCAGCGCAGGTGATGAAGGTTATCCTTACAGCCGGTGCGTTCATCGTGGTAGTGATGGCACAGTCGTGGCTCGAGCAGAAGGACGTGCAGAACAAGGAGGGCGAGTTCTATGAGCTCATCATCTCTACCTTGCTCGGTATGTACATGATGATTTCGTCAGGCCACTTCCTCATGTTCTTCCTCGGCTTGGAGATGGCATCAGTGCCTATGGCATGCCTCGTTGCCTTCGACAAGTTCAAGAAGGAGTCGGCAGAGGGCGCAGCCAAGTTCGTGCTCACCGCTACATTCTCAAGCGGCGTGATGCTCTACGGCATCTCGTTCATCTACGGAGCTTGCGGCACACTCTACTTCGACGACGTAATGGCGCAGATCACAGCAACACCGCTCACCATCATGGGCCTCGTGTTCTTCTTCAGCGGCCTCGGCTTCAAGATTTCGCTCGTGCCGTTCCACTTCTGGACAGCCGACACATACCAGGGTGCTCCTACAGCCGTAACAGGCTATCTGAGCGTAGTGTCTAAGGGCGCAGCAGCGTTCGCTTTGATGACAATCCTCACCAAGGTGTTCGCACCGATGGTAGAGTACTGGGAGATGCTGATGTACATCGTCATCGTCCTCACCATCACCATCGCCAACCTCTTCGCACTCCGCCAGACAGAGCTCAAGCGATTCATGGCGTTCAGCTCTATCTCGCAGGCAGGCTACATCATGCTTGCAGCGGTAGGCAACGGCGCAATGGGTCTGCCGGCGCTGATGTACTACGTGCTCATCTATGTAGCAGCCAACATGGCAGTGTTCACCATCATCAACGTTGTGGAGACACGCGGCAAGGGCAACACCGAGATGTCTGTATTCGACGGCTTCTACACCACCAACCCGAAGCTCTCGTTCCTCATGACACTCGCTCTGTTCTCGCTCGCAGGCATCCCGCCGTTCGCAGGTATGTTCTGCAAGTTCTTCGTGTTCATGGCAGCAGCCGAGCAGGGTTCTAACATCGCATACGCAGTAGTGTTCCTCGCATTGATAAACACCGTACCGTCACTCTACTACTATCTGAAGATTGTAAAGTGCATGTACATCAACAAGACCGATGCTCCGCTCGCTCCGTTCAAGAGCGACTGCGCTACACGCACAGCCCTCGCCCTCTGCACCGCAGGCGTACTCCTCTTCGGCGTATGCAGCTGCGTCTACGGATGGCTGGTAGCGGCTACATCTGCGATGTAGAATGTTGAATTTTGAGTTTTGAATTTTGAATTATGCGCTTCGCGCATTTTGAATTGATGAGTTGTGAATTATTAATTCAACATTGAACAATTCCTAATTCAAATTTCAAAACTCAACATTCAAAACTCAAAAAAAACATATAGAGAATGGTTGGCAATTCGCACCAAGCGAGTTGTCAACCATTTTTTTTTGAAAAGGTTTTGCCGTTTGGATTTAATGTTGTAGATTTGTGGTGAGATAATTATTCTGAGTAACCACTCAAGTTTTTGAAATATATGGATTTGACACATGATATAATAGAATATGTGAACTGCTGTGTCGGAGCTTTTGCTAATCGCTTCAAATTGACATTAGCGCAGTCGTACGCCTACCTGCGTAGGTTTAAAGGGATAGATTTTCTTATCGATTGCTATGCTGCTGAGCATACTCTTTCTATAGAGGATGCTGTGGAGGACATTATGTTGTTGTGTCAAAAGAATGGAGGGCGTGTAGGATGCTGAATGTCAGCGAAGATATCCAATTTCAAATAGAATGCCTCTCTACCGAGTTGGTTGAAATGTTGATGCAAAAGTATGGATGGGATATGAAGAAGGCACTTGACGAATTGTATTCTTCAGAGACCTATAAGCGTTTGTGCAACCCTGATTGTGGTTTATACTACGAAGGTTCGGTGTATGTATTCTCGTATTTAGAAAACGAGATAGAAACAGGTATCGTGCAATAACCCCACGGCGACGCTGTTCCCTTTGCGTGGTAACGATATAACCGCAGCGTGGTAACGATATAACCGCAGCGCGGTAATTATGTTTTTGCAGCGTGGTAATTGTGTTAAATCGAGCAATATGATGAAAAAACGGTACGCTACAGGCAAGATTTCGCAGGAAAAGAGCATTTTATAGATAGACAGCATACCAAAGACATGCGAAACGTTGAGTAGAATTGTATTTTTAAAAACCATAAATTATGAAGTCCAAAGTTTATGAAGGAATGCTCCTTGTGCTATTCCTTTTAACGACAGCACTTGCTGCCTGCACCGATGACGAGCCGAAAGACCGCGTCAAGGAAATCAGAATGAACGTTTTGCCCGAAACCGGCATCATGTATCCTCTGTTTGACGACAAGCAGGAGTACCCGATAGAATGCCTGCTCGTCAAGACCGACGACAATCCAAACCAGATAGAACATTTAGGCATGAACCGCATCGAAGGCTTCACCTACGAGCGAGGTCACGAATACTATCTCTCCGTAAAGCGAACGATACTTGCCAACCCGCCCGCCGACGGTTCTAATCGCACCTACAAGCTGATACGCATACTTCAAGACCGACTCGTAGCCGAACCCAGTACGAAGGTCGACAACGACATCAAGTCGGAGGCAGACATCAAGTACAACGACTTGTGCCCCTTCACGAAGTATTCCATCAGCACCAAGTATCTCGTCAACGCCGACGGCACCATCTTCTACGCCGACGGACGCAAGCTGCCCTCCTACAAGTCGGCACGCATTTGGCTCGATAACATCCTTGACAAAGCCGATGCCAATTGGAATAAGTTCCAGTCGATACCCTATCAGGCGTACTATTCGTTCGTAGTCACTCCCTTCGCCGACCAGTTGCGTTTGGTATACAACAATTCCGACGGTCCGATGTTCAAGGACGTAGTGCCTGAAGAAGAATTCAGCAAGATCAAGTCGATGCAGCCCGGCGAGTCGGTGCGTTACTCGCTCGTCCTCGCTAACATTCACAAGAAAGGACTCCAGAAACTCGAGTTTGCAGTCGAAAAGCAATAAGATGGCTGGCAGATATTATCACCAACTCGTTTTTTATAAAGCCGTCTGTCGAGAATCCAAACAGCAATAAATCTCCGAAAAGATTTTGCTGTTTGGATTTATATGAGCTACTTAAGTTTATAATGTTTTATGTCAAAAGAATGAGGGCGATATGTATGCAGTAATTACATCATATTGCCCAAAGAAATCATAAGTGAAGATGTTCAATTTGTATAAGGATGGACTTGATTTGGATTCTCTGCGTCATTACTGCATGGAACATGGAGAAGAACGCTTATTGAAGCGTGGTGAGATATTTGAGGATGCAGGCAAGCCATCAAAATATGTGGCTTATGTGGAGCGTGGATGCTTCAAGTATATGGTGAATAACGAAGAGGAAGGTAAAGACTACTGTACTGGTTTTGCCTTCGAAGGAGAGTTTGTGGCTGACTATCCGAATTGTCTTACTGGCAGAAAGTCAGAGTTGACTATTGTGGCTGGAACAACGTGTAAGATATTCCAAATATTAGGGAAAGAACTGGAGAACTTATTGGATTCCTTACATACGAAAGGACTCAAACAGGCCATATCCGATAGCCTTTTTGCTCAAGTTTATGCACAATATCTTGATACCTATCGTATGACAACCAGAGAACGATATAAGCGTTTGCTAATTCGTTGTCCGGAATTAGTTCAAAGCATCAACTTGAAGGATATAGCCTCTTATCTGAAAGTTACACCAACAACTATAAGCAATATACGTAGGGAATTTACTTTTGGAGAGCAAACTCTCAAAACACTTTGAGAGTTTGTCCTTATAATGTTTTATAGTCTTAGAACACGTGCTGTTTTTAATGGGCAAGCATTAACTTTGCACAAAAAATACAGTATGAATATTCTTATAATCGGAGCTACCTCAGGTATTGGTAAAGCTCTTTTTGTGAAGTATGCCAATGCAGATAATCGTATTGGCATTGTAGGTCGGCGAACAAACCTGCTTAATGAATTAAGTCAGCAGTATCCTTCCAAAACCATTGTTTCAAAAGCAGATGTCACAAACTTAAATGAGACAGAACAAGCGATAAATACTCTTCTAAAAGAGTTCGGTCACTTAGACCTTGCTATTATGTGTGCAGGCGTTGGTGACATTAATGCCACGCTTGACTATGCGATTGAGCGTCCCGCCATTGATACAAATGTTGTTGGTTGGACATATGTTATTGATAGATTGTATTGCATTTTTGAACAACAAGGTTATGGTCATCTTGTAGCTATAACTTCTGCTGGTGGATTGCGAGGCGAACCGGCAGCACCAGCCTATAGCGCAACAAAAGCCTACCAAATTAATTATATGGAAGCAATACGCAAGAAGGCTTTCAGAAATGGTGGTTGCATAACCGTAACAGATGTCAGACCAGGTCTTGTTGACACAGCTATGGCAAAGGGAGAAGGCTTGTTTTGGGTGATGTCGGTAGAGAAAGTTGCTACTCAAATCATTTCAGCTATTAGCAGGAAGAAGTCAAAAGTCTATGTCACCAAAAGATGGCACATACTTGCTCTATTATACAGAATTCTGCCCTTTTCTATTTTCAAACGATTGTAGCTTCTAACATTTTATAAAAAGATTTTGCTGTTTGGATTTAATGTTGTAGATTTGCGGTATTAATATGTATGGAGGATTATTTATGAATACAATAACTATAGACAACAATACATATAATAGTATTGTCAGATATGCTCAACAGAACAATATTAGTGTGTCTGAAGCTGTTGTAACAGGATTGAATTCTTTTCTGGAGAAATTCAAGGAAAAGGTTTCTACGAAAGAAAAATACTATATATCCCCCGAAGTGAAAGCTTTGGAGGTTGGATTTGAATGCCCTCAAGATTTGTCAGAAGACTACAGAAAAGAATATCATGACTCGTTAACAAGCAAGTATTTATGAAATTATTTTTAGACACCAATGTTCTGATAGACTTTATATTGGAAAGACCTTTATTCTATCAACCTGCAGCTATGATTGTTTCGTATGCTGCAGAACGAAAGATTGAGGTAAGTGTATCTGCGTTGTCTGTTGTAACTGCTAATTTCATTTGTGTTGAGCGTTGCAAGATGCCTTTGGAAGTGTATAGGCGTAAAATGGATTTCCTACGGAACGTTATCGAAATATGTTCTGTTGATTCTTCTGATATTTATAGTTCTTACGATTCTAATTGGAAAGACTTTGAGGATGGGGTACAGTACTTTTCAGCAACAAGGGCTGAGGTTGATTATCTTGTTACAAGGAATATAAAGGATTTTGAAGAAAGTGATTTAAGAGTAATTACCGTTGAGGAGGCATGTGATTTAATATAGTTTTGCAAATATGAAACCCCTCCTCACTCATCGTTTCTCTCAATCTGAAATCAAGGAGTTGTGCGCCTTGACTCATGGCGCGCGTAACAATCATCTCCGAGGGCCATATGCAATAAGGGCATTGTGCATCAAGCTTGCCTACGAACAGATGAAGTATTGGTCCGAACTGCTTAACGAGCTGTGCCAAATGCTCGATTTGATTTCCAACGAGCCATTATCTCCTGGACTTCGCTCGGCTTGGAGACAAGTGATGAAGAAAATAAAAGCATAAAAACTATAAGTATGCGAAAAGAAGTATGCTTGCCGCAAATGAATTGTTCTACGATTTTCATAAGTTCTTGTCAAGTATCCTGTCGAGCATTCCCACGTAATAGAACGGAAGATTTATCAGTCGGAAAGTTTTACTGTTTGTAGTAGTCACTTCGTCTATGCTATATTTGCCGGGCCATATTCTAACGGCGATACCGGTTGCTTCAGTTGTGTCCATAAACGAATGCAGTGATCGAAGGTGGGCATTGGTGCCCGACTTCACCTCGATAGGTACTATAGTGGCGTTATGCTGCCATACGAAATCAACTTCGGCTGTGGATCCCTTTTTGTCTCTAACCCAGAAATACTGTTCGTTTCTGTAGTTGCGGTCGAGCACGATGCGTAGTTCTTGGGCTACAATCTGTTCTGCAGCATGTCCTTTCCATACATCAAGCAGCGAGCTGTTCTGTAAGTATTCGGTTTGTATATCAACCGAGAAATTCATTATTCCAGAGTCGAGCCATATCAGTTTGGGTTGTCGTGTAAGTGCAGGTATTGCTGGAGCATTCACTGTTGTTATTGGATAGTCGAGACTGAGTAGGAATGCGTTTTGCAGCACTTCAAGTGCCTCATGTACCTCCTTACTCGTGTAGTTGCTGCCGCCGAAGCGGTTGAACGTAATGGTCTGTCCAGCCTCTGTCCATCCGTGTGTAAGCAAGTGGCGTATCACGTTCACTTGATTGGCGTTCTTTGCATATTTCTCAACATCCTCGTTGTAACCGTTAAGCAATGATCGGTATATTGGCGAAAGCCTTGAGACATCCTCATTTGTGGCATACTCTACAAGAGCTTCTGGCATACCTCCAACGAGCGTGTACTTGTTGAAAAGGGCTATGAGCATATCGTGGTAGATAGGCGAGACGTTTAGCTGGCGTATCATCTCTGCCAAAGGTTCGTTAGCTGTAGCGTTCAAAAATTCGAGGAACGAACATGGACGTAGCGACATGTATTCCACACGTCCTACCGGAAATGATATGCGTTGCTTTACAAGTGTCTGTAGCCTTGACCCGGCAGCTACGATGTGCAGCCATGGCATTTCTTCATAGAAATAGCGGAGCAGTCCTACGGCTTTAGGTTCGTTTTGTATCTCGTCAATGAACAGCAATGTTCGTTTGCTTTTGTCTGCAACAATCTTTTTTTGCAGACATATATACTGGAATATTTCAGCTACATTGTCTGATATACTGAATGCCTTGGCATCGCTACTTTGCTCAAGATTCAACTTTATATAGCAGTCGTACTGCTTGCTGAATTCGTCAATAAGAGTAGTCTTTCCAACTTGTCGTGCTCCGCGTAATACAAGAGGTTTCCTGTTCTTACGTTTGCCCCATTCGGTCAAATCTTCGATTAATAGTCTGTGTATCATAATAGTTATATCGTAAATTTGTATTGCAAAGATACAGCTTTTTCCTAAAACATAGGCAAAACCGAAGTAAAACTTTCCTAAAACATAGGCAAAACTAGACATGAATTTCCCTAAAACATAGGCAAAATCGAAGTAAAACTTTCCTAAAGCATAGGCAACAAACTGCGAAACTCCCGCACAACTGGAGTGTTGTTCCGGCACTGCCGGAGTTTTATTACAGCAGTGCGGGAATTAGTATTATTAGAAGTTTCCAAACATCATATCATTCACCATGTAGGTGCATATATCGTCAAGATCAGGCAGAGAGTCGGCCTTTGTCAATTTGATGTCGCATTTCTTGCAGAAATCACTGATGAGAGCGAAGGTTAAATTGTCGCTCACTTTAATCTCTTCGGGATGTATTTCAAACTGACAGAAGTGGTTTGCGAGTTGTGTGAGTAATGCTTGCGTGTTTTCTGGATAGTCGATCGAAGCTAATGGTAGCAACATTCTACCGTCCGACTCGGTTGCCATTATCAACATACCGGGAAGATGCGGCTGTTCGTCATCTTCGGGCATTATCGGAGTATGCAAGTGTTCAAGGCGGCACACGATTGGCTCCGTCTTTTCTATGCTTGCTAAGTTGTGGGCAAGGATGTCGTTGTTGAATACAGGCGCTACATATTCCGTCTCTACCAGGGCTGGTGTAAGGGTCGATTGTATGGTATAGCTGTCGCCATCCTGCACAATAAGTGGAATCTTTTTGCCGCCTTTAGGCGTAGGATAGTCGTGATACGCATCAAATCCCACTTCTTCATATCCTTTCTCGGCAATTTTGTTGGCAAGGAACGTAGCTGCACGCAGAGCCTCTTCTGCTATCATCGCGTCGTTCTTGTCGGTTATACACCATTGTCCTCTATACGGTTTGTGTCTTGTGAAGTCTATCCATCCGTGTTTTCTTGGAATCTTCACGCCGTGGCTGTCGGCATATTTTCGTATAGCTTTCTTCACATCCTCCTCTATGTCCTTTGCCTGCATGTAATCGCAGTTGATGCAGTCGAACAAAGTAGCCAAGTGCATGTTGCTCATAAATGAGCCGTCGTTGTCCATAAAGATTCGCAGATAGGTAGAAAAACCTTTATCGCCAATGTAGATACCGAGCGAATGGTGTTCTCCACCGTTGCCCATTATGGAGCAGTAGATGGTTTGTCCGTCAGACAATCTGACTGCAAAAACATTTGAATCGTCAAGCGTTTTCCATGCTTCTGTTTCTCTGAAGCGGAATGCTGCGTCAAGCATTGAATCTGTTAGTATCATAAATTTCCTGTTTTTGCTTACAAATTTAGATAAAAATTCCGAATTATAAGCCTGTTGGGATAAAAAAACAGAAATGGATATCTCAGAGTGCTCGCTGATAGGCTGGAAGATATGGCATATATTTTCACCAACTCGGTTTTATATAGCAGTCTGTCGAGAATCCAAACAGCAATAATTCTCCGAAAAGATTTTGCCGTTTGGATTTAATGTTGTAGATTTGCAAATATGAAAACCCTCCTCACTCAACGTCTTTCTCAATCTGAAATCAAGCAATTGTGCGCCTTGACTCATGGCGTGCGTAACAATCATCTTAAGGAGGGACTGTACCAGCTTACGCTTGACGATGATCGCCGTGTGGCTGTCAATGCGCTTTGGACGTTCACGCATTTTGTTGCTGACGATAATGTTTGGCTGTTTGCCAAGCACGACCAGCTTATAGACCGCAGTCTGAAGGAGCATGACACCACGAAGCTTCGCCTAATGCTCAATCTGCTTCTTAGTCAGCCTTATACCGAAGAAGACATCCGTACCGATTTTATTGACTTTTGCCTTGTGCGTCTCACCGATGCCCGAGCACCGTATGCAATAAGGGCGCAGTGCATTAAGCTTGCCTACGAGCAGATGCGCTACTGGCCCGAACTGCTTGATGAACTGCGCCAGACACTTGACTTGATTAGCTGCGAACCGCTTTCGCCAGGGCTGCGTTCGGCTTGGAAGCAGGTGATGAAGAAAATTTTATCCTGTAACGTATATTGAGACACCTAATGCGTATCTTTGCATTTGAATCAATAATACTACGAATATGGAAGAAACAAAGAAACTCTTTTGTGAACTTATGCCGAGAGTACTAAACGAGGAACTCCTGTCATTTCTATGTAACAAGCATAAGGGCGAAATAGGACTTGGAGTTAAGAAGAATTGTCCTCGTCTGCGCATACGTTATGTTATTGACAAGAACAGATTCGGTTATGCCGACTTTGGTGACTTCTTCTTTTGGGAAGATGGCGGTCTGTATGTTTGGCAACAGAGTGAAGAATTTGAAGAAGACCATAATCCTGACATTGTAGAAGACTACTTCGGACATTCTTGTGAAGGACGTGGCTATACGTTGCGTTCTATCTTTGCAGGAATAGACATAGGTTATGATGACAGCAATGGTAGTAGGATGTTCACTGGCGATGTTGTGCTGGTAAAAGAACGGGATGGATACGAAATGGGAGCTTTATGTCTTGCTTCACTATGCGGTCGGATTGGCGATGGCTTCTATGGTTTTCCTTTGGACAATCATAGTTTGACGCTGGATATGTGTAAAGAAGGGGGGTATCATTTAGAGCGTATCGGGACTGTGTTCTACCAACTCGACCCATGCGAAGAACCGATTCCTATATGGGATAAAGCTTTGACCTTCAACAATACTTACCGCGATAAAGAGGATGAATCCGTCTTGCGTACTATGGCAAGATACACGCCAAACTTTGATAAGGAAGTATGGAAATACTTGGGACTTGAGATACTTGGAATCGAGGAGTTTAACTGGAGATAATAACTATATAAACAATAAGTCAATGAAAGATTATATCGTATTTATACAAGACCTTTTATCAGGTCGAAATGAAGAGTTTGATAATGCAGACAAGAAACGTATCAGACTTATCAGGCATAAGGACAATAGGAAAGAGAAAATAATTGATGGAAAGAAGTATTCCAACTCGCTCTTCGATTTGTATCTTTATGAACATGACGTGTTCTTAAGTTATCAAAGTGAGCAGGTAAAAAAACGCTTTAAGGATGTAGACTATATCGTTTCGTTTATTGGAGAAGAAGGTATATCGTCTCGATTTGTTGGCGTCTTTAAAAACAATGGAGTATTGAAAGAAATAGAAGACTATAATGGAGAAGTGCAAGCTAAATTTGATTTCTCTGAACTTGATGGTTTTAAACTACTTAAAGAAAGGGTTGTAATAGACTGGAATAATCCCGTAAGCTGGCTTCAAGGGTTTAACAATAAAATGCCTGTAATAAGAATTGATCGTGGACTTCAAGAGAATAATATTCCTGTCTTTACCAGTTTTGAGGATGTCGTTCTTAATTATAATCAACTTAAATTGATATTTAAATCAAACAATAAGGAGTGGAAGGCCAAGTTGGAAAGTTGTAATTGTATATATCTTATCCTTGACAAACTAACAGGTAAACAATATGTGGGCTCTACATATAGTACAAAAGGTATATGGGGCAGATGGGAGGAATATGCCAATACGGGACATGGGAAAGATAAAGATTTAGAAGAACTTATCAATAACGATTCTGCATATGCGCAAAAGTATTTTCAATGGTGTATTTTAGAGACATTGCCATTGAAGATATTGCAAGAGCATGCTATAGATAGGGAGTCTCTCTATAAGCGCAAGTTTGGTACCCGTGAGTTTGGTTACAACAACAATTAAGCCTATGTCACTCATTCAAAAATACATCTGGGTTATCAAGACCATTCATCGTTCTGGTCGCATTACATTGAAAGATCTCAATGAAAAGTGGCGTGAGAATATTGACCTTAGCCGTGGCGAGAACTTGCCACGGCAGACCTTTGATCGTTGGAAAGGCGGTATCCTTGACATGTTCGGCATTGTGATTGATTGTGAACAACATGGCAGATACCATTATTATATAGCCAATCCCGAAGTTTTAAGCGAAGGAGAGTTGCGTACATGGCTTCTCGATACTTACGGCACGGCTGAAACGTTATCAAGCAGTATATCTATCCATGATAGAATATTGACAGAGGATATTCCTTCGAGTCAGGATTTTCTTGCAACAATACTTGAAGCTATGAAGTCAAATATTGTACTACAGATAACGTTTCGTTCTTTTTCGATGCAAGAGGCAAAGACGTTTCTTGTAGAACCGTACTGTGTGAAAATGTCCGCACAGCGTTGGTATATGTTAGCAAGAAATGTAGACTATAACTACTTGCGTTTGTATTCTCTTGATAGAATAGAAGGTGTTAACTTAACAGATGCTCATTTTGTTTTGCCAAAAGATTTTTGTGCAAAAGAATATTTCGCAGAATACTTTGGAATTGTATTGGATGAATCTGCTCCGCTTCAGAGAATAGTGTTAAGGGCAGACAAATGCCATCAGCACTATATGCGCACATTGCCGTTGCATCACTCGCAAAGAGAAATCTATGCATGTGATGATTATGCCGATTTTGAATTAACATTGCGTCCAACCTACGACTTCTATATGAAACTAATGAGTTTCGGCAATATGATAAAAGTGTTAGAGCCCAAAATTCTTCAGGAGAAGATATGTAAATGGTTGGATAAAACAATAGAAGTTTACAAATAAAAATAATTCAACAAGTATGGAATCAAGATTATTTCAAGCCTTAAAGGCTTTCAAAGGCGCTGATGGTTGCGAAGCAAACCTGTTTAAAGAGTTTAAGAAAATTGCTGAAGAAGCATTCTTCTCAGGCTATTTTCTTGTTAATGGCGGTTGTAAGGATGCGTATAAACTAAAGTTGACCTGCATCGAATTTTATTACCACGAGGATGATGGCAATATTAAAGATGAAAAAAAATATCTGAAAGGGAAAGATGAATTTGGCTATGCTTTAGGTGCTGTATGTCCAAATCCATCGGGTGTTGATGTTTTGTTTGATGATCCACAAAAGAAATATCATGCGTCTTTCTTGATCAGAGGCTATAAAGCTATTGTGCCTGGGGAAAAAGAATGGGAGAATAATGAAAAAAGAAAAGATTGGGCTCCTCATGATTTTTGGTATGATTTATTTGGTGGAGCAAATATGCTAAGCAATGGCAAGTTTAGTATAGAATGGATAGATGAGTCTGATGAAACGCGGGGCTATGCAGAACCTATGCAACGAATCAAAATAAACGACAACAGATTATGGGGATTTAAACGAGTTGAAAAGCTATGATAACAGAACAATATAAAGACAAAGTGTTTTTTTCACAGTTGCTACGTACAGATTATCCCAATATCTATAAGGATGTTTGTGAAATTCTGGATGCTAATAACGTAGCGCATGAAACGCTTCCTTTAACTAAGGATTATTGGTGTCGTGATTATATGCCGATACAATTTGCATGTGATCGTTTTTCTCAATTTGTCTACAATCCCGACTATCTAAGAGGAAAGGAAAAATATATTACTGACGTAGATAAAGTAATGAAGAAGATTGATAGAACTAATTTAATCGTTAATCATTCTTCTTTGGTTATAGATGGTGGAAATATTGTTGTTGGCGAAATAGAACAACCAAATACTTACACCACTAAATCCTTTATTGTAATGACAGACAAGGTGATGATAGAAAACGAAGGATTATCTAAAAAGGAGATAGAATCTAAAATTCGGGATTCTTTCAAACCTAAAGAATGTAATTCAACTATTGATGAAATAACTATAGTATGGTTGCCATGGGATAAAAAGGATGTTTGTGGGCATACGGATGGAATATTAAGATTTGTCGGCGCACAAAAAGATGGCAAACCTGTAGTGTTAACTAATCTTTCAGTATATGATGATGGCATTGCTACTCAAATGCGTAATATCTTGATGGAACATTTTTATGTTATAGAGTTGAATCTTTCTGAATATAACGAATTAAGTTGGGCATATATCAACGCTCTTCAGACACGTGATGTTATTATTGTTCCAGGAATTGGCAATACAAAACTTGATAATGAAGCAATGAGTCATTTTATTGCTTTATATCCAAATTATAGAGGAAGGATTTTTCAAGTTCAGATGAAAGAATTCATCGAGAAATGGGGTGGAGCTTTGAATTGTTGTTCATGGACAATTAGTGAAGATATGTCTAAATTACATCACGATATAGAGAATGATAAAAGATATAATTCTATAATAGAGAAGTATCAGAAAGACTCTAATAACCTGAGTTCGGGATAAGAAAGTCTTTATAAAAGTTGGTAATCTCAATAATTTTTAGTACCTTTATGGTTGTAAATCAATTAGTTATAAAGTAAAAGGATACTATAGTTATGGAGATTACCAAGGACAAAATTACTGAAATTTTCTGTATTATCGATGATTTTTGCCAAGAATATGATAAAGAGATTGCCCGCATGTCCATTTGTGAGCCTGACGGGCGTAAGCACCGCAATCGGAAATGTACTATGAGCCGGTCGGAAATCATGACAATACTCATCTGCTTTCATTTCAATACTTTCCGCAACTTCAAGCATTATTACCTTTTTTATGTCAAGGTTCACCTGCACGACTTGTTCCCAAAGCAGCTCTCATATAACCGCTTTGTTGAACTCGAGTCCAGAGTCGCGGTTGAGATGATGCTGT
>OGGW01000860.1_pt1 | contig 26801 bp, 16 predicted proteins | sample 1571291 | NCBI WGS metagenome assembly OGGW01 (sample SAMEA2582028, study PRJEB24529) | metagenome | biome: Human gut stool | place: China | collected 2011 | reverse complement strand
ATTTCATTGGCGATAATCTCTGCCACTTTATAGTCATATCCGGTTGAGAAATTAGGGTCTTTGTCAAACTGTGCGCTATCGGTACATAACCGTAAATCAGCTTTTCCACGAACAAAATAATATTCATCATACACAGTGGAGTGTGAACGGTAGTATTGATAAAAGTCCAAATTGCGATTGAAGAAATAGGTCAGATTATCCAGTTCCCGATTGATATAATTCCTAATCACTTCATCGCTACCATTAGGACATTGTGTTTCAATCTTGTATATCTTATAGAAGAATAGCAACCGACCGAGTATTTCCGGTTTCTGTGTCTTGAAAAATAAGATTTCATCCTCTTTGGTTGGAAATATATAAGTTTGTATTTTTGCCCTCAATTCATCAAGAACTGTTTGTAGCTTATGTACCATTGAAAGAGAGGTTTCGATAATATCATAGCCGTAGAGGTCGATTTCGTCAATCTCTATGTCTATTTTCTGCAATATATTACCTATATACCCCTTCATCTTACTTCATAGTGATATGTCGTTTCATGTATGCCTGTGTTTTCGGGCAATAAACCAAACATTTCAAGCACGTAACACAGTCATAAACATTTACTATCTCATCCCTTGAAACATTCATGTCCCATACAACCCCGTTCAACGCTTTTTGTGGGCATACATCCCTGCATATATTACAATTACCGCATTGCGACGACTTGATTTCGTGTTCCATTATTGATAAAGGGGCATTTGTCAGGACAGAGCCAAGACATTGTGCCGCTCCATATTCAGCCGTGATGAACAGGTTATTTTTGCCAATATAACCAGTACCACTAAGTACGGCAATGGTCTTGTGTGGTAAAACGGACGTTTTTGTTGCGAAGTCAAATGTATTCTCCGTTATCAAAGCATTGTCAGACTGTGACAATGCTTTGTAACCTTTGCTGATAAGCCGCCCAGCCAGTTTGTCCGCAATCATTCCCACCCGTTTTTCTGCCTGTGCATATTCATCGCTGAGGGTATGCACATAATCTGGACTATCATGTACAGTTTTGATAAAATATGGATTTATGGCAATTCCTATCAGTAGGGCAAAGGGAAAACCCCGATTTTGTCGTATATCCAGCATGGAAATATCCACGAAGTGAACAAAATCGGCATTTTCATTTCTTAGCTGTTGTTCAATTTCCTTATTTAAGCCATTCATTTGTTCTTTCGCACAATAGGAATATAAATATTCGTTCTCAATTCCGAAACAGGGGTCTTTTGGGGAGTATTGAGATAGGTTTCAAATGTGTAAGGCTCCCGTAGCGCATATCCACTTGTCGGCAACCAATCAAGGTATATGTAACGATATACTCTGTTCAACTCGTGATATAACCCCTTGAATTGAAACACTGCATATTCTCCGGCTTCTATTTCATGAACAGAAAAGCCATTGGGAACGTTAAATGATCCCGGAACGGTTATACCCACCATGAAACGGGTTTGTTCTTCTGAAGAAATTAGCGGACAATCCAATGTAAGGCTTATAAATTTACAGCCACTTGACTGTAAACCGCAATTTTCAGAAAGACGTAGAATCTGTTTCCATAATACCGTAAAATCATGGTTTATATGTTCCGTCCATTCCAGTTTCAAACAGGCAATACGAACAGGCGGAACTTTCTCAATGCAAGGAACAATTTGCACCGGATACATTCCTGCGGGGTTAGCATTGGAATGTAGTTTACGAAATTCCGGTATCGTACACTTAAAATAACTTTTGAATGCCCTTGAAAGTGTATGTTTGTTTTGGTAGTTTATTTGACATAACAATTCAGTAACGCTTATATTGGTTGATATTAACTTGAATGCGATATATTCCAATCTTAACCGCTGAATGTAAAGCCCGATATTTTCACCACATACAGCTTTGAAGACACGCCGGAAATGGTATTTGGAAATACCTACCGTTTGCGATAAGGCATCTAAACTAAGTTCCTCGAACAAATGGCGGTTAATGTATTCTTGTACCCTTACAATCAGCTCATATAACACGTGGGCTGTATTGATTTTTTGTTTCCACCTTTTTATTTCGGGAAGTCGTCTTGACATCACCTCTCTGATTTCCGGCGAAGTATAGGATATGCCTGTTTCTTTATAATACTCTTCGGGAAAAAGCCCCCAAAGATAAATCAGATAGTCCATCGAGAAATCGTAACCCTTGACACCATGCTTCAAACAATAATCACAATATTCTGCACTCGTATTTACCCCAAGATTATTATAGTCAATATCTAAGGGTATTCCGCACGTTTGGCAATATTTGGTTTCTATATCTGTTTCCATTGTCATTTCTATTATTGAAAGCAAAATTAATCAATATGTTACGAAGTTAGTTACCATAAATAGCTATTTTCTAAATGGAAGATAGCTATTTAAATGATTTACATAATTCTTTTATGTAATGAACTGTTACAGTGATATAATGCTATCTCTATATTGTCTTAATTCTCCCTCTCCAATATTCTTTATTGCCAAATCTAATTCATTAAGTAGCCGAGCTTTATCATTAGGTATCATTCCGATAAACGGGACTGTGTTTGACACCGTATTTCCTAACAAAGTTGTTTCTATACAGAGCTTTGAAATGAAAGTCCGTAATTCTAATAACCGTTCGTGTTCGGTCGCTTCTATAAAATTACCACGCTGTATTTCTACGTATAGTTCTGATTCGGGAAATACAGTCAGCGATACAAAGTTTATGGTAAAGGGGTGCAACTGATTGAATACATTGGCAGTATTGATAGCGTTCCGTTCTCCCTGACCTTTTCCTGCAAGTCCTGTCAGATATACGAAATTATATCTGATATTAGCTTCTTCCAACTTCTTGCATTGCTCGATAATATCATTAGCCGAATATCCCTTGTTCATTACGGCCAATGTATCATCATCGCCCGATTCTGTTCCGATACTGATACTGTCGAAACCTAAATGACGCAGGTTCTTCAGTTCTTCTACTGTTTTCGATTTAATATCCGAAATACGAGCAAACATACCGATGCTTTCACAATAGCGAAGATATTTCCTGATTAAAAGACCTAAATCCAGCAACCTGTTATAACTTAACACAAATGGATTAGCCCCCGTTAAAAACACTCGCCGAGCTTTGGGCTGGTAACTTCGTATCACTTTCAAATCTTCTTCGACTTCCGTAATAGGAGATAGACGAAACTTTGTTTCGTGATACAAACTACAAAATTTGCACTTGTTGTGAGTACATCCGGCAGTTACCTGTAAGAGTTGGGAACTTGCCTCGTATGGTGGTCGCCATACTTGTCCCGTAAAATGTAATAGTTCCATATAATTATAAATTAAGCAATTGGAATTAGTTATTTTCCGTATTTTTGTGCTGCGAAGTTAGGACGTTCTTTTTGAATAAAGAAGAACTGTACTATCTGTCAGCCACTTACGTTTGAGTTAGTTTTTCTCAATATCAATGTATTCAAGAACAGAAAAAATGCGAAAAAAGTTAGATTATGATTATTGTTCTGCTTCCCCTATACTGGAATGGTTGGGTGACAAATGGGCTTTGGTCGTTTTATTGAAGCTACCCGAGAATGGAGTAATACGTTTCAACGAGCTATATAAAACAATTCCCTCTATATCGGAAAAGATGCTATCTTCTGTTTTGCGGTCATTGGTAACGGACGGATTGGTAAATAGAAAAATATATTCCTCAGTTCCACCCAAAGTGGAATATTATGTATCTGAATTTGGAGAAACTTTAATCCCTTATTTAGAGCAGTTGAAACAATGGGGGCAAGAAAATTTTGAAACGATAATGGAGAATAGACGGAAAAATAAGTATTGAAATTTAGTGCAAGGTGCAAGTATATATCTATATATAGCTTGCACCTTGCACTAACCGCAGAATATTTATTTTCAATGATTTGCACATATCAAAAGAAAGCCGTATCTTTGAACCGTAGTTTTAGGCAGACAACGAACAGCCAAAAGGTGACAGAAAAGCGTTATTCTTGTAACCTAAGTTGTACCCCCTAAGGCTTTGACATGATGATAAGAAATTGAATTTCAAGGATATTGGGGAGTAGGTTCATAACCCTGTCTCTCCGCTGAAAAAGTACTAGTAATCAGTATTTTATAGGAATTACACCCAATTTTACATCTCGATAATGTAAAATTGGGTGTTTTTGTTTTAGTAAAGGTTTTGAAAATCTGTTCTCCAATGAACCGTATGCACAGGAAGGTATGGAATCGTAAACCAGAACGTACTACCTTTTCCTTCCCCCTTTGATTCTACACCAATGTGACCTTTCATTTTCTCAATGACACTTTGACTGATTGATAGGCCAAGTCCTGTTCCTTGAACAAAATCATTAAGTTTAGTAAAGCGTTGGAAAATACGTGTTTGATTTTCTTTTGAAATACCGCATCCGGTATCGCGTACAAAAAAATAAATTTCATTCTCATGAAGTTCGTAACCATATGTTATACTTCCTTTGTCTGTAAACTTACAAGCATTGGTAAGCAGATTAATAATTACCTGCGAAAGTCGATTCGGCTCTGTTTCGATACAGCAGTCAACCGCTCCTAGTGTGTAATTTAATACAACATCCTGATGTACTTTCATGCGCATTGTTACTTCTATTTCCCTAATCAGTTCATTCAAGTCTGTTGGCTTATAAATAAAATCAAGAGCATTAGCTTCCACCTTAGCCAAATCAAGAATGTCTTCTATTAATTGCAGCAACAGTTGATTGTTATTCTCAATGATATTGATGTATCTTTGCTGTTCTTCTTTATCCTCTATTGCAGTCAAAAGACTGGAAAAACCTACGATTGCATTTAGTGGAGTACGAATTTCATGACTCATATTGGCCAGAAATGCAGACTTCAAATGATCAGCTTCTTTTGCCGCCTCTTTAGCGGCAATAAGTCTGGCTTCTTGTTTTTTTCTTGAAGTTATAAGAAGTAAGGAACCTATTAGTTCTTTTGGTTTCAACTTTTCATCATATTTTGCCACAGACGCATTGACTTCAATCCAATCTATATTGGTCTTACCATTGTTTTCTGATAAAATCCGGAATTCTCCTTTAGCGTATTGTTTAGTACCATCACGTAAGTCAATATAGGTTTGCTTGACATATTCCAAATCTTCAGGATGAATCCTTTTGAAGTATTCCTTTTCTTCAATGGTATGTGTATATATGGTTGATTCTGGACGTTCCTGAGAATCCATGTGCCGCATTGTTCTATTTGCCTCACAGGTAATCGTGTGTCTTTTCAGGTCCCATTTCCACGGAATGATATGAGCTACCTCCAAAGTCATCTCCAGTGTTTTCGTAGTTTCTTTCAGAGAGTTTTCCGATTTTACCTTATCTGTAACATCAATACCGAAGAACTCCACTTCATCATTATTCAATGTCTGACACACAAGAAAATCATAATAGGTATCTGTTTTTGCAAAGTAATATGTAAACTTGATATTCTTTTTCGTTTTGCGTACATTATCAAGTAATCCGGTAATGTATTCCATATCAAATAAGCTATTCTGTTCTTCGGCATCCGTATTTTTTGCAATCAGCTTGCTTGTTTCGTGGTTTTCTGAAACGAAATCTATGTTTATCAATTTTCCGGTTTTGTCTGTTTTCAATTTTCCTATCATATAACATATAGGCATATTGTCCACCATTCTATTGCGGGATGCCATATATGTCATTTTCTTACGTTGGAATATCATGAAAATTCCCAATATGAATAGAATGGCTACCAATATGATACTGCTTATTATAATTTGCCAAAAATAGCGTTTCCAGAAACTTTCCGGTTTGTTTATGAAAACAGTGTCTTTCGGACAATTGTCTACAAGAAGTCCATACGACTTCAGTTGCAGATAATCTACTTTCGGATATTTCATCGTGGGATACGTAAAAGGGATATTACGCATATTTTCACCTGCCACCATTCTTCGGAATACGCGAATAGAATTTTGTAAGATCTCCTGTTGGTCGGCAAAGTATCCACCAGTAGCTCCTCCTGATTCGAGATACTTTTCTTTCAAAGAGAAAATCGGGCGAGGAGATGAGGCTATCAACTTGAAATCTCCCGTCACTAGCATAGGATACCCAAATGCACTCGGACGAGAATAGTACCATGATCCTAGCAGGATTCCAACAGATTGATCAGAGGATATTAAATATGTCTGTATATTTTTTCTGGAATTTTCCGAAGCAACCAGCCATTCATATTCAAGTAACGGATATTCTAGAGTAAGATATGCCTTGATTTTTTCATTCAGCTCCATATTACCGGCAAGGTTATCAGACGCAAACACTAGTTTCTTCATGTCCGGTTGCATCCTGACCATCATATCAATCGTTTCTTTGTATAATTCCGGAACCTCAATATAGGTAAAGTTGTATTGTTCCCGTATGTCTGACAAATGTATTTTCGTTGCACTCGCTGTGATTTTATTTCCAGATAGATATTTTTCATTTAATACAATATTATCGTTTGCTCCTATAAGCAGCATCGGAACATCGCCCCATTCATTCTTGATTTGATCCCTTAAAGAGAATGCCATCCTTCCGAAGAGAATAAGATAGTCCGGTTTGTTATTCTTAAAACGGTTGAATATCTGTTCCTTGACTAGATTGTACAAAGAGTCGGTTTGAATAAGTATAGCATTCATGTGAACCAGGTCATAATCCAGATTTTCAGTATTTGCAGCTTCTATCAAAAACTGGGTAATATAATCTTGCACCCATGGTGCACTTTCATTATATGAATTAATGATAAGTAATTTTTGAGACTGCGATGCAGCACATAACGGTTGCCACGCAAAGATTATTAGACAAATGATGACTCCTAATATATGTTTGTTGCGTTTAAAAAAAACATTTAACAATATTATTATATAATGCCATGATTCTAAATAATATATAGTTCTAATTGTTTATTTGTGATAGATGATAATTGCTTATATTTAATCTATTAATGATTTATCGTGTGGCAAAATTAAAACTGTTTCACTTTTTGCCATGATTTTATCTGTTTGGGTGTGTTAATAGTTGTTTAATATTTGACTTTTGGACAAATATCATTGAAAAAAGAACAGATTGAGAAGTATGGAGATATCAGGATAATATATTTTTCATGTAACTTTTTTCTTTTTATGTGGTTATATGTATTTGGTTTTTTAATAGTGTTATCTCCTATTCATATTTATTCTTTCTTTTATACAAGTATTTTATAGATGACAATTGTCTGAAGTAATTCTTTTTCTTAATTTGATTCTGGAGTAGAATTGACTATTGTTATTATTTAACATCGATTTCCGTATATGCTCTTAAATAGTGTCTATACCGTTTTATTAAAATAGCCTTCACCTTTTCACTGCTATCTCCTATTCATGGGTGTTAGCGGGTGAAGGGAGGCTCCTTCAGTAAGTATACATAGCAATATTATGTTCCAAAAAGCAGCTGGATTTTCTCTTGATATATTATGTTTATCATTACTGTGATAAGAACTTATCATATTTATGATAAATGAGAAATCTAGGCGTTAGAGTCATGTTTGTTCAAGAGATAAGCCAGACTTGCCGGGTAAAAGCGGGTAGATACTTCCAATCGTTTTCTAAAATCAAGATGTAACTGAAACAAAATGATACACATCAGAACTGTGAAAGCCGGGTGAAAGTGTTCCCCTTCACCCGCTAATGCCCTAACGACGGGAGATACAGAAAAAAGGTGAAGGGGACGGAAGATTGCAACTTATTGGGGAGGAAAGGCATTGTTTGCATTACTGTATATAAAGCGTTGTTTACATTGCTTGAATAATAAAATGCTAATGTTTCTTATTTTTACCTTGTGAAACAAAATACTTTCTTGACTTTTTAATAATAAGAATTACCTTTGACGGATAAAATGGTGGTAAACGCTATGAGGTATATACGACTTGGTGTATGTATATGTATTCTTTTATTTGTGCATAACCAAATTTTAATGGCTGATGAGGCCACAAATACAGATTCTATAACTACTGAATATATAAGAAGTATTTATATTGAGAAGCCGAAATGTGCTTTGAAGCTTTTAGATGTAGCGGAGAATAAAAAGTCTATGCCTTTACGAGTTATAGACGAGTTACGTAGCTTGTCATATCGAAATTTGTTTATGAATAAGCTTGCGTATGTATATGCAAGAAAATCTTATGTGCTTGATTCTGTATATCAAAAGGACCCTGAACACTTATTGAAAATGACTGTTTATTTGGCGGAATTATCTTTCTTGATGAGTAAATATAACGAGAGTATGAATTATGCGCTTGACGGGATTGCCCAATCAAAAAGGTTGGAGGACCGCGTGTCCGAAGCCCGGTTGCTATACTGCATTGGAGAGAATAACCGTATGTTGTCATTTAAAGATAAAGCGTATGACTATTTTGATTCTGCTATCGATTTGTTGAAAGGGAGAAAAGGCGTAAAAGAGATAGGCATGCTCTCTTCTTTCTATGGAGGGAAAATGAGTTATTTAATGACTGACTCTTTGTATGAGGATGCGTCAGTTATGGCTTTGGAACGTGAAAAGCAGATAAAAAAATTGGAAACTTTACCTGATGTTCCGAAAGGGTTGGTTGATATGCAATATGGTTATCTGTATTCCAAGTGGGCATATAATTGCTATATGGAAAAGAAATATGAGCAGGCGGAAAAGTACTTTGCTATGTATCAATCGACTGAATACTCCCGTACGCCTGATGGAAAAATGTATTCAATTCCATATTTGCTGGTCTCCAAGCATTACAAGCAGGTGATTGACAACTGTCAGGAGTTTAAAGAACTGATGAGGAAGCAGCAAGATACTATCAATGCGCAATATATGAATGTGCTTGAAAGGGAAGTGCAAGCCCATATGGGGATGGGAAACTATAAGGAAGCGGCAATTTTGCAAGGAGCTATTATAGCTATAACGGATAGTATTAATAACAGGGATAAAGAGAATGCGGCATTAGAGTTGAATACGATGTATGATACTTCTGAAAAAGAGGACTATATAGCCAAACAAGCATTCCAATTAAAAGTCAGAAACATAACATTGACCTTTTTGACGTGTATTACGCTGTTGACTTTGTTTGTATTATGGCGTATGTGGCGTTTCAACCATATTATCAGATATAAGAATAAAATCCTTGCTAAGTTTATAAACGAGAGATTGGCCAGGAAGAAAGACAGTCAGTCACTGAATGTTGATGAACAGCTTATGATCTCGCAAGATATAGAAGATGAAAGCATTTTGTTTGACAACCAAGAGGAGGTCGCTGATGAAGCCAGTAAAGTGAGCGGGGAAGAAGAAGAGAATAAAAAAATATTTGTTGAATTGAACCGTATTGTTGTTCAAGACCAGTTATATCTTTCTTCAGAATTGTCGAGAGAAGATCTGGCACAACTCGTACATTTGAATAACGCACGTTTTGCCCGAATGATAAAAGAATGTACCGGCACTAATTTTAATGGATATATCAATGATTTGCGTATAGACCATGCAATTAAATTATTAAAACTGCATCCTAATTATACGATACGTGCCATAGCTGATGAAGCCGGATTCAACAGTACCCCGATATTATATAATCTTTTCAAGAAAAAGACGGGCATGACTCCGTACGAGTTTAAGAAAGCACAAGAATCTCTTTAAGAATTAGGTCGTACAATGTTCTTGTATGGTTAAACAATTTCCGGTCTTATCGGTTTATTCTAATAAGTAATCAATATAAATAATCATGATACAGGTTAGGATAAAGCGAGTATACGAAGACTTTTCGGAAGCAGACGGATATAGGGTATTGGTTGACAAATTATGGCCGCGCGGCATAAAAAAGGAATGGTTGAAATATGATTATTGGGCAAAAGATATCACCCCATCCGCCGCTTTGCGCAAATGGTTTCACGATGATATACCGGGACATTGGAATGACTTCGTCGTACTGTATCAGAAAGAGCTGGATGCTTCTCAGGCAGCGACCGATTTTCTGGTCCTTATCAAACCGCATCCGGTAGTAACACTCATTTACGCTTCTAAAGAACCTGTATATAATCATGCCCGAATACTCCGCGATTATCTGGAAATGCGTTTGAAAGAGTGAAATTAAAGTAATTTTTATCTGCTTACGCTTTCTGTCGTTCACTCAATTTCCTACCTTTGTAATCTAAATCAAAATCGTGTAGCCATGAAGTATAAATTATTGGTCTTGGATGTAGACGGAACACTACTGAATGATGCGAAAGAAATTAGTAAACGTACGCTGGCCGCTTTGTTGAAGATTCAACAGATGGGAGTACGTATTGTTTTGGCTTCCGGCAGGCCGACCTATGGTTTGCTGCCGTTGGCAAAATCTCTTGAACTTGGAAATTACGGAGGTTTTATCCTTTCCTATAATGGTTGTCAGATTATCAATGCACAGAACGGAGAGATTCTGTTTGAACGTCGCATAAATCCGGAAATGCTGCCTTATCTGGAAAAGAAAGCCCGTAAGAATGGATTTGCGCTGTTCACGTACCACGATGATACCATTATAACCGATTCTCCCGAGAATAAACATATCCGGGATGAAGCCGAATTGAATAATTTGCGGGTGATAAAGGAAGAGGAATTCTCCTCAGCCATTGACTTTGCTCCTTGCAAATGTATGCTTGTCAGTGATGATGAAGAAGCACTTGTCGGTTTGGAAGATCATTGGAAAAGACGGCTGAACGGAGCATTGGATGTTTTCCGTTCCGAACCCTATTTCCTTGAGGTCGTTCCGTGTGCTATCGACAAGGCGAATACTTTGGGAGCTTTGTTGGAAGCGTTGAACCTGACACGTGATGAGGTCATTGCCATTGGTGACGGTGTATGCGACGTGACTATGATTCAGTTAGCGGGGTTGGGAATAGCTATGGGGCATTCTCAAGACTCGGTGAAAGCGTGTGCCGATTATGTGACAGCGTCGAATGAAGAAGACGGGGTAGCCCTTGCCGTTGAAAAAGCAATCATAGCCGAAGTCCGTGCGGCGGAAATTCCGTTAGACCAACTGAATGCGCAGGCGCGTCACGCATTGATGGGAAATCTGGGTATCCAATATACGTATGCGTCTGAGGACAGAGTAGAGGCGACAATGCCTGTCGATCACCGTACTCGCCAGCCTTTCGGCATTCTACATGGCGGTGCTACGCTTGCATTGGCTGAAACGGTTGCAGGACTGGGTTCTATGATTCTTTGCCAGCCTGATGAAATAGTAGTGGGAATGCAGGTCAGCGGAAATCATATATCTTCCGCCCACGAAGGAGATACCGTGCGGGCAGTGGGAACCATTGTACACAAAGGACGCTCATCTCATGTATGGAATGTGGATGTCTTTACTTCAACAAACAAACTGGTGTCTTCCGTACGGGTAGTCAACAGTGTTATGAAAAAAAGATGATTGACGAAGAAATAAGTAATCTGACAGTTATTGATGCGCTTATCCGGCAAAAGCGACCTTTTGCGGTATACCGTATTCCCGGAGAGAAACTTCCCCGTCTGTTGACACAGGCGGAGGAGAATATCCGTCTGATATACGATTTGCAAGAGTTGAACGGACAGAAAGGATTTGTTATCGCTCCCTTTCGGGTGAGTGAGATGTGTCCGGTTATACTGATACAATCTGATGGGTGGGGGCAATCCCTTTCTCTTGACGATGATACGGAGGAAGAATATGAGGCTTCTTTGCAAATACAAGAGCAAGAAATTTTTCAGACCTCTTACACGAAGGAGTATGCCGGCTGTTTTCAAGCATTTATCAATGCCTTACGTGACGGGACTTTTGACAAGTTGGTACTTTCCCGGCATATTACGATGGATAAGGGGGCGGACTTTTCTCCTTCATCCGTATTTCGTGCGGCCTGCAAGCGTTATATTTATTCATATATATACCTATGTTACACTCCCCAGACCGGCATTTGGTTGGGAAGTACTCCCGAAATTATTTTATCGGGTGAGAAAGATGAATGGAATACGGTTGCACTGGCCGGAACACAGCCTTTGCAGGATGGCAAATTGCCGCAAGTATGGGATGAAAAAAACAGGAAAGAGCAGGATTACGTAACTGCTTATATCCGTAGCCGGCTTCTTTCTTTAGGCATCCATTCTACTGAAAGCGGCCCTTATCCTGCATACGCCGGAGCTTTGTCACATTTGAAAACAGATTTTCATTTCTCTTTGAGAGATAATAATGGTTTGGGAGATCTCCTGAAAGTGTTGCATCCGACGCCTGCGGTGTGTGGTTTGCCAAAGGAAGAGGCCTATCGCTTTATATTGGAAAACGAAGGGTATGACCGTCGTTATTATTCCGGTTTCATCGGATGGCTGGATCCGAACGGAAGGACTGATTTATATGTGAACTTACGCTGTATGCATATCGAGGATGAACGACTGACTCTTTATGCCGGTGGCGGACTATTGGCCTCTTCGGAGCTGAATGATGAATGGCTGGAAACGGAAAAAAAGTTGCAGACAATGAAACGTCTGATTACTTCCACCTCCATTATCGCTAATCACTAATCATTAACAAGCTAATCACTAATCATCATGTATACAGACAAGAAAAACATACTCCAACTGGTTGCGTTGCTTGAGGCGCACGGCATTACTAAGGTTGTGTTGTGTCCCGGTAGCCGTAACGCGCCTATTGTGCATACTTTGTCCAATCATCCGGGCTTTACCTGTTATGCGATGACTGATGAACGGAGTGCGGGCTATTTTGCTATCGGGCTTACCTTGAATGGTGGTAAACCTGCTGCAATCTGCTGTACTTCCGGTACGGCGTTGCTGAATCTTCACCCGGCTGTTGCGGAAGCTTTTTATCAGAACGTTCCTTTGGTTGTCATTTCTGCGGATCGTCCCGCTGCCTGGATCGGGCAGATGGACGGACAGACTTTGCCGCAGCCTGATGTATTCCGGACGTTGGTCAAGAAGTCCGTGAATCTTCCCGAGATTCATACAGAGGAAGACGAATGGTATTGTAATCGTCTGGTTAATGAGGCTTTATTGGAGACACATCATCATGGGAAAGGACCGGTACATATCAATGTGCCTGTTTCCGAACCGCTGTTTCAGTTTACAGTGGACAAATTGCCGGAAGTGCGTGTTATCACCCGTTATCAGGGATTGAATGTTTATGACCGTGATTATAACGGTCTGGTTGAACGGATGAATAAATACCAGAAGCGGATGGTCATTGTCGGGCAGATGAATCTTATTTATTTGTTTGAGAAACGGCATACCAAACTATTATACAGACATTTTGCCTGGTTGACGGAGCATATAGGCAATCAGACCATACCCGGCATTCCGGTCAAGAATTTCGATGCGGCACTTTATGCTGTTCCGGAAGATAAGATGGAACAGATGGTTCCCGAATTGCTGATTACTTACGGGGGGCATATTGTTTCCAAACGACTGAAGAAATTTCTCCGCCAACACCCGCCTAAAGAACATTGGCATGTGTCACCGGATGGTGAGGTGGTCGATTTATACGGTTCGTTGACTACCGTGATTGAAATGGACCCGTTTGAGTTTCTGGAGAAGATAGCAAGTTTGCTGGATAATCGTGTGCCCGGATATCCCCGTGTGTGGGAGAATTATTGCAACACTATTCCCGAACCGGACTTTGCTTATTCCGAAATGTCGGTTGTCGGTGCATTGGTGAAAGCTTTGCCAGAGTCGTGCGCATTGCACTTGGCAAATAGTTCGGTAGTTCGTTATGCCCAGCTTTATTCGATACCTTCAACTATTGAAGTTTGCTGTAATAGGGGCACGAGTGGGATTGAAGGGTCGTTGTCTACGGCGGTCGGCTATGCGGCAGCTTCCGATAAACTGAATTTTATCGCTATCGGGGATTTGAGTTTCTTCTATGATATGAATGCTTTGTGGAATGTCAATGTTCGTCCCAACCTGCGTATCCTTTTGTTGAATAATGGCGGAGGAGAGATTTTCCATACATTGCCGGGATTGGATATGTCGGGCACATCCCATAAGTTTATCGCAGCCGTTCATAAGACTTCCGCCAAAGGCTGGGCGGAAGAGCGCGGATTTCTCTATATGAAAGTTGAAGATGGGGATGAACTGGCGGAGGCAATGAAAATTTTTACTCAGCCCGAAGAGATGGAACAACCTGTGTTGTTGGAGGTGTTTACCAACAAAAATAAGGATGCGCGTATGTTGAAGAATTATTATTATCAAATAAAAGAAAAATAGGTTATGTCAACACAAAGAGAGTGGACTACGATCAGAGAATACGATGATATTCTTTTTGATTATTATAATGGAATTGCCCGTATCACGATTAACCGTGAACGCTATCGGAATGCGTTTACTCCGACTACTACTGCCGAAATGAGTGATGCGCTACGCATTTGTCGCGAGGAAGCGGATATTGATGTGATTGTTATTACCGGTGCAGGCGATAAAGCTTTCTGTTCGGGAGGTGACCAGAATGTGAAAGGACGTGGCGGATATATCGGAAAAGACGGGGTTCCCCGCTTGAGTGTACTGGATGTGCAAAAGCAGATACGCAGTATCCCGAAGCCGGTGATTGCTGCCGTGAACGGATTTGCGATTGGTGGCGGGCACGTGCTTCATGTGGTATGTGATTTGTCTATAGCTTCCGAGAATGCTATTTTCGGTCAGACGGGACCTCGCGTGGGAAGTTTTGATGCCGGATTCGGTGCTTCTTATCTGGCACGTGTGGTAGGTCAGAAGAAAGCTAGGGAAATCTGGTTCCTCTGCCGGAAATACAATGCGCAGGAAGCGTTGGATATGGGACTGGTCAATAAAGTAGTTCCTTTGGAACAATTGGAAGACGAATATGTGAAATGGGCGGAAGAGATGATGTTGCTTAGTCCGTTGGCTTTGCGTATGATTAAGGCAGGATTGAATGCCGAATTGGACGGTCAGGCCGGAATTCAGGAACTGGCGGGAGATGCGACATTGCTTTATTATCTGACGGATGAGGCTCAGGAAGGAAAGAATGCCTTTTTGGAAAAGCGTAAACCGAACTTCAAGCAATATCCGAAGTTCCCCTAAAAATGATACTTTGATATATTATTTACATTCAATGGATTGCAAGATTAAGATCATTCCCCGATTGCTCCATTTCAAGCAGCCGGCAGGAACTTCGCGAGGTACATACTCCACCCGGAAAGTGTGGTATCTCCATTTTACCTCTTCCGAATTTCCCGGTCGGGTGGGAATAGGGGAGTGTGCTCCCCTGCCTGCATTGAGTTGTGACGATCTTCCCGATTATGAAGATATATTAGGAGCGGTCTGTCGGGAAGTGGAAAAGCAAAATGGGAGATTGGATGTGGGCGCTTTGCGTAAGTATCCTTCCATCCTTTTCGGACTTGAAACCGCTATCCGTCACTATCATACGGGAGATTGGGCTTTGTGGGATACCGCTTTCTCTCGCGGAGAAACAGGGATACCTATTAACGGTCTTATCTGGATGGGCGACTTCAATAAAATGCTGGCGCAGATAGAAACGAAAATGAATGCAGGTTTCCGTTGTATCAAACTCAAAATCGGTGCGATCAACTTTGAAGAGGAATTGGCTCTGCTCCGTCATATCCGTGCGCACTTTTCTTCCGATGAGATCGAGCTCCGTGTAGATGCGAATGGGGCTTTTGCTCCGGCTGACGCTATGGAGAAACTGAAACGGTTGTCCGAATTGGATTTGCATTCCATTGAGCAGCCTATCCGTGCCGGGCAATGGGAGGAGATGGCGCGTCTTACCTCCGAGTCTCCTTTGCCGATAGCGTTGGATGAAGAGTTGATAGGGTGTAATACTCCGGTAGAGAAACGGAAACTGCTTTCTGCCATTCGACCGCAGTATATTATCCTCAAACCTTCGTTGCATGGTGGAATAAGTGGTGGAAACGAATGGATTGCGGAGGCCGGACGTCAGCGTATCGGTTGGTGGATTACATCTGCTTTGGAGTCTAATATCGGTCTGAACGCCATTGCACAATGGTGCGCTACTTTCGACAATCCGTTGCCCCAAGGATTAGGGACAGGATTGCTTTTTACTGATAACGTAGAAATGCCGCTTGAAATAAGAAAAGATTGTTTGTGGTTTGACAGATGATGGTATTCAATCGACAAAAGCAACGCTTGCTGCTGGAAGGAAAGGAATATACACCTGATGATATACGCAGATGTATGGTGCGGGGAGTAGAAAACTATCCTTCCGCCATATGGGATTTATTCCTTTTTCTACAGGAGTGGTTCAACGATTCCCCTTTACTTGCGGTTCATACATCCGGGTCTACCGGTATGCCGAAAAAACTAATGGTACGTAAAGAGCAAATGATGCAGAGTGCGCGTCTGACTTGTGAATACCTGAATTTGCAGGCGGGAGATACGGCCTTGTTATGTATGAACCTCCGTTATATCGGAGCGATGATGGTAGTGGTGCGCTCTTTAGTTGCAGGTTTGAATTTGATTATGCGTCCTGCTTCCGGCCATCCATTGTCCGATATACACGAACCGTTGAAGTTTGCGGCAATGGTTCCGCTACAAGTTTATAATACTCTTCAGGTTCCTGAAGAAAAGGAACGGTTGAAGCAAACGGATATTTTGATAATAGGCGGGGGCGCGGTTGATGCCGGACTGGAAGCGGACATTCAATCTCTTCCGGGAGCTGTCTATTCTACTTACGGGATGACTGAAACTTTATCCCATATCGCTCTTCGCCGTCTGAATGGTCCTGCGGCATCCGAACACTATCATCCTTTCTCTTCGGTGCATTTGTCTTTGTCTCCAGAGAATACTTTAGTGATTGAAGCACCTTTGGTTTGCGCTGATATTCTGCAAACCAATGACATTGCACGCATCCATCCCGATGGAAGTTTTTCTATTTTGGGACGGAAAGATAATGTGATAAATAGCGGGGGAATTAAAATTCAAGCGGAAGAAATAGAAAAAAAACTTCGCCTGTTGATTCCGATACCGTTTGTCATTACCTCTGTTCCGGACAAGCGCTTGGGACAGGCTGTGGTTTTATTGCTGGCGGGACAACCGGATATACAAGAGATGGAAAAAGGAATACAAGCGATATTGGAACCGTATTATCGCCCCAAGCACATTCTGGTAGCGGATTGTATTCCGCAAACGGGAAATGGAAAAGTCAATCGTGCGGATTGTCGTATTTTGGCACAGCGCCTGCTACAACTTCTGAATGATTCATCCTGTTAAAAGTAATACCCCAGATTCACAAAACAACTTGCTTTATCCGTCTGGTTGGAGTAGCCCAATGAGATTTCCAATGGCCCGAAGACGCTATCCATTCCATAACCGGCACTGATACCGAACAATTGCTTGCCTTTTAATATTTTGAAAAAATGACTGTCCGTCAGTCCGTAGTTTCCGGTCAGGATGAGGTAATGGATGGCTCCCATCCGTTGTCTGAATTTTAAAGACGCAATCATAATTGCATTATCCATCAGTTCGATATTGTTGACTCCGGCAAATGGTAATTGCTGAGGTATATAGAAGCCGGGAACTTCACCTCCGATTGCATTTTGCAGAGGATAGGGAAAGTTTCTCCCGATCAGGATACGTCCATAGATGGAAGGAATGACGGAGAAGCGGCGGGTGATGGGAAGAACACTTGCCCATGAAGCACTCAATGCAGAGAAAGGAGCGTGTTCGTTATATTGCGCCATATTATCCGTATAGAGGGAATAGGCAGCCTTAAAGTCGCTGCCTTTGGCGGGGAAATATCCTTTATCGTATGTGTTGTAATGTATTTGTGCAAAATAACTCAGAAAATGTTCCGATTCTACTTTCAAATCAATCAGTTCCGGTTGTTTAAACAGGAAATCTTTGTATTTGTAATATTCAAAACGGAGTCCGAGCCCGAAACGGAAGTTTTTGTACCATACATCAGAGAAGCCGAATTCGGCTAAGTGATATTTATAGGTTGTATTGTAGGCACGGTTTCCCTTCTCGTAGATGTTGATGTCGTTGTATTGGAACATATACGAGAAGTTGAAATTACGCTGCTGCATGGGTTCGAGTGTATAGTCGATGCGTGCGGCATATCGCTTACCCAACCGTCCGGTGAGGGACAGGCGGGAAGGAATATGAGTCTTGAGGTCTGCAGTGGCATTAAGCAACAGAGAGGCAATCTCTTCCGAATCGAAGCGGATACCCAGATTGATTCTTCTTTCATATTTCTCTTGCAACAGGAAGTTGAGATGGTAGCCTTCGGGAGTATCTGTCAGTGTATAACTGGCACTAGAGTAAGACTGGCTACCGCGTAACAGGTCTAAGGCCTGTTCTATTTGCTGCGTCGTGATGTTACTGTTTTCTTTTAAGTTACATTTCTTCATTAACCATTTCTTGTCGTCAGTCTCTACTCCGGAGAAAGAAATATCTGTGACGTAAATGGTGCGCACATTGGAGAGGGAAGAGTAGGGGCCATGCTGCTTGGGCTTATAATCGTCCGGTATCCCTATTCTCTTTTTTAAGGCAAGCAGGGATTCCCATTGCGATCTTGCCGCCTCTTCACCCCTTCGCATCAAACTGTCAATGGCGGTCGGAGTAAAGCTGGCGGAGGAATATCCTTCCACATTCACACGGATATAGGTATCTGTGATATCTACATTCTTCTCATGATTGGACTGGCAGGTAAGGTCGACAATCTGTCCCAGAATATCGGGTGCACTGTTCAGCTTGTCTACCTTTTTTAAAGCATTCTGCACATCTACTCCGATAATAATATCCGCCCCCATAGCTTTCACTACATCTGCCGGATAATTGTTTACGATTCCGCCGTCCACTAATACCATACTGTCTTTCCGTACCGGAGTAAATACCCCGGGAATGGCCATACTGGCACGCATGGCGGTGGAGAGTATTCCGTCATGGAATACAATAGGTTCTCCGTTCACTACATTGGCTGCCACACAGGCAAAAGGAATGGGCAGTTTATTAAAGTTGATGGAGTCATGATACCCCATTGTCAAATCCGAGAATAGATTGGCTAGATTCTGCCCTTTTACGATTCCTCCTGAAGCTGCGTCTTTGGGTGTTTTTGTAAAAGGGATGGAAACGATAAACCTTTCGGAACGTTCACGGTCCGTTAGTGACATGGAACTCCGTTTTACCCGGTCGCTCAACAAGAATGTCCAATTTTGCTTTCGCACCATGCTGTCCAACTGCTCAGGTGTGTAGCCTATGGCGTAAAGCCCTCCTACGATGGCTCCCATACTGGTCCCGGCTATATAATCAATAGGAATTCCGGCCTCCTCAATCACTTTCAAAGCTTTGATATGAGCCATACCTTTGGCACCTCCGCCACTTAGGACTACTCCTACTTTTTTGCGTTGTTGCTCTTGAGAATGCAAAGAAAAAGGAAATATTAAGCAGGTTAATAAAACCAATGTTGAAAGTATTTGTTTTTTCATCAGACAGGTGTTTATATATACTACAAATGTAGGGTATAATTTGTTTAGTTGTTGAATTGGGAAATGGAAAAAATGTTCCAAAAGTCGGAATTGTGGATTATTTCTACATATTTCCGATAAATTCTACATTTCCGCATTTGGCATGATAAGGTATAATGAGCTGATAGACAGTAAATAATAAATGTAATGATTTTGGCATGCTATTTGCCTGAGAGGAAGATAGAACAAGCATAAGTTAAATTTAATAATAAGATTCGATATGAGATTATTCTTTTCGAAACATGAGTTGAAACTGAGAAGAAAGAGAAACATTGCTGCTATAATTTGCGTGGTAATTGTGTTGGGGGTGTATTGGATACTAACCCGGCCTCAGAAGGTTGAGCCGGAAATGCCGACAGTCATTGTGGAACCGGTAGTTAAAGATGATGTGGAAATATACGGGGAATATGTCGGGCGTATCCGTGCCCAACAGTTTGTCGAAGTACGTGCGCGTGTGGAAGGCTATTTGGAGAATATGCTTTTTGCCGAAGGTACGTATGTAAATAAGAATCAGGTTTTATTTGTAATCAATCAGGATCAGTATCGTGCCAAAGCGGACAAGGCGAGAGCGCAGTTGAAGAAAGATGAGGCGCAGGCTTTGAAAGCGGAACGTGATTTAAAGCGTATCCGTCCGTTGTTTGAACAAAATGCTGCAAGTCAGTTGGATTTGGATAATGCGGAAGCTGCTTTTGAAAGTGCCGAAGCAACGGTGGCTATGAGTGAAGCAGACTTGGCACAGGCGGAACTGGAATTGGGTTATACTATTGTCCGTTCTCCTCTGTCGGGACATATCAGTGAAAGAAACGTGGATTTAGGTACGTTGGTCGGTCCCGGTGGAAAATCATTGCTTGCTACCATTGTGAAAAGTGACACAGTATTGGTAGATTTTAGTATGACGGCACTCGATTATCTGAAAAGTAAAGAAAGAAATATTAATTTGGGCCAACAGGATTCTACCCGTTCCTGGCAACCCAATATCACTATTACGCTGGCGGATAATACCGTTTATCCATACAAAGGATATGTAGATTTTGCCGAACCGCAGGTCGATCCTCAGACGGGAACTTTTTCCGTCCGTGCCGAAATGCCGAATCCGAAACAAGTCTTGTTGCCGGGGCAGTTTACTAAGGTCAAACTATTGTTGGATGTTCGTGAAGGTGCACTCGTTGTTCCGATGAAAGCGGTTACCATTGAAAAAGGAGGAGCATATATTTATACCATGCGTAAGGATAATACGGTAGAGAAACGTTTTATTGAATTGGGACCGGAAGTAGGGAATAATGTAGTGGTGGAAAGAGGACTGGCAGCAGGAGAAATTGTTGTAGTGGAAGGTTTCCATAAGTTGACGCCGGGAATGAAAGTGCGGGTAAGTCAGCCGGAGATGGAAACGAAGGATAACACGAAAGGAGAATAGGCGATGAAAGTTACGTTTTTTATAGATAGGCCGGTTTTTTCGGCTGTAATCTCTATCGTGATTGTGATTGTCGGTATTATCGGTCTGACAATGCTCCCGGTAGATCAATATCCGCAGATCACTCCTCCGGTGGTGAAGATCAGTGCGTCTTATCCGGGTGCGAGTGCGCTTACCGTATCTCAGGCAGTAGCTACTCCGATTGAGCAGGAGATCAATGGTACGCCGGGAATGCTTTATATGGAGTCGAACAGTTCTAATTCCGGAGGTTTTTCGGCAACGGTTACATTTGATGTTTCTGCTGATCCGGATTTGGCGGCAGTCGAAATTCAGAATCGTGTGAAACTGGCGGAATCCCGTTTGCCGGCAGAGGTGATCCAAAATGGTATTTCGGTAGAAAAGCAGGCTCCCAGCCAGTTGATGACACTCTGTCTGACTTCCACCGATCCGAAGTTTGACGAAATTTATCTGAGTAACTTCGCTACCATCAATGTGCTTGATGTGATTCGCCGTATTCCGGGAGTGGGACGTGTCTCAAATATTGGTAGCCGTTATTATGCAATGCAGATATGGGCACAGCCCGATAAATTGGCGAATTTCGGTCTGACCGTGCAGGACTTGCAAAATGCCTTGAAAGATCAGAACCGTGAATCTGCGGCAGGTGTGCTAGGACAACAACCGGTACAGGGATTGGATATAACGATTCCTATTACAACTCAAGGACGCCTTTCTACGGTTGGACAGTTTGAGGATATTGTGGTGCGTGCCAATGCAAACGGTTCCATCATTCGGTTGAGGGATGTGGCACGTGTTTCTTTGGAGGCTTCTTCCTACAATACAGAGAGTGGTATCAACGGTGAGAATGCCGCCGTGCTTGGTATCTATATGTTGCCGGGTGCCAATGCGATGGAGGTGGCTGAAAGAGTGAAGGAAGCGATGGCGGAAATTAGCAAGAACTTCCCGGAAGGGTTGAGCTACGAGATTCCGTTTGATATGACAACCTATATTTCAGAATCTATCCATGAAGTATATAAAACCTTATTTGAGGCTTTAGTACTGGTAGTGTTGGTGGTATATCTTTCTTTACAGAGTTGGCGTGCGACGTTGATTCCTGTAGTGGCGGTACCTATTTCATTGATAGGTACTTTCGGATTTATGTTGATTTTTGGTTTCTCTTTGAATATCTTGACTTTGCTCGGATTGATTCTTGCCATCGGTATTGTGGTGGACGATGCAATTGTAGTGGTGGAAGGAGTAGAGCATATTATGGAAACGGAAAAGCTGAGTCCTTATGAAGCTACCAAGAAAGCGATGAACGGACTGGCAAGCGCCTTGATTGCCACTTCATTGGTATTGGCTGCTGTGTTCGTTCCTGTCAGTTTCTTGAGCGGAATTACAGGACAGTTATATCGTCAGTTTACAGTGACGATTGTAGTGTCCGTGCTCATTTCCACAGTCGTAGCTTTGACATTGAGTCCGGTCATGTGTTCTCTGATTTTAAAACCGGATAGTGGGAAGAAGAAAAACATTGTTTTCAGGAAAATCAATGAATGGTTAGGTATTGGCGGTAATAAATATGTAGCTGCCGTTACCCGGACTATCAAGCATCCTCGCCGGGTGTTGAGTGCTTTCGGTATGGTGTTGATAGCCATAATGTTGGTTCATCGTATTATTCCGACTAGTTTTTTGCCCGTAGAGGACCAGGGCTACTTCAAGATTGAATTGGAATTGCCGGAGGGAGCTACTTTGGAACGTACGCGCATTGTGACCGATCGTGCCATTGCTTATCTGGAAAAGAATCCATACATAGAATATATTCAGAATGTGACGGGAAGCAGTCCGCGTGTAGGCAGTAATCAGGGACGTGCCGAGTTGACGGTTATACTGAAACCTTGGGAAGAGCGCAAGAACACAAGTATCGAAAAGATTATGGATACAATGGAGAGACATCTTGAGGAATATCCGGAATGTAAAGTCTATCTTTCCACTCCGCCGGTGATACCGGGTTTAGGTACTTCGGGAGGCTTTGAAATGCAGTTGGAAGCTCGTGGGGAAGCCACTTTTGACAATTTGGTGGATGCGGCGGATACATTAATGTATTACGCTTCTAAAAATAAGGCATTGACGGGTTTGTCTTCTTCTTTGCAATCGGAGATACCGCAGCTCTATTTTGATGTAGACCGGGACAAAGTGAAAATGCTCGGTGTACCTTTGGCTGATGTATTTTCTACCATGAAAGCCTATACCGGCTCGGTATACGTAAATGACTTCAATATGTTCAACCGTATATATAAGGTATACATTCAGGCGGAAGCTCCTTACCGTGAACATAAGGATAATATCAATCTATTCTTCGTCAAGGCCTCTAATGGAGCTATGATACCGTTAACATCTTTAGGAAACGCTTCTTATACCACAGGGCCGGGTAGTATCAAGCGCTTCAATATGTTTACTACGGCGGTCATTCGTGGGGCGGCTGCGCAAGGATACAGTTCCGGACAAGCGATGGAGATCATGGAACAGATTGCTCGTGAACATCTTCCCGACAATATCGGTTTGGAATGGAGCGGACTTTCTTACCAGGAAAAACAGGCCGGAGGTCAGACAGGCATGGTGATGGCATTGGTATTCCTTTTCGTATTCCTCTTTCTTGCCGCGCAATATGAAAGCTGGACAGTACCTATTGCCGTATTGCTTTCTTTGCCCGTTGCCGCTTTGGGTGCTTATCTTGGGGTATGGGTATGCGGATTGGAGAACGATGTGTATTTTCAGATCGGTCTGGTCATGTTGGTGGGGCTTGCCGCCAAGAATGCAATTTTGATTGTTGAATTTGCTAAAGTGCAGGTTGACAAGGGAGAAGACTTGGTGCAGTCGGCTATTTATGCGGCCCGTTTACGTTTCCGTCCGATCTTGATGACTTCTCTCGCGTTTGTGCTCGGTATGCTTCCAATGGTTTTGGCTAGCGGACCCGGTTCGGCAAGTCGGCAGGCAATCGGTACAGGTGTCTTTTTCGGAATGATATTTGCTATTGTATTCGGTATCATTCTTGTACCGTTTTTCTTTGTGATGGTATATAAGACGAAGTCTAAACTCTTAAAACAGAAGAAATGATGAAACGAAAGAAACTATATATTGCCATATTGTTATTTGCAGGAATATTGACTTCCTGCAAGGTAGGAAAAAGGTATGTCCGTCCCGATCTTCATTTACCCGACAGTTTGGCTCAACATCAGGACTCAGTTAGCTTTGGTGATCAGGACTGGAAAGATATTTATACGGATTCTACATTGAGAAGCTTGATAGAACGGGCATTGGATCATAATAAGGATATGCTGATAGCTGCTGCCCGTGTGAAAGAGATGGCTGCACAGAAGAGGATTTCTACGGCAGCATTGCTTCCTGATATAAAAGGGAAAGTGACGGCAGAGCGTGAACTCGAAAATCATGGAGGAGAGGCTTTTAAGAGGTCGGATACCTTTGAAGCGCAGTTTCTAGTTTCTTGGGAACTCGACCTTTGGGGAAATTTGCGTTGGGCGCGTTCGGCTAGCATTGCCGAGTATTTACAGTCGGTAGAGGCACAACGGGCACTCCGAATGACTATTGTAGCGGAGGTGGCACAGGCATATTATGAGTTGGTGGCTTTGGATACGGAATTGGATATCGTAAAACAAACCTTGAAAGCCCGTGAAGAAGGAGTCCGTTTGGCTCGTATCCGTTTTGCCGGAGGATTGACTTCGGAGACGTCGTACCGTCAGTCGCAGGTGGAATTGGCACGTACGGCAACTTTGGTTCCGGACTTGGAACGGAAGATTTCCTTGAAAGAGAATGATATAGCTTTTCTGGCAGGTGAATATCCAAACAAGATTGCCCGCTCACGTTTGCTTCAGGAGTTTAAGTCACCGGAAACGCTTCCTATCGGATTACCGTCCACTTTATTGGAACGTCGTCCCGACATCCGTCAGGCTGAACAAAAGCTGATTGCAGCCAATGCCAAAGTAGGGGTGGCTTATACGAATATGTTTCCGCGTCTTGCCCTGACAGGAGGATTTGGCTCGGAAAGCACGTCTCTATCGGAACTGTTGAAATCTCCTTATGCGGTTATGGAAGGGGCTTTATTGACTCCAATTTTTGGCTGGGGAAAGAACCGTGCCGCATTGAAAGCGAAAAAGGCGGCCTATGAAGCCGAAGTACACAATTATGAGAAGTCTGTATTGCAGGCTTTCAAAGAGACACGTAATGCGATAGTGAATTTCAACAAGATAAAAGAGGTATATGAGCTTCGTGCGAATCTGGAACGTTCGGCGAAGAGCTATATGGATCTTGCACAGCTTCAATACATTAACGGTGTCATTAATTATCTGGACGTGTTGGATGCGCAACGTGGATACTTCGATGCGCAGATCGGCTTGAGTAATGCGATTCGCGACGAATTGATAACTGTAGTACAACTTTATAAGGCTTTAGGTGGAGGTTGGAAACAAAATCCCTAAACAAAAGAAAGAAGAATTTTCATAATTCGGAAAAAAGTGCGAAATTTGCAACGCTTTTCAAGTTTGATAAGAAACTTACTAACACCTTTAAATAAAAATAAAGAAAATGACTAAAAGTGCATTGCAAATCGCAAGGGCTGCTTATCAGCCCAAACTTCCAAAAGCATTGGCATCAGGAGCTGTTAAAGCAGTGGCAGGTACTGCTACTGAATCTGTAGCCGATCAGGAAGCTATCAAAGCTTTGTTCCCCAACACGTACGGAATGCCGTTGATTACATTTGAAGCCGGTGAAGCGGTAGCTCTTCCTGCTATGAATGTAGGTGTGATTCTTTCGGGTGGTCAAGCTCCCGGTGGACACAATGTGATTTCCGGTTTGTTTGACGGTATCAAGAAACTGAATCCGGAAAACAAATTGTATGGTTTCATCTTAGGTCCCGGTGGCTTGGTAGACCATAACTATATGGAGCTGACTGCTGACATCATCGACGAATATCGTAATACTGGTGGTTTCGATATTATCGGTTCCGGTCGTACGAAATTGGAGAAGGAAGATCAGTTTGAAAAAGGACTTGAGATTATCAAGAAACTCGGTATCAAAGCATTGGTTATCATTGGTGGTGACGACTCTAACACAAACGCTTGTGTTTTGGCTGAATACTATGCCGCCAAGAAGTATGGTGTACAGGTAATCGGTTGCCCGAAAACAATCGACGGTGACTTGAAGAACGATATGATTGAAACTTCTTTCGGTTTCGATACAGCTTGTAAGACTTATGCGGAGGTTATCGGTAACATTCAGCGTGACTGTAACTCTGCACGTAAATACTGGCACTTCATCAAATTGATGGGTCGTTCGGCTTCTCACATTGCATTGGAATGCGCTTTGCAGGTACAACCGAACGTATGTATCATTTCAGAAGAAGTTGAAGCTAAGGATATGTCTTTGGATGACGTGGTAACATACATCGCTAAAATAGTGGCAGAACGTGCCGCACAGGGACATAACTTCGGTACAGTGTTGATTCCTGAAGGTTTGGTTGAGTTCATTCCGGCTATGAAACGTCTGATTGCTGAGCTGAATGACTTCCTGGCTGCTAATGCAGAAGAATTCGCTCAGATTAAAAAGTCTCACCAGCGTGATTATATCATCCGCAAACTTTCTCCGGAGAACTCTGCTATCTATGCAAGTCTGCCGGAAGGTGTTGCCCGTCAGTTGACTTTGGACCGTGACCCTCATGGAAACGTTCAGGTATCATTGATCGAAACAGAAAAACTGTTGTCTGAAATGGTAGCTACGAAGTTGGCGGCTTGGAAAGAAGAAGGTAAGTATGTAGGTAAGTTTGCTGCTCAGCACCACTTCTTCGGTTACGAAGGACGTTGCGCTG
>OGGW01000855.1_pt1 | contig 26877 bp, 37 predicted proteins | sample 1571291 | NCBI WGS metagenome assembly OGGW01 (sample SAMEA2582028, study PRJEB24529) | metagenome | biome: Human gut stool | place: China | collected 2011 | reverse complement strand
CCCTGCGCCATGTAATCGCCGATTTTCGCCATCACACGAGAGGGGCTGTTGATGTCCATTTCCTTTTTCGCCGCACGCACCGCCGCCTGTAATGCCTTTGCAACTGCATTGACAACGCCGCTTTGCCCGTCACGCACGCCCTTTGCAACGCCTTCCATCAGGCTTTCCCCAACGGCTTTAAAATCCGTCTGATAGCCTGCGATTTCTTCCTTCGCCGTTTCCGTCAGCTGCTTTGCCTGCTCTGCAACAAGGGGCTGCTGCTCCGCAATCCCTTCGGAAACGCCCTCCGCACTGACTGCCTGCATACTCTCGGATACTTCCGCGCCAACATCGGAAATCTCCGCCTTTACACCTGCCAGAAATGCAGGAATTTCTCCTGTGTAGGATTTCTCCAGAGCGTCAAATTCGCCCTTGTAGAATTTTTCCGCCACGCCCTGCGCCATCTGCTGCTTCTGCTCGAAAAGGGAAACATACTGGTCGAATTTCGTATCGGACATGGAAATCAGCTTGTTCATGTAGTCTATGGCATCCTGCACGCCCATGCCGGCAATCTCACCCATCAGGCTGTCGGAAATACCTTTTTCCTTCAGCTTGTCGAGTGCATCCCCGTATTTTTCCAGCTGTTTAATATCGTCCTTCAAATCTCCCAGTTGGAATAGCTCCTTGCCTTCCTCTGTTTTTACCCGCTCGAATAAATCTCCATAATCGGCAAGCTTGCTTTGCAGGCTGTCCTGCTTGCGCTCAATGGTATCCAGAGCGGCTTCGTATTTCTGCTGGAATTGCTTCAGCAGAGAAATTCTCTCCTGCAATGCCTCCTGTTCGGCGGCTTTCTCTGCTTTTGCCTGCTTCCTGTTCCATGTCTCCTCTATTTCCGCAATCTCTTTGAGAATCTTCTGGCGGTCTTTTTTCTTTGCCTTATTCAGCTCCGCATTTTTCTCCGCCAGCTGCTTTTTATGGTCTGCCAGTTCCTCCGCCGCCTGCTGTGCATCCGCCTGCTTCTGCATTTCCTGCAAAGCCGCATTTTGCTTGGTCAGCTCTCTTTCCAGAACATCCCCGACCTTCTGTGCCGTTTTCTTGGCGTATGCAACCGCTGTTTCCGTTCCGGCAAACGCATCTATAATGCCATTCGCGACCGTTTCTGCGGCATCCACCGCCATCTGTCCGCTTTCCTCAATGCCGACTGCGATACCCTCGCCGATATATGCGCCGACCTCCTCCTTCATCAGCTTGGAAGGGGATGCAATCCGAAACAGCCCTTTCAGCTTGGAAAGCAGGGTGTCCTTTATCTTTCCTGCAACCGCCGCAATGTTTTTCAGGCTGTTTTTGATGCCGCCGACAATACCGTCAATGATGTATTTTCCGATGTTCTTCAGCTCGGTTGCAACCTCACTGCCCGTAATCTTGGCTTTAAACTTGGAGAAGGCATCCTTTGCCGCCGTTGCCATGGATTCTCCGGCTTTTTTTACGCCGTTTGCAACCCCGTCAATCAGCTGTTTCCCCAGATTGAGCCATTGGAACGCCATGAACGCCGCCACAATCGCCTCTATGATTTTCGGGATATTGGCAAGTATGGTCGGTGTAGCTGCCAATAGACCTGTTGCAAGCCTTGTGATGAGATACAACGCCGTATCCACCAGCTTTGGCGCATTGTCATTGATGACATTTGCAATGTTAATCACAATCTGCGGTACGGTTTCAATCAGCTGCGGAAGGGCGGCAATCAGCCCCTCGCCTAATGCAAGGATAATCTGAATCCCTGCATCAATGACAGTATTTGCGTTTTCCGTCAGATTTTCTACCAATGTCGAAATCGTTTCGATTGCAATAGGGATGATATTCGGCAGGCTTTCCGTCAGCCCATCTGCCAGAGAAACCGCAAGGCTCGCCGCAGTATCCGCCACCATCGGGAGCAGCTCCGCAATGCCCTCCGCAAGCGTACCCACGATGGATAATGCACCTGCCGCAAGGCTGTCCCCGTTCTCCTGTATGCCCTGCACCAGTGCGCTGATGGACTGCACCCCCAGTTCCACCAGATTCGGCAGCAGTTCATTTGTCAGTGTCGGCAATGCGGATGCAATCTCCGGTGCCAAGCCTGCAACCAGCTTCCCCATGCCCTCAATCACAACGCCGATACGAGGCAGAAGGTTATCCGCCACCGTGCCGATGCTTTCAATGAAATTGCTTAACAGCAAATCGAAATCCTGCGTATCATCCGCCATGCCGACCATCAGATTCGCCCATGCGGCTTTCATGCTTGCAACACTGCCTTGAATGGTGGTGCTTGCCTCCTCTGCCGTTGTGCCTGTGATGCCCATTTCCGTCTGAATCACATGGATTGCCTCTACAATATCGGCATAGGAGGAAAGGTCATACTTTACGCCGCTGAGCTTTTCCGCATCCGCAAGTAAACGCTGCATTTCCTCCTTCGTGCCGCCATAGCCGAGCTTGAGGTTATCGAGCATGGTGTAGTTCTGCTTCGCAAAGCCCTGATAGGCATACTGGATGGATTCCATCGCAGTACCCATCTTATTGGCGTTATCTGCCATATCCGTAATGGCAAGGTCTGCCGCCGCAGCCGCCTTTTCCGTATCCCCATCCAGACTTTGTAACAGGCTTGCCGAAAAGCTCGTAACGGTTTCCATATATTCATTTGCGGACAGACCCGCGGTTTTATACGCATTATCCGCATAGGTCTGAATCGTGTCTGCGCTGTCCTTGAACAGCGTTTCCACGCCGCCGACCAGCTGTTCATAGTCCGCATAGGCATTGATGCACGCAGTCCCCAGAGCCGCAACGCCTGCAGATGCCGCACCGACTGCCGCAGCACTCGCCTTTACAGCCGTATTTACCGCACTGCCGATTTTTCCCAGTACCTTTTGAAATGGGCTGTCATCGCCCTTAATTTTAATTACAACAGAGCCGTCTTCTGCCAATAGTCCCACCTCCGTAGGGAACATCATCGGCAGCTCAGGCTCTACTTGATGTCTTTCTCGTTTATCTTGATTTCAAATGTTCTTTTGCACCTTCGCCCCTTACAGCGTAAAAAAAGCCCCTTGCACACAGCATCCTTACTGTATGTAACAGGCATTTCATAGCCGCAGTAGGGGCATTTTACTTTTTCTTCATGCACGCCATCACCTCATCCACCTTGCCATCCCCCATCAGTGCTGTGACAAGGGCAGACTGCTGTCTTTCCTCCTGCTTAGGCAGAGGCAGGGCATATCTGCGCTTCATGGCGTTATAGTAATCCTTCTGCGCCTGCGGCATATCCCCCTTGATTTCCACCGCTCTGCACCGCATGACCTCTTTCAGCACCCTGTCCTCCTCTAAAGCTTCAAACAGTGCCATAAACTGCCACCAGTGCAGAGATTTTCGGCTTAAATCAATGCCGTATTGCGTCAAAAACGCCCCATAAATCAGCCCTGCATCATGGGTAAAGGAATAAATCGGCGGTTGCGCTGCGCCCTCGCCCTTGGCACGTCCTTTCTTCTCCTGCCTGCCGCAGCCCCAGAAATAGCACAGCCGCTCTACCGCCTCCTCCAGCGGTTCGGGGATACAGCCATAAAACAGCTTCAACGCCCGTTCCGCCTTCTCCTCGTCCGTCAGCTCCTCGGAGGAAAAAATCTCCTCCAATCTCAGCATTGCCCGAAAATCAGAGGAGATGTGGTATTCCCTGCCGCCAATCAAAAAAGAGTCAGGCAAATTTCCTGTCAGCAGCTCTTTCATTTCTTTCTTCTTTCCGCTCTTTCTCTGGCTCTGCGTGCGGCTCTGTTTTCAACCGCCGCCTGTGCCATGGGGGCAGAGGGCTGTGTGCTCTGGGGGACAGGCTTCTTGTAGCTGTTTGCCCGTTCTGCGTGGTAGGTCTGCACCTCTTGGGAAATATACATTACCAGATCCAGACAATCATAAATATCCACATCCCTCTCCGCCGTAATGGCATCCATCACATCCTCGCCCAGAAGGTCATCCAGAATGTCAAGCATGAAATCAATCCCCTTTTCGACATCCTTTTCTTCCTTCAACTGTGCGCCGAAGGCTCTCATTTTCTCGCCTGCGTCCTCCAGCCTTTTTGCATATTCCACCGTAGCGGGTACCGTCACCTGCACCCCTTCGATATCAAGCAAAATCCCATGCTTGCGAAATTCAAATTTTCCCATCTCTTTTTCCTCCTTCTGCCCTTATACTGTCGGTGTAAATTTTTTGGTTTCTGTGTTAAACGTGCCGCCCACGAAATCCCCTACGCCGTTCAGATTGCCCGTTACCTTCATCACGCCGCCGCCCTCGCCGGAGATAGAGGAAACCTCAACCGCAACCTTAAATTTTCTTGCTTCAAAGGTATTCGGTGTTTCCGCCACAGGCTTGAACAGCTCCACTCTCACATAGTCCCTTTCGGCATCTGCGCCCGTCAGCTGATTTCTGCCGATTTCATACAGTGCCATCACTGCCGCCTCGTCCGCAATCAAGTCCGAATCAAACGCAAACGTAGGCTGATAGCTTTTAATCGTAGAGGTCTGGGCTTTCTGATTGATGTATGTTTTGGAATCCTTCTGTGCGTTGGGGGATTCGTCCAAGGTATTAAACCCAACCCCCATCAGCGCAAAGCCTTCCGTTCCGCTTTTTGCCGTGTTCAGATAATCCGCCACCTGATATCTCTTTACTGCATCCATATTGTTTTCACTCCTTATCTTGTCTGAAAAAATTCCATTCTGCACTGAATCTGGTATCTCGCCATGCTTGCCTCTGCCGCCATGGCATAGCCGCTTGTGGTTGCCTCCATCAGCATGACCTTTCTGCCCTCGCCCAGATTGGGGAGGCTGCCTGCCACAGTCTGTTCCCGCAGCCATTCGGAGAAATCCCCGTAAAAGCTGAGGTTATCCAGCTGCTGTCTGATTTTATCCCCAAAAAATTCTCTGCTTGCCACCACAAATAAAAACTGCCGCACCGTTGAGCCGTCCACATAGGAACGCACAATCTCCTTTGCAGGCACAGCCTCAACCGAATAGCTCTGTGCCTCCTCCGGCAGAAAATCCACATGCAGCTTCCCTTCCGCAAGCGGCGGATAGGTACGCAGAAATTTTCGCACTTCCTCCATGATGTTTTTCATTTACCTCGTCCTTTCAGATACCCTTCCAAATCCTTCTCAACTTCATTGCCATGGTCTGCCATCATCCGCTTATCCCACTGCCTGCCACGCAATGCACCGCCGTGATAGGTCAATGGCTGTCCGGTGTAATGCTTGGGCGCACGCCCTGCCATCACCTCGCCGACATACTGATAATGCGCATACGGTCCGGGATAGATAATGCTGTCCGCCGTCACTCTTGCGGCGTTTACCATGTGGGCGGCACTGCCTGCCGACATCGGCACATAGGGCTGACATTTCCGCTCCACATCCTCCGCCAGAAAGCGTTGTGCCGCCTTATCCTCGCCCAAACCATACCTCCGCAGGATTTTCGCTGTGCTGATATTAACCTCATAGTCTAATTTCATGCGCCGCTCACCGCCCAATGCCGCAAGTCCTTCCGCCTGCTCCTGCGGTTATCCCCGACAGAAAGCACCGTAAAGTATTCCAGTCCCTTTAGGTCTGCCTGCGTTTCGATGGCATCCACCGCACCGCGCACGATAAAATCCCCATTTCGGATGGTAATATCGGGCATTGCATCCTCCGGAATACGGACGGTAATCTTCGCCGCACCCGTCAAGCCTTTGTTCTCCGGTGTGGCAATCAGCTTGCCAAACCAACTCACGCCATGAATCGCAGTGCAGACATAGCTTTCCAAGTCCGTTTTCCTGTCATAGCACAGCCGGATATGCGTAATCGTTTCCGTACATGCAAGCATCACTCCACCCCCCGATACAACAGCCCCGTATTGCCGAGATACAGCACCGCCGCTTGATAAAGCCGTTGTTCGTCCGTACTGCCCTCGGTTGTGTAGGTAACAGAAATGCCATCGTTCGTTTCCGATGCAATGCCGTCCCTTTGTTCCTTCTGCAAAAGCATATCCGTCACCGCACAGCACGCCTCTCCGCCCTTCTCCATGCTTTTCTCATCCGTCACCGCCGCAATACGGTCAAATGTCACGCTGTCCAGATAGGCAGAAGCCTGACGGGAGAGACGCTTAAAGTCCCCCTCCGCCATTTCGCCGCAATAGGTGTCTTTGTAATACGAAAAATCCGCATAAATCATGCGTTTTCCCCCTTTACTGCTTTTCCTGCTCCTTTTCCTGTGCCTCCTGCTCCTTTTTCAGAGCCTCCTGCTCCTTTTTCAGAGCCGCAAGCTCCTTTTTCAGTGCGGCATTTTCCTTTTTCAGCTTTGTGATTTCCTTGTTCTCCGCTGTTTCGGGCTGCTTTGCGCCCATGCCTACTGTTTTTGCCATACGCCTTTCCTCCTTACGCCTTATGGTGCAGATAAATCCCTGCAACCTTGTTTTCGTATACATCCGCCAAACCATACGCTCTGTAGAAGAACAGCCAGCCGTCACTATCCTGATTTGCATCGGGAGAGATCACCTTATTGACCGTATGCTTGGGATACTGCAACAGTGCAGGCTTATGAATGGCCATGAAGTTGATTTCCTTGCCTGTGCTTGCCTTCACAAAGCCGCCGACCTTCTCATTCGCACCGCTTGCGCCGCTGTTGTCCGTCTTCCCGTCATACAGGTCAATGGCGGTATAGAAACGGCTCTGCGGTACCTTCTGCACAACTGCAAAGGAATTCAGCACCTCTTTGGATTTTGTGGTATCGACTGCATAAACCATGTTGTAGAGGGTGGGTGTGATGAACAGGTGTCTGTTTTCCTGTGGTACCTCATCCTCGTCCATTTTGTTCTGCGCCTCCACCAGAGCCGCCAGAACCGCCGCACCATCCGCCAGTGTGCCTGCGGTTGCCTTGGAAATGCCTGTTGTGCCTGCGTAGGTCGCAAAGCGGAAGGCATCCATTTCGGGTACCACCTTCGTGCGGATGAATTCCGCCGCCAGCTTCCCAAAGGCAAGCCCTGCGGTTTCCTCGTTGTCCATGGCATCGACCGTAAATTTTCTGCCACGGTCATAATTGAATTTGACGGTTTCATTCGTCAGTGTCACATCCCCATGCACATAGCCGCCGTTGCGGTCATAATCCGCCAAGCCGTCCATGCTGATTTTGGGAATCACGATTTCATTTGTGTTCGCGCCCATCTGCACCAGTGTCATATCGCCGTCCAGTGCAGAGGTAACGGACGCATTCTGATAGACCTCATCCAGCAGGTCAATGTATTTTTTAAAAAGTGTAATGCTGTTCGCCATGTTTTATTTCTCCTTTCGATTTTCCTTATTCTTTCTTCGGGGATAAGCCCATTGCTGCTCTGACTGCCGCATCATCTGCCGCACCGCCTGCAAAGCCTGTCCCTCTTGAAAAGGCAGGCACTCTTGCAGGGTCTTTTGCGAAATATTCCTTGTCCTGCGTCAGAGCCGCCAGAATATCCTTGTCCCCCTTGCCCTTGTTTGCTTCATCCTGCAGGGCTGTCTTAAATTCGGCGTAGACCGCCTTTTCCGTCAGTGCATCCCGCCATTTCTGCTCCCCGACCACCGTCTTGAAGCGGTTGGAATACTCGGCTTCTTCTGCTTCTTCCTTGGCTTTCTTCTCCGCCTCGGCTTTCTCGTCTGCAATCCGCTGTTCCAGCTCCTCAAATTTCTTTTTGAAATCCTCGTTGCCTTCTGCGGATTTCTTCATATCTGCAATGGTGGTTTCGTATTCCCTGAGGGTGCCGTTGGCTTTCTCCAAGTCCGCCTTCACTGCTTCAAGCTCTCCCTTTGCCTTACCGATGTCCGCTGTGTTGATGTCCAGTAAGCCCTTCAGCTGTTCCTCTGTGGCATCGGGGAAAATTTTCTTAATGTCCTCTCTTTTCATTCTTCGTTCTCCTTTCAGCTTTCAGTTTGTTCTCACGGTTCTTTCCGCACGCCTTGATAGTTTTTCGCCATTCCGGGCAATAAAAAAAGACCTGTTTTACGTCTGTGTCCAAAGACGAGATAGGATAGACCACCGTTCCTTTCTGATTCTTTTGCATGAAAAAACCACCTTCCTTTCGGTTGGTGGTATTCATTCAAAATTCACTTTACTGCATATTTCTGTCAGAGATTTTCCTTTGAAAAACGGTGCGTGCATCAGTGCATCAATCGAATCAAAGCTCTGCTCCTTTTCTCCGTAGCATAAAGAAATATCAGAACGGGAGAACGGGCAAATCGAGCCATTCACGCCGAGATATTCAAAGGTAATATCCTGTGTCAGACTGTCAATCCAATCTCTTAAATCCTCACTTTTCATAAGATGTTCGCATTCTCCTTTCTCTCCTGCTCTGTCAGTTCTCTTGCCGGTCTGTCGACGATTTTCCCATCTTTCCAGATAATATCGTGGGCATGTTCTCCATTCCTGCCGTAGGGATGCCTTTTCGGATTCCCATGCGCCCCCGTGCTCACCTGCCGCAGCTGCCGCCCGTCAGCATCGTAATACATACGGTCTGTCTGTTTTCCCTTCTGGGATAGCACATCCACCACAGCATAGGGTTTATATTCCGCAGAAACCTTCGGGTGCTCCTTTTTCGTCCAATCATCCGTAACAACGATAGTCCCATTTTTATTATACCGATATTGGCTGTATTTTTCAATTTCTTTCTGCTTCAGCAAAGCCACTCTTTCTGCCTCTTTTGGCGTACTGCCTTTCCCCACAGCAGCCCTCATGCTATCCGCTTTCAATCCCGTCTGTTCCAGAAAATCCCTCTGCCTTCTGTTCCATTCCGTTATCCTTGCGGATGCCTCGCTGCTGTCCAATCCTGCCGCCTGCAGGGCGTTTTGTTCCCGTTTCCACCTGCGGATGTTTCTTTCTATTTTCCTCTGCTCCTGCAACGCCTCGTACTCGGTCATTCTCACGCCGTTATACTCGTAGTCCTTCGCCTGATACTCTTTCAGCAGTGCCTTATCGTAGGTGCGGCTCATGCCCTCAAACCATGGGCGAAAGCTGTGTGAGCAGTTCCAGCCGCCCAAGCCTGCGCCCGTCCCATAGCCCGTGGTTTTCACAAAATCGGGATACTTTCTGCTTTTTCCGCTCCTGCTGTAAATGCCGCCCTGCCACTGTGCATGGGAAGGTCTTGCGCCTGCGTGAGCGGAAACCTCCACAAGATCTGCACCCATTTCGTCCGCTCTGGCATCCTGCAAGCGAAGTGCCGTCTGGTTCACGCCCGTTACCACCGCCCGTCTGACCGCCACCTCTATGGTATCCGTCCGCCCTGTCGGGTATCGGATTGCCCCCACGCCCTCGGCGGAAAGCTGCTTGATGGTGCTTCGGATGGCTGTGTTGTAATCCATGCCGCCAAGCGTAATCTGCATATAGGCGCGGTCAAGTGCCTGTTCAAACTGGTGCGCGGCGGTGCGTGCCGTTGTCAACGTCAGATTGCGAAATGTACCCGCTGTTTTCTCGTATCCTGCCTGCAATATCTTCTGCAAGTCCTCAGATGCCGAAACAGGCGGCGGATTGAGCCCCTGCCTGCGATAAACCGCATCATCGGATTTGAGTGCCGCCCCTCCTGCCTCCTGCATCAGCTGCCGCAGCTCCTTGTCGGTTCTGCCTGTCAGCGTTTTCAGCCTTGCCAGAATCTCCTCACGCACCATCCCTGCCTCCTCAAGCATTTTCGCCTGATGCTCCACCGCAGGAATCCAATATCCATAGTGAGCTATTCTTACAGCCATATTTTCTAATATATCCATTTCAGCTTGTGCATATAATCTTACTAAATTTTCTGGCATCTTTTGAATATATGTTGGCTCTAAAATTCCCATCACCTCCCAGAACATAAAAAGGAACCTCCCGAAAGAGATTCCCCTTTTATGTTATTTCTTTGGCGGAGTAGTCAATGCTTTATACACATCCCACCCTCTTTTTAACCTTCCTGCAAGCATCTGTACAGATATTCCGTATGCTTCTGCCCACTCAGACAGTGCCTTTGTTTCTCCATTGTGAGTTAAATAACGGGTACTCTGTTTATTTCTGGCTTGTGATAATCCATTTACCCATCGACAATTTTCCGGGCTATATCCAAAATCATTATTGATTCTATCTATACTTAAATCCTCATTGTAACCATTTTCTAATGCCCACTTATAAAATACTTCGAAATCATTTTCCCATTCTTCACACACTTTTATGCCTCTGCCACCATAATTTGCATAACTCTTATCATTTTGATTGTTACAACGACTTTTCATGCCATAATAGATATGATACAATCGCCCTTTACTTTTTCCATGGGTTGTTTTTCTTTTTCGCATTATCTCCGAAAATGCACATCCACAAGAAGTAGATCGTCCTGATTTTAATGAAGTACCTCTAATTATTTTTACATTTCCACAATCACATTTGCACTTCCAACAGGCTGTCTTTTGTCCGCTTGGGTTTATAATTGGTTCAGCTATCCCTAATACCAACAATTTCCCAAATCGTTGTCCAGTCAAATCCACAAATTTGCTCATGCTTTCACAGCCTTTTTCTTTTCCTGTGCCATTGCCCATCTAACCCCTCCGATAAAGCCGAGATTGAATACATCAAACACACCAGAATAGTTACATTCTGTGATGTAGTCAATCAATGCACATGCCTCCTCTGTAGAAATATCATATCTGTCACGCTTGCCTATATATTCTTTTTCTGCTTTTTCGATTGTTTTCCACATTTTTTCAATATGCGTCATATAAAACCCTCCTTGATTTATAGCCCTACTGCTGTTATAATCAAGGTAACCAGTGGTAAGGCTCACTGGCTACCCTTTGTGGTTTGAAACAGGTTTGTGATTGGTCGTCGTTAACCTGTTTCTTTTTTTATGCCTTTACCTTGCTGTCTCTGACGATTTTAGCGGCGGTTTCGGCATTTTCTGCTGTTGCTTCAATCAGCTTTGCGATATTCTCTAAGTACTGATTCAACTCTGCTGTTGTCATTTCCATTTTCCTCACTTCCTTCTGTAAGAGTTTTTCTCTGCCTTACAATGATAGTATATCACGGTTAACAGTGTATTTCAATCAGCATAATAACCAAAGTTAACAGTGTATTTTCGTATATTTTACACTGTTAACCAACTATTGTTTATGGTATAATAGATTTATGAAAGAAGGTGAGTTACACGGATCCTCCTAAAACCTCCAAGGCAAAACGAGCTGCGAATGACCGTTGGGATAAAGAGAATATGATTACTCTCGGCTGTAAAATAAAACGAGAAGACGCCACTATATTCAAAGAATATGCTCAAACACAAGACAAAACTGCAAATACATTGCTAAAAGAATTTGTCTATAAATGCATCAAAGAATATCAAGAAAAGAATGAGCCGAAAGACTGACCGCTTGGTTGGTCTTTTTTTATTCAAAACTAATGGTATCCTGCGCAGGAATATAGTCCTTTGCCTCCTCCTCGGAAATGCCGAAATACCACGCCAACAGCTTTTCGGGCTTGAGGATGTTCGCATCCACCATAGCCTTCATCTGTGCATATTCCGCGCCTGTGTCCGTCAGCACGCCGTCCCCCCAGTTGAATGTAACCTCGTATTTCCCATCGGGCGCAAGCTGACACAGGCTTGTGTAGTAGTCCAGCACCCAGACCAGATGCTCCAACGCCGTCTGTAAGGACTTCTGGATATTGCAGACCGCCGCATAGCTGCGCTGCTTGCTCATGCGGATTTCCTCCGCTGTCTTTTCCTGATTCTGTGGGTCGGATAAGGTGCCATAGGAAAGGTTGCAGTTAAACTCAATCCGCCGCAGCAGCTGATTCAAGCCGTTAAACAGGGAAGCATCCCGAATTGCAGGGCTGAATACCTCGTATAAATCCCCGGTTGTCCCCTTCTCCAGATTCAGAGAGCGGAACAATCTTTGCTTGCCGACAGGCAGTTTCCCATCCGCCTGCAATGCTCCGACAGAGGCATCCACTGCCAGCTCCGCGCCTTCAAATTCCCATAGGATACGGCTGTATTGCCTGTCCGCCTGCTCCATCAGCCCTGCCGCTCTCGCACAGACCGATACGCCCAGAGGGGATTCCGCATCAATGTGGTTCGCAAAGGGCATCTTGAAATATACAAAAAGAGGACGCTCCAAGGTTTCCCCGTTCTGATAGCCCAAGACAAAGCTTTCTTCCAAATCCGCCCATTCATCCACGCTTGTCAGAGCCGCAGGCACACCCAGCTCCGCCTCCTGATAGGAGATAAAGGCTTTATTCTGCACCGTATAGCCCGTATCCGTCAGCTGATGGCTTTCCAGTCTGGTATACCATGCACGCCCCTTTTTCACACGCTCCACAAACACCGCACCCGTCACTTCTCCACGGCTGTTGTAAGCAGTCGGAATAAATCTGTCCGCATGCACAAAATCAATCGCTATTTTTCCGCCATCCATGTAGGGCTTGAATACTAAGCCGCCCAATGCCACCGCAAATTCTGTCTGCTCTCTCAGTCCGGAAAGCACAAAATCATAGCCTTCCTGCAAAAATGCCGCCCGTCTGCCACTGCCGCTGATTTCGCTGTGAAATTCCACAGTAACCAGTCTCGCAATCTCCGAGGCAACCGCAGCGGCTAACCCAAGCGTTTCTGTGTTCTTATCTAACCAGGGCGGCTCATTGCAGAACATCTTCTGCCAGAGCGTGATGGCATCCTGCATTCCGGAGCTGATTGCCACCTCCGCACCGACTGCCCTTTTTATCGTTTCTCTCTGAAAAAACATCTGCAACACCCCCTTTACCCATGTAATAAAATTTCGCATTATTGCCCCCTCCTTTTCCAGATGGGTTCTGTTCCATAGCGTACTGCGTCGATATGGTGATTGTCTCTGTCGGGGTAGCCGCTGATGACCTCCCCCTCTTTGTTCCTGTCATATTCGTAGGCGGTAAATTCCTTCGCCGTATCGGGACAGCGCACAGGGGCAATCACAATCCGCACCAAAGCCTGTAACCACTTCATAGAGTAGTCCACGCTCCCCGGTCCCTTCACTGCGCCACGGCAGAACAGCCCATAGCTGCGATAGTCCGCAACGCTTTTCGGCTCGGCACTGTCTGCCGTAATCAAATCCGTATCCTGCACACCATATTGCCGCAGGAGCCTTGCCGTTTCCGCATTGCCCGTTCTGTGCCTTGTCAGCTCCCCGAAGATGTAGAGCGTCCGTCTGGCAGAATCGTAGTGCATCCGATTGAACGCCCAAGGGTCGGGGTAAAAGCCCCAGTCCACACCGTTGTAAATGCGGTCGAAGGCTGCAATCTGTGCATCGGTGATTTCTTCCACCGTTACGTTGTCGAATACCGCACCGCCACTGCCGACCACCTCGCCCAGATATTCATGCCGATATGCCTTTTCGTTCAGCTCCTTCAGATATTCCGCCTCCTGCAAAAACGCCTCCCCCAGCCACGCAGGCGGCACACGGCGATAATCCGAGGTATGCACCAAGCGGTTTGCCTTCGGCTGTAAGCACTCCCGATTTACCCAGTTGCTCTGGCTTTTCGGCGGGTTGTAGCTGTAAAATACAAAAAAGCTGCTGCCACCACGCATCAGGGATTGATTGATGGTGCGGATTTCCTGCATCCCCGCAAACTCGTCCGCCTCCTCGTACCAGATGTATTTGCAATAGCCCTTTCGGAATTTCGTAGATTTGATTTTCTTCGGCTCGTCCGCCCCACGAAACAAAATCCTCTGCCCTGTCGGGAGATAGGAAAGCTGCAGAGGGCTTAGCTTCGCCTGCCATAAATTCTCTACGCCTAACGCCTCAATCGCCCAGAGTAGCTGCTCGTATACGCTGTCCTTCAGATTGACCGCCACCTTCCGCAAAACAAGCGCATTTGCCGCCGCATCCTGCATCATCCCCAGAATGATTTCCACAGAGATAAAGGAGGATTTCGTAGAGCCACGCCCACCCTTCAGCCAGTAGTGCGTGTGCCGCCCTGCCTTGATGTCATGATGCACCCCGTAAAATGAAGGCGCAATCAGCTTTGTTAAATCAGACATTTGCATCCTCCTTAGGAATATCATCTATGATGGTAACAGGGTTAACATCCACCTTTACCTTTTCCGCAAACAGCCCGAACCGCTTGCCCAATAGCTCCGCCGCCTTCAATCGCTCCTTTGTCGGCACCTGCAGGGTTGTTGTATCCTGATACCCGTCCCCGATAAAGCGCAGCACCTCATCCTCCCGTTCTCCGCGCATAACGGAAGTCAGATACTCGATAACCTCCTGCGCATCCGCCGTTTTCGCAGAGTGCATTTCGTCCAGCTTTTCATCAATGTATTCCCGAATCCGAGCATTTCCGAGTAGCTTTCTCGCATTTGCATCTGCCGAGCTGTCCTTTTTGCAGCTTGGATACGCAGCCTTATAGGCCCTCGTTCCGTTGCAGTCTATCAAGTATTCATCCGCAAATCGTTTCTGCTTTTCTGTCAGGCGATATTCCGCCTTTTCCTTTGGCATACTATCGCCCCTTTCTGATTTTTAAACACTGAAAAAGGCACCCGTTTCCGAGTGCCCAAAATAGGAGGTAACATGAAACATCTATATTTTCACAATGCCATCATACCACAAAAAAGCTATCATAAACTCTCATGTTCTGTCATTTGAAAATGGGATAATGCTGCACCATGGATTCTGTAAATATGGCTTTCTGCGTAATTCATTTTTACAGCTATCCTCCACCACGAATCCCCCAGTAAATATCTACGCTCCAAAACCTCTTTTTCTGCTTCATCCTGCATCAGCTGCACCTGATTATAGATTTCATTGTATTCCCGGATAGCAATCTCTTTTTCTGCTTCCAGTTGGCTGACAAGTGCATCCAACCTCGCCATATAACCGGACAAATCACTGTGTGCATTTCCCTGTGGCATCCCGTCATGGTTCGCACTCGGAAACATCTGCTGACTGCGCAGCTCCTCAATCTGTTCTTTTAAACGCTGCGCCTTCCGCATGGAATATATGTACCCCTTAAGATATTCCTTTTTCCTCTCGTTTTCCTTTGCAATCACCAAGCTATCACCCCCATTTCTTAATACAATCCCGATGCACAAAAATCTCCGTCCCTCTTTTCGTTTTCACATACTCGATACCATCTTCGCCATAGGAAATTTCCTGCCCGCAAATTCCGCAGCAGATTGGCTTTCCGGAAAGATTTTTATTCGTAATACTCCGAAACCTTGTCCACATCTGCTTTTTCTCAATCAATGCCACTGTAACACCACCTATTTTCCATATTTCACTTTCAATGCTTCCATCAAATCATCCTGCACATCCTTTTTGCCCTGCAAACTTTCCAGCACATGACTGTCCATCGTCCCCTCTGTAATCAGATGATGAACGATAACAGCCTCCTGTTGCCCTTGTCTGTAAAGTCTGGCGTTTGCCTGTTGGTAAAGCTCAAGGCTCCATGTAAGCCCGAACCATACAATGATATGTCCACCGGCCTGCAGGTTCAGTCCATGCCCTGCACCGGCAGGATGCGCCAAAAGCATCGGGATCTCTCCGTTATTCCAATCCGTAATGTCTTTGGAGCTTTCCAGTTTTCTTGCTTTTGGAAATTTTTCTCGGATTCGTTCCAAATCATGCCGGAAGCTATAAAAACAAAGCACCGGCTTTCCGTTGGCGGCCTCCACCAGTTCCTCCAGCATATCCAACTTCTTTTCGCTTGTTTTCACATATCCGCCGTCCGGAAGATACATCGCTCCGTTGCTGTACTGCAGCAGTTTTCCGGTCAGAGCCGCCGCCGATGTTGCGGTAACTTCTCCCTCTAAAAATTGCAAATACGCATCTTTCTCAAATTTTTCATACGCCGCCATTTCTTTTTCGGAAAGCTTGACCGTCTGGATGCTGTCAATTCTTTCCGGCATTTCCAGCCAATCATCTGCCTTCATGCTAATGCAGATGTCCGAAATCTTTTCGTTGATGTTCTCCTCTGCCTCAGGCTTAGGCTTATAATTAAAAATCGTTGTCTGGTTCCGCTGATTCGGCACAAAGTACCGTTCCCGAAACCCTGTCACTGTTTTTCCAAGACGTTCCCCGCCATCCAGAAGATAAATCTGGCTCCATAAATCAATCAGACCATTCGGGGCAGGTGTCCCCGTCAGTCCGATTACCCTGCTGCTGCGTGTGATATATTTCCGCAGGGCTTTGAACCTCTGGGCCTTCGGACTTTTGAAGCTGGATAATTCATCAATAATCACTGCATCAAAATCCCATCCATCCCCAATCTGAGAAAGCTCATTGCACAGCCACACCACATTTTCTCTGTTAACGATGTAAATATCGGCATCCGCCGCAATGGCTTTTCTTCTTTGCTTCGGTGTCCCAAGGATTTTTGAAATACGCAAATGCTTCAGATGATCCCATTTTTCACTTTCTCGACTCCATGTGTCCTCTGCCACTCGCAGCGGCGCAATCACTAAAGCCTTGCTTATTTCAAAGCTATCATAAATCAGATTATTGATTGCCGTCAGAGTAACCACCGTTTTCCCCAATCCCATTTCCAGAAACAGTCCGCATCTGGGGGTTTGGTAGATATGCCGCTCCGCTAATTCTTGGTATTTATGGGGTATATACTTCATCTGCTCCGCCTCCCAATAAATCAAATGCGGCTATGTAGCTGCTTGCCTGCTCCTTGCTGTCAATCACACAGATATAAAATCCAAAACGGAATAATATTTTATGCACACTCTCCTGCAGCCGTCTGGGTTTCTTTCCCGGGGCTTTCAGCTCTGCAAAAAATACCCTGCCTTTTGGGGCTAAAATTATCCTGTCCGGCAGCCCTGCCATACTCGGCGAAACAAATTTCAGGCATAGCCAACCTTTCTTCTTGCATTCCTTTACAAAAAATCTTTCGATTTCACTCTCTTTCACGCTCATACCTCCTTTGTAACTTTTAAAGTTGACGCAACAAACCTTGATTTTTCCTATCTTTCTGCGTATCCGTCAACTTTTGCAACCTTTTTTCCATAAAGGCTGACGATTTAAGGGGATTATAGAATTTATAGAACTTATTTAAGTCTATAAATTCTATAATTCAAATTACTTACACAATAGATTTAAGTTGACAAGTTGACAAATACCATAAAACCTTGATTTTCTAAGGTTTTATGCGTCAACTTCCTTTCCTTCTCAAAGTTGACATTTTCGATAAAATCCCTTCTGGGTTCCGTACAAATCTCCAAATCTCTGATTCGATTTCGTCCGTTCCCACTCCCCTGTTTTCAAAATAATGTCATTGATTTCTTTGCTTTTCTGTCTGGTTAAATCCTTCTTTTCTCCGTTAAAAAGCTCGCACCAGATTTCCAATGCACACACCTTTTCCCGCCGTTTTGTTGCATGAATATTCATTTCAAAGCCATCATTTTGAATAAAACTGCGTCTTGTAAATAAGTCCAGTGTATCCCAGTTTTCCGGCAGCAATCGTTCCAGATATGCCTGAATATCTCCTGTCAGAGGGCTTTCCTCCAGATGCCTGTCCTGCTCCTCTTTCGCCATGCGGTCAAGCTCCATATCATCGATGTGGATTTTTTCCTTCTGCCGAAAAAGTACAACCGCCTCAGCCCAAATCTGGTCTACTGCTTCCTTTGCCAGATCTCCCCATACCTGCTTTGTTATCCTGTCGGGGTTTACGTCTACGGGCCAGAAACGGCGGTTCCCCGTCATATCCTTCAGAAAATCATAGGTATTCGTGGTGCCAAAAAATACGCACTGTCGCTTGAAGGTTTCAACGTGATGTCCATATGCGGCTCTGTAGGAATCCTCGCCCTTTGCGGTAAATTGCTTGATAGATTCCACCTCATGCCGCTTCAATGCCGACAGCTCCGCCATTTCAATAATCCAAAAGCCTTGAATTTGCTCGTAGGCCTCTTTCCCCTGCACTGTAGTCAGAGAGTCGGAAAACCATTCCTGTCCCAGCTTTTTCAAAAGAGAGCTTTTTCCACAGCCCTGTGGGCCAACCAGAACCAGCACGTTATCATATTTTATGCCCGGTACAAATATCCTCGCCACCGCGGCAACAAGTGCCTTCTTCGTTACCTCTCTGGTGTATCGGCTGTCCTCTGCCCCCTGATATTCAATCAGCAGCGTTTCCAGTCTGGGCACGCCATCCCAAACAAGCCCCTCCAGATACTCTCTGACAGGATGGTAACGGTTTTCGTTGGCAACCAGCGTCCATGCGTCCTCAATCGTAGATTTTCCTTTGATTTGGTAAATCTTCTCCATATAGTGCCGCAGTCCGGCATCGTCCGCATCTGTCCAGTCTCTTTCCTTTTTCTCTTTTTCCCATGGGGTTTCGCCAAACACCCTGTATTTTTTCGTAAACTCATTCTTACGGATTTTTCCTTTTAAAGCCCTGTCATTCGCTAAAATGATTTTTGCATTGTTGATGGTCGGCAGGCAGCGTCCTTTGGAATCCACATCCAGACGCAAAGCCCATTCATCCTCTTCTGCTTCTCCGTCCTCCGAGAGATATTCCCCGAAGTCCTTTTTCATTTCTTCCTGCCGTTCCCTGTGCTTCAGCAGGCGCACCCTTTCATCATTCGATGCAAGCTCCAGCATCTTCAGATACGAGGGCAGCTTTACCGTAGGTGTTCCCTGCGTGGCATCCTCATCCAGTTCCCTAAATCTATGCAGACGCACAAGGTCAAAGGCATTGCACAGCACACCTCCTGCCGGGTCGGTTGCATGGTTGGAGTACAAAAACCTTCCATCATCATATACGATTGCCCCTGCCGCAGTGCTGCCGGCAGCGTAGGTGTATCTCCCCTCCACAGCACAGGCTGTATATACGCCGGGAAGGAAGCGTTCCATCGCCTCCTCCACGGTATATGTACGGCAAAAATCCCCGACTGTCCCTTTTTTCGTTGTGGGATCTTCCTGCTTTTTCAGCAGGCTTTCCCTCTTTTTCAGTGTCCTGCCCGAAGTTGGCCACTCTGTCACATCATGCCAGTCCTTATATTTCGCAAGCACCGCATCTGCGGAAAGAAAAGTCCCCTCCACAGTTTTGTAAACATATTCCGCATTCTGGCTTGTACTCGGCCAAAACATCAGACGATGTGCTTGATAGGTGGTATCATCAAATTGGTCTATCCCGATTTCTTCTGCTACCTTACGGGAAATTGCCTCGTATTCCTCCGCGCTGACAGAACGGTCTAATGGAATCAACAGGCGCAAACGCGGCTTTTCCGGTGTATGCTTATGTGTGGAATACACGCACCATGCACATGAGAGGAAGATGTCCAGTTGGTCGCAGAAATCCTCTGCGGCAAAGTCCGCATCCAGAGTCAGAATATCTCTGCAATCCACATGATCCGCCTTTCTGCGCCCATTCCGCAGCTTGCCGCCGACAAAACCGCCAACATCCTTGATTGCATCCTGCTGGGACTTCGTCATGTTGGCGTATTCCCCTTGTGTTTCTGTGGTTCTGCAGGTTGTCCGCAATCGCTCCTTTAATTCCTCCCACGTGATAGCCGTATTCTTCCAAAGAACCGCCGTGCGGCTCGCACCGGCTGCAATATAAAGTTTTCGCATGATTCCCCCTCCCTTCTCAATCCTTTTTACTTCTTTTGGAGTGTGCGAGGTCGCCTATTCTTTTGTTGTTCAGATAACGTAATCCAAGTGCAATTTTCTGGACAATAATTCCCGTCGTTGTTTATACGTTCTATTGATAACCCCTGCTTATATCCGTTTTCTGTTGCCCACTTCCGAAATTCTGCATAGTCAAGCCATTCTTTACAAACTTGTATACCCCTCCCACCATAATCTTTGAAATTTTTATTATTCGGGTTAAAACATCTTTGTTTCATCATATTATGTACATGATAAAGAGGTTCTCCAGAAAAGCCATGAACTGTTGCCCTCTCCTTAGCAATTTCTCGTTGTAAGCATCCACAACTTTTAGTACTTCCTTCCCTAAGATTTCTACTCGCACAAACAATAGTATTTCCGCAGTCACATTGGCACAGCCAATAAGCTTTATTCTTTGTATTCGGGGGAAATACTCTTTTCAGAACCATAAGTCTTCCAAATTTTTTGCCTGTAAGGTCAATCAAAGTTGTTTTCTCATAATGCGCGCAACCGCAACTTGTTGTGTGACCACTTCTAAGGTCTGAACCTGTCACAACTTTTCTATTTCCGCAATCACATTGGCACAACCATCTTGTTTTTCCGGCTTTAGTATTTTCCGCTCTTTCGATTACAGTCAACTTGCCAAATTTCTGACCCATAATATTCAAACTACTGCTCAATTTTGCACCTTCTTTTCCTCTCTTAAGCCCTCAAACCCAATCTCTACTTGTTCTCTAAACTCTTTTCGAATTAAATTTGCTATTTGCTCAATGCCATGAATTGCCATTTTATGCTGTTCGTTTACAGCAAGGTCTCCATTGTCCATAGAATCATGCAGAACAAAAATAAATCCACTTAACACCTCCATTTCAAACTGCAACTCATCCAGTCTAAATAACGCCGCTTTTAATTTATCCATTACAAACTCCTCCTTCTATATATTAAAATTCAACTTTATAGTTGAATAATATCCCTTATAGGATATTTTGTCAACAAAAAATTTTACTTTATAGTATAAATAATTCCTTAATTGACAATTATTTGTCTATTTGGTACAATTATCACATAAAGGAGGCGTTTATTATGCCAATAAAAAACTCTATAAAAGCAATCCTTGCAACAAAAGGTATGACAATGACAGACTTAGTCAATGCGTTAAACATTACTTACGATAGAAATGATAGTCTTGCTAACCTAAGTAAAAAATTAAGTAACAATACAATCAAATATCGTGAAGTTGAAGAAATCGCTTTTGTGCTTAACTGCGATATTCGGATAATCATGCAGGATACAGGGAAGGAATTCTAACCTTCCCTGTTTTATTTAATCTGACTTCCTGTAATACTCACATTCATACGCATCCGCATTTAACGGCAGTCCGGGTGCCCATTCAATAGGCTGCCCCATCAAAGCCGCAACCTCCTGTGCAGAGCTGCGGTCTTTCGGTTCATCCAGAATAACCTCATCATGCACATGGAAAACCACTCTATAACCTGCTTTGTCTAATTTCATAATGCTTTCCGCCAGACAATCTCTTGCGAAGGCCTGCACGATGTTTTCGACCAATTTACCGCCCCATGTTTCCAGTCTTGTCCATTTCTTACTCGTCTGGTCCATTCCCATGTAGGTAATGGATTTCCCTCCGAAACGGTTTTCTCCGATTTCTGGTTTTACATACGCAATTCTCCTGCCGCTCGGTAAACCGATAAACAAAATGCCTGCCTCTCGGATAAAGCTGATCCCATGCGGCAATCTTCTCGGTTTGCCTTTGATTGCGTCCATGGCTGCATCCTGCACTGTCCTCCAGAATCTGACGATAGCAGGGTTGGAGGTTCTCCACATCTCCACCAGCTCCGGCAATTCATCCTCATTCAGCCCCATATCCAGTGCCCCCATGCTAATCAGTGCGCCGGCACTGCCGCCATACCCAAGGGCCAACTCTGCAATTTTCCCTTTCTGCCGCAAATGCCCGTTGATGCCATGCTTCACAACAGGAACATGAAACATCTGGGATGCCGATGCACAGTAAATGTCTCCGCCTTCTGCAAATACATTCAGCCTCCATGCTTCATCCGCAAGGTATGCAATCACACGCGCCTCGATTGCGGAAAAGTCCGATACAATAAATCTGCACCCGTCAGATGGAATCAGCACCGTCCGAATCAGCTCCGAAAGTGTCTGTGGGACAGGGAAAAGCATACGGAAGATATCATACTCTCCCCCTCGCACCAGCTCTCTCGCAAGGTCTAAATCCTGCAAATGGTTTTGCGGAAGATTCTGCACCTGCAAAATTCGTCCCGCCCATCTGCCTGTACGGTTTGCGCCATAAAATTGCAGAATGCCACGCACACGCCCATCCTTGCAGACAGACCGCTCCACCGCCTCATACTTTGCCACAGATGTTTTCGCCGTTTCCGCTCTCAACCTCAGCACATTTTTCAGGATTTCATCCTTTGTTGTGGTAAGGATGGCTTTCAGATTCTTTTTATCCAAGCTGGGAACAACCTCTCCCGTTCTCTCCTCTATCCACCGCTTTAGCTGTGCCACCGAATTTACGTTTGCAATCCCCGTCAGCCTTTGCAGCTGCTCCTTGCAGCTTTCCTTGTGCGCCTTGTTATATAAAATCGCATTTTGTGCCAGTAGGGAATCCGCAGCCACACCGCAATCAAGGATATGCTGATCTACTTCCCACAACCTCTGCTCACTCTCTGCCATAGGGAAACGGGAAATTTTCTTTTTGATTGCTCTTTCAACCGCTACGTCCTGCACGCAATACTCCTTGAATACCGCCCACTTTTCAGAATCATGCTGCGGAAGGTTTCTCGTTCTGCCGCCATTTACCTTTGTCGGCTTGCAGGGCTTTGAAAAATAATTGATTAACGCCTTCCCTCTTGCATCCTTTTGTTCCTGCAACCCCAAAGCCTCCGCCACGCCGGCCAATGTCTGCGGCAATCCCAATTCCGCCGCAGCCACAGCAGAACACCGCCACTGCTCCGGCGGCATCGACATTTTCAGATAAGCCGCAATGCAGGTTCTTTCAAAATTGGCATTGTAGGCAGTTTTGATAATCTTCGGATTTGTAAGGGCTTCTGTAATTTTTTCCGGCAAGGCTTCACCGCTTGCCAAATCTACAATCTGAATATCCTCGTCATCAAAAGCATAGGCAAAAAGCAGGATTGTAAAATCAGGGGCCTCCGCATAGCGGTAAACCCCCGTTTTTAACAAATCCTCACTGCTGTATGTTTCGATGTCTATCGACAGTTCTTTCATTCAGCATCCCTCAATTCTTACTGGAGGAAATCGTCAGAATCCTCAATCAAGCCTGCAAAATCATCCTCTGCCTTACTTCTGCCACCCAAGGGCTCCCCATCTCTTGTTTTCATCAGATGATTCAGACCGCAGGCAATCCCTTTGTTTCCGTTATTATTAAAGGCAAAGAAGTTGATAGACGCATGGCCGTAGCAGCCGCTATAAAGATCGGTACTGTCAATAATTTTCTGTCCGTTTTTGTAAACAAGTCCGGGCTGCTGCTTACAGTTTGCGTTTACAAAGTAGTGTCCTGCGTATACCTCGTCATCCGGTCTTTCTGCATCGCCGTCACGCAGGGGCAGCTTCATCACTGCGGGAATTTTTCCGCCAAACTTGCCGATGCCTGCCTGTTTTGCCGCCTCCACCGCTCTGTTGATGGCATTGATTGTTTTTGTGTCTGTTTTGGGGATCAGCAGGGATACCGAATATTTTTCCTCACTGCCGTTGATGCTCTTTGGCTCAAATACATTCAAAAAAGAAAATCTTACTTCGCCCGTTACTACCTTTGTTGCATTGTTCATATTTTCCATAAATCTTTCATCCTTTCTCATTCTTCGATTATCGTTTCAAAATCTTTTACCGCCGCATCTGCGGAGTGCAGTGCAGGGCGTTTATCTGATTCCGGCACCAGAGTCGGCTTGCCTGTCGGCTTGATGACAAATTCCCCCAATAAAGCGTTGAAATCTTTTTTTCCCAGATATTTTTCCAAAGCACCGATGCCAATCAGCTTTCTGGGATAAAAGCTATCCTCGTTGTATCCCTTTGCAATCAGTTGTCCGGCAATCAGCGTATCATCAATGGAAAATGCTCTGTTGCTTCTGCCTTCCACCACCTTGTAGCCGGGGAATACGGTGCCATTGTTCACTGCTTCATCTAAGGCATACTCCTTGATCAGCGTAGCCCACTTGGCAAGCGCCTCCGCCTGCTCCAGAATCTCTGAAATTTCTTCCGTTGTCAGCTGCGCAGGCTTTTTAAAATCATACTTTGCCATTTCCTGCTTTCTTTCTGCGTATGCTCTGCAGAACGGACGGGCTTTGCAGAAATTTGTATCACAGTGATTGCCGGCACAATATTCCTCTGTTCCGGAAAAGGCTTTCTCTGCTGCCGGTCGAATTTCCTCGCCCCATGCCCGCAGCTCCGTTGCTGTCATAACAGCATCATCGATGTTATCAATACGTGGCTGAAAAATACACATATCAATTTCTTCAATGTCATAAAGAAAATCGTAGGTCTCTAAAGCCCCCAGTGCATACAGACGCATTTGAGGGTTCCCTTCCGCTTGAATTGGCACGCCCTTTCCGTACTTCAGATCTATAATCTGCAATTTTCTGTCACTGATAATAACGCAGTCCCCCGTACCAAATCCCTCCGGCACATATTTTGAAAAATCAAGCCTCTGTTCTAAGAGCAGGATTGCATCGGCTGTGTACTGCTTTGCCTGATTAAGCTGTTCAATGACAAAATCCCTGTAGGCATCTGTGTATTCTTCCATTTCGTCATCAATTTCTAAATCCTTGATGGCTTTGTGGTACTTTGCCTTGGTGTACTCCTTCGTTGCAAGTCTGATTTTTGCTTCTCCCAGAGCGTGAGCGGTTGTTCCTTCTGCGGCATACGCACTGGGCTTGTCCTGCACGCTCGCCTCTAATAAGACAGAACCGGGGCAGGCAATCCACTTTTTTGCACCAGAGGCGGATAATTTTGCATGTACGTCAGGCATCACAGCACCTCCTTTGCTTCCTCTAACACCGCCGCATAAAACGTGGCATCCAATCCGGACAGATTCTCTGCACCATGTTTCCGCAGAATCGCCTTTGCCGCCTCAGCACCATGTTTCTTGCTGACCTTGGCAAGGGCTGCCCTTACTTCCTCAATACTGACTGTGCTTTCCGCTACAGGCTCTGCGACCTCTTTCGGTGTCTGAGCTACATCCCTCGGTGTCTGGGCTACAGGTGTTTCTTTCTGCAGTTCGATTTTCTGCACCAAATGATTGCTTTCCCGCACTTCCGGTACGGGTTCGGACAAACGCTCCGCAAACCCTTTTACCATGTCCAAAATACCGGGGTTCTTCATCAAATCCTGCTCGTTGATTGTAATTACAACATCCATATATGTATCCTCCTTTTTCAAATCCGCAGACGTCTGCGGATTTCTCTTGTAAAAATCATCATTTTCTGGTATCTTTAAATTGGTTTTTTGATTTAGTCCCCCGAAGCGTGCCACCGCCAAAGGGGATATTTTATTTTTTCGGCAGTTCCCTGCCATAAAACACATTTCCGATTGCAAGGGCAATCACCGTGCCCGAAATCAGATAAAGCATCATCCTACTGTCGGGATTCTCCAGAATCCATACTAAGCCGCACTGCGCCAGTAGCGTCCCGAAGAATACCACCGCCCAACGCAGCAGCCCCCGGCGAATGTAGAAAAACGTCCGTTTCCAGTTTCTCATGGTTTCACCTCCTCTCCCTGTTCCAGAGGGATGATGTTGTTCGGGTCGGACACATCGTAGCCCTCATACTTCCGCAGGAATTCCTCCACCGCCTCTCTGCGGCATTTCAACTGCCCCAGCTTGAGAAACGGCAGCAGCCCCGCATCCTTCAGACCATATACTCTGGTCGCGTTGCATTTCAGAATCTGCGCAACTTCCTTTACTGTGTAAAGCATCGGTTCCATAAGAACACCTCCTTTTAGTTTGGTCTTTTTCCTCCTATTCTTCTTTCGTCTTGCTTTTCTCCTCTCTCACCAATGCCGGTAACTCCTTAAAGGCTTCTCCTAAAGCCTGCTGCAATTCATCTGCATTACTTTCAATAATCGAAACCACAGTCTTGTAAAATTCGCTTGTGTTTGCAAACGCTTCACTCTCAACAAAGGAATCGTAATATAACAGTGTAATTGCGTGTAGTTCTTCCGCCTTCCGGAGAATATCCTCCAGATCAAGGACGGCTGAGCGTACTTTTTTTCATCCATCTTTTGTCACCTCCCTTACCATTCGGCAATCCAAAACGTACCATCTGTCTTACAATGGATTGACCAATGAGCTGCCAGTTCTTCTGGTTTTCCTTTTTCAAAGAAAATGAAAGCTACACCAATTTCCTCATCCTTTACGTTTACCACTGTTCCGGCAGAATGAAATTCCTTACCAATAACAAAAGCAATAACTTCTGCGATAGTTACCTGTCGGTATGCGTTTTCCGTCTTTCTACGTTTTCTACTCATATTCCGCTTTATACTCCTTCCTTAATACAAATAAAAATATCGCGAGAATCTTCAATCTTTACTTCCTTTGGTTCAAAATAACTGCATACATCATCGGGTTTTCTGTTTTTCAATCTCGGAAAAGTACAGTGACCAGAACGGATTTTTTGAAACACAATTATTTCGTGTTTTTCTGGCTGTCTGCTACCATGCTGAATACCGTAGTGCTGAACAAAATGGTGGCAGTTCTCGCATTTTGGAATCATTCTTTGCGTCAGCCGTCTTGCATTTTTGATTTGCTCCTTCGCTTTCTCGATTTGCTCCTTCTGATTTTCCAATTCCAAGAGCATTTCCTGATATTTATCCATGTTTCACCCCTTCTTTCATCTTCTGCTTTTTGTCCCTCTCTGCCGCTTGGATGGTCTTTCTTCACACAGCTTTTCGAGGGTTCTTTCCAGCGTCTCTGCAATCTGAAGAATTCTATCCAGTTCGTCACCATCCTCCTGCAAATCAGGCTCTTCTGCATTCATATCAGGCTCTAAAATCACCATATTTTCGATGGCATACGCTGTGATTTTCTGCAAAATCTGAATCATTGGTAAACCTGTCAGACTATGTAACTCTCTCAAAGTGTTGTACGTTTCTGCGGATACCCGCATAACTGCTGTCTCATTTATCGAAACAGGCTTAGGGCGTTTCTTCGCTGTAAAAACAAGATTTTCCATTTTTTACCTCCTTCTTTACTTTGCTTGACATTTTTCTCCCCCTGTCCTATTCTGAAAATACAGGCTGTTGCAGCAGCCGAGTACA
>OGGW01000852.1_pt1 | contig 26951 bp, 18 predicted proteins | sample 1571291 | NCBI WGS metagenome assembly OGGW01 (sample SAMEA2582028, study PRJEB24529) | metagenome | biome: Human gut stool | place: China | collected 2011 | reverse complement strand
GTCGAGAATGTCGCCGCCGCCGCAGATGTCGGCGGGCGTGCCGCTGCGATGGCGCGAGACGGCCCTGGCCGTCGTGCGGCCCCAGCCGTAGGCCTTGCCGTCGGGAGTGTAGGCCCCCTCGTGCAACCAGCGGTCGAACTTCATCATCACGTCCTCGGCATCGTAGCCCTGCCTTTCACGAAGGCTGTCGAGCTCGGCCAGAATCATGGCCGTGTCGTCCGACCAGAAACCGACGGGCTTTTCATGCCAGCCAAGGGGCTGCATGTTCTCGCAGACGTAGGTGTCCCTTTCCTTCCCTTCATAGGGCACGCCAAGAGCGTCGCCGACGGCTGCGCCGACAACGGCCTGCAAAAGATGCGACATCGAGAATTTCCTCCAATCCCGGAACGACCATCGTCCTGGGGTTTTCATTTGCTCTCCGATTGTAGCCTATTCGCGTTAACCCTGAAGGGGACCGGTTCTCAATTCCCCTGACCTTTTCCCTGCAAAGCGGCTGCCCTGGCCCGCCCTCTTCCGAAATTTTACGTTTTTCTACCGATCGCCATCCCATGAATGGGTTACGGCTCAGCCGCTCCGCTCCCCCTCACCGAAGGGGCCCGAGCGGCTCACCCGCTCTGTTTTGACACCTTTGCACGGCAGTCGATCGGCTCGAAACGACTGCAGGAGTAAAAACCGCTTCCTCTGAAAACCCAAATTCGAGGGTTTTCCCCAACGGGGCTGAAGCTTAATGAATGTCCCGTATGGCGAAAGGTTTTTGCCGAAGCGTACATTTGCTCTCGCCGGCAAACGAAAAACCCCGCCAACCGTCTCGAACCAACCGAACGTCGGCGGTTTTCTCAAAAAATCAGATGAAAATCATATGAAAATCAATTTCCATCAACTAGTATCCGCCGTGGGATCAAAGAAAGACAAGATCGCCGCAGGCCTTCTTGTTCTGTACGCCCAAGCAGCTTCCGCGGGGGACGTGCAGGCCTTCGACAAACTGTACACCCAGCTCACGGGCTGGGCCCAGGGCTCCCTGGGGAAGTCCATCGCCATCATCTTCCTGCTTGTCGGCCTCGCTGTCGGGCTCGCCAAGGGGAGTCTCTATGCTGCAGTTGTATCCATCGCCTGCGGCTTGACCTTGATGATCGCACCCTCCGTCATTGACAGCATCTTTACTGTCTGATGGCGGCACCCGAGGGCGTTCGCGTCCCGACCGGCCTTGACGATCCGCCTCGATTTCTCTTTTTCGATGCGGACCTCGTCGCCGTGGTCCTCACCGTGACCTATCTCGGTGCGGTGCTGGACCACATTGGGGCCGGCGTCTTTCTGGGCGCGCTGTCGGCCTACGGTTGGCACAAGGTCTCGGGCCTTCACGGCCGCGGCTACGGCGCAGCGCTCGCCTACTGGCACCTCGGCGCGTCTTCCTTCGGGCGGACGCCCCCGAGCTCGGCCAGACACTTCGTGCGCTGAAGCCCGTCCGCCGACGGTCAGGTCCGAACGTCAATCACTTCCCCCCATTCCCCAGGGCCGCAGCCGTACGTCCGCGCATGCGCAGCCGCCTCGGGGATCCTTCTCATGCTCTACACATCCATCGTCGCCGAACGCATCGGCTTGAGACGAAGCTTTGCCGTCATCATGGCGATGAGCTTTGCGCTCAACTTCATCCTCGCCCTCGCGCTTCTCCTGCAGCAGCCCGAGACGCGCACAATCGTCGTTCCGCCCACGCTCGCCGCCGAGCGCGAGGTCTGGACCTTCGACGAGGCGGGTCCCGGAGCGCCGTACCTCGAGCGCTGGGCCCTCTCCGTCCTCTCCCATGCGGCAAGCGTCACGCCCGAAACCGTCGACTCCTCCCGCCGCGTCGTCCTTCAGCACGTTGACCCGGGCTTCTACGGAAAGCTCGAGGAGGCCCTCATCGTTGAGGCCGACCGCATCAAGAAGGACCACTCCTCCACGATCTTCTATCCCGACCGCGCCCGCGTGAACACGTCCGACCTCTCCGTCGAGGTCGAAGGCGTCCAGAAGACGCTCGTCGGCAGCACCGTCACGAGCTCGAGAAAGAAGACCTGGCGACTGACGTTCCGCTACGACGCAGGACGCCTCTTCCTCACGTCCCTCACCGACCAGCCGTCGTCTGGGTCCTGACAAAACCTTCCCTCACGGAGCCCTCATGATCGTCACCCGCTCTGACATCGAATCCTTCAAACGATTCGCCCCGAGGCTCGCGCTCGCAGGCGCAGCCGTCCTGATCCTCTCGGCCTTCGCCCCGTCGTCCGACGCCGCCGTATTCACGGCCCGTGAAGGCGACGCACCCCTTGAATTCACGCTGTCCGCGCACGAGACCACCATGGTCGCCATTCCGGCCGACCCCATTGCCTCGGCCGTCTACGACCGTCACCTGATCGACGTTCAGACGGATGCCGCGAGCGGCATGCTCTACGTCCTCCCGAAGATGGAGGGCTCGGCCATGGTCTACGTCACCTGCAGGTCGGGCGAGACTGCGCCCCTGCATCTCACCTTCACCGCGGATGCGGAGCCCCGCACCATCATCCTCGAAAAGAGCGTGCGCAGGGCCGAACAGGCGAATGCGCCCGTTCGCGTGCCCGCTGCGCCCCTTCGCGCCGAAGGCTTCCCCGCCGAGATGAAACGCCTCGTGACGCTCGTCCTCAGGGGCGAAGAGACCGATGAAGTCTCCCGCACCGCCATGACCGAGCCCGCTCAGGGTGCGGCCGCCGCCATGAAGAGGCTCGCACCGCTTCGCGTGCGCACCGAAGGCATCTGGCGCTCCCGCCATGCCGAGGCGGTTGAACTCACCGTCAAAAACGGCACGGTCTTTCCCGTCGAGATCAATCCCGAGCTTCTCTCGGGCTCGGTCTGGGCTGCCGCCGCAACCGAAACCTCTCTTGAGCCCGGCGAAAGCTGCAGGCTCGTCCTCGTGGAGAACGCCCGTGAATGAGATCAGAACGAACGGCTGCGCCTGCATCGTGCGCAACGCTGACGCCGGAAATCTTCCTGGAGTGTCGTCATGCAGCTGAAGGACATCTTCTCCGCGTCTTCTGACGGCGTCTCCCAGCCCTCGAACAGCAGTCTCAGGTTCAAGCAGAAGGCGCTCGCCGCCACGATCCTCGCCACTCTGGCGATCATCGCCTTCATTGCTGTCGAGGCATCCGACACCAAGCCCGCCCGCAAGGCTCCGCCTGAAGCGGCCATGATCACGCTGCGCCCCGACGGCACGGACAAGGACGTGCTCATCGCCCGCTATGACGCGAACTTCCTTGCGCTCAGCCGCAGGATCGAGGAAGTGCAGCGCGAGGCCGCCGCAACCGAGACGCGACTGCGCGCGATCATCGCCGACCAGAAGTCCCGGCTCGAGACGCAGACAAGCGAAGTCAAGGACCTCAAGGCGATCGCAGGACGCGCGGGCCTTACGCCCCGTCCGGGCGAAACGCCCGAGGAGACCGAGGCCCGCATCAAGAGCCTGCTCAAGGCAAACGACGATGCGGCCTACATCTCGAAACTCTCCTCCCAGTTCGGCTCGAAGACTCCCGGAAAGGTCTTTCACACCGATCCCGCCAGAAACACGAACGAGCCCGCCTCTTCAATCGTCCCCGCGCTTCCCGACATCTCGGGCGGCGTGAAGGTTCCGGATGAAGCGCATGCGGCGGCGCGACAGGCGGTCTCGGGTCCGAGGCTCGCGATGGTGACGCTTCCGCCTCCCGCCGCACCGACGCCGCCCGCACCCCGTGTGGGGCCCTCGCCCACGCTCAACCCCGACACGCCTCTGCAGGTGAACAGGGCCGCGGGCACGACCGTCGAGGACTACCTGCCAGCAGGCTCCTTCGTGCGGGGCAGGCTGCTGACGGGGGTCTATGCCTCCACGGGCGCAGGTGCTGCGAGCCAGCCGCTTCCAATGGTGATCCGTCTTGAGAACACGGCCGTGCTGCCCAATGCCTGGCGCAGTCAGGTGACGGCCTGCCACGTGACCGCCTCGGCCACAGGCGACCTCTCTTCCGAACGCGCCTTCGTGAGGCTCGACAGGCTCTCCTGCGTCGGCAAGAAGGGAGAAGCGCTCGACGTGCGCGTCTCAGGCTACGCCGTGGGCGAGGACGGCAAGGTGGGCGTGAGAGGAAAGCTCGTGACCCGATCGGGTCAGGCCATCGCCTCTGCGCTCTCCGTCGGCCTGCTCTCAGGTCTCGGCGAATCGATCACCCGCTCTTCCGAGGAGGTGACGACGTCGATCACGGGCACGCAGAGCAAGCGATACAAGAACGCCTGGATGTCGGGCATGGGCGAAGGCCTCTCCGACTCCATGGACCGCATCACCGACTACTACCTCAGACTCGCCGACCGCATCTTCCCCGTGCTTGAGGTGGATGCGGGCCGACCCGTCGACCTCGTCTTCTCGCAGGGCGTGCTGCTCGCCGATCCCTCGAAGCGTTAACGACAAACACAACACAGGATTCCAGCCATGATTCGAAACGAGACCGCCCGCCTTCTGCGCCGCACGGCCCCAAGACTTGCAGCACTTCCCCTTGCCCTCGCCCTCTCGGGCTGCGGGACCCTCACGGGCCTCAACGCCGAGAACGACTTCAGCTGCCCGATGACGCCGGGCGTCTCCTGCCGCTCGCTCTCCGACACCTACGAGGACAGCGTCCGCGGCCGCACGCCCGACAGGATCGAGCGCGACAAGGCGATCGAGGCCGCCTCGAAGGGCCTGCCTGAAATTGAAGGCGCGAACGCAAAGCCCAACGACGAAACGCATGCCGGTCCCGCCGTTCAGACGGTGAAGCCCGATGCGGGTGAGGCTTCCGAAGCTGCACCCGCCGCACGAGCGCCTGAGCGCCGCTCCACGCCGAAGCGCCTTCCCGAGGTGATCGTGACCATCTGGATCGCGCCCTGGACGGACGACGAAGGCGACTTTCATGAGGGCGAGATGATTCACGCCCGCGCCTTTGACGCCCGCTGGGCCGCAGCCCGGCGGCGAGCCGAAAGCGCCGACAGGGGCTCCGCCGTCGTGCGCCTTCCCTTCGAGCGCCGTCGTTCGGCGTTGAAGCAGGCGCAGGCTTCGGTCCCGAGGGTTCGTGCATCAGAGTCTGACGTCGCCTCTTCGCTCGGTGACGGCAGCCGCCGCTTCATCGAAGCCCAGAAGGCGGCCCTCAAGGGCACGTCCTACGACCCCGACGTCCTCGCGGGGAAGATGAAGGCTCAAGAGGAGAACCCGTGATGACCGCCTCTAAGAATCCCGTCAGGGAATTCATCGAGATCCTTCGTCGGATCAGGCCGGGACACGAGAATCTGAAGGTCGCTTCCGGGATTCCCGGCTTCATTCCGGGTACGGGCGAGCGCGTCGACGCGTTCTCGACGGCGCTCCCTTGGGAGTCAGCCACGCCCGACGGCCTCTTCACGCTCAAGGGCGACAAGCCCGAAAACCCCGAGGGACTCGGCTTTGCGATCGAGATCTTTCCGCAGACGGGCGTCACGTCCGAGATGGAGAAGACGCTCATCGGTCTGGCGGCTCCGCTTGAAGCCGGATCCGTCCTTTCGATCACGGCCTTCGCATCGTCGGCCGTGAGGGGCATTGCAGAGCTGATGGTTCCCGAAGCACGCGTACCCGACGCCTTTCCGCCGCTGAGCCCGGAAGCCGAAGGGATCATCGACACGGCCACGAACTGGGCCGCCGAAAACCTCGTGAAGGGTGCGGTCGAGCAGCTCACGCCCCAGGCTCCCGTGTATCCGAGGCACTGGCGAGTCTGGCTCACGGTTGTCGTTCCGACGACGAAGCCCGACGACGAGGAGGTCCGTGAAAAGGTCCTCACCGCGCGCAGGGCCATTTCCGCCGTGCTCGAGCAGGCGGGGCTCTTCATGGGCGTGTGGGATGCGGACGTGCTCGTCGGCACGGCTTCCGAGATCCTCAACCCGCAGCTCATCCGCTCGGGCGACTTCGTGCGTCCGTCCGCGAACCCGTTCGAGCCTCCGTCCGTTCAGGTGATGAAGGCCGACACGGAGGTAACGGTAGAGAAGCACCGCATCCGATTCGAGACGCTTGACAGGAAGTCCGCGGTTCATGCCGTGGGGCTTGGGGTCGAACACTACGGCGGGCACATCTCGCTCGCCCTAACAAGCCAGATGCTCGGCGAGCTCGGTCGAGGCGGCCATCAGATTCCGTGCCCCTTCCTCTTCACGAGCATCATCGCTGTTCTTGACTCCGCCTCCGAGCGCGTCAAGGCCGAGGGCCACCGCATGCGTGCGCTGCAGATGTCGCACACGCCCGTCTCGCAGATCAGTCCCTGGTATCCCGAAAAGGCGCGCCAGTGGACGATTGCCGTCAACAGCTTCCAGACCGAAGGGGGCATCGCGCGCGTGGCGCACCAGTACCTGCTCCTTGCACCTGCGGGACTTGAGGCCGAAGCCGTTCACGCCGCCCAGTCCATTGCACGCAAGGCGGGCATGGACGTGAGGCGCACGACCTGCCTTCATGCGCAGGCCCTGATGGGAGCCCTTCCGATGTGTGCGGGTCCGCTTCTAGTCGAGGACATGAAGAGGAGCTTCCGCATCCAGCGCAGGACTCTTGCGACCGGCATCTGCGGCTCGCCCGTGATGACCGAGTGGCAGGGAACGCCAATTCGCGACGACCGTGACCGCAGGACTCCGCTTCTCACGCTCGTGGGCCGACGCGGCCAGATCATGCACGTGAATCCCTTTGCGAACGCGAGCGGGAACTATTCGGTGACAATCGTGGGCAAGCCCGGTTCGGGCAAGTCCGTCGTGATGAACCAGCTGGCCTTCAGCTGCCTCGCGCAGGGCGGGCTCGTCTGGATCATCGACGTGGGGCGCTCCTATGAAAAAACCTGCGCGGTGCTCGACGGGGCCTTTCTCGTCTTCGACAAGGAGCACGTCTGGGATCTCAATCCCTTTGCGATCCTCGAGGCCCTTGCGGGCGACGACCGCTCCGAAGGGATCGAATCGGTGGTGTCGATTCTGGGCGAACTCGTCTCGCCCGGCCGTCCTCTCCCCGACCTCGAGAGGAGCGTGCTCATTCAGCTCACGGCCTCGGCCGCTCAGATGGCGGCGATGCAGGGAAGGCTTGCGACCCTTGCCGACCTCGATGCGCTTCTTGCCGAACGCGCCGTTCACGACAGGCGACTTGACGACCTGCGCATGCAGCTCGAGCCCTACCTCAATGGTCCGCTCGCGCGCTGGTTCGACGGCTCGGGCCGTCCGATCGACTTCAGCAGTCGCCTTACGGTGCTCGAGCTCGAGGGCCTCTCCGCTCACCCCGCGCTTCGTCAGGCGGTTCTTATGACGCTGATGCTCTGGATCGAAAAGACGATGTCTCTCGACCGTCGCACCGTGAAGCTCGTCCTCATCGACGAAGCCTGGGACCTGATGGGTTCGGGCCACAGCGGGAAGTTCATCGCCTCGGGCTTTCGTCGTGCGCGAAAGCACAAGGGCGGGTTCGTGGTTGCCACGCAGTCGCTTGCAGACTTCTTCAAGAGCGAGACGGCCGAGGCCGCCTGGAGCTGCGCCGACACGCGCATCTATCTGAGGCAGGACGCCGAATGTCTTTCGAGCCTTGAGGCGAAGGGGCATCTCGCGACCGACCCGTGGTTCAGGGCGGCGTTGCCGTCACTCACGACCGTTCGCGGGGCGTGGTCCGAAATGATCGTGAAGGTGGGCGATGCGCCGCCCGCGATCGGACGCCTCGTGCTTGACCGCTTCATGCAGGTTCTCTACTCGTCGCTGCCCGCCGAAGTCTCCGCCGTCAATGCATGGCGCGAGGCGGGTGCAACGATGGCCGCTTCCGTGAGCGCCGTCGCCAACGGCGCATTCGAACCCACGCCCGAAGCCCTTGCAGCCCTCAACCGAAATCAGGAATCCGACCGATGACCGAACAAAAGAACAGCAGCGAAAAGACGGAAAAGACCGACAGGAACGAAAAGCCGGCCTCCGCTCCGAAGAAGCCCTCGATCGAGCCGAAGTCGGCCCGAGGCGTGAGCACGACGGCAAGAAGGAAGACCGCGAAGGAAGCCGACGCCGCCCTTCAGGACAAGATCGAGAAGGCCCGTGCAGGCGCAATGCCCGAGCGCAGGGAACCCGCGGCCGCAGGAGAATCCGCCGGCCTTCCGCCCGTGCAGACCGTGCGCGCCATGCCGCAGATCAACAGGAAGAAGGACGAGACGATGTCCGACGAGAAGGCCGCTGCAAAGAAGCCGTCCGCCCCCATCAAGATGCCCGAGCGTGACGCCACGGGCCGTTTTCTCCCGTCCGAGGAGAAGGCGAAGAAGCCCCGGGCGAAGGCCAAGGCTCAGCAGGCCAGGACCGAAGACGTGAAGAATCCCTCGGAAATGCCCGAAGCGAAGCCCGCTCAGAAAACTCAGGAAGCGAAAGCCGCGAAGAAGCCCGAAGGCCCGGTCACGTCCGCCGCACCCGCAACGCCCGTCACCCACGTCAAGCCCGTCCTCTCCCTGCTGATGGATGAGGCCCCGCCCGGGGTCATGACGGACATGAAGGCGAACGACCGTCCTGCGCCCGGAGAAGTCCGCGGGAACCCCGCGGACGAAACGAACGAAGCGGCATCTTCGCCTGTCCTCAAGCCTTCCGTCAGTCAGTCCCCGAACGGTTCCCGAATCATCGACATCGACGGCGAAGAAGACGAAGAGGAGGACTACGACGACATTCCCGACCCGGCGGTCTCGGTTTGCGAATCGGCCGACGACGATGAGATCGATGATGACGAGCCTGACGACGATGACGATCAGTCTTCTGCCGACCGGCCCGTGAAGAAGCCCGTTTCCATTATCCGTCCCGCGGCCGAGGACCCCGAACACGTTGAGCTCGACAGTCAGGGGCGTCCCTATCACGCGACCGAGGTTCTCTCCGGCCGCCGCACGCCCGTGCGCGTCAAGCCGCCCGTTGAGGAACCCGCCGATCCGTCAAGGACCGTGGACCTCGAGGCCGAGCGCATTGATGCCGAGCATACGGCGAGGCAGGCCCTTCTCAGGCTTCACGCCCGAACCCAGCCCACGCGTGCCGAACTGGCTTCGATGCTGGTCTCCAGGAAGATTGAGCAGATGGAGCGCGGCAATCCTGCGTTCGAGAAGGATCCCTCTCAGGAAGGTGATTCGGATTCCGTTCCCGCCCGGAACGAGGACGCCCGCAGCAAGGGTTGGAACTCGCTCTGGGGAAACGGCGTTCGCGATGCCGAGGCCGAGCAGAACGCGTTGGTCGACGTGCGTCGTCCGCCGCGCTATGCGTTTGACGAGGACGAACGTCCTCAGGTCGAGCGTGACGAAACCTATGCCCGCCGCATGGATGCCTGGGAAAAGGACGTGATGGCGGAGAGTGAATCCCGCGACCAGCGCGTGTCGTGCCGCGGCCCGAAGCCCGGTCCCCGCGTTCCCGTCCGCACGGGCACGCACGAGACGCTCGGCGGCTTTCCGACCCCGCACCAGACTCGCGCCTGGAAGGCCGAAGGCGGTGAAGAAGAGGAGCGCGAATCGCGTCTTGACATCGTTCGTGAAAGGCTCAACCGCCTTCATGAACGCTGGTCGGGGCTCGAGGGGTGTCTGAGGGCGGCGCTTGCCGTTGCCTGCGTCTCTTCCGTGGCCGCCTTTGCCGCCTGGACGACGGCGAAGTCGGTCGTGCCCGACCTCACGGTCATGCACACGCCCGTGTCGGTCACGGCCGTCGTGGCCGACGAGGAGATCAGGAACCTGATGCTGATGACGGCGCTCCTTGACGCCAAGGGAATTCCGACGGGCCGCACGGCTCCTCAAGTCGACAGCGTGTACCTGACAGGTGAACTCAGAAAGATCATCGTCACGGACAACGAAGCCTCGCGCATGTCGCTGCCGCTTGACGACCGTCTCTTCCGGGCCGCCGTGATGGAGGCCGCCGACATGGCGGGTGCGCCGGTCCTCTCCCGAGCCGCCGTGCTGGCCATGCCCGACCCCGCTCACTCCACGACGGGCCGCACGCTTGACGTGACGAACCTCGTCATCGAGCGCCTCGGCCTCAAGAACGTGTCGGCCGCTGCCGCACGCGAAGTGGTCTCGGGCCTCATGAGTCCCTCGGGGCTTTCCGCCGCCATGACGGCCGTCCCCAACGCCACGACGACCGCGCCTTCGGCCTCCGCCGAAGCATCCGTCAAAAACCGCTGACAAACAACGCTGAAAACAGCCATTCGATAAAAAGCACAAACATGAATCAAGTGACCCCGCCTTCAGGCGTGAAGGGCTCCGCGCCCGTCTCGCCCGCTCCGAAGAGCAACGTCGCCGTGGAGCCCGGAGAGCAGTTCTACGAGCGTGCGCTCCGGAGGCGCATCCGCTCCTGGCCCGACGTGTCGGCCGCGGGCTTTCTGACGGTCGAGCTTTCGCAGTACCTCAAGGGCACGGGCGGTGCGACGGCCGAGGCCGTGATGGCAGCGCTCCTGCGTCTCGGGCACGACGGCCTCGTGGCCAACGGCAGGCGTCTGGCCTCAAGGCTCGACACGCTCACCGTTTCCGAAGCCCGTGACGTGCTCGAAGCGTGCGGCCTTGCGGCCGAACGCCATGCCCGCGCCATGACGAGAGCCTGCGAGAAGGATCCCGAGGGGGATTTCCGAACGCGAGGCCCGCGAGCGCGCGCTCTGCCCCGCAGCGACCGCAAGGCTCACGGGCACGTACCAGGCCATTCCCTGGGACGCCCGTCACGACGGCCATCTTGCTTCGCGTGAAGTCTCGCGTGCGGCCGGTCTCGTTCGCTGGGCCCATGCGCTCACGTCCGAGCGTTCTTCACGCGTGCATCTGGCCGTCGGCCGTTCGCTTCTCTTCGGACGAGGTGCCGCCGACGTCTGGAAGCACCGTCGTCCGCTCGTCTTCATCAACCGCATCAACGCCTACACCGTGAAGCTCGTCACCGACTGCTGGACTGCGGATCCGCAGACCGCCGTCGTCTATGCGGGCGAGAGCGTCCCCGCGACGAATCCGTTCGATGCGTGGGAGATTCCGCTCGTCGTCGACACGCGCGGCTTTCTGCGTGCGCTTCTGGCCGTCGACAAGATGCCGTGTCTGATCGAACCCCGCCTCGGCGGCTTTACGGTGACCTGCGCCACGGGCCGCGTCGACCCGAAGGGCTTTCGCGACGGCGAGAAGCTCGCCCCCTGGATGAAGACCCTTGCCGAAATCGGTCTCATCAACGCCTATGACGAAGCCGCAAGAGCGGGCAATGTTCCCGCCTTCACGGGAGCCGAAGCCTGCGTCTGGGCCGAGCGCTTCAAGTCGCTCCTCTCCGTGACGCTTGCGCTCGACAACTCCGCCCGCCGCGGGCTTGAAGTCGACGAAAAGGCACTCGAAGCCGCCGCACGCCAGCGCGAGAACTACGTGGCCGTGAGAAACGAAATGACCTCGATTCTCGAAAAGCTCGCCGACGGCGCACGCGAACTCCGTGAGGCCGAGCTTGCCCAAAGGGCCGAACGCAGGGCAAAGCAGCGCGAAGAACGCAAGGCCCAAAGGGCCGCCCGTCTCGTCCGACGTGAGGAGAACGCCTGATGCGCACGCTTTCCTTTCTTCTTCCGGGCGCGGCGATGTTCGTCGCGGCCCTCACGGTGAATGCCGCCACGGTCTGTCAGGGCAAGATCCTCAATCCCGTGACCGACGTCTGCTGGAGCTGCGTCTTTCCCGTGAAGATCGGCGGCAAGGCCTCTCTCACCACCTCGGTTCTGCCCGACCCCGACACGGGTGCGGGCGGACCGTTCTGCACCTGTGGCAAAGGCCTCAACCTGAGGGCCGGCGTCACGTTCAGCTTTTGGGAGCCCCTTCGTACGGCGGAGATCGTTCGTCATGCGGGGTGTCTTCCCTCGATGGGCGGCGTGAACATGGGCGACATGGGGCTTCGCATATCAGACCACGTGAAGGTGCATTCGCACGAGACCGACGGATCGATGAAGCGGCACACGGACTTTCGTCAGGTGCACTGGTATGCGACGCCCTGGCTCTTCATTCTCGAGGCGCTCCTTGACGACGGGTGTCTGGACCAGCAGACGTTCGACCTCGCCTACATGTCCGAACTTGATCCCCTATGGGACGACACGCTCTCGAGCTTCATCCTGAACCCGGACGCCGCGCTCTTTGCGAATCCGATCGCCCAGGGCGCGTGCGCCGCCGACTGCACGTCCGCCTCTTCGGGCCTTCCCCAGAACTCCCTCTACTGGTGCTCGGGCTGTCAGGGGAACGTCTTTCCGCTCACGGGCTGGAGCGCTTCGCTCACCTCCCACACGGCCGTCTGGCAGCTGATGACCCACCGCTTTGCGATGAAGCTCTCGCGCGAGGGGCTGCTTCTTGCCGCCCACGGCTCGAAGGGTCTCTGCGAGTCCTTCTACGAGCCCCTGATGCGAAAGGACGTCTGGCGCACCCAGCTCGTCTGGCCCGCGCACTCGGGGAAGAACACCGACGGCTCCTGCTGCAGCCCGCTCGGGCGCACCACCGTCGTCTCGGGCTCGGGAAAGAGCTGGAGTCCCGGCGGCGAGGACGGCGTGGTACTCGTCTGGCGACGCCGCGACTGCTGCTCGATGTCCGCCAAATGGGGCGGATGAGCCCGACAACACCCTGCATTCAAGTCCTTTGCGGGAATTCATAAACCCAAAACCCAAGAAAGACAATGGAGATTCTCATGAAGCACGAATCCAACGACACGCCGCCCTTTGCGCCCGACGCCCACATCAGCAGGAGACTTTTCGTGAGGCCCAACCTCATCGAGCGCCTCTGCGCCTCGGCGCTTCGCCTCTGCCTGCTCGTCTGCATTCCGGCCGCCGCATCGGTCTTCCTGATCAGCCTTGCCGACTCGGCCGAAGCCGCCTGCACGTCCGAACCTTCTCAGCACTACGAGGTGACGACGCTCATTGCCGACCATCCCGTGCAGACCTCGTCGGACCCCGACTTCGAGGAGATCCTCAAGGCCAACGCCCGCATTGCCGTGGAGTCGGGTGAATGGTCCCGCCGTGTGAAGCGAAAGGAAGAGACGCTCATTCAATGGATGCGGTCCCCGGTCTTTCCTGAATTCCGTCCGATGGCCGTCAAGACCACGCTCATTCGCAGACCCACGGGTCTTTCGGTTGAGGACATCAGGCGCGCCGAGCTCTTCAACGACGTGAGCCGCCTCCTTCTCTTCTTCGACTCCCGTGCGGGCGGCCAGGTCAACTTCGCGATGAGGATGCTCTCCACCGCCTCCTTCGCCATTCGTCCCGTCGTGGCGGCGGGCAGCGTTGCGTTCGCTCAGGAAAAGCTCGGCACGCGCGTCTGGGCAGACCAGGGCTCGGTCCTCACGCGCCGTCTCGGTCTCAATCACTGGCCCGCCCTCGTGAAACTCACGCCGTCGGAAATCTCCGTCTGGACACCTGCGCTCAATGCCGACGGGATTCCGGATTCGCCCGTCCCCGCCGGCCTTGCTTCGAAGGAGTCGATCGACCTCTCCGCACCCGCCATGCGCCCCGCTGCATCGAAAACCCTCCATTAATAGGAAAGCCGTCATGAATTTTGTGTCCACGCTCGGCGCTGCCGCCCTTTCCTGCCTTCTCCTCCCCGCTGCCTTCGCCTCAGAACCCGCAGGCACTGCTCTCGAACCCTCGTCCGCCACGATTGCGCCCAAGGTCCGTGAAGTGGAGAAGGCTCCGTCTACTGAGCTCGCCGCCGCGCCTTCCGCCTCTTCGTCTCCTGAAGCCTTTTCGGACTCGAAGTCCGACAACTCGAACACTTGGCGACCCCGCATCACGATTCTGCTCGACACGGGGATGACGTCCTCGCTCGTCGAGACGGCGGCCGAGGAACTCAAGCTCGTGGGTGACGCTGCGGACGTCGAGGTCCTCGTTCGAGGTCTCCCCGTGACGCGCACCCCGACGGGTTACCGGACCGACTTCGAAGCAACGTCCGAACGTCTTGCGCCGCTCGTTGACGCAGGCTTCGGAGCCGCGATCCATCCTGAACGCTTCGCCTTCCTTCTGGCCCTTGCCGAAGAGGGTCTAGAGGCGGGCGGCAGGCTCGATGCGAGGACCGAAGAGGGTTACGAAGTGATGACCGCTGCGCCCACCGCACCCGCCGTTCTCCTCACGATCGGCCGCAGCGTCTATGCGGTCTCGGGCACGGCCTCCATCGTCTCGGCCCTTTCTCAGTGGCGTCGCACGCTCGCCGACGCCGTCATGGACGAATCGGACCGCACCCGCATCGCCGCCCTTCAAACCGTACTCGACGAAACGCCGCTCGGCCGAATCGCGCCCTGAACACCCAAAACCGCACCCTGGAACCCAATCTCTACACCTCTTTGAGAGCCATGACCCGTACAGTTCCCGTTCGATGTCTCATTTCACTCATGACGTTCGCGCTCGGTCTCTCCATTGCCCTGCCCTCGCACGCCGTGACGGTTGCCGAGGCCGTTGCCGCTGCGCGCAACACTCAGCTTCCCGACATCGACGGGATCATGGCGAACCACGACGGTGTGCTTGATGCCGTGGGCGGCGGGTCGACCGAAGGTCTGGACGACGTCAAGAACCTCTGGGCCGACGGCAAGGGCACGCTCACGGGTTCGGCCGAAGCCACCGTGATCGAGTGTCGCGGCAAGACCGACACGCCCTGCCGCGCCATTCAGGTGCTCGACAAGGGCTTCCCGGAGCGTCCCGTCATCGGCGAGGATGTGCTCGCTGGCCGCGACGAGATCGTCAACAATCCGACCGTAACGCCGGACGACAACGACACCTGCAAGGACGTGACCATCGAAGCCGCCCCCGTCGAGGTGACGAAGACCTGTCGAGCGGGCGGCTGGTGGAACGAGAAGGCCTGCCGCATCGGCCCCGTCGAGATCGGCAAGGTCACGGCAAAGTACTTTGCATGCGCCGAAGGCGAAGGCACGTCCTCCGAGCGCTCCTGCCTCACGACCGTCTCAGGAAAGCCCGCATCCTCCGTCTGGACCGAGCGATGCTTCTTCGGCAAGGAATCCTCCGCCGCCTCCGGTACCGTCACCGAAGAGACCTCGGCCGTCGCACGCGCGATCTTCTCGGGCGTGTGCACCTCCACCGACGCCACGACCGAAACGGTCAAGTGCAGTGAAGTCCTCGAGTCGAACAACGACCACGGCTGCGTCCTGGGCGACAAGACCACCGCACGCGTCAACGGTGAATACAGTCTCAGCCACGACCCCTGTTCCGACGGCGACGTCCTCATCGGCCAGCACACCTGCGGCAACTCCTCCTATCTGGCCATCCAGGTGAAGGGGTTCAAGTCCACGCGAATCTCGCTCGGCTACACCCTCCGAAACATCGCCCACCGTACGAACAGCAGCTGCAAGGCCGACTACGAATGGACGAAGCGTGAATGCTCCGGCCCCACCTGCACGGCCAAGCTCGGAGCCCGCGTCTATTACAACGGCTACATGACGGGCTCCATGAGGCTCACCCTCACCTACGTGAACGAGTCCTACTACAGCAAGGAAGAATGGGTCGACCACTGCGTCTCGATCCGCCCCAAGAAGGCTCCGACTGCGGAGGGCTCCTGACATGCGCCGCCTCTTTTCGCTCTTCCCTCTTCTTCTCCCGCTGCCGAACCTCGTTCAGGCGGCTGATCCCGTCTGCACGCTCGAGAACCGCGTCTGCGCCGAGAACAACAATTCCGGGAAGTGCATTCGCTACGAGAACACCTTTACCTGCGTGACGGTCAATCCCGCGGGCTCTCGCTGCACGGTCGACGCCAATCCGACGCTCACTGACTGCACGCTCTCCGCGCCCGTCTGTTCGGCCGAGTCCGGCGGCATTTGCCTCGAGACCACGACCGACTTTGTCTGCAAGTCCGAACCCTCGGGCGAAGGCATCCGCATCGACGACACCTCCGTCACAGTCTCCTACTCGAAGGAAACCAAGGGCGAAATCCCTGCCGGCTGCATCATCGGGGCCGAAGTCTGCCTCGACGACGACGCGCGCGACATTGAGGTTGAAAACTGGGACGGACACTTCGTCTCCGCCAATCCCGCCTGCTGGGTGACCGAACGCACGATCCTCTGTCCCTCCGTCGACGGCGCGACCTCCTGCCAGAAGCTCGAACTCGCGGGCTGCCAAAAGCTCACCGACCCCGTCTGCGAACCCGAGGAACACGGCGTGTGCGTGCGCTGGTCCTCGACCTATCGCTGCACGCGTGACGAAGTCATTGGCGACGACATCATCACCGACGACGTCGTGACGACGCCCGGCGACGTGACCGAGGACGACTCGGCCTGCCGGAAGGAGCTCGAGGATGCGGCCGCCCGGGGCGAAAACTGCACCGTCAATTCCAAGGTCTGCGTGAAGACCGACCCCACGGGCGTCCTCCCTTGTCTCGAATACCGCACGACCATGACCTGCACATCGTCGTCGACCGACACCTGCGGCTCCCTGAAAAACCTCTCGGGTTCGGGCGACTGCATGCTTGCGGCCGAGCCCGAATGTACCCTCACGGACGCCGACGGCAACTGTCGCCGAACCGAGTCGACTTATGTCTGCACGGAGTCCGTCACTTCCGAATCCGTCTCACCCGCCACCTTCCTGAAGGCCATGACGGTCACGAACTGGCGCGAGAGCGACGACTGTCTCCTTGACGACGGCTCCGTCATGACGGCTTCCCTTTCGCTCCTCTCGCGCGCGAGCACCACCGACAATTCGTCGGGTTGCATACTGGCGTCGCGCACCTGCATCGAGGGCGAGGGCCTGCGCTTTGTTGAAGGTCGTCCCGCCTACCGCGCCTGCTGGGCATGGGAGGAGAAGTGGACCTGCAGGGCCGAAGGCAACGAATGTCTCGAGTACGAGAAGGACCCGTCCTGCAAGCTCGTCTCCGAAACCTGCTCCGACGGCAGCCCCGACTGTCCCCGACCCTCACGCGTCTACTCGTGCACGCGTCCCGGCCTCTCCGCCTCCGTGGGCCAGGTCTGCGACGGTCAGATCTGCGTGGGCGACCAGTGCCAGGACGTGGGCGACACGGCCGACGGCGACTTCATCGACGCAATCCTTCAGCTTGAGATCGGACGGCAGCTCTCCGTCTACGGCGACACCAACGTCAACGAATTCTTCGGCGGCACGGTCTCCACCTGCCGCGACCGCATGGCGGCCGAGACCTGCTGCCGCGCCGACGCTGCCCCCAACACCTCGAACGCCGCCTTCGGCCAGTACCTCCTCTTCGGCGTTGCCGCAGGCGTCGAATTCGTCAAGTGGATCGGCTCGCCCTACGTCTACGACCTCCTCTCCTGGTCGGACAAGACCTCGTGGCTCCTCAACAAGATCTACGGCTCGTCGGGCACGGGTGCCTACTCCCCCACGTTCTCCTTCTGGGGTGCAACCGCCCAGTACTCCGAGTCCGCAGGCTGGACCTTCAACTTCTCTTCCACGGGCTTCGTCTCCGCCATGGCCAGCCAGTTCTGGAACAAGTACCAGAGCTGCCGCGCAACGGACCAGCGCACCGCACTCGCCAAGACCCAGCGACTCTGCCACTACGTGGGCACCACCTGCGAGAAGAAGGTGACGGGGCTCGGCTGCGTCGAAACCGCCGAAAAGCACGTCTGCTTCAACTCCCGCCTTGCCCGCATTCTCAACGAGCAGGGCCGCCCGCAGCTCGGACGCGACTTCGGCAACCCGATCAAGCCCGACGCCCGCGGCTTCACGATCGACGAATTCGCAAAGCTCGACTTCTCGAAGATGGACCTCTCCGAATTCATCGCCGACATCGTCAAGGAAGTCACGGCCCGCGGAAACATTTCCGCCGAGGCCGCAGCCGCACGCGCCAAGGAACGCATCGAGGCCATGGTCAAGGGGGAACTCGCCACTACGGCCAAGCTCCCCGGCGCTTCCGACACCGTCGCCTCCAAAGACCAGCCCACGAAACCCGACGGCACGGGCGGCCCCTCGACCCCGAGCTCGAAGTGACCCCCTCGTCCTTTTCAAACCGACCATGAACAAGATCATCACGAAAACCACGATTGCCGCGCTCTGCCCGCTCCTTTTTCCAGGCACCTTTGCTGACGCATTTGCAGGACCTCTTCCGTCCACAGGCGGCCATCCTCTCGATTCATCCCTTTCGAATGCGCAGGGCGAATTCGCGTCTTACGCCCCCGCTCGTCCTCACGATTCACCCGACGTTCGTCATCCGTCCACCTGGTGGGACGAGGACGTCTGGGCGGATCCCGATCGTCCCTTCCTCTATTACGGCGACAACGAGGTGCCCGACATGCGTCCCGGCTCTACCGTCGAGCCGCCCGAACCCCAGTCTGTCGTCAAGCCCGATGAAAAGCCCTTCGACCCCGAGGACTTCACCGCCTTCAAGACCGTCGAGGATCTTCGAGCCGAACGCGAACGCCGCCTCAACACGGCCATCATGAATCCGTCGCCCGCCAACATGCAGTCCTATCAGGCGATCAACGCGCACCTTCTCGCGCTTTCCGCCCGCTTTGCGCAGGCCTGGCAGCTCGGCCGCATGCAGAACCCCGGCTACGACTGGACCACGACCGCACCGTCCGCGAACTTCGCCACCGTCGAGCTCGGTGCCATGAAGCGCGACAAGTCGCATGCGCTCGTCAAGTCCCTTCAGGGCGACGCCGGCCTTCTCTTCATCGGCAAAAAGGGCGATCCCCTCACGCAGGTCGCCGCCGGGCCCGTTCGTGCATTCGCCAACACCTGGGGACTCGAGCTCCTTGCCGTTGCCGACGGCATCGACGCCCCCGCCGCCGGGACCAGCATTCCCAGTTTCGAAGGGTTCGACCTCGTGCAGCCCGACGCAGGCCGCGCGAAGAAGCTCGGCGTCAACACCCTGCCCGCCGTCATTCTCGTGCCCAATCCCAAGGCCATGTCACGACCCGACTTCGCACTCCTGCGCGGAGGACTTGCCGGTCGCGACGGCATGCTCATCGCCGCAGGCGCGGTTTCGGGCGAGGAACTCTCGCGCCGCCTCGTCTTCATCCTCTCGAACCCTTCGGGCTTTGAAGACACGCCACACATCAGGGGCCGCGCCGCGCCCACTGGCTCTCTGCTCCTGCCACCCGATCCTGCGCTCAGGATGCCGCCCGCCCAAACTGCCGATACTCCGCCCGTCGTGATCCCTCACGCCGGTGTCGCGCTCAACCCGAAACCCGTTCGCTGACGCCGTACGCCGACCAGCACATTGATTGACGAAAAATCTCCAACCAAGAAACTCAGCCCATGAAAAGAAGAAACTCATTTGCACCTCATCTGCCAAAGCCTGCGCTTCTGCCTCTCCTCGTCCTCCTTGCGCTCCCGCCCTGCACCTCTCAGGCCGGGTTCCTTCAGGAGTTCTATGACGACGCCGGCCTTCAGAGCAGCTACACGGCTCCGGGCCTCTACGCGTCCGCCTCGATGGACACCGTCACGGGCGGCCGCTTCATCCTCAAGGCCAATCGTGAGGATTTCCAGCCCTATTACCTTCAGGGGCCCGAACTCAAGGCCGGCTGCGGCGGCATCGACGTTTTCCTCGGCGCCTTCTCCATTCCGTCGAAGGACGAGTTCGTGAGCTTCGTGCGCTCGATCGGCACGGCCCTGCCCGGGCTCGCCTTCCATGCAGCCCTCCAGTCGCTCGCACCCGACCTCAACGAACAGATCTCTCAGTTCCGCGACATGCTCATGCGCTACGCCAGCATGCTCGGAGACTCCTGTCAGGTCGCCGAGAACATCATGAACGCGGGACCCAACGAATGGATCTCGTCACTCGGCCACAAGGCGAGGAATTCCCTGCGCAGTCTCGGTCAGGCCGAAGACGCTCACGACGCCGACTCCCTCACCCGTGCTGACGGCGGCAAGGTTGTTTCCAGCGCGCCCACGCGCACTGACACCGGCGGCAACATCGTCGAGGCTTCCGAACTCAATCTCACCTGGGCCCTCCTCATCTCGGGCAAGGGCTCTCAGCGCCTCACTCAGGAAAAGCGCGAGGTCATGATGTCGCTCATCGGCACCCGCGTCTTCGTTAAGAAGGGCTCGGGCACGAGGACCACCATCGAGGAACGCAACTACCCCGCACTCGACCTTCTCAACGCCGTCCTCGGCGAACCCGGCTCGGACAAGATTCCCACGGAGGCCGTCGTCTACAAGTGCGATGAAAAGGACAAGTGCCTCAATCCGACCAGAACCACCTACAGCGACGTCAATCTCAACAACCAGATCTACAAGGCCATGACGAACTATAGGAGTTCGCTTGTCTACAGGGACGTCTCCAGAGTCACTGCAGAGGAGATGACCATGCTCGCCACGATCTCCTCCCTGCCGCTTCTCAAACTGGCCGAACTCGCTGCCTCTCCGCGCATGATCAACTTCTCCGACGGCATGCTCCAGACCTTCGCTCAGGTCGCTGCCTACGAGGCGATCCTCACCGCAGTCGGACAGCTCACCGAGGACGCCAAGAGCGTCGTATCGTCCTCGTCCGCCAAATCGGCCAACAATCAGGCGACCGAGTACGCCCAAACGCTTGTCGCCCGTTGCGACGTCCTTCGAGCCGAGCTTCTGAGCCGTGAAAAGGTCATGTCGGGCAGGGTCTCCCAGGTCTCGAGTCTCCTTTCCTACATTTCTCACCTTCAGCGCACCATCTACGGTGACTCCGCCATCGAAGCGCTTTCCACGATGCCGGGCAGCGGCATCAGCCAGTAAGGAATCCTCATGACAACCGAAGCACTTGATTTCTACGCATACTGGAACGGAGCACAGGTGGCCGACCTCTGGACGACCCTCGCACTCATCACGGGCACCGACGACTACCGCTCGCTCCTCCTCTGCGTCGCCCTTTTCGGCCTCATTTGCGCAGCCGCAGGCGCCGCCGTCCGCTACAGGGGCGGCGACCTCATCGTCTGGATCGCGGCCATGGTCTTCATCTTCTCGGCCGCATTCGTTCCCCGCGTCAACATCGCCGTGAGAGACGTGCGCTCCGCCAACGTTCAGGTCGTTCAAAACATCCCGCTCGGCATCGGATGGCCCGCATCCGTCATCTCCCGCGCCTCCTACTGGCTCACCGAATCGTTCGAAACGGCCTTCGGAGACGTGGACGCGGCACGCTACACACGCTTCGGCGTGGCCTTCCCGCAACGCGTCGTCACGACCATGCTCTCCGTCAAGCCCATCACGGCCGACGGCAAGATGTCGCTCACCAACTTCACGGAACGTTGCATCGTTCCCGAAATTCTCGAGAACTCCGTCAAGCGTCAGGAGCTCCTCAACGCCCCCGACATCAATGCACTCATATCCACCAACGGCTGGGTCAATCCGGCACGTCGCGTGTTCATGAACAACAAGGTCCTGACCTGCACGGAGGCGGCTGAAGAACTCAAGAAAACCCTCGAGAAGACCGAGATTCCCGCCCTTGAGTCCCGCTTGCGCCTCAAGCTCAACGTCGACTTCAAGGACGGCGTCAACGCGGCCCTCTCCACGGCCATTCCGCAGGCCGAATCTCTCATGATCGGCGTCTCGCGCACCATGGCGGAATCTCTCAGACAGTCCCTCATGATGTCCGCGATCCCGGACACCACCATGACCTTTGCAGCCAAGGCCGGTCAGGCGCCTCTTTCGGCAGGCGTCGCCATTGCACGCTCCCAGGGCAACCTCGCCTCCGAGATCAATTACAGAACCCTGAGCGAAATGGCCCGATCGGCTCTTCCGAAGCTTCGCAACATCCTTGAGTTCACCGTCATCGGCCTCTGGCCCATGGTCTTCCTGATGATGCTCGGCACGGGTGCAGGCGGCGCAATGGTCTGCCGCGCCTACTTCACGCTCCTCATCTCCGTGAGCCTCTGGGCGCCGATCACGGCCATCATCAACTACCTCACGCTTCACCTCGACATGGAGCCGATGAATCAACTCGTGAACTCCGCCGGCGGCGTGACCCTTGCGGCCGCCACCATGATTCGAGACGCAGGCGCCACTTCTCAGGCAATGGCGGGCTCGCTCCTGTGGCTCGTCCCCGTGCTCGCCTACGCCGTCGCAAAGGGCAGCGACATGGCCCTCACCGCCATGACCTCCTCCGTTCTCGCCCCCGCATCCTCGGCAGCTCAGGCTCAGGGCTCCCAGCTTGCCATGGGCAACGTGTCCGCCGGCAACGCCTCCCTGAACAACGCCTCTCTCAACAACGTGTCCGCCAACAAGACCGACACATCGAGCAACTGGGCGGATCCGAACACGCACAAGGTCGAACTCGCTCAAGGTACGGCGGCCTTCGACCGTTCCGCAGGACAAATGACTGCCATTAACGTCCGGAAGTCCGACCTTGGCGTCTCCTCCGACACGGCGAATATGAACGCTGTCCAGGATGCCAATAACTTTGGCACCTCGTCGGTTGCGACCAATGCAAGTACGCTTGCAACGAATTCTGGGGTTCAGTCCGTTTCGGGTAGCGGCGTAACCAACAGCGTCAATCGCGATGACGGCTGGAGCGTCACCAGGAACTCCGGCACTACGTACGGGACGAATGAATCGACAAATTATGGCACCGTCAACTCGAGCGCTTTTGGGTCACAGTCTTCCAGAAATGGAAGTTCCCAAAATCAATTCCAATATTCTTCTGGTGTGGCATTGAGCGCCGGCGCCTCCAGCACTTTCAATACCAATAAGCCTACTCAGGCTAACTCCTCCAACAGTGACAATGCAGATACCCCTGCCATTCACAATGGATCTGAACAATCAAGCGAAACCAATGGAATCGAGTTATTGAATGTACTGAGCACAGCTCCCTCAGCCATTAGCACAATCGCCAGTTTCGCCAAAACCAATAAAGGAAGACCTAACCATAACATTCCATCTAACAAAACGGCGGAATCAATTAGCATTAATCAAACTGAACTTTTCAGATTGAATGCCGGTCCGACCGGAACGACTGCAGCAATGTTGGCTGATGTGACAGGACTCACCACCTATAATTCTAGAAATAGCACTTATCAAACTGGGAACTCCTTCTCCGTCAATGAACTGACGGGAGAAAACAGTTCTGTCATTAACGGCACTAGAAACGTTTTGTCTGACTCGACAAACGCTCAGTTCTCTGAACAACATGGCCTCAATGAGGGACGAAGCACCACAGACAGCAATTCCGACCTCGAATCGGCAAACCATACGGCAACGAGTGGAAAGTCAAACAATGTAACGCAAGACAGGGAAAACTTAGTGCGAGACCTCGGCCTGGCCATAGCAGGAGGTGATGCATTTGAAGCGTTGAGAACGTTTAACTCCAGCTCCGAAAGCCGTGCGGCTTTGAGTGCATTAGTCAACCAAAACACGCCTAAGTATGAGCAAGTTCTGCCTCTTAAAGCGCCTTCAATCGGCCAAACTGGGAAAGCGTTCGTTGCCGTTTCCCGTGAAGACATTGTGAATGATTATCAAAGCTCGACCCATGCCGTGCAGGCTGTCAGTGACGATTCGGTTAGTAGGCGAAGGGCTGAAAAAGATATCAGGTTGCCATCCAAAAATGAGTTTATGGCACAAACACACCAGGAACGTGACTTGGCCAATTTCAGGCTCGGGCTCAGCATGGTTGCTTCGTCTGATTATTTGCAAGCAGAGACTGGGATTCGTAGCGTACTTGAAAGAGCATTCGGTGGCGCCTTGACTTATTCATCTCCGCAAGAAATCTATAACACGCTGAATGAAAGATCGACAAACGATCCTGAATTAAAACAGACATTAACCGAACTTGGAAGTGTCGCTCATTCCGGGATGTCCGAAGATGAAATCATGAACAACTTCAAAAACAGGCGATAATTACTCCCGACTTCCGAACAGATAGCCGATACGTCCTGGCGAATCTGCTCTGAAGTTATAGTTGAACTTAGTCCCTTTTGGATAGACTGTTTTCTTTGACCACAAACGTCGGTGCATTTCCAACCACTCCATGAAAGTCGGCTTTGAACTAACACCTCGAAATCTTCGATATACAAAAGGGACTCCTGTTATTTCAAAAATTTCGGATCCATAGTAGAACGCCCAACATAAGCACCATCCCAAAAGACGAACTTCATACAAAACTGTTCCATCAGCTGTCTCGTCAACAAACGTGTACATAGGAGCCCTCAACTCAAGATTGTTTTTTACACCCTAGCACATATTCGACAAACATGTCTCCCCTAACACTCTCACTGAAATATGTTCAACTATGGAATTTCATGAAGCAAAAGCCATTGCCGAGCGCCTTGGCTTCCAACTCTTTGCCGACGTCCGCGGCGACACCAACGCACTTCGCCTCTTTACTGAGGATTTTCGCCAGAAGTACGGCAAGAAGTCCCGCTGCGGCGTCTACATGCAGTTCAGGGCCGACGGCTCCTGCTACATCGGCCAGTCACTCGACGTTGACAGGCGCCACAAGCGACACCGCGAACTCGGCGTCATCGTCGACTATCTGGCCTTCCGCTGCTGGCCGCCCAGCGTCCTGATGGAAAAGGAAGACCTGTGCATTCAGGACGCTCTGGCTCTGGGCGTGCCGCTCGTGAACAAGACGTTGAAGTGCGGCACCCTGAAGAAGTCCGACGACTACGATCAAATCTTCACGCCCGATGAGCAGGACCTTTTCATCGAGCGGATCGCAGCCCGACAGACGCCGCTCACCCAGTGGCCGAACTTCTGCAAGAATGCAGAGCGCTCGGAGCTTCGTGACTGGGAGATCTTCAGCCAGCATCCGCGGTTCATGGAGCTCTACCAGAAGGCAGCCTTTTATCTGAAGACCACCGTCCCCAATCCTGAAGAGACGGAGTCCGTAACCTGGCAGTGCGCACTGTGCAACGAAAAGAGCCTTCAGGGATCAATCCGGTGGGTCATCAAAATACGCTGCGGCGCCACCGTGACTTTCGAGACCTTCCACTACAGTCAGGCGAAGTACCAGTACTTTGTGAACATAGCGGTTGCGCCAGATCTCGTCTATGAGGCCATCGACTCACAGAAGCCAGGACAGCAGTACCTCCCCTTTGCCAACCTGTGCCTCCCTCCCCGTCGGCAGCCGCCCACGCTGAGGGACCTTCAAATAAATGGCGTATTCAGAAAGGAAGGTGCGGACGAAGATGGACCGAACGCGCAGGCCGAGTTGCTCACGCGGCCGATCGCCTTGGTCGACACCTCGAGTCTGGGGATATTGACCGTGCCGTTTGACGCACTCGAGAGCGTGCTCGAAGACGACGTCATTGCGACCGCCGCAGCCATGGCGAACATCGCGTGCATGCGGACGCAGCTCGTGGAGTCGGCCGACCACAACAGTCTTCTCGCCTTCAGGATGCTCTATCTTTGAGGCCAGAAGTCGCGCCTCCTCGCAGTCCCTCATTCGTCTGAGAGCGCAACAAGTCCTTGGCTGGCGGGGGGGCTACAAACACACTAGTCCCCGCCTCAGGCTGCGGCAAGCCGGGATGCGATTAGCAGCCCTTGGCGTAACATTCATTTCGTTCTACTGATGGGCGCAAACGAGCCCTTCTCTCTCGCCGAACTGAAGACTTCGACAACAGCCTCCTCCCGCCCATCTCCTTGAACACCAGAGCAAACCCGGATCTTCGGCATTTATCGACACGATCTCTGTCGTACGACTTCAGGAGCCTGAGACTCTGCATGCTCGGCTTCTTGCTGCGCCAGTCGATAGTACGTGTCAAGCTGAAGGAAATCCTTGTCTAGATGGTGTTGGTTTTCTGCTGCGTCAAACCTCCAAAATGGAACGGTTTTTCTCTCAACTTGGAACGGGGGTTATTTGCTCCTCCCTCTGGCTTCATTCCAAGGAGGGTTCTGGCCTCAAAACTCGGGGTGGCTTAATTCAGCGAAGTCCGTAGGGCGAGCCCCCCGGGGCGCCGAACCGAATATGCCTCATGCACACCTTCAACCATGACTACTAAGTTTAGTTCTGCGTTGCCAGGCCGAAGGGCAAGTTGGAATACGGCATAGGCGCCACGAAGATCTCGGCCTTGTACCGTTTCCCGTCACCGGTGGTGTAGTAAGTGGATCGCCCGAATAATCGATCATGGCAACCTGACTGGGATGCCATACTGACATCCTTCATAGACGCAGGAAGATCTCGCTTGTATTCGTTGTACGCGCGGCCAAAGTTCGAGTAGCATATTACCCTGCCAAGGAGTTCTGTTGCCAGCAGACTTAAAGTTCGCTGCTTACGGGACCGCACGTAGTTGAGGTACACCCTTGAGACACTCCCAATCAGATCGCTGAAGGCTGTCCTATTTGATTGTTTTTTGCCATAATGAACACATGTGTCTCAAAAGCACTCAAAAGGAAGGTTTATGCGTATCGGGTACGTGCGGGTCAGCTCGTTAGATCAAAATCCAGATCGCCAGATTGAAGACTTGAAAGCTCAGCAGGTCAAGAAGATCTTCATGGACAAAATCTCCGGCAAGAACACCGATCGTCCGGAGCTTCAAAGGATGCTCTCCTTCATTCGTGAGGGAGATACCCTCATTGTGCACAGCCTCGATCGGTTGGCTCGCAATCTTGCCGACCTCCTGACGATGGTTCAGGAATTGACTGGTCGCGGTGTCAGCGTCTTCTTCATGAACGAGCGTCTCTCCTTCGAAGCCGGAGCTGATGCCTCTCCCACCTCCAAGCTGATGCTCTCGATGATAGGTGCATTCGCAGAGTTCGAGCGTTCCATGATTAAGCGCCGTCAACAGGAAGGTATTGCGCTCGCCAAAGAGCGTGGTGTTTACACCGGTCGAAAACGTTCCGTTTCAGATGAGCCCCTTCAAAAGGTGAAGGACATGGTTCAGCAGGGCATCCCATTGGCCAAGGCGGCTGCGTTGAATCACGTTAGTCGCTCCACCGTTTATCGTTATTTGAAAATCCAAACAGAGGAAGAATAAATGTCGCTTACTGCAAGAGATCTCAATGCAGCTTTGTGGGCTGCCGCTGACGAAATGCGTTTGGTCATGTCGGCTGACGTCTATAAGGACTATTTGCTTGGCTTGGTTTTTTAGAGAGCGTCAGAAATTTTGTGTCCATGGGATAATCGGAGCCCGCCAAACGGGTG
>OGGW01000828.1_pt1 | contig 27482 bp, 28 predicted proteins | sample 1571291 | NCBI WGS metagenome assembly OGGW01 (sample SAMEA2582028, study PRJEB24529) | metagenome | biome: Human gut stool | place: China | collected 2011 | reverse complement strand
ATTCTTCCGTCTTCTTGCTATAGAGGGAGCTTATAATATTCGTGATCTGGGAGGTTATCCGACATCAGACCATAAACATGTAAAATGGAAAACATTCGCTTTCAAACAAAACATGTGTAAAAACACCATCATCCATATAATGTATTGATAGATTTTTCTAGTCCCCTTCGGTATATTTATAAAATATATTTTTTCTAGGTCAATATAATGTTTGTACTCATCGAGTTCTTCAAAATGACTAGCTTTATATATACCAATTTTGCTTTTTAAGTTCTTTATATCTATTATTCCCTGTCTCCTTAAAAAGTGATTAATAGGCATATAATAATAGACATCAATACACTTATTTTGCAAATTTCTTATCAGAGGAAAATCACAATCAGAAAAGAATGTTTGGCTATAATAAATTACTCTCATGCTTAATAGATTTATAATAAATTATATCGTATTTTTACTGGTTTTAGAGCTCCTAATTATTTGTCTCTTTCTTTTGTATTCTTTCAAGGATAATATTTTTTATACGATAGGTAAAATCACGCATCCCTTGTGTGAAAACATAAAAAAGAACACATAATACTATTGAGATAAATGAAAATACCAATATCGCATGAAGCCCCCAATCAATATATGAATCTATTCTTGAAATATCATACAGACCAAATAAATAATAAAAAAGTAATGAACTTAAGAATATAACAATTATACGTTTTGCAAACGGAATAAAATATTGTAAACTAGAAATCTCAAAGCCTTGTGTGAATAAGAAATATGGTTTCCATACTCCAACAAAAATAGTTTGCGCAATTATGATACTAAGAAGTACTCCTTCGATTCCAAGGTAATCGCCCAGTACTAAAGCCAATATAAGCAAGACGCCGCCTTCTGCTATTGGTGCCCAAACATCCCTAAATAGCCCTCTTCCACTCAAAAAGGAGTCTACTGTGCTTCTATTCATATGAATAGCCTGCTGAATAATAAGCATAGCAACTATAGTATTTGACAGCAAATATCTATCACCTAACCAAACCACTATAAAAGGTTGTACTAAAAAATATATTGCAAATAAACCTATCCATGAAATACATAATCTAGAATCAATCAGCTCCCAAAACACTTTGATAATTCTATTCTTATCTTCACCTGCTAGGAGATTACCTACTGCTGCTCCCGTGCTTCCAAATACCATAGATATTATTGCACCAATTTTTCCAACTATCAGCAAATAATTACCATAGTAAGCTATGACCGTCAACGAAGTGAATTTATACATTAACAGAGGACAAACTTGCATGAATATCATCCCTGAAACATTATGCACAAAAACTTGGGCAGTTTTTTTCATGATATCAGGCATCTCTGTTAAAACTTCACGTCCGTTGATTCCATTTATAGTCAACCATGGATACTCTTTCTTTAAAATATGATTAAGCCATAGGCAACCGAATGTGCTACCGAAGAAATTCATCGCCAAATACCAAATAAAAGGGTATTCGGTATAAGGCATGATTAGTAGAACTACGATTTTAAATGCTATACTTGCGCCTTGAGTAACTCTGGAACCCTTATATCCTTTCTGATCCGCATAAAGAACAATTTGTTTGAAGTTAATGAAATAGCCTAGTAGTGAACCGTATAACATTACTATAAAAGTCGCATATGGGCACCATATTGGAACATCAGCTTCAGCAAAAATTGCAGGAAAAAACAATAGCATCACCATAGCTACTAGAATAATTACTATTGCAATTCTCTTATATATCCAACCTTGTAAAGCTACTATCCGGTTTATAGTTTTAGTGTCACCTTCTAGCAATGGTTTATATAGAAAGTACGCCACGGATGCGCCAACGCCCATCTCTGCTAAATTTAGCATACCTAGCAGATTAGCTGCGGTTGTATCTAATCCTAGTAATTCACTTCCAAGGTAATCAAAAAAAACTTTTCTTGACCAAAAACCTAATAAAAGTTGAATGAAGTAATAAAATAATGAAACTTGAGCATTTAAAATGCTTTTTTGAGTTCTACTCGCCATGTAAATGAATGTCTTACAAACCAACAAACAACAAATAATAGTTTAATGAACTATGTACTGAAAGTCGAAATGGTTTAAAATATTAATAGAGTCTTGTCTTTCTTAGCAACTTAGTAAGTGCGCTACATATTTTCTTTCAAAGCTTATATTTGCTTAGTAAATCTACTAGTTGATCCCTGAGCAAATTAAACATTCTTTCGGTAAACATCCTATAAATCACTGTACGACAAATAACCGCTTGAGAGTTCAGTCGTTACGAGTCGTTTGGCAATAAGATAAAAATGAAATTTAATTATTTTTATTCAAGTTTCGGATTTAGAAATTATGCCGTTTGCGCATATGCCCGGAGTACGTATAGACGTTTGTTACTTTCAATGACCTGCCGAATGAGTTCTTCTGAGTCCGCTCCTGTAAGTTCTGCAATCACCACTACCACTTCGAGTATGATACCCCATATTTTTTCAACGACAGTTAACTCATGTACTCCATCATAAATTTCAGCAAAGAGTCCTCCTATTGTTTCGTAGTCATGGAATCGCTTTATTGAAGCTAGCAAATTATAGCGCATCATTACCAGCGAGATGTGTGCAATTTGGGAGGCAAAATCGCGTGCGGAACAATCAGCCAATCCCAATACCCTTTTCCCATCTGCAAAGAAAACATCTCATTGCATATATTTCGTAAGCTCGCATGAAGTCCAGTTTTACATCGGTTGTCAGTAAGACTTCCCAACCTTCATTCTTTCCACGTCGACAAAAAAATAATCTGACGGCTCTGCCTGCAAGAGTTACCTCAACCACCGTGTAGTGACATCTGTAATGTCGACTGTATCTTATAGACTTTGAACTCTTTAGTTTTCCAATGATTGCTTTAGCAGAGACCTCCACCCATTTCTTGGTAACATATTTGGTATTGCCCATCTTCGCCATACCCAAAAGATGGGATTTCTTGTGAGAATTGGAAACAAAATCCACAAGCCCGCTACAAGTAAACTAGCTGTCTACCAATAGGTATTCAAAGGGTATCTTTGCACGGATAGCTCGTTTTACCATTTCAATGAGTTTATTTCCTTTGCTCATAAAATACTCTTCTTTGCGCTTGGTTATATGGGAGTCTTTGTCGCGTTGACGGTTATAGCACTTTTCTCTTTGTTTGGCAGTCATCCCCTGTTCCTTTCCTTCTATTTTCCCTTTTTCTCCATGCAGGGAAGCATCGAGCATAAATTGGGTACGCCCATCGCTCCAACACAGCATCAGGGCTTTATAGCCGAGAATGCACTTCTGATGCACATGGAAAGATCTTCCCAATAGATTCCATCTTCATACCGCTTTTGGGCAAATCCGAGTCATCACCAATCAAGACCGCAGGCAGATGACTTTTCTGGAAGTCTTTGCGCGCTGCCGCATTGCCAATCAATTTGGTCGTAATGCGGTAAATCACATTACGCCAATCTATGTTGTCTGTGCCATGAAGGAGTACAGGACATCCTTCTTCCCACCAAACATACGACTAAAGACTGACGTCGGATAATGGGAGAAACCTTTTATGGAGAAAAAGGCATCAAAATCAATAACTGAAACAACTGAAGGTTTGTCAACTGGCAGTTACTACGTTTTTTGCCTCCTAGACATCGACTGTCTACTTGAAGTGACTCCAGAAGTTTACCGAAGGCTTCCATTATGATACTGCGACGTTTTTCACTGAAAAAATTACGGATTTCCGAAGGAATATTGCTAACTTTGCTCATGGCTTTGAGATATGTTTATTAGTCGTTTGGTCACTACTAATTTACTGAATTTCCGTGAAATACGGAAATGTCTCAAAGCCTTTTGTGTATCAAATGCTACATGATTATTCTAAATCCGAAACTTGAGTATGTTTATTTTATTTGCGTCTACATCCACGCAAGTCACAGTAGCGCCCATTTCAGCAAAACAAGTACCGGACACCAAGCCAACATAACCTGTGCCTACAATTGCTATATTCATACATTATTATTGTTGAGTACTTGTTAGCATCCAATTTTGACGTGTAGCCCAAGGAAAGCCGCCATAAGGCGGTCTCCCAATAAATAACGTAAGGATACTGATTTTTAAAATTTATTGTTAGTTCAATCCGATAGTCAAGGGCAATAAATGTCCATAATCCCTACGTCCTTTAACAATCTCGCTGAAAAATCTCTTGAAATAATCCAGCACAGCCACACTCTGCATCTTGCATGTTGAGATGATGGTATGATACACCGACGAGACACGGGCTATCCTGTCACTTCCGAAGAATAACGAGTTCTTTCGCTCACCAGCCAAGGGGCGAATAAATCGTTCGGCAATGGAATTGTCGATTGAACAAGAGCTGTCACCCAAGTAGGCGAACAACTGAGTCCAGAAAGTATGTATATAATTTATGACCTTCTCCAAAAGCAAAGGTCTGATTTTCGGTTCGATTAAACAATACGTCAAAATTAGACGCTAACCAGATACCCCTTTCAATTTACAACGCTAATTTGAGAGTTTACAATTTACTCCTCTTCTTGGTATATTCTTTTCAGTTTATCGTAAATAGCAAATAAAACTTCTACTTTAGAAAGAAGTTCGTTCAATATTGCAACAGTATCAGTATCAAGCAACGGGTAATCGTGAGAAATCTCATTTCTCAATTCACGAATATAAGTCCATTCGTTTGCACTGGGAATATCTTGGCCCCCATTGCATCTTGTAATTTCGAAAAACGGAAGATAAATTGGTCTATGCAACGTACCTGTTCCGCACTCAGACTGGCATAACAATCTGTGGACATGGGTAAATCCAAACCCAATCCTTTTAGAGCTTCATTAATACGAAGAATATGCTTATCACATACTTCAAACTCTCGTTCAAGACGTTCTGCTATCTCTTGTTTCCTTTCTGTCATACTAATTGCATTCCATTTTTCTGTGCTTCGCGTGCTACCGACGAATCTTCGTGATCACCGATTATGTCTATTTTCTGATCGCCCAAATCCAGTTTCAAGCGTGAAAGCATACGAATACGCGCCAACACTCCTTTCTTTTCATTTTCAGTCCGGATAAGCAGGTCTATATCGCCTCCTTTTTTCTTATCATCCAGACGAGAGCCGAAAAGAAATACCTTTACTCCATCGCCATATATTTCTTTGTCTATACGGATAATGGTTTGTATTTCTTCATTTTGTAAACGCATACACTTCTATTTTAATAGCAAAGATAGCACATTTTTTCTAAATACCTCAATGCTACAAAAAATATCTGATAGGGATTCTTGTTTCAGCAACTATTTATTTTTCTATCACTTTATGCTGCTCCCCATACCCGTATCCGTAACCGTAACGTTTGCCATAACCATAATATTTGCCATACTTGCCGTAGCCATAGTAATAGCCGTATTTCTTCTTCTGAAGATCCAAGCCATTAATTACTGTACAAAGATTAGGCAGCTTATTGTTTTCAGCCAGTTCATTTATCAACGTAAACTCCGCTTTCCGGGTATAATCCGCACGACATACATAAACAGATAAGTCAGCCACACGGCCTATAAGCAAAGTATCTGTTACCATACCGACCGGGGCGGTATCCAAAATCACATAGTCAAAGTTTTTCTTCAATGTTTCAATAGCTTTGTCCAAGCCGTCACGGGCCAACAGTTCCGTAGGATTGGGAGGAACCGTTCCACCGGGAAGAATATACAAGCTCTTACTTACATCCGAAAGCTGGACAAAATCCATCAGATTATTTTCAGGATTCGACAGATATTGAGTTATACCCTGCTCTTTCCGCGGAAGATTAAAAACTTTATTCAAACCAGGTTTACGAATATCAAGACCGACAATGACCACCTTCTTTCCTAATAAAGAAAGACTGATAGCAAGATTTGCTGATATAAATGATTTACCTTCACCACTGACCGTTGAAGTCACTAGTATTACTTTCTGACCATTACCCAACATAAACTGCAAATTCGTACGTACATTACGGAAAGTCTCACTCATCAAGTTATTCTGATTCTCGAATACGGCTATGGAACCTGTTTTTTCAGCAGTCAAGGGCACATCTCCCACAATAGGCAGGCGAGTCAATTTCTCCACATCGCCACGACCTTCAATCTTGAATTTAGTAAGACCGATTAGAAAAATGACGCCGACAGGCAAACCTACTCCCAACACTAAAGCAATCATGTAAATTGTTTTAGGTTTCGGAGATACCGGACCACCTTCAGCCACCGGTTCATCAATGATCTTAGCATTATTGGCAGTAGCAGCTAATGTAATAGCATTCTCTTCACGTTTCTGCAACAACATCAGATAAAGTCCTGCCTTGATTTCCTGCTGACGGGCAATACTTACATACTGTCTTTCTTGTCCCGGAGCGTCACTGATACGACGGGAAAAACGACTAGCTTCACGATCCAAATCAGCTTTGACTATAAGCAAACCTTGCAACGTTCCGTCAATAGCAGCTTTCACATTTGCTTTCATAACACGAATACTTGCATCCAGATTTACAATCATCGGGTTACTCTCCGTAGAAGTACGAAGCAAACGTTTACGTTCGATAATCAACTCATTATAACGATCTATTTGAGTAGTTAGCCCATTATCTGATAAACCAATATTACTAGGCAACACCTCATACTCATTCGACGGATTATTGATATATTTATTAAGATCACGAACTAAGTTGATCTGTGTACCGTTTTCCACGCGTTTCTTTTCGTATTCGGCATTTCCCGATACGGCCAATTGGGCATCGCTACTGATATTCGTCAATCCTGCATTTCTTTTAAAAGCTTCCAGTTTGTCTTCTGTATTTCCCAACTCTTCATCAATAATCTGAATGCGCTCATTGATAAATTCCCTCGTCTTTTGGGCAACCTCATTTTTATCATTGTTCGTATTCCGATTATACATCTCCATCAGCTTATTGATAAAATCTTGTCCACGCTGAATATTCGTATTGACCAATGAGACTGTGGCAACAGAAGTTGCTTTAGAGGTGGGTGCAATCGTTAATGCCCCCTGATATCCCTTTGCTACCCCAAATGGCTGACTAACTATGGCACTGATATTTCGCGTAATATTCTGTCCTTCTATCTTTCCATTTGATAAAGAATCTTTCAATGCAAACCCAAACGTACCTACATCTGTAGGCAACACCGCTGGAAGTTTATCAAAATGTTTATTATACTCATTCAAACCCACTTTCAAATTTACATCCAAACCACCTTCTTGAGTAAGCTTCATATCAATCATAGCTACACCCGGCAAATTATCTGCCTCTTGTGCTGTCAAATTCACAATTATCGGAGAGGCTTTATACAGTTCTTTTTTAGGAAATTCATCCTCATCATAATAAGTTATATAAAGTTCCAGATTATTGACAACTTCTTTAAGTATCGTTTTTGAACGCAATACTTCAATTTCATTATCAATACTCTGTGTAGAAGTCATCATCCCTCCTAATCCAAGGCTCTCCAAATCAGCAGACCCGCCCCCTCCCTTCTTATCATCTTTAATCATGATAGAAGCGGAAATCTGATAGACGGGAGTCTGAAAATACAAATATCCCCAAGCACCGATCAAACATACCAAAAGAGAAGCCACAAACCATGGCCAATGGATTATGTATCGAAAGAGAAGCTCTTTATAATCAACATTTTCTTCCTCTATACCACGTACATTATCCTCGTACAAGTTTTCTTTCATCGTTATTCTTTTATTTTTAAGATTTATCTTAGTATAGTTAATAAAAAATTGGTTATTGAAAGCAAAATAGAAACACCTGAGAACCACAGACCGGTACTAGCCCCAATATCCGAATTCTTAGCCTTAGTCTTATTAGGTGTCACATAAATTATATCATTCTGTTGTAGTTGATAATAAGGAGACAGTACCGTTTCGGCCTTATTCAAGTCCATAGTAATAATCTCCTGCTTGTTATCTTGCCCTGTCCGGATCAATTTCACATTATCACGCATACCATAAATGGTCAAATCACCTGCCATTGCGAGAGCTTCCAGTAAATTAATCTTCTCGTTAGAAACCACGAAACTACCCGGACTAGTGACCTCCCCCAACACCGAAATCCGATAATTAACAATACGCACAGTTACAAGCGGCACTTCTTTCAAATAAACCTTCAACTTATCTATAATCAGGTTTTCTATTTCCAGTTTAGTCAATCCACCTACATGAATCTCGCCCAATACTGGAAAATTGATATTCCCCTGATTATCTACCAAATACTGTTGTAGAGCAGATGACGCGGTTCCATGTCCCACCGTCTTTCCTTCCATTCCACTAGCAGTACCCGAATTTACCAGATTGAAAGGTGCAGCCAGTTCCGGAGTAGAACAAGACACGGCAATCGTCAACAAATCCTTTGGCATTACCTTCACACCTGTCTGACGAACACTCTGTTTTGTATCATTTACAAAAGCTGTATCTTGTAAATAAGGTACTTTCTTGTATGCCTGGCAAGATACCAGCAAAAAAGCAAGTAACAAGCCAAGAATCAATCCAGCCATTTTTTTCATAAGCGCCTATAATTTTTAATTTTTAATCTTTTAATTATTTCAATACGCCTCTTTATCTCCACGGAGTACATTATATACAGTCTTATACATGATATATAAGTCTAGAATGAACGTCCAATGCTCGATATACCAGATGTCACGTTGCACACGTCCTTCCATCTGCCAAAGCTCTTTCGTTTCTCCACGAAAACCTGTCACTTGTGCCCAACCTGTAATACCCGGTTTAACAAAATGACGAACCATATACTTGTTTATCAAATGAGAATATTCTTCTGTGTGCTTCAACATATGCGGACGAGGACCCACTAAAGACATATCCCCTTTCAGTACATTAATAAATTGAGGAAGCTCATCCACATTCGTCTTGCGAATCAAACTACCGATACGGGTTTTACGGGGATCACATTCCGTAGCCTGAAGCGTATCACTTTGTGCATTCACCCGCATCGAACGAAACTTATAGCACCAAAATTCACGACCATCCTCACCACTTCGTTTCTGTTTGAAAAAGACAGGTCCGGGAGAACTTATCTTTATAGCCAGTCCCACAATGATATATATAATCGGGAAAAGGGTACAAAGGAACAGTAGCGAGCAAACAATATCAAAGCTACGTTTCACAATGCGATTTTCCAATAACTCTAGTGGCTCACGACGGATAGAAAGTACCGGAACATTACCTAGCATTTCAAAATGCATTCTCCGTTTCAGATAGTTCCGGACATTGGGAACACTGAAAAAACGAATCAGATGGTTCTCACAATAGTTGATAACCGGTACAATTTCAGCACTACGGGCAGAAGGAAGACTGCAATAGAGCTGGTCTACCTTTCCCGCATTACGGGCTAAATAATCAACGGCTTCGCAAGGCTGTCCCAAATATGTTATATTCACAGGATAGCGGTCTGATGGAGAATCTTCAAAATATCCCAATACACGATACCCGGATGTCGGATCATCCGTCATGGAATGATAAAGTTCCTGCATATTTTCATGGCTACCCACCAGCACTACCTTCCGGACATTTTTCCCACTTTTGCGATAAAGCTCCAGAATAGTTCGAAACGTCAGGCGATAAGAAATAATAACGATAATGAGAACTACACAAAATGCCCCCAGCTGACGCAAGTTAACACATTCAAAATGGAAAATGTATGAAAGACCCAGCACCATCAATACAAAAGGAATCATGTTCCGTGCCACCCGAAGCATGATTTGCTCCGGACGAACCACCGGGCGATGAAGGATCACTCCGGAACGAATGTTGCAAACCAGATAACATAAAGTCATCAAAGCCATGTTCTGGAAAAGAGGCATGGAAAACTCAAAAAGGGAATGGTTTCCCCAAAGAGAATCGAACACCCACAACAGTAAGTTCAGTAAGATGATGTCCCCTGAAAGGACAAAAGATTTTAGGACTTTATTAAAACGTTGGACTTCCTGCATTACTTTATTCTTGATTTAGACTTTCATCCATATCCTCATTTTTCTCCCTATATTCAATATAAAGTTCTCCCCATTCCACCATTTTGGCTCGAAACTCTTCTTTTGTGAGATTGTCATAGTAATAGGAAAAAAAACGGGTAAAATCACTTAGACGTAAATCTCCCCAGATATCATCTTGTAATAAGTGGGTTTTCCCATGTGGATTTCTTTACGCATAGCCTCTATTGACAAGTGAGCACGTTCAAACTCCTCTGCGATGAAATGACCCAGTACGGGATGACTAAATTTTTTCATGTTTATAATTTTATTAATTGTTAAATACATTGTATTATACGTTAATTTTATGCATATCCGTTCAGATATGTCTGAACGATATATTTAAAAGCTATTTCTACCTTCGCACCGCGTTTTGAAAAGTCAAAGCGATAATCAAAAAATACAAATGTTATGACAAACGATTTTAGAATGTCTTATTTCATGCCTCCCATTGCTCCCATCAAAAATGAACAGGGAAGGATTGTTACTCCTGCAACACTTATTCCCTCCTGTGAAGTCTCCGTAGAGCAAGTTTTTCAAATGATAACCTGCAACGAGAATCTCAAAATTCTGACCGAACAAGTACGCAATTCCGGAGATATACGGACAGCAAAAGCATCACTATTGCCTTATGTGACTCCCTGTGGTACGTTCTCGCGTCGCAACAGTAAATGTTTCGTAGCTTCTTCACATCTGGTGGTGGTAGATATCGACCATCTCGACTCCTATCAGGAGGCAGTGGAAATGCGCAGCACATTGTTTAATGACCACCTTCTGCATCCTGTACTCACGTTTATCAGTCCCAGCGGACGGGGCGTGAAAGCATTCGTACCCTACGATCATTTACCCATGGCTAACGACACAAACAGTATCATCGAAAATATGAAACTGGCAATGATGTTCACTGTGTTGCTCTATGGTACGGAAACACCTCCCCCATTCGGAGAAAAACGCAAAGGGGTAGACTTTTCCGGTAAGGACATTGTAAGGTCTTGTTTTCTTAGTCATGATCCGGGAGCGTTGTTTAGAAACAACAAATAATTAGATATTAAAAACTATAAATTAAAATTATGGACGAAATTGAATCGTTATGCCGCCTCTGTGAGGCGGTTGAAACTGCAGGAGCGGATATTGCCCCTACGTATGCTGAATATGTACAACTGGCGTTCGCCATCGCAACGGATTGCGGAGAAGCGGGACGCGAGTTTTTCCATCGGTTGTGCCGGGTGTCTGCCAAGTACGAACGAGAACATGCCGAACGGATATTCTCCAACGCACTTACTACCCGGCATGGAGATGTCCATCTGGGCACTGCATTCCATCTTGCTGAAAGGGCGGGTGTGACTCTCTGCAAAGAGGGAGTGATGAACCACCGGAAAAATGCAAAAAATACAGAAAATGCACCGTCCAAAAATCTCACACACACGCACGTATATAATAAGGTGGACAATGAAGAACCGGACGAATCCGAAGAGCTGCAGGACGGGAGTGACCCGAACCAGCCATTGCCCTCTTTCACCGAAGCGGACTGGCCGAAAATCCTGCTGCTCATCATGAGTTATGCCACCAGCCCCACACAACGCGATGTCATGCTGCTCGGAGCATTGACCGCCATAGGTGCCAGCATGGAGCGATATGTGAGATGTCCATACGCCGGCAAACTCCAGTCTCCTTGCCTGCAAAGTTTTATTGTAGCCCCTTCCGCCTCGGGTAAGGGAATTCTTTCGTTCATCCGGCTGCTTGTAGAGCCTATTCATGACGAGATCCGCCAAAAAGTAGCGGAAGAGGTCAAGGCCTACAGAAAAGAGAAAGCCGCCTATGATACCATGGGAAAGGAGCGCTGCAAAGTGGAAGCTCCTCAAATGCCCAAGAATAAAATGTTTCTCATCTCGGGTAATAACACCGGAACGGGTATTCTGCAAAATATCATGGATGCCAACGGCACAGGACTTATCTGCGAAACCGAAGCGGATACCATCTCCGCTGCTATCGGTTCTGAATACGGACATTGGAGCGATACACTCCGCAAAGCATTCGACCACGACCGTCTGTCGTACAACCGGCGCACCGATCAGGAATACCGGGAAGTAAAAAAAAGCTATCTCTCCCTCCTGCTTTCCGGCACGCCCGCACAAGTAAAACCACTCATTCCCTCGACAGAGAACGGTCTCTTCTCGCGCCAGCTGTTTTATTATATGCACGGTATATGGACATGGATCAACCAGTTTGAAAGTGGCGAAACCGATCTGGAAGCCATCTTCACAGGCATAGGCCTGGAATGGAAAAAGCAACTGGACCTGATGAAAGCACACGGGCTTCATACGCTCCGGCTCACTGATGAGCAAAAGCAAGAGTTCAATGCCCTCTTTGCCGATCTGTTTTTCCGTTCGGGACTTGCCAACGATAACGAAATGAGCAGTTCCATAGCCCGACTGGCTGTCAATACATGCCGTATCATGGCAGAAGTAGCTATGATACGTGCACTGGAATGCGACCAGCCTTATCAGTTCAAGGATTCTTCTGCCCCTCTGCTGACTCCTGACAAGGAGATTGCCGCCGATAATATCAAAGACGGCATTATCACCCGTTGGGATGTGACAATCACCGCTGAAGATTTCCATGCGGTGCTGGAGCTTGTAACTCCGCTCTATCGTCATGCCACACATATCTTATCTTTTCTTCCTTCCACAGAGGTCAAACATAGAGCCAATGCCGACCGGGATGCACTTTTTGAAATAATGGGCAACCAGTTCACCCGCGCACAGTTGTTGGAGCAGGCTGAAAAGATGAAAATCAAACCTAACACTGCTCTTAGCTGGCTGAACCGTCTGATAAAAAAAGGATTGCTTATCAATACAGACGATAAAGGCGTTTATACGCGCACGCATGTGTGCGTGTGTTAGGGAACCCTCGGAAAAAGTGCATTTTTTGCATTTATATAACAACAGGACGTTTCATGAATCCTAAAGCGGCGCTTTAGAGGTGGTAAAGCATAGCTTTACGATTGCTAAAGCGGTGCTTTACTTTTCCGCTCTTCTAAGGTTCTCCCAAGGCGTCTACAATCACTCTCACCTCCAACGGGGTGAATGAGCGGCGCTTTGATTCGTAACCTAAGTCGTACAGGCGTTGCAGAAGTCCGGGACATAAAGAGATCCATTTCTTCATCTTTCGATATGCAGCAATGTCAGTTAGTTCCGGAGAATAAAGTTGAGCCAGTTCCATGCGGCCGTAGGCGCGTATTTTGAATTCGTTCATGATGAATAAGTTTCTGATTTACAGTTACAAAAATAACAAAACATATTCACATATCCTACGTTTTTCCATTGAATAACCGACCGTTACTGCGCATAATTGACAACAATCGCGTGCAACTGTAGACTATTGATTTCTGCGGGTTTCAGGGTTGTATCTTTGTATCGTCGAAAGGGAAAAGAATCCCCCGGACACAATGTTTAACCCTTTAATTTATTGTTTTATGATTCGTTACAAAATTTATCAAAACCAACAGCAAAAAGGCCTGAATGCAGGCAAGTGGTTCGCCCGTGCGGTAAGCGACGAGACGTTTGATTTGGCCAAGCTTGCCGAACATATGTCGAAACACAATTCACCGTATTCCGGTGGTGTCATCAAAGGTGTACTTTCCGACATGGTAGACTGCATCAAGGAACTGCTACTCGACGGCAAATGTGTGAAAATCGACGACCTTGCCATCTTTGGTGTGGGCATCCGCAGTAAGGCAGCTGATACGCTGGAAGATTTCTCATTGGAGAAAAACATCACTGGTATGCGTCTGAAAGCTCGTGCTACCGGTAATTTGTCAACCACCAACCTGAAACTCGACAGCCAGTTGAAACAGCAGACCGAATATCAGAAACCGACAACTGCCGGAGGAGGTTCTGATTCGGGTGATACCCCTGATCCGAAACCGGATGGTGGCGGTGAAGCGCCTGATCCGGCTGCTTAAGGGACTCACCACAGAGTACACAGAGGACACAGAGTTTTTTCACCACAGATTATTTCTTTCCTCTGCGTCCTCTGTGTACTCTGTGGTGAATAAAAAAGTATTATCTAAGTATATTGACCAGCAAACTGGCAATAGATATCAGGATAGAAAATCCCGAAATCCACATCGTTGTACTTGTTCCGATGTCTGCGCTCTGCGCTTTGACTTTATTGGGAGTGACATACAGGATGTCATTCTGTTGCAACTGATAGTAAGGAGATAATAACAGATCCGCGTCGTTCAGATTGAGTGTAACAAACTGTTTATGCCCATTCTGGTCTTCGCGGATCAATTTTACATTATCACGAACGCCATAAATGGTCAAGTCTCCTGCCATGACAAGGGCTTCGAGTACGTTGATCTGCTCGTTCACTACCGGATAAACACCGGGTGAGGCCACTTCTCCCAAAACTGAAACTTTGAAGCCGGACATACGGACTACTACCGTAGGTCTTTCTTTCACGTAAGATTTCAGTCGCTCCGTTATCAGGTTTTCAGCTTCACGACTTGTTAAACCGTTCAAAGGAAGTTTTCCTAAAACCGGATAATTGATATTTCCCTGATCGTCCAATAGAAACGTACTGCCTTGCGCATTGAAAGGCTGCGAAACAACCGGATCGGAAGTGGAAACAAGAATGGAAACTTCATCACCCGGTATCAGCCTCGCATCCTGAACAGGGGCTACTTGCGTATTCGCCTGTTTCAAAATTTCCGCATCCTGCAAGTAAGGTACTTTCTTATAGGACTGGCAAGCCGAGAAAAAGAAAAAAAAGAATATCAGTGCAAAAGCACCGGATAATTTCGTATTCATGTGAATGGTGGATAAATGATGACAGGATTAGTTTTTCTCGCAGATAGCCTCGACATAACCAATAGGCATATTGACACAAGCGCATCCCAGCATATTCAGCCGGACGGCAATCTTGCTTTTGCCATCGACATTGACCAGTTCACCAACCAGTCCGGTCAAAGGGCCCTTGATGACACGTACTTTTTCACCACGTGCCAAAGGGGAGCTACTCATACAAATAGCTTCTTCTGAATAATCGAGCATGAAACGGAAACGAGCCATCTGCTCATCGGGAATCACTGCCGGCGTGCTCTCACCTCGCATCACCATATAGCGACTAACTGTAGAAAGAGTTAGAACTTCTTTACGTTCCTTCGGATCGGCATGGACAAATACCATCATTGGAAGAAGAACTGCTTCAACCATCTTACGACGGTCACTCCACTGATGAATCTCCTGCTGGACAGGAACAAAATTCTCAATCCCCATTTTACCTAAATACTCGGCAACCTTCTTCTCATGGTGCATACGAACCAGGGCGACATACCAGCGTTTAGAGTGTGCTACGCCTTCCCCTGTCCCATTGCTAGGCCCAGCATTTTCTGATTTTCGGTTTGTTAAAATCATGTTTTTTACCCCATATACATCCGTTACTTCTTAGGTAACGGATAAAACGCACTTTGACGGTATAGAGAGAATTTACACATACAAATGGGTATAAAAAGGTAAGAGCCTAATAATTAGTAAGAAAAAATCTTGAAATTAGGCAAAAGGAAACATGGAACATGAAAATACTGTTATTTCATGTTCAAGCATTTTTTATTCAAAAAATCGAATAAAACGAAAAAAACTAAAGGATTACTTGTTTACTATCTATGTTTTTGACTATCTTTGCGACAAATTTTAATTCCGTTACCTAAGAAGTAACTACCACTATTCACTATTGATTTATAACACTTTGCAACTTTTTACTTGCCTGAATGGCTATTTTTTATGTAAGATAAATTTCCTTTATTTACCTCTGTCTGTTCCTTAAGTCCGAAGCCTTTCAAATAAGTTTGTGTCGTTTTTATAGATTTATGCCCTAACGCCTCACTAATCATTTCGATAGATACGCCCCTATATTTGGCAATAGTAGCCCAAGAATGGCGTAATGCGTATGAAGTGACAGGTGATTTTAAATGTAGGACTCTTGCCAGTTCTTTCAAATCATTATTAAATTTCCGGAGGGCGGACTGGTATTCCCGATAAGCCCTTTCATCTTTCCGGCTCTTATCTCCGCGAAGAATATCAAACAGGTAGTCGGGACAATTCGGCTGGGGCTCACGCGTATTCCAGAGTCGGTTCATCTTCTCCATCGCGCTATCAAGCACTTCCACACACATAATAGTTTTGGTCTTGACACGTTTGTAACGCAGTACATTATTTTCAAGAGCCGACTTTTCCAAATGAGCCAGATCGACGAACGGCATTCCACAGAGCTGAAACATCAGGGAAGCAATGTCCTGTGTACGGCGCAAACGTTCCGATTGGGGATCTTCATACAAAAGTCTATATAACTCGAAGAGAGGTAACGCCTTCTTTTGCCGGACATCGATCCCTGTATAAGCTTCATGAAACAGAGCAAACACATAGGGTGTATTGCCGGCTTTCACGCCACGATTATAGATACTACGAATCATACGCATATACGTAGAAACGGTATTGGGCTTTAAGCCACGCTCACAAAGGTGCTCCTCGTAAAGCCGCAAACACTCACGAGTAATTTGTCTGAACGACACATTGCACGTACCACAAAACTTACTGAACGAAAAAATGGCACTCTGATAAACATGAGCCGTAGAATAACGTCCTTCCTCACGCAAACGGTCGATGTAATCATTCGCACATCGGCTAAATCCTTTTTTGTTTTTCATTTACATTACTAATTAATTTATGTATTACACCATTTGGCGAGCAGCAAAAGAACAAATCTTTTCCATGTATTCATCATAAATCACCTAATAAATATAGTTAAATATGAAATTAAAAAATAATATGATAAAGAAAAAGTTAGCCGTTGGTTGTATTTCTATATAACTTTCACTACTTTTGTAGTATGAAAAAGATAATCGCATACAAGCACTATTTTTCCGACTTCATTTCGACACTATCGAAAGAAGAATGTGGAAAAATTCGTCGCGCGCTGGATTTATTCAAAGTAGAGAATAAGATACCCAGACACTTTATTAAATTCATACGTGATGGGATTTATGAATTTCGTGTAAATTACGGGAATAATGAGTTCCGCATCTTTTTCGCCTATGACGGGGATACAATTGTAATTCTGTTCAACGCATTCAGGAAAAAAACACAGAAAACGCCTGATTGTGAAATTAAAAAAGCAATAAAACTAAAGGAGGAATATTATGACGCTAAAAGAAATCAGTAAAGACATCTACGACGTAGATACTTGGTTGGATGAGGGTCTTGGCAAAGAAGGAACTCCCGAACGTGAAAAGAACCGGGAGAAAGCATGGGAAGAATATAATGCCCAAATCCTATTAGATGCTCGTAAAAACGCAAGATTAACGCAAGCGGAGCTTGCTAGACGAATAGGAGCTGATAAGGGATATATATCCCGTGTAGAAAGAGGGCTTACAGTTCCCACCGTTTCTACCTTGTACCGCATCGCAGCAGCTATGGGACTGACCGTAGAGTTACGCCCAATATAAAATGAGCCGGAATTCAGTACTCCGGCTCATTCTTTACTTTAATCATACATTATACGTACGTTTCCAACAGTTTCACATTACCTCCTACGGGAGTAATAGTGACATCCTGCGTCGTAGCAGGCAGCAAGATCGATTCTCCCGCATTGACTGTCAGTTCATTGCCTTCATTATCTTTCATTACGCATGATCCCTCCATACAGATAAAGATCACGAATGAGTCGAGTTCCGAATAATCGCAACTGATTTCTTCAGTCATGTCATATAAAGAAGTAGTGAAGTAAGGACAAGCCACCAATTCCACCGGTTCATCCTTCAAAGGTTCGTACTTCGTGCGATAATCATCCAAAACCTCATAGTTGATGGCTTCACGGGCTAAATCAGTGTGAAGCTCACGGGTTTTACCATTCGCATCTTTACGGTTGAAGTCATAGATACGGTAAGTGATGTCGGAAGTCTGCTGAATCTCAGCGATGAATGAACCTGCCCCGATACTGTGCACACGCCCGGCAGGAAGAAAGAACACATCACCCGGATGAATCTCGTATTCCTGCAATACGTCAGTGATCGTATTGTTCAACACACGTTCTTTATATTCTTTCGGAGTAATCTGTTCGGAAAATCCCGAATGCAACTTTGCTCCTTTGTCGGCATCTACCACATACCACATTTCTGTCTTACCCATTGAATTATGGCGTTTCTTCGCCAGTTCGTCTGTCGGGTGTACCTGGATGGACAAATCCTGTTTAGCGTCGATAAACTTGATGAGCAACGGAAATTTGTTTCCGAAACGAGCATAGTTCGCTTCTCCCACCAATTCCTCGCGATACCTTCTTACCATATCAGCCAAGGTTAAACCTTTGTCCGGGCCATTCGCCACAACGGACTCATTGTCTTCAACGCCGGAAATCTCCCAGCTTTCTCCTACTCCCTTCAAGTCAGCGTTCAGATGCTTGAACGGAATAATTTTGTCGCCCCCCCAAAGCGTCTGCTTCAGAATGGGTTCGAATTTTAATGGATACATTTTTGTTTTTCTTGTTATAAACTTAGATTAAATTCGCTCGGATTGTTTCAATCCGGGAACAAACATACGAAAAATAGTTCAAATTTTAGACTATATTTAATAGGAATATTTGTGAGTAAGAAAGAATTTCCTTTTATTTGCAGGAAATTTTAATAATACCAGACATGAATAACACATTCCCAACAGAAGGGAATCTATCAGGGCTCAGCCGGAAAGATTTCCAAAAGGAGATAAATAATAAAGAAACTGATTTATTTATCCTCAAAAATAAAAAGGGAATGGAAGTCGCCGTAACTAATTACGGATGCGCCATTCTCGCTATCATGGTACCGGATAAAGATGGAAAATATGCAAACGTTGTCCTAGGACACGACAGCATAGACCACGTTGTCAACAGCCCGGAACCCTTCCTCAGCACTACTATCGGACGCTATGGCAACCGCATCGCCAAAGGAAAATTCACATTGTACGGAGAAGAGCACGATCTCACCATCAACAACGGACCCAACTCCCTGCACGGAGGACCTACCGGTTTTCACGCCCGCGTTTGGGATGCCGACCAACTGGCTGAAAATATAATCCAGTTCAATTATGTTTCAGCCGACGGCGAAGAAGGTTTCCCCGGCAATCTGGAGGTTGAAATGGTTTATCGCCTGGAAGAAGAAGAAAATGCACTGGTAATCGAATATCGTGCCACAACTGACAAAGCTACTGTAGTCAACCTGACCAATCACGGTTTCTTCAATCTGGCTGGTATCAGCAATCCTACTCCTACTATCGAAAACAATATTGTTACTATCAACGCTAATTTCTACACGCCTATCGATGAAGTTTCTATCCCAACCGGAGAAGTTGCCAAAGTAGAAGGTACTCCAATGGACTTCACCACTCCGCATACCGTAGGCGAACGTATCAACGATAAATTCCAACAACTGATTAACGGTGCCGGATACGACCACTGCTACGTACTGAACAAGATTGAAACAGGTTCACTGGATCTCGCTGCTACTTGTTTCGAACCGAATAGCGGTCGTACCATGGAAGTATACACTACTGAAGCAGGTGTACAACTTTACACCGGTAACTGGCTGAATGGTTTCGAAGGTGCTCACGGTGCTACATTCCCTGCAAGAAGCGCTATCTGCTTCGAGGCACAATGTTTCCCCGACACTCCGAACAAACCTCATTTCCCCTCGGCTACTTTATTGCCGGGCGATGAATACCAGCAGGTGACTATCTACAAATTCGGTGTGGAAAAATAAAAGATAAAAAAATAACTAACCTAATTTTATAAACTAACATTTTTAATAGAACCATGACACAAGAAAAAAAGAATGGAAAAATCATTGCCATTATCACGATGATTTTCCTTTTCGGTATGATTTCATTCGTTACTAACCTCGCAGCTCCTATGGGTATTGTGCTGAAGAACCAATTCGACGTATCCAATGCTTTGGGTATGCTGGGAAACTTCGGTAACTTTATAGCTTATGCAGTAATGGGTATCCCCAGCGGTATCTTGTTGCAACGTGTGGGATATAAGAAAACAGCACTTATCGCAGTAGCTATCGGTTTTATCGGCGTAGGTATCCAGTTCCTGTCCGGTCATTCAAGCCCTGAGATGGCTTTTGCCGTTTATTTGATTGGTGCATTCGTAGCAGGTTTCTCTATGTGTTTGCTTAACACTGTAGTAAACCCGATGTTGAACAAACTGGGTGGTGAAGGTAACAAAGGTAACCAGCTTATCCAGGTGGGCGGCTCTTTCAACTCTGTAATGGCTACCATCACTCCGATGTTCGTTGGTATCCTGATCGCCGGATCTATCGAAAAAGCTACTATCTCTCAGATTTTCCCTGTAATGTACACCGCAATGGCTGTATTCGCTTTCGCATTCTTCGTACTCCTGTTTGTACGCATTCCGGAACCGAACGCTGCTGCTACAACTGAACCAATCAGCACACTGATGAAAGGTGCTTTGAAGTTCCGTCACTTTGTATTGGGCGCTATCGCTATCTTTGTATATGTAGGTATTGAAGTAGGTGTACCGGGTACTCTGAACCTGTTCCTTACTGACCCTGTAGAAAAAGGCGGTGCCGGTATCGCTTCTACAATCTCCGGTTTCGTAGTAGGAACTTACTGGTTCCTGATGTTGATCGGTCGTCTGGCCGGTGCTTCACTCGGTGCAAAAGTTTCCAGTAAAGCGATGCTTACATTTACATCCGCTCTGGGATTGATTTTAGTATTCCTTGCTATCTTCTCTTCTACAGGAACATTGGTGAATCTGCCTGTACTTCAACAAAGCGCAACTGGCGGTTTGTCATTCGGTTTTGCAGAAGTGCCCATTAACGCTATGTACTTGGTATTAGTTGGTCTCTGTACTTCTATCATGTGGGGTGGTATCTTCAACCTTGCTGTAGAAGGACTGGGTAAATATCTGGCTGCTGCTTCCGGTCTGTTTATGGTACTGGTATGCGGTGGAGGTATCCTGCCTGTAATTCAAGGATGGGTAGCTGACGTAGCCGGTTTCATGGCTAGCTATTGGGTAATTATCGCTGCTCTGGCTTACTTGCTGTACTACGGTCTGGTAGGTTGCAAGAACGTAAATAAAGACATTCCAGTAGAATAAAAAATCTGAATTTAATTTATTCACCTTATAAAATTGATTTATCATGGATATAGAACACGTAAGAAGTCGCTTCATTAAGCATTTTGATGGAACTACAGGATTTATATATGCCTCTCCGGGTCGTATCAACCTGATTGGCGAACATACTGACTACAACGGTGGATTCGTATTCCCCGGAGCTGTAGACAAAGGTATGCTTGCTGAAATCAAACCGAACGGCACTGACAAAGTAAGAGCTTATTCTATCGACCTGAAAGATTATGTAGAATTTGGTCTGAACGAAGAGGATGCTCCCCGCGCAAGCTGGGCAAGATACATTTTCGGTGTATGCCGTGAAATGATCAAACGTGGCGTAGACGTGAAAGGATTCAATACCGCTTTCTCCGGCGATGTGCCTCTGGGTGCAGGTATGTCTTCTTCTGCTGCTCTGGAAAGTACATATGCTTTCGCATTGAATGAACTGTTCGGTGAAGGTAAAATCGACAAATTTGAATTGGCTAAAGTAGGTCAGGCTACTGAACACAACTACTGTGGTGTAAACTGCGGTATCATGGACCAGTTCGCTTCTGTATTCGGTAAAGCTGGCAGCTTGATCCGTCTGGACTGCCGTTCACTAGAATATCAATATTTCCCATTCCATCCGGAAGGTTATCGTCTGGTATTGATGGATTCAGTAGTGAAACACGAACTGGCTTCTTCTGCTTACAACAAGCGTCGTCAGAGCTGTGAGGCTGCTGTTGCTGCTATCCAGAAAAAACATCCGCATGTAGAATTCCTGCGTGACTGTACAATGGACATGCTGGAAGAAGCGAAAGCTGATATCAGCGCTGAAGATTATATGCGTGCCGAATATGTAATCGAAGAAATCCAACGCGTACTCGATGTTTGCGATGCGCTGGAAAAAGACGATTACGAAACAGTAGGTCAGAAAATGTACGAAACTCACCACGGTATGAGCAAATTGTACGAAGTGAGCTTCGAAGAACTTGACTTCCTGAACGATTGCGCTAAAGAATATGGTGTAACCGGTTCACGCGTAATGGGTGGCGGCTTCGGTGGTTGTACTATCAACCTTGTCAAGAACGAATTGTATGACAACTTCGTTGAAAAGACAAAAGAAGCTTTCAAAGCTAAATTCGGCAGAAGCCCGAAAGTATATGATGTAGTAATCGGTGACGGTTCACGCAAAGTAGAATAAGTTATTATTCATCAGAATTAAATAAGCAGGGCGTCTTTCCGGAATGGAAGGACGCCCTTACTTTTCAATTAACAAAAATCTAAAAACCTATTATCTAACCTAACCCTATAATTTCCTGTTTATTGTACGCCTTCCGTTGTCATCTGAATGCGTTTCATGGTACCGTCCTCGTTATAATACAAACGATCGATGCAGACGGAACGGCGGAAACTGCCTCCGGCTGTATTGATGCTTCCATTATGATAAATGAAATACCAGTCGCCCTTGAACTCGATAATAGCCTGATGATTGGTATTGGAATTGCCGGCTATCTCATTAAGGATGCCTTTGTATTCCCAAGGTCCGGTAATGCTACGGCTCATGGCGTAGCATATCTTTTCCGGAAATTCAGAAGCATATGAAAGGTAATACCAGTCTCCACACTTATGTATCCACGGAGCTTCCGTATATCGGGGCAGATGAACCGGTACGATAGGACCATCCAGCTCGATCATATTCTTTTTCAGTTTGACATAGTAGCATTGGGTATTCCCCCAATAAAGATATGCCTGTCCGTCGTCGTCAATAAAAACAGTCGGATCGATATCTTCCCAAGAGATCTTGGTAAATTCGGTCGTCATATCATTGGTGATCAGTGCGGAACCACGGGCATCCACAAAAGGACCGACAGGCGAATCAGATACGGCTACACCGATGGATTTTCCGTGAATAGTGCCGTGTTCCACCGTCACATACCAATAGAACTTCCCGTCACGTTCTATCACCTGACTAGCCCATGCTTCCCCTTTTGCCCAACTGAAATCTTTGGCTTTCAAAGGTACAGGATGCTCCGTCCATGTTTTCATATCGGGAGACGAGAATACACACCATTCATTCAACTGGTAATGTTCTTTGGGAGGAGGACATTCATCATGTCCGGCATAAATGTACACCTTACCGTCATGCACCATAGCACCCGGATCGGCTGTATATTTATATTTTATGATGGGATTGCCATTGGCTACAAAAGTAGTGTCATTCTGCGCAGACAGCCCGGAAAAGGCTGCCAATACGCATGAAATCATAACTAGTTTAACGCTATTCATTTTATTTCTTCGTGAATTTATAAACTGCAAACGTGTTCGGTCCGAGTTCGGTGGTTAACGCATGACCATTGATCGTTACCGGTGTCTCCTGTGGAGTGATGGCAAACGGTTGTTCAAGCGTATTATCTTTGTCCTGGTCGAGTGAGCTAAGAGTGATGCAACGTCCTTCGGACAATACATCCTGCTTTTTCAGACCTTCGAAAGTCAAGGATACAGGCTGTGTCTTATCGGAAGTATTAGCTACTTTGACAATCAGTTCGTTCTTATCCTTATCATAGACTGCACTGGCAAAAAGTCCGTTTTGTCCTTCCGCCCCTGTTACCGGTTTCTTGTTCATAGTGAGAGGAAGTACATTCGTTCCTTTGTTCTGTGCGTACAGCTGCTGCACATAATAACTTACGGTACGCACCGAGTTAAGATTATCAAACCAAATCATGTCCGGACGCCATTGCCATCCTTCCACATGAGCGAAAAGCGGCGCATAAGTAGCCATATGTACGATATCGGCATTACGTTCCAATCCGGTCATGAAGGCTGCTTCGAGCAAGGCAGCATGGAAGTGGTTCCATTTCTTTCCTTTTCCGTGACAAGCATATTCGCCGGCAAATACTTTCGGTCCTTTGCGGTCATAGTTATCATAGCGTGCTCCCTGACTGAGGAACCAGCTTTCGGGACGGTAGAAGTGTTCGTCTACCAGATCAGCTTTCAGACGCTTCATCTCAGGCCACAGGTAATCAAATTCTTTTCCTTCGGAATTCGGGCCGGAACTGCCTACAATCATGATTTCCGGATGCGCCTTGCGAAGAGCCTTGATAAACGGTTCGAGACGTTCGGGATACTCTTTTCCCCACTGTTCATTACCGATGCCCAGATATTTCAAATTAAAAGGTGCCGGATGTCCCATATCGGCACGTACTTTCCCCCAAGTCGTGTTCACGTCTCCATTGGCAAATTCGATCAGATCGAGTGCATCCTGAATATAGCTGTCCAGGTCGCAAACTGCTACGTAAGCTTTTTCTTCATTGTTCTGATACTGACAGGCAAGTCCGCAGTTCAGGATCGGAAGCGGTGCCGCTCCCATTTCTTCAGAAAGAAGAAAATATTCATAGAATCCCAGTCCGTAGCTTTGATAATAATCCGGATAGAAACGATGGGTAAAGGTATATTGCCAGCGATTTTCGTTCAATGGACGGTTTTCTACCGGCCCCACGGATTTCTTCCAGTCATAACGGGTTTCGAGATCCGTACCTTCAACGATGCAACCACCGGGGAAACGGAAGACTCCCGGATGAATATCCGCCAAAGCCTGCGCAAGGTCTTTGCGAAGACCGTTCTCATGTCCCTTCCAAGTATCGACAGGGAAAAGGGAAATATGCTCCAAGTCTACCGTACCCTGGGAAGCAAGGAAAATACGAAGCGTTGCTTTAGGATTGGTAACACCCGCTTTTAAGATTATCTGATATTTCTTCCAGTCTTTGGAATCAATGGTCAGTGTCTGAGAGGCAAAAGCCTGATGTTCGCCCATAGATTTGATATCTACAAGTTCCACACGTATCTTTTCACCTGTACCTCCGTGCGGCAGACGTGCCCATACGGAAAAGCGGTATTCTTCACCTTGCTTAACCCCGATGCCGAAGAAACCTTCATTATCCAGTCCGGTATGCTTGTGGGCATGTCCCGAATTATCAAGACGCACATAATGCGGATTGCGTTCAAAAGGACCGTCATCCTGCAAAGTCACCTTTCCATAAGTCTTCCATCCCATCAGACGCTGAGGGAATTCGAATGAACGGTTCTTTACCAGTTCGGCATAAAGTCCGCCATCGGCAGCATAATTGATGTCTTCAAAAAAGAGTCCGTACATTGTCGGCTGGATTTCAGCACCCAACTTCTTAGTCTGGATCACCATTTCATTGGTTTGCGCATGAAGCGCCATGCCGGTAGATAAGGCTAATGCAGCCAGTAATTCTGTGTATCTTCTCATGGTTTTCAATAAAAATTATATATAGTTATTTGATTCTTTTTCCCCAGACAGAACGTCCCCGGCTATCGAGTCCGGTAAAGAGAATTGTTTCGGTTTCGTTCTCCCAATCGTGTCCTGCAAAGATAACCAGATTCTCAATCTTCTCCGAGTTCAAATCTACCATTAATAGATGTTTTTCGGTCAAAAAGGACCATTTTCCATTCATTTGAACTATATTCCATTCGTTATCGGTCATCTGCCCTTTGCACGTGCCGTCTTTTACCAAAGTCACTCGGGTGGACAAGTTCCATTCCTTCTCTTTCAGTTCTCCCCCCCCCCATAAGATCTGTCCGGCTTCCAGCTGACGCTCATACCTTGGTTCCTGCACTCGTATGATTTCCCATTCACCGACCAGATCTTCTTTGCTGAATTGACGCGAAGCAGTCCCTGCATATCTCTCGGGAGAAGCGACCGGCCAGCCTTCGGGAGTGAAGAACAACTGCCGTATATGTAACACCATTAACTGATTTTGCGGTGACAGACGTCCCTGATGTGCCATAAAATAGTTTCCTTCACCGTCAGAAAAGACGGCACAATGCGCTGTACCCGCCCATCCGGTATGGTTCTCAAAACGATATGGTGCAGTCAGTATCGGGAAGTTGTTGGTCGTATCTTTCACAGCCTTGCCAAAGTAGTCCGTAAACGGACCTTCGGCAGCATCCGAACGGCTGACACGTACATTATAAGTCGTCATCAGCGGATCATAGGAAGTGAAAAGATAATATTGTTTCAGCTCCGGATGATAGATTATTTCCGGTGCTTCGAGATTGTCCTTCCGATAGTTGGCACGCCGTGCTACAAGGTGCCCCAAATCGCCTTCGTTTAAGGCTAATCCGGTTTCAGGATTCAGTTCGACGCAATACAGACCACCGAAGAAGGAGCCGTAATGCATCCACCATTTACCGGTATTTTCATCTGCTATGACGCTCGGATCGATAGCATTCATCGCGGTAGAATCATCTGTTTTAACGATACAGCCTTTCTGCGTCCATGGCCCTTCGGGAGAAGTTGATTCGGCAAGTCCTATATAGGATGTTTTACGTCCGAATGCGGATACGCAATAGTAGAGGCGGTATTTATCTTTATAAGGGATGATATACGGTGCCCAGATATTGGTCGCCCCCTGCCCTCCTGCATGAGACTGTACCCATTGAACCGCTTCTTCCGGTATTTCAGGAAATGCCCATCCCAGAAATTCCCAATGTACCAAATCCTTAGAACGGCGCCTCTGGATAAATCCCAACGGCACGCCTTTCTCTCTCGCTTCTTTCCGGTTCTCACCGAAAATCGCATCTGTAGAATACATATAATAATAGTCGCCCAGCTTCCGGCAGGACGGATCGTGTACATTGTATGTTCCCCATTGACGGTAATCTTCCATTTTGGCTACTGATAAATAATTATCATCCCAAGAATTAGCAGAAGGAGTCGGAGTAAACACGGAAGAAGTGCAACTTACAAAGAAGCTGCCTGCTACTAAAAGAACTGGCAAAAACAAGTTTTTCATAATATCTGTGTATTCGTTCATCAATTATGCTACAAAAATACGCCCCGTTTCCCCTATGAAAGGTGGACATACGAACACGATTGGTGGACAATCCGATAATCTGCTGAAAAAAAGCTCTTCCCATTTTTGTGATTGAAGAGATTCTTCTAACTTTGCCCTTATTAATACGTACATATATGAAAAAACACCTACTTATATACCTTATAATATATAGTATCTGTTCACTGGCCGGACAGGTTCGGGCACAGGAACGGTTTGCCGACCGCTATAATATTACGTATGTGACCATGAACGAGGGGCTTCCACATAATTTTATCGACGATTTGTACAAAGACAGCCGGGGGTTTATGTGGATTTCGACTGCCGGAGGCGGGCTTTCCCGTTATGATGGCTATGAGTTTGTAAACTACACTCCCAATAATCACCAATGCAAACTAAAAAGCAACTTTATACGCA
>OGGW01000819.1_pt1 | contig 27680 bp, 26 predicted proteins | sample 1571291 | NCBI WGS metagenome assembly OGGW01 (sample SAMEA2582028, study PRJEB24529) | metagenome | biome: Human gut stool | place: China | collected 2011 | reverse complement strand
CCGCATCACGGCATAAGTAAAGACAGCGATTTGTGCGCAAGCGCCCATCGCTGTCTTTAACTATGCCTATGCGCGGCTCAATGCTCGCGTAAACTCTCAATTTACATCCACATCAAATTACTAATTGACGTAACTACATATCCATATTATGATGAGAATAAATAAGACATTTTCGTAAGAATTTGGAGGTAATAGTATGCGTGAATATGATGATGCGGTACTGGAATGCTTCCTGGACAAACAGCTCCAGCTTTTTCCGGAAGCCGTGGCAGAGACTCTGGATGAAGCAGAAGATTTTCTGGAAGAGTGCATGGCAGTCGTGGTAGATTCCGTGGATGATGTCATCGAGTATTTCGATGAAGCCGGCATGGACGTGGACGGCGCTGTGGATGATGAGATTCTGGAAGCCGATGAAGTCTTCGATATCGGAGACGGCAGATACCTGATCGTAGAAGCGTAAACAATGACAGACGAAAGATCCCCGGGAACAGATAACGGTTCCCGGGGGTCTTTTTGTTATGATGCAACTTTGATGTAATGTTGTGCTATTCTGTAAAAAAACGGAAGGGACAACAATCCTATGAAAAAAAGATATCTGTGCATGGCGGCAATTATTTTTCTGATGAATACATTGACCGGATGCGCTTTGAAAAATGAAAATATGGAAGCCATATACAAAGAATTTCTTGATAATGGAGACGTGGGAAGCCTGCAATGGTCATGGGTATTGGAACCGGGACAATACGAAGATATTCGTTTTGTGAATGACAACATGGTTGCTGTACAGAATGGGAGCGACAAATGGGGAGTGTGGGATCTGGAGAAGGAGATATTGGTCACATCCTGCAAGTACAACAATATTCCTAACGATGCTGCCAGATATTATTCGGAAGGGTATGCCGCAGTTCAAAAAGACGGAAAATGGGGTTTTGTTGACGAAGCAGGGCAATGTGTGATCCCATGCCAATACGATGAAGTGGGGGATTTCAGCGAGGGACTCGCCGCGGTGAAGGATGCGGATCACAACGGAAAAGGAGAGCAGTGGGCATACATTGATACAAAAGGAGAAATCCAGATTGATTTTTACCCCTATGAAGCGACGGAAGGCAGAAGAGTACTGGCAGGGGAATTCCATGACGGCATGGCTTTTGTATCCAAGGGATTGTACTGTATTATGGATACGAAGGGAGAGATGATCTTCTCCGGGGACTCACGCTTTTTTATTAGTGTGACAGAATATAATAAGGAATACGACGCAATCCCCGGGTATGTATATATCGACGACCGGATGACAGTCAGAAAATACGGATTGATGGGACTTCACGGGGAAGAGCGGCTGGAACCGGTATTTGATTATGTTTACGGAATGAGAGGTCCCTATGTGATCGTGGAACAGAACATAGGCGGGGAACCCGGAATAGGTGTTATAAAATTACAGAAATAACGGAATGAACCGGAGCTCTTTGACATATATATGTTGGAGGGCTTCTATTTTTCTCTTCCCCATTCGCCGCGAATGCGTTATAATGAACTGATGGACTTTTACAGAAAGTACAGAAAGGTATGGTAGGAAAATGTTAGAAGGACAAAAATGTCTGGTCATCGGCTCCGGCATCAGCGGGATCGGTGCAGCAGTATTATTGGAGAAAAACCATGCAGACGTGGTTCTGTATGACAGCAGTGATAAATTGACAGGGGAAGATCTGAAGGCAAAGCTCCCGGAGGGAAGCCGGGCGGCCTGCATCGCCGGAGAACTTCCTGAAAATGTGGAGCTGAGTATTCAGGCAGCAGTATTAAGCCCCGGGGTACCTACGGATATTCCGCTGGTGAACCGTATGAGAGACAGAGGCGTTCAGATTCTGGGAGAGATCGAACTGGGATTTCTTGCGGAGCAGGGCAGAGTGATCGCCATTACCGGCACCAATGGTAAGACGACGACCACCACACTCACCGGTGAGATCATGAAGGCACACTTCGGTAAGGATAAGACTTTCGTGGTGGGTAACATCGGTAATCCCTATACCCTGGAAGCAGATAAGACTTCGAAGGACAGTGTTACTGTGGGAGAGATCAGTTCTTTCCAGTTAGAGACCATACATACATTCCATCCGGTGGTATCGGCGATCCTGAATATCACACCGGATCACCTGAACAGACATCATACCATGGAAGCCTATGTGGCAGCTAAGGAAGCAGTGGCTTCCCAGCAGACGAAGGCAGATATCTGCGTACTGAATTATGACAATGATTACACCAGAGACTTCGCAGGAAGATGCCCTGCCACTCCGGTATTGTTTTCCTCCCATGAGGAACTGGAAAACGGTTATTTTCTGCGGGGTGACAAGATCATCAAGAGCGTAAACGGCGAAGAGCACGAGCTGATGGATATTCATAAGGATATGAATCTGGTAGGCCTGTGCAATGTGGAAAATGTTATGGCAGCCATTGCCATCGCAGAGGGTATGCAGGTACCCATGGAGACGATCCTTACGGTGATCCGCGGTTTCCACGCAGTGGAGCACAGAATTGAGTTCGTAGCCACCAAGGGCGGTGTGGATTATTACAACGATTCCAAGGGAACCAATCCCGATGCCGCTATTCAGGGCATCAAAGCCATGAGCAGGCCTACGGTTCTCATCGGCGGAGGTTATGACAAGCAGAGCGAATATGACGAGTGGATCGACAGCTTTGACGGCAAGGTAAAATGCCTCGTCCTCATCGGACAGACGAGAGAGAAGATTGCCGAGTGTGCCAGAAAGCATGGCTTCGATAAGATCCGTTTCGCGGATACTTATGAGGAATGCCTGAAGCTGTGTACGGAACTGGCAGAACCGGGAGATGCGGTTCTTCTGTCTCCGGCCTGTGCAAGCTGGGGCATGTTCCCGAACTATGAGGTCAGAGGACAGCTTTTCAAGGAATATGTCCGTGGACTGGCAGATTAAAAAGTAATAAAAAGCAATAATGTTATAGAAAATAGAAATAAGGAGTAAAAGCAGGCATGGCAGAAGCTCGCAGAAGGCGTAAAAAGAAACAACAATCGGAATACTTTTTTGACTACAGCCTGCTTTTTATTGTGCTGTTTTTACTGGGATTTGGTCTGATCATGATCTATTCCGCCAGTTCCTATGAGGCTTATGATACCTATGGAGATGCAGCCTTTTATATGAAGAAACAGCTGGTTGCCAATATCATCGGTCTGGTGGGAATGATCATCATTGCTAATATCCCGTATCATTTCTGGGAACGGTTCGCTATGCTGGGATATGTGGTGTCGATGATCCTGATCTTCCTGGTGAAGACTCCACTCGGCATCAGCTCCCACGGTGCTACAAGATGGATCGGTATTCCCCATACGGGCTTCAATCTGCAGCCGGCTGAGGTAGCTAAATTGTGTATGATCCTGTTCCTGGCAAGTCTGGTGTGCAAGATGGGAAAAAGCGTGCGTACCATGAAAGGCTTTTTCATTATGATGGGCGCACCACTGCCAATCGCAGCATGTGTATATCTCATTACGGATAACTTAAGTTCTGCCATCATTATTATGGGTATTGCCATCCTGATGGTATTTGTGGCAAGTCCCGATTACAAAAAATTCGTTATCATGGGATTAAGCGTGGTGGCAACAGCGGCATTGCTGGTATTTGTGGTAGTACAGATGGGAGATAAGATCGGTGGCAAGTTCCGTCTGGCGAGAATCCAGGCGTGGCTGAATCCAGAGAGTCAGGCGCAGGACAAAGGATTCCAGACATTACAGGCACTGTATGCCATTGGAAGCGGTGGCATCTGGGGCAAGGGACTGGGACAGAGCATGCAGAAGTTAAGCTTCCTGCCTGAGGCACAGAACGATATGATCTTCTCCATTATCTGTGAGGAACTGGGATTGTTTGGAGCGGTTGCCATTATTCTGATGTTCATTATGCTGTTGTGGCGGATGATGGTCATTGCCAACAATGCACCGGACCTGTTCGGCGCCATGCTGGTAGTGGGGGTTATGGGACACATCGCGATCCAGGCGATCCTGAACATTGCGGTTGTGACTAACTCCATTCCGAATACCGGAATCTCCCTGCCGTTTATCAGTTACGGTGGTTCTTCGGCGCTGTTCCTTTTGGCGGAGATCGGGCTGGTCTTAAGTGTGGCCCGGAGGATCCAGTTAAAAGAACTATAGAAGACATGGTACGAAACCGCATCCCGGGGCATAAGATAAGAATATCTTATGTAATGGGGATGGTGCTGTATGAAGGGAATCCGCATACAGGGCGGCATGCCGCTACAGGGAAAGGTACGCATACAAGGGTCTAAAAATGCGGCACTCCCGATTTTGGCAGCAACGCTTCTTACCAATGAAGTATCCTATATTCAGAATTGCCCGAGGATTGAGGATGTGCATCGGTTCGTACATCTGTTACGGGAACTGGGATGTATGGTACACTGGCAGGAGAATGGGATCCGGGTACAGCCGGGAGGCAGAGATGACCTGCCCTGTGAGAGAGCAGAGGCAAGAAGAATGCGCGGAGAAGCCATTACCGGTATGCGCTCATCGCTGTGTCTGCTGGGAGCATTGCTCGGCAAATGCGGTTATGTGACCATGGAACATCCGGGAGGATGTGTCATCGGCGACAGACCCATTGATCTGCATATTCATGCACTGGAACAGATGGGTGTTGAATTCCTCGAAGAGGACGGACTTTTGTCCGCACGGGCAAAAAATCTGCACGGTGCCCAGATTACACTGAAGTTCCCAAGCGTTGGCGCCACGGAGAATATTTTGCTGGCAGCGGTAAAAGCCACCGGAGATACTGTGATCACCGGTGCAGCCAGAGAGCCGGAAGTGATTGCGCTTTGTGAATTTCTGACGGCATGTGGGGCTTCGATCGAAGGGATGGGAAGTCCGGAACTTATCATCCATGGCGGCGGAGATCTTCACGGAACCCGGTATACAGTTCCGACGGACCGGATCGTGGCAGGAACGTATCTGTTTGGCTGTATCGGCTGCGGCGGGAGTGTACTGTTAAATCAGGCACCCTGGAGCCAGATGGAAGCAGTGACTGTGGCTGCGGAGAGAATGGGGGCACAATGTACCGTCTCCGAAGAGGGATTGTTCGTACAGGCACCGGTGAGACCCAAGAGTATCGGGCATCTGCAGACCGGACCGTACCCGGAATTCCCCACAGATCTGCAGTCGGCGGCGATGGCGGTACTGACCATGGCAGAGGGAATCAGTTATATTGAAGAGAATATTTTCGAGAACCGTTTTCGAATTGCAGAACCCTTAAACCTTATGGGTGCACAGATTGTCTTAAAAGACGGACGGCACGCGGTGATCACCGGAGTGGAACACCTTCATGGAGAGCAGCTGGACGCCTGTGAACTTCGCGGTGGGGCAGCACTGGTTTTAGCAGGACTTGCGGCGGAGGGTGAGAGCTTCGTGACGGGACAACATTTTATAGAACGCGGATATGAAAATATCTGCAGAGATTTCAGAGAATTAGGAGCACGTATTACCAGTGTATAGAGACCGAAGTACCGTTATCAGAAAAATAGTGATCATAAGCGCTTTGCTGCTCATATTGGGCGGAGGCATTTTCGCATTGCACTCCGTATATACAGTCCGTACTGTATATGTGGAGGGCAATGTGCATTATACAGAGGATGAGATCAAAAAGATCGTGATGTCGGGACCGCTGGGGAATAATTCCCTGTATCTGTCGCTGAAGTACCGTGACAGAGGAATTCAGGATGTTCCCTTTGTGGATGTCATGAACGTATCGATTCTGGCTCCGGATACCATTAAAATCACAGTGTATGAAAAGGCACTGGCAGGATACGTGAAATATCTGGATACTTATATGTATTTTGACAAGGATGGTTACGTGGTGGAGAGCTCCGGGATCCGGACCCAGGGAGTACCGCAGATCACAGGACTGGCTTTTAATCATATCGTCCTGGGAGAACAGCTTCCGGTGGAGAATCCGGAAGTTTTTGCCGGGATCATGGACATGACAAAGCTTCTGAATAAATATCAGCTGACTGCGGACAAGATTTATTTTCATTCTTCCGGAGAGATCACCATCTACTTCGGACAGATCAAAGTAGCCATGGGCAGTGATCACAGCCATTTAGAGGACAAGCTGCAGCTGTTGCCGGGATTTTTGGAGCAACTGGAAGGGAAAAGCGGAACACTGCAGATGGAAAATTATGAGGAAGGAAAAGGGAAATTTACGTTCAAGCCGGATGCGTGAAACATTTGTGAAACATTTTGAAAAAATAGGTTGCTAAATTTGTAAAATGATTATATGATAGTCTATGTGAAGTTGAAAAAGGTTAAAAGGAGGAACTAACCTTGCTGGAGATTAAGACGAATGACGCGGATACAGCTGCCAAGATCATCGTAGTCGGTGTAGGCGGCGCGGGAAATAACGCTGTAAATAGAATGGTGGATGAGAAAATTACCGGAGTGGATTTTATCGGGGTGAATACCGATAAGCAGGCATTGCAGCTCTGCAAAGCTCCGAAGTTATTACAGATCGGTGAGAAGCTGACCAAGGGACTCGGTGCGGGAGCCAAGCCCGAGATCGGTGAGAAGGCAGCTGAAGAGAGTACGGAGGAGATTTCCGCAGCTCTGAAGGGTGCAGATATGGTATTCGTAACCTGTGGTATGGGTGGCGGTACCGGAACCGGAGCAGCTCCGGTGGTGGCCAAGCTGGCAAAGGAAATGGGCATTTTAACCGTCGGTGTTGTGACGAAGCCTTTCCGTTTTGAGGCAAAGGCACGTATGGTAAATGCTTTAAATGGTATCGAGCGTATCAAAGAGAACGTGGATACCCTGATTGTGATACCCAATGATAAGCTGCTGGAGATCGTGGACAGACGTACCACAATGCCGGAAGCTTTGAAGAAGGCAGATGAAGTTCTGCAGCAGGCAGTACAGGGAATCACAGATCTGATCAATGTTCCCGCTGTCATTAATCTGGACTTTGCAGATGTACAGACCGTTATGAAGGACAAGGGTATTGCTCACATCGGTATCGGTGAGGGCAAGGGCGATGATAAGGCAATGGAAGCTGTGAAGATGGCAGTAGAGAGTCCCCTTCTGGAGACTACCATTTCCGGTGCAACCCATGTCATTATCAATATCTCCGGAGATATCACTCTGGCAGATGCATCCGATGCAGCAAGCTATGTACAGGAACTGGCAGGAGATGATGTCAATATCATCTTCGGAGCTATGTACGATGAGTCCAAGTCCGATAGCTGTACGATCACCGTGATCGCTACCGGTCTGGAAGATAAGGCCAACAGTGTGGTACAGAATCGTCTGGGCGGCGGTGTTGCTTTCAGACAGCCTGCTTCCCATATGACTCCCAGTTCTCTGAAGGGAATGAATATACAGTCTACCGCTCCTACGACATCCCAGGGACAGGGAGGACAGGCTCCGAGACCCATACAGCCGGTGCCCGGTATTCATAAGCCTACAGATATCAGAAGCTCTGTAGAAGAGAAATCTCTGAAGATTCCTGATTTTCTGCAGAAAAAGTAATACTTATCATTTTTTATAATAACGGAACATAATAAGAGCCACGACACAGAATACTGTGTTGTGGCTTGTTTTGCGTGGAGATTTTAGGAAAGTATATTAGTCTGCCGTTCTCTTTTTCCTGTGTAAGGAGACAATCCTCTCACCCAGTACGAAAAAGGCACCAATGGCACAGGGTAACAGCATGGTGGTGAACCGGTAGAGAAGCACGGCAGACAGGGCTTTGGCCTCCGGCAGGAGACGCCGGAACAGCAATGTAAAGACAGCTTCTACGGATCCGATCCCCGCCGGGGTGGGGATGACACCCGCCAGCGACTGGCTGAGAGAGGTCAGAGCAAAACATTGCAGGAAAGAAAAAGGCAGATCGCCGTATTCTCCCCCAAGAGAATTGCAGAACACGATCCAGGGGATGATATACCAGGTAGTGAACTTTAATACATTACACAGGAACAGGCGAAGCAGCAATATTGGATCCTGTAACAGAGACCGGCTTTCCGCCTGTAGCAGGGCAAGCTTATGTCCGGCACCGGTGAGCTTTTCTTCCCAGGAGGGATGCTTTGCACGGAATCGGTTGGCCAGCAGATTACAGGCAGTCTGCATCCAGGGTACGGTAGCGACAGCTAACAGAACTCCTGCAATCACACAGACTCCTGCAAATCCCAGCAGGATATAACATTGATAATCGGCAAATGAAGCATGAATAAATCCATAGGTTGCCAAAAACAATAGCAGACTATAGACTGCCATAGAGACCTTGTGGACAATATATTGGAAAAAGTACATGCCGGTGGCATTGGGAACCGGGATACCGGCTTTGTTCAGGTAATAGATTCCTGCGATGCCGGAACCGTTGCCCAGAGTGGCTGTCTTATAGAAAGAGCAGTAGAAAGCATTACAGAATCCCTTCAGGCGGGGATATTCCGGGTGTGTTTTATGCACGATCAGCCAGGTGATGTGCCCTTCGCAGAGGTGATAGAGAATCACACTGAGGAATAGAACAAGGATGACCTGCGGGGAGACTTTGGAAAGCTCTGTGATCATATCTTCCATGGAATCCTTGAAGCTATAATACAGAATGCCCAGCAACAGGCAGACAAACAGTAATTTCAAAAGATATTTCAATATAGGGCTCAACACTTTACCCGAATCATGACGCATCATCTCTCCCTCCTTTATCATAGTCTCATTGTCTCTCTTTTTAGGGAGAAGGAAAAGAAACAAATCTGAGAAAACGTAGCCTTTTTCACGCTGAAGTTTATTCTTTTTTTAGAATAAGGTAACAGATTAAATATTGATTGTCCGGCACAAAATAGCTATGATTGTTTTATTACAACAGTTTTAGACCATCTTACAAGAATGAGGAAGGAATCCTATATGCAGGAAGTAAAACAACCTAATAAAAAACCGTTTATCTTTTACTATCTGATCGCGTTGGTGGCGATCATGCTGATCAACAGTCTTCTGGTACCGCAGATCGTACAGCGGGCAGTGAAGGAAGTGGATTACAACACTTTTATGCAGATGACTTATGATAAACAGATCGATGAGGTACAGGTCCAGGACAATCAGATCGTATTCACGGCAAAAGATGACAAGACCATCTACAAGACCGGTCTGATGGATGATCCGGACAGAACGCAGAGACTGTATGACAGCGGGGCAAAATTCTCCAGTGAGATCGTGGAGGAAGCATCGCCGATTTTAAGCTTTCTGATCAGCTGGCTGCTGCCTTTGATCATCATTATTGGCTTCGGACAATTGATGTACCGTCAGATGGCGAAAAAAGCCGGCGGCGACTCCATGATGTTCGGCATGGGAGGCATGGGCAAGAGCAATGCGAAGGTCTATGTGAAGTCTTCCAACGGTATCAAGTTCACCGATGTGGCAGGAGAGGATGAGGCGAAGGAAAATCTGACAGAGATCGTGGAATACCTGCATGACCCCGACAAATACAAAGAGATCGGTGCTTCCATGCCGAAGGGTATCCTCTTAGTAGGCCCTCCCGGAACCGGTAAGACGATGTTAGCCAAGGCAGTAGCCGGAGAAGCCAATGTTCCCTTTTTCTCCATGTCAGGTTCGGAATTCGTGGAGATGTTCGTAGGTATGGGTGCCTCCAAGGTCAGAGACCTGTTCAAACAGGCAAAGGAAAAGGCTCCCTGCATCGTATTTATCGATGAGATCGACGCCATCGGTAAAAAGCGTGACGGCCAGATCGGTGGTAACGATGAGAGAGAACAGACTCTGAACCAGCTGTTAACGGAGATGGATGGCTTTGAAGGCAACAACGGCGTTATCATTCTGGCAGCCACTAACCGTCCGGAGAGTCTGGATCCCGCACTGTTACGTCCCGGACGTTTTGACAGACGGGTGCCGGTAGAGCTTCCCGACCTGAAAGGAAGAGAAGAAATCTTGAAAGTGCATGCCCGCAAGATCAAAGTCGCAGATAACGTAGACTTCAATAAAATCGCCCGTATGGCATCCGGCGCTTCCGGTGCGGAGCTTGCCAATATCGTCAATGAGGCAGCTCTCCGGGCAGTCAGAGATGGACGTAAGTTCGCAACCCAGGCAGACTTAGAAGAGAGTATTGAAGTAGTCATTGCCGGTTATCAGAAAAAGAATGCCATCCTTACAGATAAGGAAAAGCGGATCGTGGCATACCATGAGATCGGACACGCACTGGTGGCAGCGAAGCAGACCAATTCCGCACCGGTACAGAAGATCACCATTGTGCCCCGTACTTCCGGAGCACTGGGTTATACCATGCAGGTGGAAGAGGAAGGCAACCATTACCTCATGACCAAGGAAGAGATGGAGAATAAGATCGCCACACTGACCGGCGGACGTGCCGCGGAAGAGATCGCCTTCGGGTCTGTGACCACCGGAGCTTCCAACGATATCGAACAGGCTACCAAGCTTGCCAGAGGCATGATCACCCGCTACGGTATGAGCAAAGATTTTGACATGGTAGCCATGGAGACTGTGACGAACCAGTATCTGGGTGGAGATTCCTCCCTGACCTGTTCCATGGAGACCCAGACTGCCATCGATAAGGAAGTGGTGGAACTGGTGAAGAAGCAGCATGAGAAGGCAGGACAGATCCTGATGGAAAATCGTGCTAAACTGGATGAACTGTCTCAGTATTTATATGAAAAAGAGACCATTACCGGAGAAGAATTTATGAAGATATTGAATTCCTAAATGGTTCCCGGAGAAGACGGAATCGGTGCTTGTGCCGGTTCCGTTTTTCGTTAAGAAAATCTTAATCATATAGTAAAGGCATCTTAAACCGTGCCTGCTGTTATCTTAAAAAAGAAACCGCTATACTTTTCCTGTAAGAAAAAGTTGTGAAACGACACAGCAGAATGGGAGAGAAAGATGCAAAACAGAAACTATTTGAATAACAATAACATGCAAAAAGGAATCGCACTGGCAACCTGTATGGCGATCGTCATGGGACTGTTCACCGGGTGTGGGAATAAGAACGATCAGCAGATTGCAGCGTCACCTGATGAAGTGCAGAAAGGACGATATGTAGAGACGGAACTCTCACTTCCGGAGGAATGGAAGGACAAAAATATCAGCCAGATCTTCCGTTCGGGTGATGAATTACATTTTCTCGTGGCAGGAGGATCGGAAGGACAGACCACTCTGGAGGAATGGAAGCTGGGAGAAGGAGATACTCTGACGGAAGTGACGAAGGACTGGCTGAAGGTGCTTCCCGAGGGAAAGAATCTGGAGAGTAGTGACAGTTTTACACTGTTACAGGATGCGGAGGGGAATCAGTACCTGTACGGTAACTGTTACCGGGACGAGGAGAACTCTTCCGCACATCTGTGGAAGGAAGCGGACGGCAGTGCGCTGGATATTACACCACAGAAGTGGCTGGAGCCTATGGATATGGATGGCTATCGGTTCTATGATACGCCACAGTATGTGACAATGACGGAGGACGGATTGTTAGTGGGACTGTCTTATTTTTCCCTGGATGTTGTACTGGCACAGGACGGAAGTCTGGTAAGCAGTCAGGAGAGCGACAGCCTGACAGACAATGGTAGTCTGTCGGATAATAAGTGGGTCAGTGCTGTGGGAGATACGTTGTATCTGGCACAGGCGGATGAACAGGGGAATGTGAACGGTCTGTTGCAGATGCAGCTGGACGGAAGCAATGGGGCAAAAGCTAAGGGAGTGATTCCCTTTTCCCAGGACAGTTACAGCTCTGCTTATTTCAGCGTGCTGGAAGACGGCACAGTCTATGCGGCGGATGCAGACGGATTCTTCCGCTGCGACGTGGGCAATACCAACTGGCAGAAGCTGCTTCAGGGAATCGATACCGGTTTTTCTCTGTCGGATCAATGGTGCAGGGATATTGTGGCACTGTCGGATGGCAGTGTATACGCGTGGTTTGGAAGTGAGAGCGGGGACAAAATAATGATTTATCGGTATGATCCCGATGCGGTGATAGAGGTGACCGAAGAACTGACGCTGTATACCGTGGAGGAGAGCTTCTTTTTACAGCAGGCTGCGGTGCAGTATCATAAGCAGCATCCGGAGGTGCTGATCCATGTGGATGCGGCAATCTCCATGACGGATAAATACAGCGGAAATGCGGATTATCAGCAGATATATCAGGATCTGAACACTTCCCTGACCTCCGGCAACGGACCGGATCTCATGGTGATGGACCATCTGAAACTGGACACGTATGCCTCTAAGGGTTTGCTTTTTAATCTGCATGAGGTATTGCAGCCCATGGAAGAGGACGGAACCCTGCTTTCCAATATTACAACAGCGTATAAAGAGGCGGATGGAACCCAGTATGCGGTGCCGCTGCAATTCGGATTATTGTTAGCTGTCGGCAGGGATGTGCAGCCGGAGGAAATGAGCAGCATGGACGCTATTGCAAAGGCGGTATCCGGAAAGACGGAGAGCTATATGGGAGACCGTACCTGTGGCGAACTGGTGGAAGCGTTCTATCCGTTGATCGTGGATGATATTTTACAGAACCGTCAGGTGAATCGTGATACCTTACGTCCCTGGCTGGAAGATTTGAAGAAGATTGCGGATAACTGCGGTATCCTGCCTTCCAGAAAAGAAGGCCGTGCAGCGAATATCTGGGATCTGGGGTCTGATGTGAAGCTGGTACTTCAGGAGACCGACGGCTTTAATGAGGCAATGATGCCTTATGCAGTGGCGGAGCTTTTGAATGCCAATGTGGTATCTATGGAAAATGCATTTTATCCGAAGATGGTCATTGGAATCAACAGCCGGAGTGAGCATGTGGAGACTGCAAAAGACTTCCTGCGTTTTGCCCTGTCCGAAAAATTACAGAGCGTGGATACCTATGAGGGATTCCCTGTCAATGCAAAAGCGTTGGAGACGCAGGCAGCAGCAGACCGCAGCATGGCGGAAGCCTATACCACCTATGATATCGACGGCAGCAGCGTGGAATTCGCCATCAAAGCCTACTCTGTGGAGACCGCTAACCATCTGATGGAGCTGTGCAAGGCAGCCACCCTGTGCCTTAAGGAAGATACTCAGATCGAGACCTCCCTGACCGAGAGCTTACTAGCATACTTAAACGGGCAGGCGAGTGTGGAGGAAGCCATGGATGCTGTGGAAGGAAGCTTGAAGATGTATCTGGCGGAGTAGCGCTTCGCCTGGCATTCCATAGTCGATTCCCACAGGAAAGTAACTTGTAAACATAGGATAAAGCCGCTATAATTTTAAGTATAAGAAAGGCGGTGGAGAATTTTCTTATGCAGATTTATGTGGATGCAGATGCCTGTCCGGTGGTGGACATAGTGGAAAAAACAGCACGGAAGTATCAGATTCCAGTGACACTTCTGTGCGATACCAATCATATACTGACTTCCGATTACAGCGAGGTAGTGGTCGTGGGAGCCGGGGCGGATGCAGTGGATTATAAGTTGATCAGTCTCTGTCGCAGGGGGGATATCGTGGTAACTCAGGACTATGGTGTGGCAGCCATGGCGCTGGGCAAGAGTGCCTACGCCATCCACCAGTCCGGTAAATGGTACACGGATGAGAACATCGACCAGATGCTTATGGAACGACATCTGAATAAAAAGGCAAGAAGAGCTTCTCATAAAAAACATTTAAAAGGTCCGAAGAAGCGGACAGAAGAGGATGACGAGAGGTTTGCACAGTCTTTCGAGCAGCTGATAAAAGCGGCGCTGAAGGAAAACGTAAAGACTTATATTCCATAGGAAAGCAGTTTGTATAAGTATAAATATAAAGGATCTGCAGAGACGGACAAGGGAGTATAAGAGAGGGTCGTGTAATGGGATTATTTTCTAAGAGAACCGAAAAGAAGACTTACGACAGAAGCAATCAAAAACCCATCATCAAAGCCAGTATCTGCAACGGTGAACAGGTGGCAGGATTCAAGGATATCCACACGGGAAAATTTGAAGAAGTCATGCTGATCCGCCGGGCGGAAGACCTTGAGACATTTAAGACGATGTATGGGATTGAGGGAGAGATTACGAAGGAATACTGAGGGACCTCGCTTCAAATAGATAGCTACGAATGGAGATCTGCTATGGGAAACGATACAAATGTTAATATTGGAAATTCCGTAGAATATTTTGTTGCCGGTGAATTAGAGAGAAGAGGAATGTCTGATGCAATTGAAGAATAAAGACAAGAGGGATTGATTTCTCAGTCCCTCTTGTTGTATAATCTATTTAGAAAGGTGGTCGGAAGTGAAAATTCCGATTTGCCCTCAGTTGTTAGATTGAGAATAGCATCCTAAACTTTGCGAGGGTAGAGGATGCTATTTCTTTTTGTTATTATTATCACCATGTCTGTCAATGTAAGATAAAGCTGCAAAGACAACTAACAATAGAGTAAGTACTTCCATCGTATCCATGGGCATCCCTCCTTTGTGAACCAGAGGGCATTCAACAATCGGAAAATCGCATCCGCTTTCTGTTCGACTATACAAGCATATTATAACATAAATAGAACATATGTTCAATGACTGTCTAAAGACATTTCAATCCTAATGCCGGATTTGTGTATTTTCCAAGGCAGTATTTAATGCTATGACATCGTTTTGTTTGCAACCGAAACACAAAAATACATGACGTAATAGGTATAAATTGATTTTGTAAAGCGAGGAATAGACTATGAAAAGAAAAATTATTTTAGCACTGATGGCAATATGTATTTTATCTTTTGTTTCCTGCGGAAAACAGGAAACTACAGCTACAACAGAATCCATCCCCACTGCCGTTGAATCCGCACAAGTAGAAACTGCAGAAACGACCACGGAGACAATAGAAAGCACTGAGGTAGTAGAGGATAACACAAGTGAAATAGAGACGGAAGCTGAAGCAACAGAGACAGAAGTAACCAACATAGAAGAAGCAGAGCCGCTTTCAGAACAGGATCTTGCATTTAGTTTCCTCGGATATGATACTTACAATGAATATGTAGAAGCAGGAAATGACGGAGTTGCATATATACTTGCGGACAATGCAAACATGATCGTATCAGGAGAGTTTACAGATCATGATAATGTCGTAGAAAGTACAGTAAGAGGTATTAAGCTTGGAGATAGCATAGACAAAGTATTTGAATTATACGGAAATACAGAATATCATTCTACAGATATTAAAGATATGCCATAATACTTCGTGAAGAGTTCAGTTGCCTTGAATCTATCACGAACAGGGACACGATCAACTGGATTCTGAAAAATGAATACAGGAGGTCGATTATGGAACATTTACCGAAACGAATCACCGAGAACGGCATTGACTATATACTGGTCGGTGACTACTATATCCCTGACCTGCGGCTGCCGGAGGAATCCCGTCCTATCGGACGCTGGGGACGGATGCACCGGGATTATCTGAAAGAATGGCGTCCGGTCTTGTACAATGACCTGCTTTTGTCCGGCAGGTTCTGGACGTACCTTGCAGACTTAAACGAACAGGCACAGAACCGGCTGGAGGTAATCACCGAGCAGATGAAAGCCGCCAGTATGCTGCCATTCAGGAACTGGACGAAGCCATGCTGCACCGTCTGATCAGCCGGATTGTAGTCGGCGAAATGAAGAAAGTGGATGGACAGAAACAGCAGGAAGTGAAAATCATCTACAACTTTGTGGGTGAGATACCGGAATAAGCACCGCAAAACCATAACAAAGCAGCCCGTCTGAAAGGTATAAGATTATCTTTCAGACGGGCTTATTATATTTGTTTGATTTTCTTTTCCTTATCAATACCTCATAAATTGCTTAGAGTTTCAAGTTAGCTTTTCACTCGCTTTTTACTTTATTTCTGTTTTTCGATATACCTGATACAGAACAGGTAAAATAATAAGGAATAGAACGGAATAAATTGTTAAAATAATCGGAACTGATCCTATCACTTTCCCACCAATTTCATAAAGAGTAAAGGTTTTAATTGCCATATTTATCTGCAAGAGCTGGTCTGGCAAAAGTCCTAATACATCTGATAATACTGAAAATCCACCCAAAAAGGATTGAATGAATAACAGTACAAATGGAATTGTAACAGCTAAAACAGTTGTATGTGTCTTGGCAGATACCAGCATGGAAACAGCTAAAATGAATAATGCTCCCACATATCCACCAATTACGGTTAAGAGGTATGCCTGCAAATAGGTAATATTGTAAAAACTTTTCCAGAAAGCCCAGCTTGTCTGAATAACACAATTTGCACCGCCAATACCTGCAACACTAAATACTACTGCGGAATATATCAGAATTACCAACCAGTAAACTCCGGTAATAACAATCAACCCAGCCGCTATTTTAGAAAAAGTCCCCCTATTTCTGCCATACCTTGCGGAAAAGAAAACAGAATCCGCTTTCCACCCAAATTCGTTTGAAAAGATACCTGCTACAAAGAAACTCATAATCAAAACGGTCAGCATAATGATTGTGGGTGCATAGCCCAAAGCAGCAGTAAAACCGCCTGCATATTCATAATAAAAAGGAGTCTCCAGTTTTTGATATTGACTAACCAGAAATGCTTTTTCCTTTTCACTGAATTGGTCTTTTGCTTCATCAGAATTAAGCCATTTCTCCAGATTTAAGATGCGGTTATCATAAAGCTTTCCAACCTCATCCTCTGATAAGCTGTCTGCCCGATAGTAATTATGTTCTCGGAACTCGGAAAATCCAGAGTTAATTAAATCCCTAATATCAGAAAATCCCTGTTTTTTGGAATAGCCAATGTTGCTGGTTTTAATATCTGTCGGGCTGTCAGGATAGGTTTCGTTGATTAGCCGATTTTGCCGAATGACCTCTCGAAGCACATCTTCTGTGATCAGGCCTTCCCATTCCGCTTTTGTATCACGCAAGTACCTTGCTGCCGCAATTCCTGTGTGTGTATCCCCCTCCTCATCCACATAGCCCATGGAAGATATTGCAAAATAGCAAGTAACAGCGATGGCTGCCAGCAATACGATCAGACCGATTTTATTTGCAGTTTTTGAAAATATCTTTTTTATTTCAAATCGAATCATTCCATGTCACCACCCTTTTCTCCAAAATAATACAAAAAGACGTCTTCTAAATTAGGGCGCACAAGTCTTGCATGTTCAAGCGGCTGCCTGGCAGAAATAATTCGTAATTCAACAGTACCATTTTCTGATTTCATATTAGATACTTTATATTGTTTCATCAACTTTGCTGCTTTTTCATGGGAAGTCTGACAAGCCCATACTTTTTGCGGCATGGAAGATACGATTTCATCTAAATTCCCTTGCTGCAAAATCTTACCGTCTTTCATAAGCCAAATATCCTTTGCAATATACTCCACATCCGAAACAATGTGAGTAGATAATATAACAATACGGTTTTCTGACAGTTCACTGATTAGATTGCGAAAACGTATTCTTTCTGCGGGGTCAAGTCCGGCAGTTGGTTCATCCAAAATCAAAATTTTAGGGTCATTCAGTATCGCTTGTGCAATGCCAGCCCGACGTTTCATGCCTCCGGATAATTTCCGCATTTTTTTATTAGCAGCTTTGGAAAGTCCTACCTGTGCAAGTAGTTTGTTTACTTTTTCCTTTGCCACAATCGGGCGAATCCCTTTTAAGGCTGCAATGTATAAAAGATAATCCTTTACCGTAAATTCCGGATAAAATCCAAATTCCTGCGGCAAATATCCTAAAAGATTCCGGTACTCGCCGCCCATTCCCCCAATATCCTGCCCGTCACATAATATCTTTCCACTTGTAGGGGTCAGCAGTGAGCATATCATTTTCATTAAAGTGGTTTTTCCAGCACCATTGACACCTAAAAGACCATACACACCATTTGAAATCGTAAGATTCAGGTTGTTTACTGCTCGAAAATTTCCAAACTCTTTTGTCAGATTAACTAATTGTAGTTCCACTTAAATCCACCTCCCAGAATTTATTACAATCAAATATGGTTTTATAAATTGCACCAATCAGAAAAACAACAGCAGTTCCAAACAAAGCATACCAAACCGGAAGTGTAATGAGAACGTAAATGGTTTCGTTATTGATAATGAACCACCATATTCCGCTCCATAACAGGCAGAGAATAATAGAAGTTCCCTCATTTACACGACTATTGCTGCACAACGTACCAAAGCAAATGCAAGCAGTCACCACGGCTGGAAACAAAAACTGGATGACAATTTCTGATAGCGCGAGATTGACACTTCCTCTAAGTGTGATACAAAACAGGCTTATCATAAATAAATCGACAATTCCAAATAGAAAGATTCTGGCTGCATATATCTGTCGCAATGAATAAAGGCAGGTCGCTTCTATCTGCATACAGTCACAAGATTTGTTTTTCCAAAATTCCGGTATCATCAGAACAATAAAGAGTACCCCTATCATACCTAACATTCTTATCACATACCTATTGTCTAAAAGATCTGGCAAAAGGGTTGCAGCAGTCCATAACAAAAGCATTTGCAGCAGCCACCACCGCTTGCGTATAAGATGTAACTCTGTCCATAAAAATTCCCAATACGTTAGTTGCTTTTCCTGCTCAACGGAGCAATAACTTTCTATTGATTTTCTTACGGTTTCTTTTATGTGCTGTTCATCAGGAATAATATTCTGATTTTCCCGATACCTTTTGAGTTGTTCTTCAATATTCACAAAATCACTCCTCCCTTAGCAGTCTTTCTAAATGTGTTTTTGCCTGTTTTACCCGGTATTTTACTAATGGCAAACCTATTTGTAAGGTGCTGGATATTTCTGTAAGTTTCAGTTCCTGAAAGTAATACAAGATAATAACTTCCCTTAATTCAGCGGGTAATCTATCCAGAGCTGCCTTAATCGTCAGCCTGTTAAGAAGCTCGTCTGTTTCAGGGGAATGTAAACAATCTTGAATTTCTAAAGACTGTTCCTCTAACAAACTTTCTCGGATTTTTTTATAGGAATCCCTGCAAAGATTTCCAGCAATCGTATACAAATAATTTTTGGTTTTTCCAATATAACGGTAGTCAGACAATTTCTCGAAGAAGCGCAAAAAAGTTTCCTGTGTTAAATCTTCTGCGGTTGATGTATCAGGGCAATGATAGTTACAATAGTTCAATATTTCCTTATAGTATTTGCGAACAAATACATCAAAAGCATTTTCGTCTCCACGCTTCATTCTTTGTAGCAACAAAAAATCTATATCCACGAAATCCTCCTTTCCCGTTATTGAAAGTCAATGCGCATTTCTCTTTCTACCATGTATAACGAATGAACACTGTAAAAAGATAGTGTGGCTTCATTTTTTATAAAATTAGTTTTTATAAAATTTTTTTCCAGATAGATTGCTTATCCCTATTTATTATATTGAATTGCCCTTATAGCTTCAAGATAGATAATTTGACACCAATTCATCACTTGACATTGTGGCAAAAATGTATTTTCGCATGATGACTTGAAGGACTCCGGAGCATACAGCTACTTCTTAAAACTCGATTCAACAAAAACGTATTTTTATGCATTTAGATTTAGGGTAGATCAAAATAATAATATAATTGCAGTTGTAATAGAACCTATTCCAATGCAGTATTGGTCAGAAGATTGAGCTTGATTGAAAACTTACATTTTTAAAGGATTGCTTTGTAAAATAAAAAATGCGGAAGATGGGACTTGAAGGTCTGGGCATCTCCGAAAGTACCGAAAAAAGGAGGCTTTCGACACATCGTTTTGCTTGTAACCCAGTTTGTAACCCAAATGCAAAAATATATGCTATAATGGGTAAGAATTTACTTTACAAAGCGAGGAATAAAGATTATGAAAAGAAAAATACTGGTAACAATCTTGAGCTTAATAATGGGATTATCAATCGTAGCTTGTGGCAAGCAGGAAACCACAGCTACCACAGAATCCGTCACTGCTATTGTTGAATCCACACAAGCAGAACCAACAGAAACAGTTGAGGCAACAGAAAATGAGAGTACAGAGAAAGTTGAGTCAACAGAAACAGTAGAGAATAACACAACTGAAAATGAAACAGAAACAACTGAGACAACAGAAAGTACAGAAGAATCAACAGAAAGCACAGAAGAAATGCTAGAAGCAGCAGACATAACGAAAGGAGAACCATTCTCAGAAAAAGACCTTGCATTTAGTTTCCTTGGGTATAATACTTACAAAGAATATATAGAGGCAGGAAATAATGGAAATGCATATATAGTTGCAGACAATGCAGCTATGATTCTGTCAGGAGAATTTACAGATGATGGTGATGTACTGGAGAGCACAGTAAGAGGTATCAAGCTTGGAGATAGTATAGACAAAGTATTTGAATTATATGGACAAGCAGATATGTATGATAGATGTATTAAACAATACTTTGCACATGATGATTTAAAAGATACTGACGAGTACACTTATTTCTTGAAACTTGATTCAACAAAAGATTACTACTATGCACTTACATTTTTTACAGACCAATACAGTGATGTAATAGGAGTAATACTAGAGCCTATTGCAATGAAGTATTGGTCAGACGATTTGACTTAAGAATTATTTGTTAAGAGATTAAATAAATTTTTAATTAAGCAATAACCAGAGAATGAACATTATGAAAAGAAAAACGATTTTAGCCTTAATAACAGTATGTATTTTATCTTTTGCTTCCTGTGGCAAACAGGAAACCACAGCTACCACAGAATCCGTCCCTACTACTATTGAATCCACACAAGCAGAGACCACAGTTACAGAAGAAACCGTAACAACAGAAACAGAAGCAACCACAGAAGAGACAGAGCCAACAGATAGTTTAACAGATGAAATTACAGACAACATAGTTTATCCAGATGTAAACCCAGAAGATGTAGACCCAAAGACAACCAACATGGATGGAGACACCGCCATGGCTCTTGGCAAAAAAGAAAATGCAGAGATTTGTGATAAATATGGTAGCGTAGAGGCATGGACAGCATATGCACAATCACAGGGAGCAGATGCAACAGGCAATTGGTGTTGGATCTATTACACAGGCCAGGGAGCCGGCTCAGAAGAAAGCTACGCTGTATACATGAAGGAAGGATCACCACGATATGGGGAAGTATTTCACCTAGGTGATTACCTTCCATGTGGAACCCTCTTCACTGGATATAACATGGAAGAACATGGTATCGCCGATGATAGAGAATTTCAAAGAATGTATGAAAATGGAGAGTTTGGAGATGGATTAACGATTGATGAAAATGGAGACATCATCATAGAGTAGTTTAATAAGTAGTTTAGCAATGGGAACCCAAGTGGTTCCCATTCATCATTTATAAGTGGGAGTAAAGCAATATGATACCATATGTCGCCCACTGTGCGGACAGACGCAGGCGTTCTGGAGCGCAGACAAGCGGAACGGAGGTGGAGCGGTCGAGAACAGGACGGCGTAGCGTCCGAGCACAATGGCGCACTCCCCCAGAGGGGGAGGTTCGGGTCTAGTATTACCCGGAATGGATAGATTTTAAGTCCAAGGAAACATCCTATGCCAACGCCTGTAATCTACAATCCAGATGGAAACGATATTTTGAACATTCCACGATTGTTGATATCCCTTTTGAAAAATTAACCACAGGTGCGATTAAAAAATGGTGTGTGGATGTGATAGCTGAAATGCATTTGACTGACAGGCAATTCAAGGATTTGAAATCTATTATGAACATGATATTTGATTATGCAGTATCGTTTGACATTATCCAGATTAACTTATCCAGACAGGTCAGAGGTTTTTCTGATAAGAATTTCAAACAGGAAGCGGAAAATTCGTATACTCGATTCTTAAGCAGTAAAAAGTTGTAACCCAACTGTAACCCAAAACTGGCTACAAACAAAAAAACAGGAAGCCTTGAATTATCAGGCTTCCCGCTTTACTATCTAATGCGGAAGATGGGACTTGAACCCACACGGTATTGCTACCACAAGATCCTTAGTCTTGCTCGTCTGCCAATTCCGACACTTCCGCATAGCGATACAAAATAATAATCATCTCGCATCACGCAAGAATGATAATAACATCTTCCCACAGCAATGTCAACATGATTTTAAAATTTGTAGGAATTTTTTATACACTTAAAACAGTTTGGGATAATGAGCATTATTTCCTTTTACCTATTTTTTGTTTCTGTTATAATAATTAATAAGAAATATGGCATAGACGGCTATCGGAAAATACAAACGAAAAGGAACAACAATTATGGAATCAAGAGTGGAACAAGCAGCAGAGAGAAAAATGTGTGGTTACAACTGTGCGCAGGCAGTGGCGTGCACGTACTGTGATCTGGCGGGAATTGACGAGGAGACAGTGAGGAATCTTACCCAGGGTTTCGCGGCAGGTATCGGTGGCAGCATGGAAGCCACCTGTGGAGCCGTCATCGGAGCGGTCAATATTCTTGGACTGATCAACAAGAATCCCCAGCGGACAATGCAAGGATCCCGGAAGATCATCAATCGCTTCAAGGGACAGAACGGGACAGTGGTCTGTAAGGAATTAAAGGGCATTACCGACGGTGTCGTGAAGAGAGAATGCGTGGATTGCGTCAGGGATGCTGCGGCTTTTCTGGAAGCAGAATTACCGGAAAACTATGTAAAGCCGGGAACGGTAGTAGATCAGAGGTAAGGCGAAATGAGTACAAAAGAAACTTCAGCGGATAAAACAAAATACCGCTTGGCGGAAGCAGCAAAAAAGTGTATGGCGGCTTCCGGCACCGATGCCATGACCGTGACACAGATCGTGCAGACCTGCGGTGTGACGAGACAGACTTTTTATCGGAACTTCCAGGACAAATACGACCTGATCAACTGGTATTTTGATAAGCTCTTACTGGAATCTTTTGCACAGATGGGGGATGGGCTTACCGTATACGAAGGTTTAACCAGAAAGTTTGAATTTATTCAGAAGGAGAGGGTCTTTTTCGCGGGAGCATTCCGCTCGGACGATCATAATTCCCTGAGGGAACATGACTACGAACTGATCCTGGATTTCTATACACAGCTGATCAGGCGTAAGACCGGCAGACAGCCCGAAGAGAATATTTTATTCCCTCTGCGGCTCTATTGCAGAGGTTCTATTGATATGACCGTGGAATGGATCTTCGCTCCGAAGGAGAAAACCCCGGAGCAGATGGCGGCGCTGCTAGTAAGTGCATTTCCGGCACCGGTGACAGAATTATTTCGGCAGTTAGGCGTATTACGTTGAGTAAAAATAACCAAAAATATTTGTGAAAAATTAACAAAAGTAATGGATAAAATATGAAATTTCTGTAAAAAGTGACAGTCAGGGAAAACTGTCACTTTCTTTATGTGATGTTTACAGTTAGAATAAAATTATCAATAAGATCGTTTTTATGTCGAAAGGAGATTATGTATCATGGCAAACAGAATTATGCTCAACCAGACATCTTATCACGGTGTAGGAGCAATCGCAGAAATCGTAACCGAAGCAAAGGCTCATGCTTTTCAGAAAGCATTCGTATGTTCCGATCCGGATCTGATCAAGTTCGGTGTGACCGGAAAGGTAACCGATCTGCTGGACAAGGAAGGTCTTGCTTATGAAATTTATTCCGATATTAAGGCGAACCCCACCATTGACAATGTGAAGAACGGTGTGGCTGCTTTCAAGGCATCCGGCGCAGACTATATCATCGCCATCGGCGGCGGCTCCTCCATGGATACCTCCAAAGCCATCGGCATCATCATTGCCAACCCTGAATTCGAAGATGTACGCAGCCTGGAGGGCGTAGCACCTACCAGGAAGCCCTGCGTTCCCATTATCGCAGTGCCCACCACAGCAGGTACTGCAGCAGAGGTTACCATCAACTACGTTATCACCGATGTAGAGCGCAAGCGTAAGTTCGTATGTGTAGACCCTCATGATATGCCTATCATTGCTGTGGTAGATCCCGAGATGATGTCTTCTATGCCTAAGGGTCTGACCGCTTCTACCGGTATGGATGCACTGACCCATGCAATCGAAGGTTACACCACCAAGGCAGCCTGGGAGATGACCGATATGTTCCATCTGAAAGCCATCGAGATCATTTCCAAGTCCCTGCGCGGCGCGGTAGCTAACACTAAGGAAGGCCGCGAAGGCATGGCTCTGGGTCAGTACATTGCCGGTATGGGCTTCTCCAATGTAGGTCTCGGTATTGCACATTCCATGGCACATACCCTGGGTGCTGTCTATGATACCCCTCATGGTGTTGCCTGCGCAATGATGCTTCCTATTGTTATGGAATACAATGCTGACTGCACCGGTGAAAAGTATCGTGAGATTGCCCGTGCTATGGGTGTGGAAGGTGTAGATCAGATGGATCAGGCTACCTACCGTAAGGCTGCTGTAGATGCTGTCCGTAAGCTGTCTGAGGATGTTGGTATTCCTTCCAAGCTGGAAGCACTGAAGGAAGAAGATCTTCCTTTCCTGGCAGAGTCCGCACATGCAGATGCCTGCGCACCCGGTAACCCCAAGGATGCAAGTGTAGAGGATCTGACCGCATTGTTCCGCAAGTTAATGTAATCATTAAATTTGCTACTGTTTTTCCGGAAAATAATATGGTATGCTAAGAAACGAGCAGGCTTGCGAGAGCAGACCTGCTCGTTTTTAAAAGGAATAGGGAAGAAATTGACAGGACAAAGGAAACAATAATGGGCAATACAAAACATACCAAAGAGCAGATCCGTGAAAGGATCCAACAGAAAAAGCTTCTCTTTGACGGAGCCTTCGGGACCTATTACGGAGGAAAATACGATACGAAACAGCTGCCGGAGCTGGCGAATCTGGAAGCCCCGGAACGGGTGAGGGAGATTCATACGGAGTACCTCGAAGCGGGAGCGCAGATTCTACGTACCAACACCTTCGCAGCCAACAGCTTCTGCATGGATAGGTCCAAAGAACAGATCGAGGAGACTCTGCGAAGCGGCGTACGCCTGGCGAGGGAGGCGGTGGCTGCGTGGAGAGCACGCACCGGTGAGACGAAAGAAGTCTATATCGCCGGAGATATCGGACAGATCCCTTGTGATGTGCTGGCACAGAAGGATACTTTATGCCGCGAATACGAAGAGATCTGCCGCATTTTTCTGGAAGAAGGCGTGGACTTTTTTGTCTTTGAAACTTTTTCCGAGATGGAAGAACTCCTGCCTGCGATCAAAATGATCGGGGAACAGGCATTTATTACGGTACAATTCTCTGTGAACCAGTTCGGTTACAGCAATGCAGGCTTAAGTGCCAGAAAGCTGTTGCAGAGAGCGGGAGCGATAAAAGAGATCGATGCCGTGGGCTTTAACTGCGGCGTGGGTCCTTCTCATATGTACCGGATCCTGCAGACACTTTATAAGCCCGCAGATAAATTCCTCACAGCCCTTCCGAATGCCGGTTACCCGCAGATGGTCACCGGACGCATGATCTTCACCGGGGATAACAGAGAATATTTTGTAGACAGAATGCAGCAGATGATAGCTCTTGGTGTGGATATGGCAGGCGGCTGTTGCGGTACGACACCGGAATATATCTCAGATCTTGCGGGAAAGCTGGACTTTACCCAGTATCCGCAGACACAGGAAAAGGCAGAACCGGAGAAAAAACAGGCTGGCACAGAGGATCACTCTTTTTACCATATAAAGGAAGCAGAAGGCGGGAAGAAACTAATCGCCGTCGAACTGGCACCCCCTGCGGGTATTGACGATGAAAAACTGATGGATGCCGCACATCTGTTGCAGAGAAGCGGTGTGGATGTACTGACTTTTCCGGATTCTCCCTCGGGACGTACCAGAGCGGATTCTATTCTCATGGCGGAAAAGGTAGCGCGGGAGACCGGTATGTGTGTCATGCCCCATATCTGCTGTCGTGATAAAAATGCCATCGCTATGCGCTCCCAGCTATTAGGAGCTTATATCAATGGGATTCATAATTTTCTTGTGATCACCGGCGACCCGATTCCCTCCATGGTGCGTACCACGGTAAAGAGTGTGTTCAATTTTGACTCCGTAGGTCTCATGCAGATCCTTGCGGACATGAACGAAGAGCAGTTTGCACAGGCACCGGTAAGCTACGGCGGTGCCATCAATCAGGGCAGACGGAATCTGGAAGTGGAGATCGGCAGAGTGAAGAAGAAAATGGCGGCAGGAGCCACATTTTTCCTGACGCAGCCCATATCCACGAAGGAGAGCGCGGATAGAGTGCGCCGGATCAAAGAGGAGACCGGAGCCAGGATACTCTGTGGCATCATGCCGTTTGTGAGTCTTAAAAATGCCACATTTATGAAAAATGAGATGGCCGGCATCGATGTGACGGACGAAGTGCTGGCGAGATACCGCGCGGATATGACCAGAGAAGAGGGAGAACAGGCCGGCGTACAGTTAGCAAAAGAAGTGATCGCCATGACGGAGGACTTCGCGGACGGCTATTATTTCTCTTTCCCCTTCAATCGGGTGACTATGCTGGAAAAAATACTGGATTAATGTTTTTCAAAAACCGATCAAAAAAAGCGTTAATAAATCTTGGAATCATCCGAAGTAAGTAGTATACTGTAATTAGTAGCAAAGAGCTTATGACCAAAAGGCTGATTCAAAACAGTTAACACGGAGGTGACTGTGATGAGTATTAATATTCAGGCAAAAACGAATTATTCTTTTCTGTTTTCCGGACTGAGTTCCTCGGCATCCAATGCGCTAAGCGGCAACTGGCTGGCAGATTATGCAAGTATTAAGAACGGCAGCTACGGGAAGCTGATGAAGGCATACTATGCCAAGGACAGCGGCGATAGCAAGACCGCAGCTTCCACCATTACGAAGAAAGATACCGCGACAGATACTGCGAAGAAGGCGCTGGCGAAGGTAGAGACCACGACAGATGCTCTGAAGGAATCCGCAGATGCATTGTTAGCGACCGGTAAAAAGGATCTGTTCACCCAGAAGGATATCACTACCAAAGATGAGAATGGTGTGGAGAGTACCACCAAGGGGTACGACACTGACGCAATCTACAGTGCGGTGAACAGCTTTGTGACAAATTACAATAGCGTGATGGCTGCTGTGGATGATGTGAGCGATACCACAGTGAACAACCGCACGGAATCTCTGGGGAATACTACCATTGCCAATAGCAAGCAGCTGGCGAAGATCGGTATCACTATGAAAAATGACGGTACCTTATCCCTGGATAAGGATGCTTTTATGAAAGCGGATATGTCTACGGTAAAGAGCCTGTTTCAGGGAAATGGTTCCTACGGCTACCGTGTATCCGCACAGAGCTCCATGATCAATTTCGCAGCAGATCATGCTTCCACCAGAAGCAGTCTGTACACCGGAAGCGCAGGATATACCGGCCTTTATAATGCAGGTAACCTGTTCAGCTCTTATATGTAATATATTCGCTATTTTATATATTTTTTAAATTATTTGAAAAATAGTGTTGACATTTACCGACAAGTGTTGTAAGATACACTTGTTCGCAGAAATGGCGGAATTGGCAGACGCGCACGGTTCAGGTCCGTGTGGTAGTGATACCATGAGGGTTCAAGTCCCTCTTTCTGCATCACATGAGCGGTGATCATAAGATCGCCGCTTTTATTATGGGCTTTAGCCTGTTGAGTGCATCGGAGTTTCTCCAAACGGAGAAATGGAGATGTGCGAAACAATAAACCACCTGCTATGC
>OGGW01000818.1_pt1 | contig 27695 bp, 17 predicted proteins | sample 1571291 | NCBI WGS metagenome assembly OGGW01 (sample SAMEA2582028, study PRJEB24529) | metagenome | biome: Human gut stool | place: China | collected 2011 | reverse complement strand
CAAAATGGTGGTCAAAGTATTAACAAGTCCTACCAGAACTTGGTAATAGAGAGAAAGTTTGTGGCTCTCATATTGTATTTTAAAGAAAATACTTAATTTGTATAAGAAAAATCCTATCTTTACCGCGTTAAACTAACTAATACCCCCATTATGAAAAGAAATCATTATTTTCTCCTCTTTATTTTATTAGGATTTTTCTTTAGTGTTCAAGCTTCAGATACTGTCCGAGCTTCAGATACAGTTTTTATCCGTGAAACACAAATCCCCATTCTGATAGAACGGCAAGACAATGTTTTGTTTTATATTCGTTTGGATGCTGAAGAAAGTAAGTTTCTGAATGAAGTCGTATTAGATTTCAGCAAAAGCACGCCACAGCACGATATCCAGTCAGTAAAACTCTATTATGGAGGCACGGAGGCATTGCAGCATAGAAATAAAAAGTGTATGGCTCCTGTAGAATATATATCCAGTTTTCATCCGGGAACTACCTTATCTGCCAATCCATCGTATTCGGTGAAATGTGCGGAAGTAGTGAGACCTTCCAATAAAGTAGTACTTAAGAGTAATTATAAATTATTTCCAGGTGTAAATTTTTTTTGGATTAGCTTGCAGATGAAAAAAGGGACTTCTTTATATACCCGAATAAACTCTGAACTATGTGCGGTAAAAGTAGATGGCAGAGATTTGACTTGTAAATATCTTTCTCCTAAGAATATCTCTCATCGAATGGCTATCGGCGTACGTCACGCAGGAGATGACGGATCGGCAGCTTTCCGTATTCCGGGATTGGTGACTACGAATAAAGGAACTTTGTTAGGAGTATATGATGTTCGTTATAATAGTAGCGTTGATTTACAAGAATATGTTGATGTTGGGTTGAGCCGTAGTACAGATGGAGGAAAGACATGGGAAAAAATGCGTCTTCCTCTTTCATTTGGTGAGTATGGTGGTTTGCCAAAAGCCCAAAATGGGGTAGGGGATCCTTCTATTCTGGTAGACACAAAGACAAATACTGTATGGATAGTTGCTGCATGGACACATGGTATGGGTAATCAGCGTGCGTGGTGGAGTTCACATCCGGGAATGGATATGAATCATACAGCACAATTGATGATGGTAAAGAGTACTGACGATGGTAAAACGTGGTCGGAACCAATCAATATAACGGAACAGGTGAAGGATCCATCCTGGTATTTTCTACTTCAAGGACCGGGACGGGGAATAACGATGAGTGACGGTACATTGGTTTTTCCGACCCAGTTTATAGATTCGACACGTACCCCTAATGCCGGAATTATGTATAGTAAGGATCAAGGTAAGACATGGAAGATGCATAACATGGCCCGTACCAATACCACAGAAGCCCAAGTTGTAGAAATAGAACCAGGAGTTTTGATGTTGAATATGCGTGATAACAGAGGAGGTAGCCGGGCGGTATCCATTACAAAAGATTTGGGCAAGAGCTGGACCGAACACGCTTCTTCACGTAAGGCACTTAATGAGCCCGTATGTATGGCCAGCTTGCTGAATGTCAAAGCACTGGATAATGTGTTGAACAAAGACATCCTTCTATTTTCAAATCCGAATACAGTAAAAGGACGTGACCATATTACAATAAAGGCAAGTTTGGATAAAGGACTTACTTGGCTGCCGGAACATCAACTTTTATTGGATGAAGGTCCGGGATGGGGATATAGCTGTCTGACTATGATTGATAAAGAAACTATAGGCATTTTATACGAAAGTAGTGTAGCACACATGACATTTCAAGCAGTGAAGCTTACAGATATTATTAAAGAATAAGATAATTATATTATGAAGAAAGCTATTTTTGGTGGGTTATTGTGTTTTACCTGATTAATATATTTTGTTAAATTATCCGTGGAATATGATGGAAAATGTGAAATATGGCAGAAAAATAATATCTTTGACTCCATAAATTTATTAATAACTTAACACTTAATTTTTTAATTTATGAAACAACTGTTGAATTTAACCAGATGCTTGGCGGTGGCAGGGCTTTTTGCTTCTTGCCAGTCAGTTCAGCAAGAAGCTAATTATCAGGTAATTCCTTTGCCTCAGGAAATCGTTGTAGAGCAGGGAGCCCCCTTTATCCTGAAAAGCGGAGTAAAGATTCTCTATCCGGAAGGAAACGAGAAGATGCAGCGCAATGCGAAATTCCTGGCCGACTATCTGAAGACGGCTACGGGAAAAGACTTTACCATTGAGGCCGGAACAGAAGGGAGAAATGCCATTATCCTGGCTTTGGGAACAGAAAATGAGAATCCGGAAGCCTATCAGCTGAAAGTTGCCGGTGACGGAGTAACCATTACCGGTTCTACGGAAGCCGGAGTATTTTATGGTATCCAGTCTTTGCGTAAATCTTTGCCTATTGCTATGGGAGTAAATATAGCCCTCCCGGCCGTAGAAATCAAAGACGCTCCTCGTTTTGGTTATCGTGGTGCCCATTTTGATACCAGCCGTCATTTTTTCACGGTAGATGAAATAAAGACTTATATCGATATGCAGGCATTGCACAACATGAATCGTTTGCATTGGCATATCACGGACGACCAGGGATGGCGTCTGGAAATCAAGAAATACCCGAAGCTGACAGAAATCGGTTCCAATAGAACGGAAACCGTCATCGGACGCAACTCCGGTGAGTATGACGGTAAACCTTACGGTGGATTTTATACGCAGAGACAGGCAAAAGAAATTGTAGAATATGCTGCAGAACGTTACATAACCGTTGTTCCTGAAATAGATCTTCCGGGACATATGCAAGCTGCCCTTGCCGCTTACCCTGAACTGGGTTGTACCGGTGGTCCGTACGAAGTATGGAGACAGTGGGGAGTATCCGAAGACGTGCTTTGTGCCGGAAATGATCAGGTATTGAAATTCCTCGAGGATGTATATGGAGAATTGATTGAAATCTTCCCGTCGGAATATATCCATGTGGGTGGTGACGAATGTCCGAAAGTAAGATGGGAACAATGTCCGAAGTGCCAGGCACGTGCCAAGGCATTGGGCTTGAAATCGGATAAGGAACACTCTAAAGAAGAACGTTTGCAGAGTTTCATTATCAATCATATCGAGAAATTCCTCAATGCTCACGGACGCCAGATTATCGGTTGGGATGAAATCCTTGAAGGCGGACTTGCTCCGAATGCCACTGTGATGTCATGGCGCGGCGAAAAAGGAGGTATTGAAGCCGCCAAGCAGAAACACGATGTCATCATGACTCCGAATACTTATTTATATTTCGACTACTATCAGTCTAAAGATATCGAAAATGAACCTTTCGGTATCGGAGGTTATCTGCCGATGGAAAGAGTATACAGCTACGAGCCTATGCCAGCTTCTCTTACTCCGGAGGAACAGCAATGTATAAAAGGGGTACAAGCTAATCTTTGGACCGAATATATCGCTACATTCCCGCATGCGCAATATATGGTATTGCCCCGTTGGGCTGCTTTGTGTGAAGTTCAGTGGACGAATCCCGATAAGAAGAATTATGCAGACTTCCTGTCTCGGCTTCCTCAGTTAATCAAATGGTATGAAGCCGAAGGATATAATTATGCTAAACACGTCTTTGAGGTGCAGGTCCAATTTGAACCGAATCCGACAGAAGGAACATTGGATATTATGTTATCTACTATTGATAAGTCCCCTATTCATTATACTTTGGACGGTACGGAACCTACCGTTGCTTCTCCTTTGTATGAAGGCGTGTTGAAAGTCAAGGAAAATGCAACTTTGTCTGCCAAAGCTATTCGTCCTTTAGGAGACAGCAAGGTGCTTACCGAGAAAATTGATTTCAGCAAATCCAGCATGAAGCCGATTGTTGCCAATCAGAAAATCAATGAACAATACATGTTCAAGGGAGCTGCTACATTGATAGACGGTCTGAAAGGAAACAGTAGTTACAAATCCGGCCGTTGGATTGCTTTCAACGGGAATGACATGGATATGACGATTGATCTCCAACAACCCGTAGAGATTTCAAGCGTGTCCATCTCTACTTGTGTGGCCAAAGGCGATTGGGTATTCGATGCGAGAACTGTGGCCGTAGAAGTTTCGGATGACGGAAAGAACTTTACTAAAGTTGCTTCCGAAGAATATCCGGAAATGAAAGAAGATGATAAAGACGGTGTCTATGATCATAAGTTGACCTTTACTCCGGTGAAAACGCAGTATGTAAGAGTTATTGCATCACCGGAGAAATCAATGCCGGCATGGCATGGTGGAAAAGGTAAAAACAGTTTCTTGTTTGTAGACGAAATCAGTATTGATTAATGAATATAAGAAATAGATACGCTAAAGTTTGTCTTTTCTTATGGATATTAGGGATGTGCCTTGCGGTGCATCCCATCAAAGCACAGTCCGTAATTCCTGTTCCATTGAAAATGGAGCAGGGTGCGGACTACTTTTTTCTATCAGAAAAGACAAAGCTTTATACAAACTTAGAGGGGGAAGAAGCGAGACTTTGGGAGAACTGTCTGCAAGCACTTCCTGTTTCGTTGAAGAAAGGTTCGAAAAAGGACGTACGCCAAGTACTTTCACTGCTGATAACCGAAAAGAATGACCGGTTGCCCTCTCCGGAAAGTTACACACTGTCCGTCACTCCCCGACGAATCATTATCTGTTCAACTTCCGGATCCGGATTATTCTACGGAATGCAGACGCTATTACAGTTGCTTACCCCTTCGGGCACGGGCTATTCCGTCGCATCCGTTGAAATAGAGGATACTCCTCGTTTTGCTTATCGTGGTTTTATGCTCGATGTTTCCCGCCATTTCTTCTCCAAAGAATTTGTGAAGAAGCAGATAGACGCATTGGCTTTTTATAAAATAAACCGGCTTCATCTGCATCTGACTGATGCGGCAGGCTGGCGCATTGAGATAAGGAAATATCCTTTGCTCACTGACTTTGCCGCTTGGCGTACGGAACCGAACTGGAAGAAATGGTGGAACGGTGGACGCGAATACGTTCGCTTCAATGAACCCGGAGCTTCCGGCGGTTATTATACTCAGAAAGACATTTGTGAGATACTTGAATACGCCCGTCAGCATTATATGACGGTCATCCCTGAAATAGAAATGCCTTCCCATTCGGAAGAAGTGCTGGCTGCTTATCCGCAACTGTCCTGTTCGGGCGAGCCGTACAAGAATTCGGACTTCTGTGTCGGTAATGAAGAAACCTTTACCTTTCTCGAAAATGTGCTGACCGAAGTCATGGAACTTTTTCCGTCAGAATATATCCATATCGGTGGTGATGAGGCTGGCAAGTCGGCATGGAAAACGTGTCCGAAGTGTCAAAAGAGAATGAAAGATGAACATCTTGCCAATGTAGATGAACTGCAAAGTTACCTGATACACCGCATTGAGAAGTTCCTCAATGCCCACGGCCGTCATTTGCTGGGATGGGACGAGATCTTGCAAGGAGGTATAGCTCCCAATGCTACTGTTATGTCCTGGCGTGGAGAAGAAGGTGGGATTGCTGCCATAACCTCCGGTCATCGGGCTGTCATGACACCCGGCGCTTATTGTTATCTGGACAGTTATCAGGATGCACCCTATTCACAGCCGGAAGCTATCGGCGGATATCTGCCATTGAAGAAAGTGTATTCGTACGATCCGGTTTCCGTTTCCCTGACTACAGAGCAGGCTAAACTTGTTTACGGTGTGCAGGGTAACTTATGGGTGGAATATATTCCCACTCCCGAACAGGTTGAATATATGATGTATCCCCGTATCCTCGCATTGGCGGAAGTGGCTTGGTCTGCTCCCGAGCGTAAGTCATGGCGGGATTTCCATGCCCGCGCCTTGAAAGCGGTGAGAGAGTTACAGGCAAAGGGGTATCATCCTTTCGATTTGAAGAATGAGATTGGCAGTCGTCCGGAATCCGTAAAACCTGTTGCCCATCTGGCATTGAGTAAGAAGGTAATATACAATTCATCGTATAGTCCCCATTATCCGGCACAGGGCAATACCGCTCTAACGGACGGCATACGTGGCGATTGGACGTATGGAGACCGTTGTTGGCAGGGATTTATTGACGGTGACCGGTTAGATGTGACAATCGATATGGAAACTGTTACTCCTATTCATTCCGTTACTGCTGCTTTCATGCAAGTGACAGGTGCGGAGGTGTTTTTGCCTGAGTCTGTCACAATCTCTGTCTCTGACGATGGAACCAATTTTACGGAATTGGAACACCGGACTTTTGAAGTCACCAAAGAAATTCCTATCCAATTTACGGACATCTCATGGAAGGGGAATGCTACAGGAAGATACATTCGCTATCAGGCTCAAGCCGGAAAAGAATTCGGAGGCTGGATATTCACAGATGAGATAATCGTGAAATAATCCGTGAAATAACCGTGAGGTACTCCGTGTCCCAAAAATAAAAAAAGAAGGAATCCACTCAACCAGATTCCTTCTTTTTTTGTTATATTTATAGTATTACCTTAAAAACTAACAATTATGATACGACGACACGGTAAACTAACATTGCTCACTCTTCTTTTGTCGGCTTCGTGTAGTGGTATATTCGCTCAGGAGATACCCGTTACCACGCCCATAGACTCATTGATAACAGTTGGATATGCCACCGGAAGTTTGAAAACCCTCTCCGGTTCCGTAGAGAAGATTACGGAGACACAGATGAATAAGGACCAGATAACGAACCCTTTGGAAGCAATCCGCGGACGTGTGCCGGGCTTGACTATCCAACGCGGGTCAAATGGTCCGGCAGCCTTGGATGCAGTACGCCTGCGGGGAACTACCTCACTGACCAGTGGCAATGACCCTTTGATAATCGTCGACGGAGTATTTGGTGACTTGAGTATGCTCACCTCCATTTACCCTACGGATATTGAGAGCTTCACCATTCTGAAAGACGCTTCCGAAACCGCACAATACGGTTCACGAGGAGCTTCCGGTGTGATCGAGGTCACCACTAAAAAAGGAATGAGCGGCAGAACACAGGTAGCCTACAACGGTAGCTTCGGAATTTCCACCGTCTACAAGAATCTGAAAATGCTGTCCGGCGATGAGTACCGCCGTGTCGCTTCGGAACGCGGGATTTCCATTCTGGACAAAGGAAATAATACCGATTTTCAGAAAGAAATTGAACAGACAGGACTACAACAAAACCATCACATCGCCTTTTATGGCGGTTCCAGTGAGTCCAGCTATCGCGTTTCTCTTGGTTTCATGGATCGTCAGGGAGTGATTCTGAATGAAGACATGAAAAACTTCACTTCGAATATGAACATGAATCAGAAAATGTTCGACGGCTTCCTGAACTGCGAGCTGGGAATGTTCGGTTCCATTCAGAAGAATCATAATCTGGTGGATTATCAGAAAACGTTCTATTCGGCAGCCACATTCAACCCCACCTATCCCAACCATAAAGACCCCGTCACCAATTCTTGGGATGGAATAACGACCGCCAGTCAAATCACCAATCCATTGGCATGGATGGAAGTGCAGGACGATGATGCCACTTCGCACATCAGCACGCATGCCCGTCTGACTTTCAATCTACTGGAAGGGCTGAAACTTAACCTCTTCGGTGCCTATACCTATAATATCGTGGAAAATTCGCAATACCTCCCCACCTCCGTCTGGGCGAACGGCCAGGCTTACAAAGGAACCAAAAAGCGAGAATCCTTGCTGGGCAGCATGATGCTGACCTATAAGAAAAACTGGAAAAAACATTTCTTTGACGTGTTGGCACTTGCCGAACTTCAAAAAGAAACCTACACGGGATATTATACAACAGTAAGCAATTTCAGCACCGACAAATTCGGGTATAATAATCTTCAGGCAGGCGCACTCCGTTTGTGGGAAGGCACTAATTCTTACTACGACCAACCCCGTCTGGCATCCTTCATGGGACGTTTCAACTATACATACGCCGACCGCTACGTACTGACGCTGAACGCCCGTACAGATGCTTCCTCCAAATTCGGGGCGAACCACAAATGGGGATTCTTCCCCTCCGCATCTGCCGCATGGGTGATTAGTGAAGAAGAATTTATGAAGCAGTTGCCGATGGTGGATAATCTGAAATTCCGTATTGGCTACGGTCTGGCAGGTAATCAGAGTGGGATTGACTCATACACTACATTGAACCTTGTAAAGCCGAACGGTGTAGTCCCCGTCGGAAACTCCGCCGTCGTATCTTTAGGAGACTTACGGAACACGAATCCCGACCTGAAATGGGAAGTGAAACATACCTTTAATACCGGTATCGACGTAGCTCTCTTCGGCAACCGCCTGCTGCTTTCCGCCAACTATTACAACTCTCGAACCACAGACATGCTTTACCTTTACAACGTAAGCGTACCGCCTTTCACCTATAACACCTTACTTGCCAACATCGGTTCCATGCGCAACTGGGGTACGGAAATCGCCATCGGCATCACCCCCTTGAAGATCAAGGATATGGAGCTGAATATCAATGCCAATATCACTTTCCAGCGCAACAAACTGCTCTCATTAAGCGGTATGTACAACGGCGAAATGCTTTCTGCTCCCGAATATAAAAGTCTTGCCAGCCTCGATGGAGCCGGCTTTCACGGAGGATACAACCACATCGTATATCAGATGGTGGGTCAACCGTTGGGCGTGTTCTATCTTCCCCACAGTACGGGACTGGAATCCGACGGAAACGGCGGATACACCTATGGCATCGCCGATCTGAATGGCGGAGGTGTCAGCCTTGAAGATGGTGAAGACCGCTACGTGGCAGGACAAGCCGTACCTAAAACGATTCTTGGCTCCAACATCAGTTTCCGCTACAAGCGTTTCGACCTGTCTTTGCAGGTTAACGGAGCTTTCGGACATAAAATTTACAACGGAACCTCCCTGACCTATATGAACATGAATATATTTCCCGACTATAACGTAATGAAGAAAGCCCCGAAACAGAACATCAAGGATCAAACCGCCACCGACTATTGGTTGGAAAAGGGAGATTATGTCAACTTCGACTATGTGACGCTGGGTTGGAACGTGCCGATTGAGAAAGTACAGAAACTGAAGAAATATGTCCGTTCCCTGCGTCTGGCATTTACAGTCAACAACCTGGCAACCATTTCCGGTTATTCGGGACTTTCACCTATGATTAACAGTTCAACGGTGAACTCCACTTTAGGCGTGGATGATAAACGGGGATATCCGTTGGCGCGGACGTATACACTGGGATTGAGTATTAACTTTTAATGGAGGAGGAGATGATGAAACAATATATGAAAAATAAAAGTCGGTTAGGATTCTTTCTGGCAATGTGCCTGGGGTTATTCTCATGTAGTAAGTTTTTGGAGGAAAATCCGAAAGATAAGTTACCCGAAGATGACGTTTACAATACAATCTCGGAAGTATATCTCAATGCAGTAGCTTCGCTTTATACATACGTAGGCGGTTATAGTGATAGTCAGGGATTGCAGGGAACGGGTAGGGGAGTCTACGACCTGAACACCTTTACCTCCGACGAAGCCATTATCCCCACCCGTGGAGGTGACTGGTATGACGGTGGTTTTTGGCAAGGACTTTACCTGCACGATTGGGGAATAGAGAATGATGCCATTCAGGCTACATGGGAATATCTCTATAAAGTCGTCATGTTAAGTAACAAATCACTGGAACGGATAGACAAATTTGCCGAAACTCATTCCGCTACGGAACTGCCGGCATACCGTGCCGAAGTACGTGCCATACGGGCTATGTATTATTATTACCTGATGGATTTGTTCGGACGCATCCCGCTAGTTCAATCCTCTTCCGTAGCAATGAAAGATGTAGTGCAAAGTGAACGGAAAACGGTCTTTGACTTTGTTGTCAAGGAATTGCAAGAGGCGGCTCCTTTGTTGAGCGATGCACATAGCAACCAGTCCGGTCCTTACTATGGCCGTATCACTCGCCCCGTGGTAACTTTCCTACTAGCCAAACTGGCTTTGAACTCCGAAGTTTATACAGACAATGATTGGACGGACGGACAACGCCCGGATGGAAAAAATATGAAGTTCACAGTGAACGGCAGCGAACTCAATGCTTGGGAAACAGTCATCTACTATTGTGACCAACTCAAGACTATGGGCTACAAACTGGAACCGGAATACGAAACGAATTTCTCCATATTCAACGAACCGTCCGTAGAGAATGTCTTCACTATCCCGATGAACAAAACTCTGTACACCAACCAGATGCAATATCTCTTCCGTTCCCGCCACTATAATCACGCCAAGGCTTACGGACTAAGCGGTGAGAACGGTCCCAGCGCCACCATTGAAGCCCTCGAAACTTTCGGTTATGAAACCGCGGAACAAGATCCCCGTTTTGATATTTGCTATTTTGCAGGAATTGTCCACGACCTGAAAGGAAACGTAATCAAACTGGATAATGGAGCGGTACTGGAATATCTGCCCTGGAAAGTATCTCTGGATATAACAGACACCCCATACGAACAAACCGCAGGAGCCCGCATGAAAAAGTATGAAGTCGACCCGACTGCCACAAAAGACGGTAAGTTGATGGAGAATGACATTGTATTGTTCCGCTATGCAGACGCTTTGTTGATGAAGAGTGAAGCGAAAGTCCGGAACGGAGCAAACGGAGATGAAGAACTCAATGAAGTTCGTAGCCGTGTCAACGCTTCTTCCCGCACTGCCACTTTAGAGAATATCCTTGCCGAACGTCAGCTGGAACTGGCTTGGGAAGGATGGAGACGACAGGACCTAGTCCGCTTCGGGAAGTTTACAAGAGCTTACAGCAGCCGCCCGCAACTGCCGGATGAGGCAAGTGGCTATACAACTGTATTCCCTATACCGGAGAAAATACGGGTGATGAACACGAATTTGACACAGAACCCGGGATATTAATACCTGTAGACGTCTTATCGTGTGTCATAATGAATAGTAATACGCAGGTTTACTATTCATTATGTCGCACCTTCTCATAAAAAAAATTAGTCGAAGAAACTCTTGAACTTCTTGAAAATCTTCTCCTTCACCGAAGTGCTGGGCTTGAAGTTATCGGAAGTTTCCATTTTTTCCAATGTACTTTTTTCCTCCTTATTGAGCGTTTCCGGCACATAAATACTGACATTCACGAGTAAATCTCCCGTTCCGTATCCATTCACATTTGGCAATCCCTTGCCGCGCAGGCGAAGTACTTTGCCCGGTTGTGTGCCCGAATCAATCTTCACTTTTACTTTGCCGTCGATGGTCGGAATCTCCACAGCACCGCCTAACGCGGCAGTCGGGAAACTCAACAACAGATTATAAATCAAGTCGTTCTCATCGCGAATCAAGTCCGGATGTTGTTCTTCCTCTACAAGAATCAGCAAGTCACCCGGCACACCGTTATGTTTACCGGCATTACCCTTGCCACCCATAGAAAGCTGCATGCCTTCAGCTACTCCGGCAGGGATTTTCACCGTTACTACTTCTTCACCGTAGATGATTCCGTCGCCACCACACTTCTTACACTTGTTCTTGATGATCTTACCTTCACCGCCACAAGTAGAACACGTGACGCGAGTCTGCATCGTGCCCAAAATCGTCTGCTGATTACGGATCACCGAACCGCTACCCTTACAAGTAGGACACGTTTCCGAACCTCCGTCACCTTCGGCGCCCGAACCGTGGCATTGATCGCACAGAACATATTTCTTTAATTTAAACTTCTTTTCCACTCCCGTAGAGATCTCCTTCAAAGTCAGTTTCACTTTGACGCGAAGATCGCTACCCCGATACCGGCGTTGCTGTGAGCCTCCACCGCCTCCACCGAATCCGCTAAAACCTCCGAAGCCACCTCCGAAACCGCCGCCGCGACCTCCGAAGATATCACCGAACATGGAGAAAATATCATCCATCGACATGCCTTCGCCACCGAAACCGCCGAACGGCCCTCCATTTCCTGCCGCACCGCTCACTCCCGCATGACCGAACTGGTCATAACGCGAACGTTTTTCCGGATTGCTCAATACATCATACGCTTCCGCAGCTTCCTTAAACTTCTCTTCCGCCTCCTTGTCGCCAGGATTCTTGTCGGGGTGATATTGAATCGCTTTTTTGCGGTAAGCCTTTTTTATTTCTTCTACTGTGGCCGTCTTTGTCACCTCCAGTACTTCGTAATAGTCTCTTTTTTCTGCCATGCTTCTTTAAAAAAATATGAGTTTTATGGGTTGTCCTTATTCCCCTACTACCACTTTAGCGTGGCGGAGCACTTTGTCGTTCAATGTATAACCCGTTTGTACACAATCCAGAATCTTACCTTTCTGTTCCTCAGATGGTGCAGGGATTACCGCGATGGCTTCGTGATAATCGGTATCCAACGGTTGGTCTTTAGTCTCGATAACCTTTACACCGTTTTGCCCCAATACAGCCATGAATTTATTATAAATCAGCTCGACACCTTCTTTCACGGCACTCACATCGGTTGCCGTCTCCATCGTTTTGATGGCACGCTCGAAGTCATCCACTATCGGAAGAATGCTGCTGAGACTTTTTTCTCCACCGTTCAGAATCAGTTCCGCCTTTTCCTTCATGGTGCGTTTACGATAATTGTCGAATTCGGCGGACAGGCGCAGATATTTGTCCTTCTGCTCATCAATAGTCTCCTGAGCCTTTTCCAATTCCTTTTCCAACTCCTCTTCGTGCGTCAGTGGAGCCGCCTCTTCAGCTTGTTCGTTTTGCGGTTGTTCATCCGCACCGTTCTGAGTTTTTTCAACGTTCAGTTCTTCTTCCTTCACTTTTTTTTCTTTTGGATCCATTTTGGTATTTACTATTTAACTAGTTACTATTTATTGTTTAAAAACACGTTATCTTTTTTAGAGATACCGTCTATTCGACATACCGGACTGACCGGATGTCATTAGTCTTGCTTGCAAAAACTTTGCCAAGTCGGCGTTTTTGCCAGAAAACGCAGCAAAGGTAACACTTTTATGTCAGATTGGCACATATCGGATAGCTCATAATTCATTTTAAATGTCTACCTTTGCACGCTAAAACAGTAAGTAGTAACTAGTAAAATAGTAAATAATAAGATGATTACAGTTTCAAACGTTTCGGTACAGTTTGGTAAAAGAGTGTTGTTTAATGACGTAAACCTGAAGTTTACAAGTGGTAACTGTTATGGTATCATCGGTGCCAACGGCGCCGGAAAATCTACTTTCCTGAAAACGATTTCCGGGGAGCTGGACCCTACGACGGGCTCCATCATGCTGGCTCCGGGAGAGCGTCTTTCCGTTTTGAGCCAGGACCACTTCAAGTGGGATGCTTTTACGGTGATGGACACGGTGATGATGGGACACACGGTGTTGTGGGATATCATGAAGCAGCGTGAAGTGCTGTATGCCAAAGAGGATTTCACAGACGAGGATGGGCTGAAGGTTTCCGAATTGGAAGAGAAATTTGCCGAGTTGGACGGCTGGAATGCCGAAAGCGATGCTGCCGCCTTGTTGAGTGGTTTGGGTATCAAGGAAGACAAGCATTATCTGTTGATGGGTGAGTTGAACAACAAAGAAAAGGTGCGTGTCATGCTGGCGCAAGCTCTCTATGGAAATCCTGATAACTTGCTGCTGGACGAGCCTACCAATGACTTGGATATGGAGACCGTGACTTGGCTGGAAGAGTACCTCTCCAACTTTGAGCATACGGTGCTGGTGGTAAGCCACGACCGTCACTTCCTCGACTCCGTTTGTACGCATACGGTGGACATCGACTACGGAAAGATTAACCTCTTTGCCGGTAACTATAGCTTCTGGTACGAGTCCAGCCAGCTGGCGCTCCGTCAGCAGCAGAACCAGAAGGCAAAGGCCGAGGAGAAGAAGAAAGAGCTGGAAGAGTTTATCCGCCGATTCAGTGCCAATGTGGCAAAGAGCAAGCAGACTACCAGCCGCAAGAAGATGTTGGAGAAACTGAATGTAGAAGAAATCAAGCCGTCATCACGTAAGTATCCGGGCATCATCTTTACGCCCGAACGCGAACCGGGTAATCAGATTCTGGAAGTTTCCGGTTTGACGAAAACGCTGGAAGATGGTACGGTGCTGTTCCGCGACGTCAACTTCAACGTAGAGAAGGGAGACAAGATTGTATTCCTTTCGCACGACCCGCGTGCCATGACCGCCCTGTTCGAGATTATCAACGAGAATATGAAACCGGATGCAGGTACTTTCAACTGGGGTGTGACTATCACCACCGCTTACCTGCCGCTGGACAATACTGCATTCTTTAATACAGACCTGAATCTGGTGGACTGGTTGAGCCAGTTCGGTGAAGGCAATGAAGTCTATATGAAGAGCTTCCTGGGACGTATGCTGTTCTCCGGTGAGGAGGTGCTGAAGAAAGCAAGCGTATTGTCGGGAGGTGAGAAGATGCGTTGCATGATTGCACGTATGCAGCTGCGCAATGCCAATTGCTTGATTCTGGATACACCTACCAATCACCTCGACTTGGAGTCTATCCAGGCATTCAACAATAATCTAAAGACCTATAAAGGCAATATCCTTTTCTCATCCCACGACCACGAGTTCATTCAGACGGTTGCCAACCGTATCATCGAATTGACTCCGAACGGTATTATCGACAAGATGATGGAGTATGACGAATACATCACTTCAGACCACATCAAGGAGTTGCGTGCACGTATGTACGCAACAAAGTGATAACGGAAGCTAAGGACTAAATAAGCATATTTTAAATCGTTCCATCATGAGGAAAAAATCGTTCCACCATGGTGGAACGATTTTTTCACCACGGTGGAACAATATTTCTGCCATGATGGAACGATTCTTCTTTCATATCTTTTTGGTTTAATAAAGGCTTGTGCGATATTGAAAAAAAGAAGAAGGTGTGTTAGAATGATTTTTAGCTATCATTCTGACACACCTTCTTTTGCTATTAAAAGAGTCTCTTTGTTCTTATTAAGGCGGGGAATAGTCTGAGTTATTGTTTCTCCTTATATATAATTTTGCCTTGGCTTTCGCCGAAAAGGTTGTCGCCTAGCGTGGTAATCTTATTCCCCGTGGCAAGCACATAGCGCAGGTTGTCGCATCCCATAAATGCTCCGTACTCAATGGCGGTTACACTAGCAGGAAGCACCAGCGTGCCGCACAAACGGCCGCAGCCACTGAATGCACGCTGTCCGATGCTTCTAAGCTCTTGCGGGAGCCGTACGTTCAGCAGATACTTCTTTTGGGTGAAAGTATAGTCGGGAATTGCAGTGGCATTACTGTTGGTCATGTCGATGGAAACCAGATTGGGCATATAGTCGCGTATCAATGTGAAGTCGGCTTCGTCCATTTTTCCTTCAACGGTCAGAAAGTTAACGTCTTTGGGCTGAAATCCGGCTCTTAACAGTTCGCTGGCAAGGCTGCCCATTTTACCAATCTGCACATTTACTGTCAGTGGTTCTCCTTCAATGAATGCAAAGGTCTCCCATTTCTTTTTGGTACGGTAGGAGTCACTGCATCCCAATGGAACAAATATGGCTGTAACGCTATCGGCCAATGCTTCGGACAACAGATTGGGAGCCGTTTTCTTCCGTATCTGGCATATCTTGAGATTTTTGCATCCCTTAAAGGCAGCATCTTCGATGTTCTTGGTCTTGTCGGAAAGGATAATCCTGGTCAGCGTCTCCTTACCTACAAATGTACTGTCGTCTATTTGCTTGCAGAAGGCATATGCCGGAATGCAATTGGCAGGATATACATAAAAACGGTTTGGATAAGTCCCGTTCTTGCCTGCATACATGCTGATGGAGGCATTTGAAATGTCCAGCAGTTGCAGGTTTTTGAATTCATCCCGTAGATGCCTGAAATCTACGGCATTCAGCTTGCCCTGCAGGGTCAGTTGGGTGATTTCATTGGCTTCCGCTTCTGTCATCAGTTCCACCAGGGTGCCAGGTTTGGCCACGTAGTATCTTTTGGATTTTTGTGCCGAGGCATTCAGCATTAACGCCAGTCCGGCAACGGCTAAAAGTATTTTTCTTAGTTTCATGTTTGTCGATTCCAGATTGATTTTTCAAATATAAGAAGAAACCGGCAGGAATACATGAAGTTTTTTCTTTTTATTATTATTTTTGTCGGATATTAATCAAAATGAGATACAAATGGAGACGGAAGAAACGGTGAAGGAAGAGTGTGTTGCTATGAGTAAAACAAAACGTATTTGGCTGGCATTCGTTGATATAGTACTGTTTACTGTACTTTTTATGATTTTTCTGTTTTTGTTTGCCATACCTTTTGCGATTGCTTTCCCTGAGTTGAAGACACAAGCTGGTGGGATGAGCGTCTATTTAATGATGTTGAATGAAGTCTTGATGTTGGCCAGTGGGCTTATTGCCGCTTGTATGGTGCTGGGTTTCAGGAAGCTTCCTTTTTCGGGCTTGGGCTTGTCTTTGAAGGGATGGGGCAGAAGCCTGCTGAACGGAGCTTTGTTTGTCGTGTTCTTGTATGTAGTTGGTTTTGGCTTGTCTTTATTGTTGGGGGCTGTGGAAGTGGCAGGGGTCTTGTTTTCTCCCATTTCGTTGTTGTCGAGTCTTTTGCTTTATTTTTTAGTGGCAGTTACGGAAGAAGTTATTGGACGCGGTTTCATTTTAGGGCGTATGCTGGATGGAGGCGTCAATAAGTTTGTGGCATTGCTTATCTCTGCGGTGTTATTTTCGTTGATGCATCTTTTCAATCCCAGCTTTGCCTTCGTCCCGTTTTTGAATATCATGCTGGCGGGTTGTTTCTTGGGAGCTTCCTATATATACACGCGTAACCTCTGTTTTCCCATTGCCTTGCATTGGTTCTGGAACTGGATTCAAGGTTCTGTTTTGGGATATAAAGTCAGTGGAAATGAATTTAGCAATGAGAATCTGCTGATTCTTCACTTTCCGGAAGAAAATCTGATAAATGGAGGAACTTTCGGGTTCGAAGGCTCTATTCTGTGTTCACTACTTTTAGTGCTTGGTACAGTAATTATCTTAAGACACTATTATAAGGGATTAGTGATTAATGATTTCCGTATTAGTCATTAATCACTAATCATTAACCCCTAATTCTGTTCCACTCCTTTCATTGTCAGCTGTATGCGTTTCCGGTCCATATCTATGCTGAGTACCTTTACGCGTATATGCTGGTGAATGGACACTACTTCATTAGGGTCTGATATGAATCTGTCGGCGAGTTGGGAGAGGTGTACCAGTCCGTTTTCCTTGATGCCTATGTCGACAAATGCGCCGAAGTTGGTGATGTTTCCTACGATGCCGGGCAATTCCATGCCTTCGCGTAGGTCGTTGATGGTGCGCACGTTCTTATCAAATTCAAATATTTTTATCGGTCCGCGTGGGTCACGTCCGGGCTTGTCCAGCTCTTGCAGGATGTCTTTCAGTGTCGGCATGCCCACGGTGGGGGAGAGGTAGCGTTCGGGATTAATCTTCAGACGCAGCTCCCGGCTGGCTATCAGCTCGGCTACGCTGCAACCCAAGTCCTTTGCCATTTGTTCTACGATACAATAGCTTTCCGGGTGTACGGCAGTATTGTCCAGCGGATTCTTTGCCTGCGGAATGCGTAGGAAGCCGGCACATTGCTCAAACCCCTTGGCACCCATACGAGGTACTTTCATCAGTTCCTTGCGCGAGGTGAAGGCACCGTTTTCGGCACGATAGTTCACAATGTTCTGTGCCAGTTGCGGACCCAATCCCGAGATATAGGTCAGCAGATGGCTGCTTGCGGTGTTCAGGTTGACACCTACCAAGTTTACACAGTTTTCTACGGTCTGGTCCAGTGATTTTTTCAGCTTGGTTTGGTCTACGTCATGCTGGTATTGCCCCACACCAATAGATTTCGGGTCAATCTTTACCAACTCTGCCAGCGGGTCCATCAGTCGTCTGCCTATGGACACAGCACCGCGTACGGTGATGTCGTAGTCGGGAAACTCGTCCCGTGCAATTTTAGAGGCCGAATAGATGGAAGCTCCCTGCTCGCTGACGATGAATATCTGTATGTCGCGGTTGAAGCGCTGATGTTTCAAGAACTCCTCCGTCTCGCGGCTGGCAGTTCCGTTACCTATGGCAACGGCATCTATCTTATAAGACTCTATCATCATTTGCAGCTTGGCAAATGCCTCTTTCTGCTTGCTGACCGGAGGGTGGGGGTAGATGTTCTCATTGTGGAGCAGATTTCCTTGTGCATCGAGGCACACGACTTTACAACCCGTACGAAATCCGGGGTCTATACCCATCACACGCTTTTGCCCCAGTGGTGAAGCCAGCAACAACTGACGGAGGTTTTCGGCAAATACCTTGATGGCTTCCTCATCAGCACGTTCCTTACTTTGCGTGGCAAATTCCGTCTCTATGGATGGCTTCAATAGGCGTTTGTAGGAATCCTGCACGGCTTCTGCCACTTGCTGTCCGCAGGGGTTGTTGCTCCGCACGAATTGGCGTTCCAGCCGTTCCACGCACTCCTCATCGTCCGGGCTGATGCTGACTTTCAGCAGGCCTTCCGCTTCGGCACGCCGGATGGCGAGCAGGCGGTGGGAGTTGCATCGCTTCAACGATTCGGAGCAGTCGAAGTAGTCACGGTATTTGGTCGCTTCCTCTTCTTTGCCTTTCACTACTTTGGCGGTCAGTATGCCTTGGCGGGCAAATGCGTTGCGCACGCTGTTTCGGGCACGTTCGTCTTCGCTAACATGCTCGGCTATGATGTCACGGGCACCTTTCAGTGCATCTTCCACGTTCTTCACGTCTCCTTTCACGTAATTGGCGGCGCGTTCCTCCGGATGAGGATCACGTTGCAGCATCAGCAGGGTGGCGAGGGGTTCCAGTCCTTTTTGACGGGCTGCTTCGGCACGTGTTTTCCGTTTGGGCTTGTAGGGGAGGTAGATGTCCTCCAGTAGGGTATTGTCCCAAGTCTCCTCGATGCGCTTCTGAAGTTCGGCGGTCAGTTTACCTTGTTCCTGTATGGTGTTCAGGATGGTTTCTTTACGTTTGGCGGTTTCGCTCAGTTTCTCATATTGCGTCTGGATAGCTTCAATCTGCACTTCGTCCAGTCCTCCCGTTGCTTCCTTGCGGTAACGGCTGATGAAAGGGATTGTCGCTCCGTCTTCCAGCAGGCCGAGGGTCTGGCTTATTTGTCTTTCTGATATGCCGAGAGCGGCAGATATCATTCGATGAAAATCTTGTATCATTTTGTATCTCATTTTATAATAGGTGCCAAAAGTACAAAAAAACAATTGTTGTTTTTTCTTTAGGTTCCAACTTTTATCTATATTTGTCAAAGCTATGGAGCAATTAAACGAATCAATCAATTGAAACACATATATCGTACAATATTACCATGCATGGTAGCGCTTTTCTGTTGCCTTTTGCCCGCTTTTTCTATTACGGGAGAGCATCCGGTACTGATTATCAGTTCCTATAATCCGGATGCCGGCCGTACTTCCGGCAACATCTCCGACTTTATGGAGGAGTTCCAACGCCTGGGCGGGACAAACACCATCGCATTGGAGAACATGAACTGCAAGAGTTTTTCCGAATCCCCTCTTTGGGAGAGGAGAATGGCTGAGCTGTTGGCTAAATATCAAGGTGATAAAAGTCCGGCGCTGATTGTACTTATAGGGCAGGAAGCCTGGGCTGCCTATCTTTCTCTGGAAGACTCCATATGCGGCAATACTCCGGTAGTGAGTGCACTGTCCAGCCGGAACGCCATATTGCTGCCGGGTGATACCGTTGACCTGAAGACCTGGATGCCCGAATCCGTCGACTTCTTCACGGATTTCCCCAGTTCGCCTATCAAGGCTGGCTTCGTTTATGAGTATGATGTGGAGGCCAACATCAATATGATAAAGCAGATGTATCCCGGCACCAAGAATATCGCTTTTGTCTCAGACAACAGTTATGGCGGCGTTGCCATGCAGGCCTATGTAGTGAAGGAGATGCAGAAGTTCCCGGAACTAAACCTGATTCTGCTGGACGGACGCGTCAATACCATATATACCATTTGTGACAGATTGCATGAGTTACCGGAAAATACAGCTATATTGATGGGGACATGGCGTGTGGACATGAACGATGGTTACTTCATGCGGAATGCAACCTACGCCATGATGGAAGCAGCTCCCACTTTGCCCACTTTCTCGCTCAGTTCCGTAGGCTTGGGATATTGGGCTGTGGCAGGTGTCGTTCCTGCCTACCGTGCTTTGGGCAAGGAGATGGCAAGACAGTCTTACCGCCTGCTGACCACCTCCCAGGATAGTGAGACCCATATGGAAATCATTCCGAATGAGACCATACTGGACGGTAAACTTGTGAAGGAAAAGAAACTGAATATCACCGGCCTTCCGCAGCCGGTAAAGATGCTGAACGTAACCCCTTCTTTCTACGAACAGTACAAGTATCATATCTGGTCTGTCGGTGCTGTTCTGTTGGTGCTGTTGGGCGGTTTGTTCGTTTCCCTTTACTTTTATTATCATACAAAGAAGTTGAAGGATGAACTGGAGGTATCCGAAGGTGCCTTGCGCGAAGCAAAGGACCGTGCCGAAGAATCCAGCCGCCTGAAGAGTGCTTTCCTTGCCAATATGAGCCACGAAATCCGTACTCCATTGAATGCGATTGTGGGCTTCTCGGACGTGCTGTCTGCCGGAGGAGCCTCGGAAGAAGAACAGCGTGGCTATTTCGAGATTATTAGGACCAACTCTGATTTGCTGCTTCGGTTGATTAATGACATATTGGATGTGTCCCGTTTGGAGGCCGACCGCGTCATCCTTTCTTTGGAGAGCTGCAATGTAGTGCAGATATGCCAGCAGGTAGTAGCTTCCGTGGCCCAGGCACGCAGGTCGACCAATCAATTCTTATTTGAGTGTGAACGTGAGGTAGTGGAGATGCGGACGGATGTGCAGCGTTTACAGCAGGTTGTGATAAATCTGCTTTCCAATGCGGACAAGTTTACAAAAGAAGGTACGATAACCTTGAAGCTGGAGCCGGATACGGCGAGGAATGTTGCAGTATTCTCGGTGACTGACACTGGTTGCGGCATTCCATTGGACAAACAGAAACGGGTGTTCGAACGTTTCGAGAAGCTGAACGAATATGTGCAGGGAACCGGCTTGGGCTTGTCCATCTGTAAGCTGACCGTTGAGAAGGGGGGCGGCGAGATTTGGATAGATCCTGCCTATACGGATGGAGCGCGGTTTATGTTTACCCATCCTATGAACTTATAAGAACCGACAAGAAATAAGGAAATATAATGAAAAGATTTAGTTGTTTTTTTATCTGGATTTTTGTCCTGACAAGCATACTGCCTGCGCAGGAAAGAGAGGTGAAACTGAAAGTCGTACAGACCAGTGATATACACGGCAACTACTATCCCTACGACTTTATACGCCGCCGGGAGGCAACCGGCAGTCTGGCACGTGTGCATGCTTTGGTGCAAAAAGAACGTGAGGCTTATGGCAAAAATCTGATTCTCTTGGACAATGGTGACATTCTGCAGGGACAGCCCACAGCCTATTATTATAATTACATAGATACCGTTGCCCCTCATCTGGCAGCGGAGATGATGAATTTCATGGGGTATAATGCCGGCAATATGGGTAACCATGACGTAGAGACCGGCCGTACCGTTTTCGACCGTTGGGCAGGTGACTGCCGTTTTCCGATATTGGGTGCCAATATTGTGGATACTGCTACCGGAGAAACCCATTTCAAACCCTATGAGGTGCTGGAACGTGACGGAGTGAAAATTGTGGTTCTCGGTATGATAACTCCTGCCATCCCCGTATGGCTTTCAGAGAATCTGTGGAAAGGGCTGCGTTTCGACGATATGGAGGAGACTGCCCGCAAATGGATGAAGATTATCCGTGAGCAGGAAAAGCCTGATTTGGTTATCGGTATGTTCCATGCCGGCCAGGATGCCCAGCTGATGGGAGGCAAGTATCGCGAAAACGCTTCGGTGGAAGTGGCGTGCAACGTGCCGGGATTCGATATTGTCCTGATGGGGCACGACCATGCGCGCGAATGCAAGAGGGTGTGCAACATAGCCGGTGACTCGGTACTGGTGATGGACCCTGCCAGCAACGGTGTTGTTGTGAGTAATGTGGATATAACCTTGAAACTGCGTGATGGTAAAGTTATAGACAAGAAGATAGACGGCATACTGTCCGATACGCAAGACTACGGCGTCAGCGAAGAGTTCATGCAACGCTTTGCCCCCGAAAATGAAGCTGTGCAGAATTTTGTTTCCAAGAAAATTGGTTCCTTTACCGAGACTATCTCCACACGTCCTGCCTATTTCGGTTCTTCCGCTTTTATAGACCTTATCCACGAATTGCAGTTGGCAATCAGCGGAGCGGATATTTCTTTTGCGGCTCCTTTGTCCTATGATACGGAAATCCGTAAAGGAGACATTTTTGTGAACGATATGTTCAATCTGTATAAGTACGAAAATATGCTTTACACCATGCGTCTGACGGGGAAGGAGATACGCGATGCCTTGGAGATGTCGTATGATTTGTGGACCAATCGGATGAAGTCTCCGGACGACCATATCCTTCTCTTCCGTGAGAAGCGCCGCGAAGGTGCTACGGATAGGGCCTCATTCAAGAATTTCAGCTTCAACTTCGATTCTGCGGCGGGTATTATCTACACGGTGGATGTGACCAAGCCGGATGGCGAGAAGGTAGCCATTCTCAGTATGGCAGACGGTACTCCGTTCGATATGGATAAAATGTATAAGGTAGCGGTGAATTCTTATCGCGGAAACGGTGGCGGCGAATTGCTGACAAAGGGGGCCGGCATCTCGCAGGATGAATTGAAGGAACGCATCATCCACTCTACGGATAAGGACTTACGCTATTATCTGATGCAGTACATTGAGCAGAAGAAGGTGATTGAACCGCGTACGCTGAATCAGTGGAAGTTTATTCCCGAAGAGTGGGCGGCTCCGGCTTCCAAGCGTGATTATGAGTTCTTGTTTGGCAAAGTTAAAGAATAATTCACTATCTTTGCGGCTCAAAATCTATAGTATAAGTTTTTGGACGTGAAGCAGAAGAAAAAAAATATAGGCGCATTGAGCTTGCTGGTACTGTTTATCATGTACCAGGCAAGTATCACTGCGTTCACTCACGTCCATTATGTGAATGGGGTGATGATAACGCACTCGCACCCTTTTCATGGCACACACTCTCACTCTCAGACTTCCCTTTTGGTTATCGGGCATTTGTCGGCATTCTACTCTTCCGGGGTGGATGTGTATGAGGTTCAGCACCCGATGCGTCCTTTGCTGGCCATGCTCAGAGCCAAACCGGCAACACCTACTGTTAAGGGGGAAGTGATACGTACCCTTTCCCTTCGCGCTCCTCCCGCTCTTTTTTCATAGTCATTAGGTTTAAAAACGCCTGGATTTTTTGTATGTAGATACCAGGCATTTTAGTCTCGAAGTCCGGCATTTCAGTGAACGAAGTGCGGCATCTCGGATGATTATCTTTTTTCAGACTTGAATTATTTTTTTTATTTAGAGCGCTAATTTGATGAAACAATACATTTTGGCGTTGGTACTTGCAGTGGTAAGTGCCAGCGTAGCTTTTGCCGTAAATCCTATAAAAGAAGGCAATATGATTTCCGGCCATGTGATAGTGAAAGGTACGGAGGAAAATATACCGTATGCCACGGTTTTGATTATCGGCAGTGGTCAGGGAACGGTTTCCAATGAAGAAGGACAATTTGAGTTCCGCAAGCTTCCGGCGGGAAAATACAAGCTCCGTGTGTCGGCAGTGGGTTACAAGACCCAAGAGAAGGAGGTGACGGTGAGCAAGGACTTTACTGCCGTCATACATTTCCCGATGGAAGAGGAGAGTTTCATGACCGATGAAGTGGTGGTATCCGCCAACCGCAACGAGGTAAGCCGCAAGGCAGCTCCGGTAGTTGTAAATGTGATGAGTACCAAATTGTTCGAGATGGTCAACTCCACCGACCTTGCCAAGACACTGAACTACCAATCGGGCTTGCGTGTGGAGAACAACTGCCAGAACTGTGGTTTCCCCCAGGTGCGCATCAATGGCTTGGAAGGTCCGTATTCGCAGATATTGATAAACAGCCGTCCCATCATCAGTGCATTGAGCGGTGTGTACGGATTGGAGCAAATCCCCGTGAACATGATTGAACGGGTAGAAGTGGTGCGTGGCGGAGGCTCTGCCTTGTTTGGCGCCAATGCTGTGGGAGGAACTATCAATATTATAACCAAAGACCCCATCAACAATTCCTTTCAGGTATCGAGCATGTTCTCCAACATGGACGGCAAGTCCTGGGAGCAATATATGGGTGGCAATGTGTCGCTGGTTGCCAAAGATAACTCTTACGGCATTGCCTTTTATGAGAGTTACCGCAACCGCAACCCCTACGACCGCGATGGCGATGGCTTTTCCGAGCTGGGCAAGCTGAACATGAATACTTTCGGCTTCCGCGCCTATTACCGTCCTACGCATTTCAGCCGCATCAATCTGGAATACCATACCACCAACGAACTTCGTCGCGGAGGCAACAAATTCGATTTGCAGCCGCACGAGACGGACATCACCGAGCAGACCAAGCATATCATCAATAGCGGAGGCGTGAGCTACGATTTGTTCTGGAAGGAGTACAAGCATAAGATTTCGGCTTACACCTCCATACAGCACACCGACCGCAACAGCTACTATGGTGCCCAAAAGAACATGAATGCTTACGGCAAGACGAAAGACCTGACCTGGGTTGCCGGCGGCATGTATGTGGGCAATATGGACAACTGCTTCTTTGCCCCCGCCACCTTCACCGGCGGACTGGAATATCAGAACAACTCCCTGCACGACATCATGACCGGCTATCATCGTGACATGGAGCAGGATGTCCGCATTGCCAGCGCCTTCGTGCAGAATGAGTGGAAGATGAACGTACTGACCATGCTGGTCGGCGCCCGCCTGGACAAGCACAACCTGATAGACAAGCTTATTTTCAGCCCCCGCGTCAACCTGCTCTACAAGCCGGCAGATGATTTTCAGGCACGCTTGACTTACTCTACCGGTTTCCGCGCTCCGCAGGCATACGATGAGGACTTGCACGTGACGGCAGTAGGCGGCAAGGGAGTCCAAATCAAACTCGCCGATAACCTGAGTGAAGAACGCTCCAACAGTTACAGCGGTTCGGTGGACTGGACTGCCCATCTGGGACACTGGCAGGCAAACATCCTGGTGGAGGGTTTCTATACAGACCTGCGCCACGTCTTTGTGCTCGAAGATATCGGCAAGAACGAAGTAGGGGATGTCATCAAGGAGCGCCGCAACGGAAACGGCGCACGCGTATACGGTGCCAATCTGGATGCGAAGATTGCCCACGGCAAGGAGGCGCAGTTCCAGCTCGGCTTCACGGCGCAGCGCAGCCGCTACACCCATGAAGAAGTCTGGACAAAGGTGGACGGCAAAGACCTTACCACCAAGCGCATGCCCCGTACACCGGACTATTACGGGTACTTCACTTTCTCCTCGGCACCGGTGAAGAATTTCGATTTCTCCCTTTCCGGCACTTATACGGGAAAGATGATTGTGCCGCACTACGCACCGGAAGATGCTCCCGAGGGTGCCTTCTGCAATATCACCTCGGACCGCATGGAGCATACCCCCCAATTCCTGGACCTGAATGTGAAGCTGAACTACACCTTTGTGCTTCACGACCATATCAAGCTTCAGTTGAATACGGGTGTACAGAATATCTTCAACAGTTTCCAGAAAGACCTGGATAAAGGGGAATTCCGCGATGCGGGCTATTTCTACGGACCTACGCAGCCGAGAACCTTCTTTGTCGGCTTCAAGATAATGAACTAAAAGTTTCCATTTAAGGATTTTTAGAGCTAAATTCCGCAAAATAGTCCTACATTTGTCGCCAAAGCACAAAAACCATGGATACTAAGAGAATACGAAATGTAGATATTTCCCAGATACATCATTTGCCGATGATCGATTTCATCGGCAATGATTTTGCTATTTTTGATGACATCAAGGACATGTCTTTGAGCTCTTATCCCACCCGTTTGAATGCTGCTTGCCTGACTGTCTGCCTGAAAGGGTGGTGCAAACTGGAACTCAACTTGCAGCAATGTGAAATGCGGGAAGGTATGTTGGGCATTATTCTTCCCGACCAGATTGTTCTGCAACGGGAACGCTCCGAAGATTTTTCCGGACTTTTCATTGCCGTTTCAAAGGACTTTATGGATATGGTGATACCTACCATGCAGCAGCTTTTCCCCATGTTCTTTATGATTAAGGAACGGCCTTTTGTCCACATCACTCCGGAGGAATCCCAATCATTTCAGGAGTATCACTCTTTTCTTTGGAGCAAGGTGAAGCTGAAAGACAACCCTTTCCGGAAGGAAATCACCCAGGGATTGCTGCTGGCACTGTTCTATGAGATATACAACATCTATCAAGGGCATGCCGTTCAGGAGCGCATACCCAAAAGCAGGAAGGAAGACTTGTTCGAACGCTTTATCCGTGCCGTTTCAGAGTCCTATAAGGAAGAGCGAAGTGTGTCCTATTATGCCGATAAGATGTTCCTCACCGCCAAGCACCTTTCCACCGTAGTGAAGGAAATCAGCGGAAAGACGGCAGGCGAATGGATTGACAGTCTCGTCGTTTTGGAAGCCAAAGCCTTGTTGAAGTCTTCCGAGCTGAGCATTCAGGAAATTGCGGACGAGCTGCACTTTGCCAACCAGTCGTTCTTTGGCAAGTATTTCAAGCATCACACCGGTATGTCACCTAAAGAATATCGCCGGCAATAGGTTCAATGTGACGGAATAATGTTTATTTTTGCGGTAAAGATTTACCCCCAAAATAAACTATCATGGAAAAAAGAGAAATTGACCTTACTGTTTCCTGCTATGGAAAGGTGAAAGGAGTGAAGTATGACGTTGTCATCCTGCCTTGGGGAGCTACGGAGCCCCATAATCTGCATCTGCCTTATCTCACTGATTGTATTCTGCCGCATGACATTGCCGTAGACGCGGCTGCATTGGCTTTACAGAATTCCGGTGTACGCTGCATGGTGATGCCTCCCGTACCTTTCGGTGCACACAATCCGGGGCAGCGCGAACTTCCGTTCTGCATCCATACCCGCTATTCCACCCAGCAGGCCATTCTGGAAGACATAGTTGCCTCCCTCTATGCACAAGGCATGCGCAAGCTGATTATTCTCAGCGGTCATGGCGGCAACAACTTCAAGGGAATGATTCGTGACCTGGCGTTTGTGTATCCCGATTTTCTGATTATCGCTGCCGACTGGTTCAGCATCGTCCCTCCCAAAGACTACTTTGAGGCTGTTGTCGACGACCATGCCGGCGAGTCTGAGACTTCCGTCATGATGCATTACCATCCCGAGCTGGTGAATCTGGCTGAGGCCGGTGACGGAGAATCCCAACCGTTTGCTATTCCTTCCCTGAATGAAAAGGTGGGCTGGGCTCCCCGCCATTGGAATAAGGCTACAGTCGACAGCGGGGTAGGGAACCCCAAAAAAGCTTCTGCCGAGAAAGGAGAACGTTATATGAAACCGGTGGTGGAGAAGTTGTCGAAGCTCTTTACGGAAGTCGGTCAAGGAAGTCTGTATTGATGTACTTGGCTTCCGGCTATATATAAAAATAGGCAATAACCATTGTGGATATTGCCTATTTTTTTA